>Ga0335085_10000854_pt1 | contig 75626 bp, 57 predicted proteins | sample Lox_Sample_45_FD_206712 | JGI IMG/M metagenome (GOLD analysis project Ga0335085, IMG submission 206712) | Soil microbial communities from Loxahatchee National Wildlife Refuge, Florida, United States - Lox_Sample_4.5 | ecosystem: Environmental > Terrestrial > Soil > Wetlands | place: USA... | reverse complement strand
ATGCACGCTGCTGCCAACGTAGCTGCTGCTGCCCACTTCCTGCGAGACTTCTTTTCGAAGACGCGGATTCGAGACCTGGTCCTTGGAGCCGCAGTCATCGTCCTTCTGGTTATCGTCGCCGCTCAGATGAATCTTCTTGTTCCAAGATTCGGGTCGAATGTCTCGAACCTGACAATGGGCGGTGCGGCAGGGGAATCCCAAGCAGATCCAAGACTGGTTCGTAACGCCTCACCGGATGCTGCGCAACCGGTAGTGGAAGCTCCGGCAGCTGTGAAGAAAACCTCCACAAAACCACCGCGATCGCCCGCGAAACAGATTGTGATTCCATCCTCGACTCTCGACCTTGCAGTGCAGCATCAGTTCAAGGACGCCACTCTCTACGTTTGGGTGGACAACAAGCTGGCAGTCACGGTTCCTCTCCACGGCGCACCCCAAAAGAAGTTGGTGGTATTTAACGGAGTCCGGGGAGTGATCTCCGAGGCTCTCAAAGTTCCGGCGGGGAAGCGGCTGCTACGATTCCGGGCCCTATCGACCGACAGGACAGTTGATCTTTCCAAGACGCTCTCAGCGGAGTTTGTAGGAGGAGACACGAAGTCGCTGCAGGTCTCGTTCGAGAAGCACAATTCCGCGATGCGGCTGAGTTGGGAGCAGTAGGCGAATCTCCTCGCATCAGACTACTGCCGCAGTCCCATCCAGTTTTCTGAAACAACCAGAGAATTTCCCGGATTCTGCGGGTCGTACTTTACCGAAGTATGCAAGCCGAGACGGCAGGAATGCAGATTGATCCAATGGCGTAGATACGTGACATCCTGCGAGCACTCGTAAGAGACGCCGGCAACATCGTACTTGTAGATCAGCATTACAGCAGCGTGATGGTTTTCGGCGGCGGCCAACTCTTGAACATCGATGACGGTGCCGTCGGTGATGCGGCCCGTACCTTCCAGCCACGCGCGGCGCTGGCGTTCTAGTTCTTCGGGTGTCTTGGGCTTGCGCCGCAATAAGGCGTATGCGCCCAGCAGGACTACGCTGCCGGTCACCACCAGTCCATACAATCGCAGTGAATCCATACCCGGGAGTGTCGAAATCGGCGCAGGGCCACCGACTTCATCATTCAGCATAAGCGCAAAGCCAGCCGTGTGGAAGTGGTCGAGAGGTTACTGAGTTGCCGGATGCTGTGCAAAAAGTAAAGTTCACAAAGGTTGTTTTAAAATCACCGTCGGAATTTCCTCGCGGAATTGTTTTCACAGCACAGATATAAGCAGCCTCGGAGGCGACTTTGGCAATCGGGAAAACGGTGATGATTGGAGTGGGCATCTTCGCGTTGATGTTTTGCGGTGCTTCTGCGAAGGGCGGGGACAAAAAAGCGGATCGTGACTGGCCGATTTACGGCGGTACATCCGACAACAATCGGTATTCACCACTCACCCAGATCAATCGCAAGAATGTGAAACGACTCCACACTGCATGGACGTTCGATACAGAGGAATCGGGAGGCCTGCAGACCAGCCCCATCGAAGTGAATGGCGTGCTCTACGGACTCACGCCCGCGCAGAAGGTTTTCGCACTGGACGCGACGACCGGCAAACTTCTCTGGAAGTTTGACTCGGGAATCAAGGGCGCCCAGCCCGATCGTGGCCTGGCGTACTGGTCGGACGGGAAGGACAGCAGGATCATAGTCGGCGTGATGAATTACGTCTACGCGCTCGATGCCGTGACTGGGAAACCGATTTCCAGTTTTGGCAAGGACGGAAGAATTGATCTTCGAGAAGACCTCGGACGTGATCCGGAACAGCAGGCGATCTACTTGACGTCGCCCGCGCTCATTTACAAGGACCTGATGATTGTGGGCGGACGAGAGTCAGAAACACTTCCTGCCTCCCCGGGAGACGTGCGCGGCTATGAGGTGCGCACGGGAAAATTGCGCTGGTCTTTTCACACGATTCCGCATCCTGGCGAGTTCGGCTATGAGACCTGGCCGCCAGACGCGTGGAAGACGAGCGGGGCCGCGAACAATTGGACAGGCATGACTCTCGATGCCCGGCAGGGCATCGTGTTTGTTCCGACGGGTTCTGCAGCCTTCGATTTTTATGGCGGTGACCGTGCCGGCGACAACCTCTTTGCGAACAGTCTCATTGCGCTGAATGCCGAAACAGGGCAACGTGTCTGGCACTTTCAAGCGGTGCATCACGATGTGTGGGATCGCGACTTCCCCGCTCCTCCCGTTCTTCTGACCGTGAAACACGATGGGAAAAATGTCGCTGCGGTAGCCCAAGCTTCAAAACAGGGATTCGTCTTCGTGTTCGACCGGGCAACCGGGAAGCCCCTGTTTCCACTGGATTGCCGAGGCTATCCGGCGAGCGACGTTTCCGGGGAGATTACGGCGCGGCAGCAGTGCCTCCCCACCAAGCCGGCACCCTTTGCACGCCAGTTTCTCACCGAGGATATGCTCACACCGCGCCCCGAAACGCACCAGTGGGCCCTTGATCGCTTCCGCACGTTTCGCAGCGAAGGACAGTTCGTCCCGTTTGGCACGAGCCGAGAAACGGTCGTTTTTCCCGGGTTTGATGGCGCCGCAGAATGGGGTGGGCAGGCGCTTGATCCCGAAACGGGAATCTTCTACGTGAACTCCAATGACCTTGCGTGGACGGGACGGTTGGCAGAAACCACGCCGACAGAAGCCGCGCACAATAGTCCAAAAGGCATTTACACGAGCCAGTGTTCCGTTTGCCATGGCGACAACATGGCGGGATCGCCGCCTGCGATTCCGTCCCTGGTCGGACTCAATCTGCGGATGTCTTCGAAGCAAGTCGCTGCCACCATCCGGGGCGGTAAGGGTCGTATGCCCGGCTTCTCCAACCTCACCGAGGATCAGATGTCGCTCCTGCTTTCCTATGTGATGACGGGCGGCACGGCTCAGAACGAGGCCAAAGAAATGACCGGCGTAGGTGCGCCGCTTCCCGCGATGCGGTATCACTTCACCGGATACATGCGCTTTCTTGATCCGGATGGATATCCGGCGGTTGCTCCTCCGTGGGGAACTCTGAATGCCATCAATCTCAACACGGGCGAATATGTCTGGAAGACTCCGTTCGGAGAGTATCCAGAATTGGCCGCCAAAGGACTGAAGAATACAGGCACGGAGAATTACGGCGGCCCGCTGGTAACCGCTAGTGGATTGCTATTCATTGGAGCAACGAACTTCGACAAGAAGTTCCATGCCTTCGATAAAGCGAACGGGATACTGCTTTGGGAGACAACGCTTCCTTACGCTGGGAACGCTACTCCCATCACCTATCAACTGAAAGGTCGCCAGTATGTGGTGATTGCGGCCGGTGGAGGAAAAGATTTGAAGTCAAAATCCGGGGGTGTCTACGTTGCGTTCGCGGTGAAGTAGATTACTTAGCTTGGCTGCAAACGTTTTTGCTGACCAGTTCCGCAAAGTTGCCTTCCGGTTCTTTGCCGAACTGATCGTCGTGGTTGGCTTTCTTGCTGACCACGTAGCGCCCGCTGCGGTCGCGGGTGTAGTACCACACGGTGGATGGAGCAGCGGCGCCACTGGAACAGTTGAACTTGACCCGCGCGCGCATTTCCACGAAGGGACCGCCTTGTATGTCGGCGGCTTCCTTGTACTCCACACGGACCAGGGCTGTCCGCTGATTATTCTTTAGCACTTTGACAGCGCTGACTGAGACCTTGTCTCCGGCTTCAGTCTGACCGATCGTGCGCCATTCCCCTGCAGCCAAAACAAAGGTGACGATGATTATGGGCGCGAGACCTACCGCGAAGAGGATGAGGAGGGCCTTTTTCAATGCAAATTTCCCAAGCACCAATTTGCAGCACATACTTTGGGGCATTAGGACGATTCTGTCAATCGGGTTCTGGCACGGCTTGTCGGGTGTCGTGTTATTGTGGGAGGCGGCAATGTTGCTGCGGAGCACCTCGGACCATGTCGATGAGAACGGAACTGCTTCATTCGACAATGCTTAACTCACCGGTGGGGCCTCTTTTCTTGGCAGCTTCGGCCAGGGGGTTGGTGGCGTTGGAGTTTGATGCGCGGCTCCCGGGGCAGCAAACGATCCGTCCGAACCCGCGAGACCTGCGCGCGGAGCGCAACGCTATACAGTTCGCGGAGTCTAGAGACCGGATGTCGGGATACGTGCGGGAGTTGGAAGAATATTTCGCCGGAGAGCGGCGGGAGTTTGCGTTGCCGCTCGACTTGCGCGGTACGGATTTTCAACTGGCATGTTGGCACGCGTTGCTGGCGATTCCATTTGGCGAGACTCGTACCTATGCGGACATTGCTCGCGCTGTCGGTCGGCCACAAGGATTCCGCGCTGTGGGAATGGCCAACAATCGCAATCCCGTGGCAATCATTGTTCCCTGCCACCGAGTGATTGCGTCTGATGGAACGCTATGCGGGTACGGCGGCGGGCTTGACGTAAAGCGTAAACTGCTTGAACTGGAAGGCGCGCTCAGCGGCACGTTAGCCGCGTAGAAATCAACAATTCGTTCCAAGCCCTTGACCAAAAACGGCAAGAACTCCTCTCTCCGCAAAGCCGGTCTCTTCTATCTCGTCTTCGTGATGTTCTCCTACACAACGGGAGGCCCCTTCGGCTTGGAGGACATGGTTACGACCTCAGGTCCGGGGATCACGCTGCTCTACCTACTGATCCTTCCCTTTTTCTGGTGCATTCCGGTGTCATTGGTCTCCGCGGAGTTGACCACCGCGATGCCCGTGGAAGGTGGGTTCTACCGCTGGACACGAGCGGCCTTCGGGGACTTTTGGGGATTTCTTGCAGGATGGTGGAACTGGTCTGCGTCATTTTTGCTTGGCGGCGCCTATGCCGTACTATTCGCTGATTACTTTGCCTACTACCTCCCGCAGATGACTTGGTGGGAGCACTACCTGCTTTCGCTCACACTGATCGCTCTTCTGACATGGATCAACATTCGGGGCATTCAGATGGTGGGACAGGTCGCAACTGCGCTGGAGATTTTCATCTTCTTGCCGGTCATGACGATGATTGTGCTGGCAGTGACGCATTGGCAATTCAATCCGTTTCAGCCGTGGGTTGTGCCGCATCAGGCGACGTTCAAAATCTTCGGTGTGGGCCTGGCTCTTGGGCTGTGGCTGTATTCGGGCTACGAACAGCTTTCGACGGTTGCGGAGGAAGTTGAGAATCCGCAGAAAGCGTATCCCCGCGCGCTCGCTGTGGTTGTGCCGCTGTCGATCGCTGCGTATTTCCTTCCTACGATTACTGGCCTTGGTTCCGCTGGCCATTGGGACCAGTGGCACACAGGGTTCTTCTCCGATGCGGCGCGGATCATTGGCGGCTCGTGGCTGGGCACCTGGATGGCTCTAGCCGCCATGATCGGCAGCATCGCTCTGCTGAACAGCACGATCCTGACGACCACCAGAATGCCGTTCGCAATGGCGGAAGATGGATACCTGCCGGGTGTGTTGACACGACGGCATCGTCGCTACGCAACTCCATGGTTGGCAATCACTTCTTCGGCGGTGATTTACGCTCTCCTTGCGTGGAAGAGCCTGGGCCAGCTCATTTCGGTCTATATCTGGCTGCGCTCGGCAACCACTGTGTTGACCGTTCTTTCGGTGTGGAAGCTGCGCAGGGGCCGGCCTGACTTGCCGAGATCCTTCGTCGTCCCCGGCGGAAAGATGGGATTACTCTACGTGGTCGGTGCGCCGGTCTCGATGGCGATCCTGGCGCTGCTCGGCGGCGATCGCTTTGCCACCGTCGGAGGGGCGATCGCGATGCTGCTGGGACCGGTGATCTACCTGTGCCTGAATCGCCGCACGCCCGATGATAGCCAAAAGGCTTGATCGGGCATGCGCACCTAGGCGGGTCTTCTCAGAAGATAGTTATTCCGGCTCTCTGGATCGTCGTGGCGCCACCAGCGTTCCGTTTCAAGGCCAGCGTCTTTGGCCAGCGCGATAAATTCGTCGGGCGTCGCATAAAAAGTGACAGCTGTTCCCGGGCGAATCACTTCCGGTTGACCCGTGAGACGCCACCAGATTATGCGCCGCACCATACCAAACCACGTGCGAAATCCATGTTTACGATAGAGATGCGAAAGATACTCGCTCCGGCTGGAAAACTGTGGTGTGGGATCATTTGGTTTGTTGAATGGAATTTCGCCGACAAAAATCCGCGCACCCCGTTTAGCAATACGGTGCATCTCAAGCAAGCTTGCCGGAATCTTCTCGCGAGGCACAATCAACAGAACATTGTTGCAGACCACCACTGATGCCGATTGATCCGGCAGCGGCAATCGATCTGCCAGCCCTTGCCGCACATCTACTCCCGTCTTGCGAACCAAGTCCACTTCTTCGTTGGTAGCCAGCAATCCAATGCTGCTGTGCGCGCCAGCCCTTTCTGCCATGCGCAGCAATGTTCCGTCGCCGCATCCGATATCGATGAGATCGTCCGCCGCCCCCATGCCGACGATCTCCACAATCTTTTCGTGCGTGCGCCTCGTCGTCTCCCTCTTATCCCGGCCCCGCAGTGCAAGATCATGCAGATCGCGCGCCCGCTTCGCGGTCTCGCGACAATACTCGACGTAGTCATCCGATCTGGTGATCATTGACACTGAATTGTAGGACTCCGTGCGCCCAGACGAAATTGGGGAGTACCTCGTCTCTAAACTGCAATCGTTTTGCAGTCGACTTCCAGTGTTTTCCGGGCGCATGTGGAGAATTGGTTAGGTTACTTTCCCGGCCCAATTCCTAACTTACCCAGTCCAGCACCTTGTACCATGCTCCCGCGAACGGCAAGAACCAGGGGTTTCCGTTGTAGAGCCCTAAGGGAGCACTGGGGAATGGGATTCCCGCGAACGGATTCTCCGGCCGATCTCCTGCCATGAGTTCGGCGATCTTTTGTCCCTGATAAGTCGCCATCGCGACCCCATGCCCGGCATAGCCGACTGCGTAGTACACGCCATCCATTTGCCCCGCGTGCGGCATGATATCGAAGGCAAAGTCGAGTGTGCCTCCCCAGACATATTCAACGCGTGCGTCCCGGAGCTGCTGATAGACGCCGATCATGCCCCGGCGCAGAATGTCCGCGCTGCTGCGAATGGTTTGAGCGTTTTCGGGGAAGAACGCGGCACGCCCGCCAAACAGCATGCGCCCATCTGGAGTAAGGCGGAAATAGTACAGGTAGTTCTTCGAATCGTAGATCATTCGATTCCGCGGGCTCAGTTCATGGGCCAACGCTTTCGGCAAAATCTCCGTTGTGATGATGAATGATCCGATCGGAATGATCTTTTTTTGCAGGTCCGGCGTGGCGCTGCCGGTATAACCGCTGGTACCTACGAAAACTTCATGCGACCAGAGCGGACCGCGAGAGGTCGAGATTTTCCATCCGGTTTCGCCATTTCGTGAATCGCGTTGAATCCCATTTACGCGAGTGTGCTCGAAGACCTCTGCCCCGGTTTTCATGGCGGCTCTCCCAAGGCCCGCCACATAGCGCGCGGGATTGCAGCCGGCGCTGACCTCGTCTACCATTCCTCCGAAATAAATCGACGAACCGATTTCTGAGCTCAGATCGGCTCTCTGCACCACGCGTAGTCTGTGATCGAATTCAACTTCAATGATTTCAGCCTGACGCTCGTAGTCGTCGAAGTGCTTCTGCTTGCAGGCAACCTCAAGATGGCCGCAGCGTGAAAAATCGCATTCAATCCCTTCATCACGGACGATCCGCTCGACACAATCGATCGAAGCGAGTGAAGCTGCGTACATTCGGCGAGTCAGTTCCAGGCCATATTTGGCCTTGAGCTGACTGACTCCGAGCTTCATTCCAGTAAGGACCATTCCGCCGTTGCGCGAACTGGCGCCCCACCCGATCGTTTCGGCTTCGAGTACAGCCGTTTTTGCGCCACGTTTTGCCAGCGTGCGAGCGGCGGAAAGGCCGGTGAATCCACCGCCGATGACGGCGACATCGACAACCTCGGGAAGGGGATGTGATAGATCGGTGGCCGGAAAATCAGCAGTGGTGAGCCAGTAGTTGTGTTCTTGCAGAGACATTTGGAGGTCGAGCCCCGCGCACTTCCGGAAGCCAAGGTGCGCGACCGAGCATTCTAGCTCAGGCGTGGCCGGAGGGACATGTACCGATGCGCGGATAGTTGTTCCACTCAGACCACCTCGGTAATCTTGTTAGGGTTACGGCCTCCCCCTAGTCTGAAAGGGCATGGCCTTGCGCTGCTTCCTGTACTCTTCCGACGAGGGGGCGTCGGATGTCATCCGCCCGGTAATTACCGCACTTGGCGTTGAGGGAGAGTCCTGCTCGGAAGCAGCGGTCGCAGCGCAGAGAATCGCGAATGAATCCTATCAACTCGTAATTGTCGACTGGGATCAGCAGCCCGAAGCGAACATGTTGCTGAGTACCGCCCGCGAACGTAAGGCGTCGGAGCGACCTCTGACTCTAGCCATCGTGAGCGATGACGCCAGTGTTCCCAAGGCCTTGCAGGCCGGTGCGAACTCCATCCTGCGAAAACCGTTGCTTCTGAATCAGGTAACGGACACTCTAACGACCGCGCGCGACTTATTGCGGTCGCGACAGCAATCCGCTGCCGGGCAGGCCGTTGCGTCTGCAACTCCGCCCTCGGGACTTCCCTCGAGTTCTGAAGGCGCGAAAGAAAAGACATTGCGCGCCGGAGAATTCCTGCAGTCTGCACCTGTGACCCCCGGAGGGCAGTTCGAAACCGAGTCCGATGTGCCGGCGACCCCAGTACAGGCCGTCCCGGTAGAAGTGGACCCGCTTAAAGATCTGGAGCCCGTCGCCGCCGCTGTGCCAGACAAAGCACCGGTGACATTTTCGCCGCCTCCCGATGAGCCCCGCGGCTTGGAATGGCACTTGAAAGCTCGCGGAGTCACCCGTCAGACGGTTCCTGTATCGCCACCACCAGTGCCCGCGGAACCGGCAAAGCCGGAGTTGCTCAGCTACGATCAGCCGCAATCCGGCGCGGCACCACCGGATTCAGCAAGCCGGGATGCTGCTGCGAGTGTTGCATCGGAATCGCAAGAGCCAAGCGCGCACGAGCAAAAACGCGAAGCCGAGCTGTTTGCGTACATTGACGGCGAGCGTTCCAGTTCCAATCAGCGGTCAGGATTCAGGCTCGGGAAGAGCGCGATTGTATTTGCTCTTGTTTTGGCCGCTTGTGCGATTGCAGCGGCGCCACAAGCGCCATGGCATCCCAAGGTCCTAGCGCTCTGGTCCCGGGGACATCGCGCTATACACGGCTGGCTGAACCCGCAGCCCGTGACCGTGGCAGTCGCGCCGACAGCGCATGAGGATTTTGGTCGGCCGGGTGATGAATACAAGCTGCCGGTGGCCGAGAACATCCCGGACGCCACGACTGATCCTTCCCAGGTGCAGGTAGTACCGGTCGTCGATCCAACCGCCAAGAAACCGAACCCTGACCCAGCGGCCGCTGACCCAGGCGCGAGCCCGTCGGATGCTGCTGCAGTACCTTCGGTTGAGGCGACGGAAACGCCGACGACGAAAGCTCCTGAGACTCAGCCGGTACAGAGCGTACCGAATGTGTCACCGCAGGCAGTCGGACCTGCAGCGCCAGCAGTTTCCTCGCCAGTGCCGTCCGCGGTTGCCTCTCCTGTCAATCCGCAACCGCACACCGAGGTGACTACAGCGACTCCTCCGTCAACCACGGCGCCTGCCAGTCCCGTTCGTCGCCAGCCCACTGAATACACTCCGATTCCGACCAAAGTGCCGTCGAGCCTGCAGTCACAAATGATCTCCATGACGCCGGAGGCTAGTGGCAACAAGCCGCCAGAGGCTGCATTGCCTTCCATCGAGCCGGTCGATGTCCCCGAATTGACAGAGCGAGCCCTGCTCACTGAACAAACGCCGATTGCGTATCCCGCCTCGGCTCGAGGACAACAGGGAACCGTTGTCCTGCATGTGCTGATCGGGCGGGACGGTACAGTGCAGGATGCAAAGTTTATTCAAGGCTCTCTGGCCTTTGCACGGAACGCCATCGAAGGCGTGAAACAGTGGAAGTTCAAGCCCTACACCATGAATGGGCGCCCCGTCTCCGTGCAGACCCTTCTGACGCTCAAGTTCCAGCCGGGACAATAGAAACGACTGTTTGTTATGACAGTCAGGGCGGCTCAGGCGGCCTGGGCGACCGTTACCGAAGAGAGCGCCGAATGTAGCAGCCGCCAAGTGGCGAATTGCATCTAGAGATATAATAGGAACAGCTTACAGGAAGCAGTTCCTTCCGGAAGAAGATCACAAACAGATGTCCATGAAAATCAAAGCAGCGATTCTCGTCACCTCTTTTGCCGTGTTGCTCTTCGTCGTTGTCGGCTCGATGGGGGGCGTGCATGCCTCTTCGAGCGATGGCTCTTACCGCCAACTGCAGGTCTACAGCGAAGTTCTCTCGCGCGTACGCAGCGAATACGTCGAAGAGCCGAACATCCCGAAGGTCACGGATGGCGCGTTGCACGGATTGCTGGAATCGCTCGACTCTAATTCCAGCTATCTATCCGCCGAAGCCTACAAAGCGTTCAAGGCGCATAAGGCCGAGGCCAAGGGAGACATTGGCGCCGTGGTTTCGAAGCGCTTCGGTTATGCCGCTGTGGTTGCTGTTCTGCCTGGATCTCCCGCGGAGAAAGCAGGCATAGAGGCGACCGACATCTTCGAATCCATTGAAGGGCAAAGCACACGCGAGATGTCGCTGCCGGAAATACGCAACTTGATCAGCGGAGCACCGGGATCGACCGTGAACGTTCAGGTCGTCCGCGCGCGCAGGGCTGAGCCACAGAAGATCGTCATTACGCGTGACATTGTGAGTGTTCCTCCAGTCACCGACAAGCTGATGGACGATGGCATCGGCTACCTGAAGGTCGAAGCGCTAACAAAAGGGAAGGCTCAGGAAATGGCTGCGAAGATCAAGTCGCTGGAAAAGTCTGGCGCCAAAAAGATTCTTCTCGATCTCCGTTACTGCGCCGAAGGTGAGGAGAGCGAGGGGATCGCAGCCGCCAACCTGTTTTTGAATCATGGGACGATCACGTACCTGCAAGGGCAGAAGTTCCCGCGCGAAGCCTTCAATGCGGACCCGGCGAAGGCGGTCACCACGCTACCGGTCGCTATCTTGGTAAACCGTGGAACCTCTGGGCCGGCCGAGATCGTTGCTGCTGCGATCCTGGAGAATGCACGTGGTGACGTTGTCGGCGACAAGACATTTGGGGATGGTTCGATCCAGAAGACACTCGAATTGCCCGATGGTGGAGCGTTGATCCTCTCGGTGGCGAAATATTACTCGCCGAGCGGCAAGGCCATCCAGGACACGGCCATTACTCCCAACGTTGTGGTCGCGGATGTGATCGATGACGGTGTGGGGCCGGATGATGACGGTGCGACACCGCCTGCCGATGACGAAACGAAGCCGAAAAATACCGTGGATGATCAACTGAACAAAGCGGTAGAAGTACTGAAGAGCCACGCAAGCTGAAAATCGAAGAGCACGCAACAGGAAGCGCCACGCTTGTGGCGCTTTTCTTTTGAACACAAGATCATTCTGATATCGTTGGCGAGAGTCCGCTTCGCTCGCGCCCTGATACGCTCGCCCACTGCATGGAGACAACGGGACAAACACCTGGTTCGCTCTCTTTCCTCTTCCTGGTGTCTGCGCTGTCTGCATTCGTCGTCTATCGCCTCTTTCGTCGACTCCGAAACGATGTAACTAAACCCGGTCGTTTGGAGATCGATATTCGGGATCTTGGCGGATTTAGTTACTGGCAGCTGATCCTGATTAGCATGCTCAGCCTGTTTGTCGAGATGCTGATGATCCGCTGGGTGTCGTCCGAGATTCGCATTTTCGCCTACTTCAAGAATTTCGTCCTGGTGGCCTGCTTTCTTGGATTCGGGCTGGGGTGTTATCTGTGCCGCCGCCGCGTGCAAATCATGGCAATGATTACCACGCTTCTGTTGTTGACCCTGATTCTGCGAGCGCCTATCCCGGCCCTGCATCATTCTTTGTCCGCCCTTCCTGCGTTGCTTGGAGCGGCCGTCGAGGTTCACGTGTGGGGTGTTCCGGCGCTGCCTGCAAGCTGGGTGGGGATGCTGCTGGCGCTCGTCTTCGTCGTTCCACTATTCGCGGTGATTGCGACTGCGTTTATCCCGCTCGGACAACTCGTCGGTTGGTATTTGGAAAACTCTCCCAAAGGTGTTGCCGCTTACAGCGTAAATGTGCTGGCCAGCCTTGCCGGGATCATCGCATTCACCTTGCTCTGCTTTCTCAATCAGCCGCCGTGGGTCTGGTTTTTGTCGGCCGCTTTTTTGTCGGTCCTGACGTTCTGGCGCAGCGCCTGGGCGAGGATTGTCCTGTCCGCCGCCTTCCTTGCTTGTACGTTCTTGCTGGCAACTCCCGAGGACTCCGGCGCCAAGACGTACTGGTCCCCTTACCAGAAACTCTCGGTGCAGCCGCTGTACAGCAATGGCCAAGTTGCTGCCTACTTGCTTAACACGAACGATTCCTGGTACCAACAGATACTCAATCTGTCGTCGGAGTTTGCTCAATCCCATTCGCAGTTGTTTCGTCACCACCCGTTGGAATGGAACTCTTACAACATGCCCTATCGCTTCTACCCAAACCCGCCGTCAGTGCTGGTGTTGGGATCGGGAATGGGCAATGACGTCGCGGCTGCACTTCGCAACGGAGCCGGACGAGTCGAAGCCGTCGAAATCGATCCCCTAATTCTCAAGCTGGGGCGTGAACTGCACTTCGAGCATCCGTATCAGGATCCGCGTGTTCGCGTCACAATCGATGACGCGCGCAGCTACATCGAGAACAGCCAGCAACAATTCGATCTCATCGTGTTCTCATTGCTGGACTCGCACACCACGACGTCGCACTTCACCAACATCCGAATTGACAACTACGTCTACACCCGCGAGGCCTTGCAACGGGCGAAGCAGAGGCTCAAGCCCGGCGGCCTTTTCATCGTCAAGTTTCAGGTGGAGAATCCCTGGATCGCAGGGCGCCTCTTCCAGTTGATGCGTGAGACCTTTGGCCGAGACCCCATACAATTCCAGACCGACGTCGGAGGCTACGACAGCTCAGGACGCTTTTTCGTTAGCGGTTCCGCCGAACGCATGGCCAAGGCCAGTTCCGACCCAGAACTCGCGAACTATTTGGAGACACACGGGAACATGCCGATGCAGGCTGCTCGGCTCACTACCGATGACTGGCCCTACTTCTACCAGCACGAGCCCGGACTTCCCATCATTGTGATTCTTGTTTCGCTTGCCGTGCTGGTGGTCTTCGGATGGTTCCTGCGTCAGAGCAGTGGCCAAGGAGCGCGCATCGATTTTCACTTTCTGCTGCTCGGTGCGGGATTCATGCTTCTCGAAGCCCAGATCGTCAGCAAGATGGCTCTGCTGTTCGGTACCACGTGGATCGTGAATGCAGTGGTCGTCTCCGGATTACTGTGCGTGATCGTCGGAGCAAATCTCGTGTACGGAGCTTTTCCTCGAATACCGCAAGGGGCGCCCTACACAGGACTCTTTGCCGCACTCGCCGTAATGTATTTCGTTCCTATGCAGAAGCTGTTTTTCCAGTCGTGGGCTTTGCGCGGCGTCGTTGCCACGCTTGCTCTCTGCACGCCTGTGTTTTTCGCGGGCATCATTTTCGTCTCCAGCTTTGCGCGAGTGGGTTTTCGTGGGAGTGCACTAGGCTCGAATTTATTCGGATCGCTGGTTGGCGGACTGCTGGAATCTGCTTCCTTGTGGTTCGGCCTGCGTTCACTGACAATTCTCGCCGTGCTGCTCTATCTGTGCTCCGCTGTCTTTCTGCGCGATGTTGGTTCCGCGGAGGCTTCCTCACTTTCAGAAGCCGCTTTGCAAGGACCCAACTGAAGGAATCACTCCAACTCAGCAGTCTCCAGACAAGTGCTATCCTGACCTCATCGCGGCATGAAGGCACTCTACGAGAATCTGCCAGAGGTGGAGATTGGCGGGCGCAGGCTCGTAGGAAGAGTGCTGTTCGGTCTGCTTCTCTTGATCGCCATTCTGGTTGGAGCGACTTCCGGGCTGTTGCTCGTCTACACGACCGATCTTCCTCAAGTGGACGCACTAGAGGCCTATCGTCCCAGCTCGATTACTGAACTGTATGACGACCATGGCCGAGTGATCGGGTCGTTTGCTCTGCAGCGCCGAGTAGTCGCGGGTTACGATGATTTTCCAGCAGTTCTCCGCGATGCGCTTGTGTCCATCGAAGATAAAGACTTCTACCGCCATTCCGGGATCAATTTCTGGCGCATTGTCGGCGCTGCATATCGCGACATCGAGTCGGGAGGGAAGGTGCAGGGCGCATCGACCCTGACGATGCAGTTGGCGCGAAATCTCTTCCTCTCCCCAGACCGCCGGTGGCAACGCAAAGTGCAGGAGGCCATGCTTGCCATCCAGATCGAACGCCGATTCACCAAGCCGCAGATCTTCACTCTCTATGCAAACCAGATCGCGCTTGGCCACGGTGTTTTCGGCTTTGAAGCTGCATCGGAGTTCTACTTTAGTAAACCCGCGAAGCAACTTACTCTGGCAGAGGCAACATTGCTGGCAGGACTGCCCAAAGGTCCTTCCTACTACTCGCCCATTAACCACCCTGATCGGGCGCTGAAGCGCCGCAACCTTGTGATCAATGCCATGCTGGAGGATGGAAAGATCACTACGGCGCAGGCTGACGATGCACGATCGGCGCCTATGGGATTGCATCTCGCTCACGTCCCCAACTCCCTCGCTCCATACTTTGTTGAGGAAATCCGCCGCTATCTGGAAGGCAAGTACGGTACCGATCAGGTTCACGAAGGTGGACTGAAGGTGTACACCTCTCTCGACGTGGATCTGCAGAAGGCCGCGAATCAGGCGGTTCTCGACGGTCTTGCGGCATATGAGCGGCGGCATGGCTGGAAAGGTCATCTGGAAAACGTCGTCGCTGAAGGAATGGAGATAGAGAAGTATTCCGACCCTGACTGGGACGACGATCTCGAAGTCAACGGTTATGTGCACGCTCTGGTGATGTCGTCGGGCACAGGGATCGCAACGCTAAAATTGGGCCGCTATACCGCCGCTCTCGGGCAAGCCGATGTGGCCTGGACCCAGGCAAAGATCGCCAACATTCTCAAACCCGGTGATGTGTGCTATGTAAGGATCCTCTCACTAGGTGCGAATGGCGCCGCCCGCGTGAGTCTCGAGCAGGACTCCGGCGCTCAGGGCGCGCTGCTGGCCATCGACAATGCGACTGGCGGTATCAAAGCGATGGTCGGAGGCCGTGATTTCAACGTGTCCAAGTTCAATCGTGCCACGCAGGCTCTGCGGCAGGTGGGTTCGTCGTTCAAGCCGTATGTATACACAACAGTGATCGATGGCGGCGCCAGCCCGGACGATACGATTCTTGATGAGCCCGTTAGCTTCGAGACATCGTCCGGTCCCTACACGCCGCACAACTACGACGAGAAATTTGAGGGCATCATCACGCTGCGTCGCGCGTTGGCACAATCGCGCAATATCCCTGCCCTGAAACTGGCAAACAAAGTCGGCATTAAGAGCGTCATTGATTATGCGGGACGCTTCGGCATAACTTCCAAGCTGCCTCCTTACCTGCCGGTCGCGCTGGGGTCTGCGGAGATCACACTGCTCGAGCAGACGTCCGCGTACAGTGTCTTCCCCAACGATGGCGTGCGCGTGAGTCCACGGTACATTACGCGCGTTACAGACTATGAAGGCCGTGTGCTCGAAGAGGACTTTCCCGATGTGAAGGATGTCATCAGCGAGCGTACCGCCCGCATTATGACTTCTATGCTGCGCGAAGTTGTCTTGCACGGAACTGGGGTTGCGGCATCCAAGCTGCCATTTCCAGTCGGCGGCAAGACTGGCACGACGAATGACTTCACTGACGCCTGGTTCGTCGGTTTTACGCCGACGATGAGCTGCGGCGTTTGGGTGGGCTACGACGAGAAGAAGTCGCTCGGCACAAAGGAAACAGGCGCCCACGCTGCTTTACCGATCTGGATGAATTTCATGGCGGCAGCCATGGCTGGCAAAGAGGTCGTAGACTTCCAGCCCTCTCCTGTTTTGCCTCACTCGGCACAAAAAGTGGACACACCCGATACTGCCCCGGCCACCGAAGAATCCCACTGAACGTGGCGCGAGTTCTGCAATAACAAAACCTGATAGGAACGATAAATAGTTTCGATTTCCGCGGAGAAATCACGGACGTTACAGTGAAACATCGTTGATGTACCGTTTTGACTTTCGCATTCAGGAGAATGTTCTTCAGTGTTCATGCGACAAAAGCTGACTGCCGTGCTGCTGTCAGCTCTCCTGCTTCTTGTTTTCATTCCTCCTGTCTTGGCCCAATCCAGCTCAGTGTCGCCGAGTCCATCGACGGACGTTACTGCCCGTCTGGCGAAGCTTGAACAACAGGCTGGTGACGCGAAAAGTTCAGCGGACAATGCATGGATGCTGACAAGCGCGGCGCTAGTGCTCATGATGACCGGTCCGGGCCTTGCCTTGTTTTACAGCGGCCTTGTACGCAAGAAAAATGTACTGGGCACGATGATGCAGAGCTTTGCCCTCATGGCCGTGATCACCGTTCTGTGGGGACTTTTTAGTTACAGCCTCTCATTTGGATCAGGCAACAGCTTTATCGGGGGTTTTCAGAATCTGTTCTTGCGGGGCGTGGGCGCTGCGCCCGATGCAGATTATGCCCCCACAATTCCCGCTCAAACGTTCATGGTCTATCAACTGATGTTTGCCATCATTACGCCGGGCTTGATCGCGGGGGCTTTCGCGGAGCGCATGAAGTTTAGCGCCATGATCGTGTTCATGGTCTTATGGTCGATCATTGTGTACGACCCGATGGCGCACATGGTGTGGGGCAAAGGTGGACTGCTGAATGCCGCGCTGGGCGGGCGCTTCCCAACCCTTGACTTCGCCGGGGGCACTGTAGTCCATGTCACCTCGGGAGTGTCAGCGTTGGTGTGCGCGCTATACCTCGGCAAGCGCGTTGGATATCCGCATCAGTCGATGCCTCCGCACAGTGTGGTGCTGAGTTTCATTGGGGCGTGTCTGCTCTGGGTAGGATGGTTTGGGTTCAATGCTGGTAGCGCGCTGGCAGCTGGAAGCCTGGCAACGAGCGCGTTTGTGGCGACCCACTTCGCGGCGGCCTCGGCGGCTGTCGGATGGGCCGCGGCGGAATGGCTCCGCAACGGCAAGCCCAGCGTTCTGGGTGGAATTTCTGGAGCCGTCGCTGGACTGGTGGCTATCACCCCCGCGGCAGGATTTGTAAAGCCAATGCCAGCCCTCGTGATCGGACTGATCGCAGGTGTCTTCTGTTATTGGATGGTGGCGAAGGTTAAAGCAAAGTTCGGTTATGACGACTCGCTCGACGCATTCGGTGTCCACGGAGCCGGCGGCACTCTTGGAGCACTACTGACCGGAATTTTTGCGGCAAGCACGGTCAATCCGATTTTCAAGGATGCCCAATCCAACGTACTGGCATCCGGACTGTTGGAAGGAAATGCGTCTCAATTGTTGAACCAACTCGTGGGTGTTGCGATTGCTTGGGGCCTTGCGATCGTGGGGACCTTGGCCATCTTAAAACTCGTGGATGTCACTATTGGTTTGCGGGTTTCCGAAGAGGAAGAAGTGCAGGGACTGGATCTCTCCCAACATGGCGAAGAGGGATACTATTGGGAAACGTCTGCCTGACTAGCGGAGACTAATCTGGCTCTTCGCTGCGACGGCGGCGGGAACGATGTGGAACAGGACTTGCAAACATCATGACGAAGCTTGAGGCGGTCATTCAGAACTCCAAATTGGAAGCGGTGAAGACGGCGCTGCAGGAAATCGGCGTGGAAGGCATGACTGTGCTGGAAGTGCGCGGCCACGGACGACAGAAAGGGCATACCGAGGTTTACCGGGGGCGTGAGTACAGCGTGGATCTGATTCCAAAGACCAAGATCGAGATGGTCTTGGCGGACGCTCTGGTGGACAAGGCAGTGCAGGCAATCCTGGGTGCGGCACGCACCGGCAAGATCGGGGATGGCAAGATCTTCCTGTCGCGCGTCGATGAGGCGATCCGCATTCGCAATGACGAACGAGGGGAAGGCGCGCTCTAACGCGGTGTCCTCATCCCTGACACCTCGATAGCGGCCCTCTCGGCGGCAGGCGCTGCGGATGAATCGAGTTCATGATGGCAGCGTCCCCTTTGATCGGCGAACTGCGGGGTTCTCTCAATGACGAATCGGCGCGCATTCAGCGCGAGTTCGATGCGACCAGTGACGGCCGCACGTGCGTCACGCAGCGAACCCGGTTAGTTGAAGACATTTTGTCGCGCCTGTGGCGGGACATCGTCTCCTCGGACGAAACCAAACCCACCAACTTTACTCTCGCGGCCACTGGCGGGTTTGGGCGCGGCTGGCTCTTTCCTTATTCCGACATTGACATCTTGTTCCTCTTCGGCGACCGCGAGGCCGAACAATTCTATAAAGACGCAGTAAGGCGTCTCTCGCAGGAGCTTTGGGATCTCCGCCTCAAGCTTAGCCCCGCCTCTCGTACGCTGGCGGAGTGCGAGCGTTACGACGCCAACAATACTGAATTTACGATTTCATTGCTCGATTGCCGATATCTTGCAGGCGACCGCGACTTATTCCGGCGGCTTCATGACAAGCTCATTCCCAAATTGGTGATGCGGGAATCCAAGGCGCTGCTGCAGGGACTTGCTGAGGTCACACGCGAACGCCATGCGAGACATGGAATGACTCTTTATCACCTCGAGCCGAACCTGAAGGAGGCGCCGGGTGGACTGCGTGATGTCAACGTGGCCAATTGGTTAGCCCTGATTTCGGCCATGGACAAGCTGCGCGACTGGCCCGATTCGAGTTCGCTACGTGCTCCGGTCCGCAAACAACTGGAGGTTGCCCGCGACTTTCTGATGTCCGCACGGTGTTTTCTTCATTTCCGCCACGGAAGGGATGACAACACGCTGAGTTGGGAGGCCCAGGACGCGGCGGCTGCCCGAAGGATCGGCGCTACAGATCATGAGAAAGTCTCCGCCGCCGACTGGATGCGCATCTATTTTGGCCATGCGCGAGCAGTGGAGCGCACGGTGACTCAGATTCTGCAGGAGATCCCGGAAGCTTGGTCGGCCCTTTACCGTCAGGTGCAGAGCTGGCGTTCGCGGTTGACGACTGCCGACTTTTCGGTTGTCGATGGGCTAATTTTTCTGCAGCACCCAGCGGCATTACAAGACCCCGAAGTATTGCTTCGCCTGTTTCATTTCATGGCGCACCACGGTCTGAAACTCAGCGCCACGACGGAATACCGGATCGAACAGGCGCTTCCCGCGCTTGCCGCTACTCCGCCCCGCGGAGCCGAACTGTGGCTTTATTTACAGGAGACTCTGCTGCAGCCACACGCCGCAGATGCCCTGCGGGCCATGCACTCTTTGCGTCTGCTGACGCTGCTTCTGCCCGAACTGAATCTCATCGATTCACTGGTGGTGCGTGACTTCTATCATCGCTTCACCGTCGATGAGCATTCGTTCCTCGCAATCGAGAGCCTGCATCGATTGAAGCAGTCGCAGTCGGAATGGGACAAAAGATACGCTGAGCTCCTGGGTGAATTGGAAGATCCGGAGTTGCTCTACCTGGCTCTGCTGCTCCATGACACCGGGAAAGGCATCCCCAACAGCAACCATGTTGTGACGAGTCTCGACATCGCCAACCGTGCCATGGATCGGCTCGACGTCGATCCGAGTGAGAGGGCTGACGTGTTGTTCCTAATCGGGAGCCATCTGGAGATGTCGGCAGCCTTGCGGCGCGATATTTTCGATCCGGCGACCGTTGCTGCATTTGCCGAGAAGGTCGGGACGCCAGAACGGCTCAAGATGTTGTGCCTGCTTACCTATGCCGACATCAAGGCAGTAAATCCCGAGGCGCTCACTCCCTGGAAGGCGGAGAACGTGTGGCAACTCTACATGGCTGCCGAGAACTACCTCAGCCGCAGTGCTGACCAGCGCGTGCACGCCGACTTGAATGATGAAAAACTCGTGCGGTTGCGCTCTCTGGCGCCGGTGACTGGCAGCAAGTTCAAAGCTTTTCTGGAAGGATTCCCGCAACGATATTTGCTGATGCATACGGCCGAAGAAGTTATGCAGCATATGCAAATGTCGGATGCACTGGCCAACGAGCCGGTCCTGGTGGAACTCAAACGTGGACGCCATTGGTACGATCTCACCCTTGTCACAAAAGATCGCCCGTTTCTGTTCGCTACACTGTCGGGTATTCTGGCGGCGTGGGGGATGAACATCGTCAAGGCCAATGCATTTTCGAATGCTGCCGGCGTAGTCGTCGATACGTTTCACTTCACCGACCGATTCCGCACTCTGGAATTGAATCTCTCCGAGTGGGCGAGATTCAAGAACAGCATTGTCAGTGTGATGTTGGGTGAAGCCGATATCGAGAAGATGCTGCGCGATCGTCAGCGCTCCGAAAAGACGGCAATCGCGAAGGTCAAAGTCGAAACGAAAATCGAATTCGATGACTCATCCTCGGCGACAACAACGCTGGTTCAGGTTATCGCCCAGGATCGTCCACGCCTGCTGCACCGCGTTGCCTCCTGCTTGTCGGAACAAAAATGCAATATCGAAATCGCCCTGATCGATACCGAAGGCCAGATGGCGATTGATACGTTCTACCTGACGTCTGCCGGCAGGAAGTTGAATCCCGAACATCAAAAGCACGTGGCGAAAGCAATCGCAGACGAGTTGCGGCGCGAGTAAATCGTCGTGAAAAAAAGGCCCGACGAAAGTCGGGCCCTCGCATGCCTGGGAAATGTTACTTCGTTGAGAACTTGAACACCGTCGTCTGGTGGAACTTCTCCCCCGGCTTCAAGATCGTGCTGGGGAAGTCCGGATGGTTTGGAGAATCCGGATAGTGCTGCGTTTCCAGGCAGAACCCATAACGGCGCTTGTAGACATGCCCTTCTTTGCCGGTTACAGAGCCATCGAGAAAATTGCCCGTATAGAACTGCACGGCCGGTTGTGTTGTCGAAACTTCGAGGACACGTCCGGTAGTGGGCTCGTACACGCGCGCGGCCAGACTGAGGCCGGCACCCTTGCGATTCAGCACAAAATTGTGGTCATAGCCATGGCCGAGAACCATCTGCTCGTAGGGGTCTTCAATGCGAGTGCCAATCTTTGTTGAGGTCGTGAAGTCGAACGGGGTTCCTTTCACTGGCCGAAGTTCGCCGGTCGGGATCAGGTTCTTATCAACCGGCGTGAACTTATCGGCATTGATCATGATTTCGTGATCCAGGATGTCGCCGTTTCCTTCGCCCTTAAGATTGAAGTAGCTGTGCTGGCTCACATTGATCGGCGTGGCTTTGTCAGTCGTCGCCTCGTAGTCGATGACGAGTTCATTGGATTCTTTCAGAACGTATGTGACTTTGACCTTAAGATTGCCGGGGAATCCTTCCTCGCCATCTTTACTGAGATACGTAAAGGCGACTCCTGTCTTGTCTTTCAAAGACTCGCCATCCCAAACTACTTTGTCGAAAGTCTTGGTCATTCCCCCGTGGAGAGTGTTCGGCCCGTCGTTCTTCGGCAGCGTGTAGGTCTTTCCGTCGAGCGTGAACGTGCCGTTCGCGATGCGGTTTGCGTATCGTCCGACGATAGCTCCGAGGTAAGGGGGATTCGGAATATAGCCTTCGGCCTTTTCGTGACCCAGGACGATGTCCGCTAACTGGCCTTTGCGGTCAGGAACGCGAAGAGAAACGATGATGCCACCATAGTTCATGGCCTGCACTTCAACACCGTGAGAGTTGGTAAGCGTGTACAAGATTATGGGCCTCCCGTCCCGCGTTCCGAAGTCTTTCTGTTGAACTCCGGATTTAGATTTCGAGGAAGTTTGCGCGACGACCACTACGCTGGTCATGATGAAAACAAGAGCGTACGCGTGTAAAAGGCGTCTGTGAATCATGGCGAAGAGTGTACTACGGGAGAGCCGATTTGTGATGTGCGCGAATATTCTGCGGCGTTTTGAGAATGTCGCTCGATTCCATCCGCGATCGACAGCCGTCGCACATCCGGCTGTCACGCAGGTCAATCCATTCGACCGAATGAGACGACGCCATCACGCACCGATAGTCCTCGCAATGCCGGAGGTCAAAGGTATGTCCCAATTCATGGATGGACTCTTTCAGCAAGCGCTGTCTGAGTAAGGCATCGTCCGGCTCCAATCCGTAGAACTCTTGCCGCAACCGAAAGGTTGAGACAACGGCGCACGGGCCACCCAGTTGCGCTTCCCCAAAAACATACTTCAGAATCGGGATATATAGATCGACATTGGAAACCGCCAGAAAGCGCCAGTCTCCTGGCCGGACCATGCTCTGCATTCGCTGCAGAATCTCAGACGAATGAAATTGCTGACGTTCAATGTGGTACGAGGGAGCCGGATCGAGGCTGAAGGGAAGAATCTCGCACTCGACCAGCAGGCTCTCAGGAATTGCGCTGCGCAAGCCCTCAAGCAATAAGACGTCCACCGAGCCAATCGGTAGCAAATGCACAAGGTTCATCGAATCCAGCTTGCATTGATACTAGTTTTTGCTCTCTACCGTTGCCCGGCTCCAGCCGTAGCGCTTGAGCTTATGATGCAGCGTGACCCGATCAATGTCGAGCACCTCGGCAGCTCGGCTCTGATTGTAGCCACACTCTTCCAGCACGTGCATGATGTGGGCGCGCTCTACCTCGTCCAGGCTCTTTCCGGTCACGGCAGGAGTTGTGGTTTGCTGCTTGAAGATGAAGTCTTGCTCGCGGAGTTCGGGTTCCTGCGCCACCACCATGGCCCGCTCGACAGCGTTTTCCAACTCTCGCACGTTGCCCATCCACGGTTGCTGCTGCAATTGATTCATTGCTGAGGGAGCAATGCGAATGATGTGCTTGTTCATTGCGAGGGCGAACTTGTGCACGAAATGCTCGACCAGCAGTGGAATATCTTCCCGGCGTTCTCGCAGTGGAGGTAGCTCGATGTGGAAGACATTCAACCGGTAGAACAAGTCCGGGCGAAACGTGCCTTCTTCGATCATTTCTTCAAGATTCTTGTTCGTAGCGGCAATGCAGCGGAAGTCGACTTTGATCACCTGATTTCCGCCGACGCGGGTGATCTCACGTTCTTGTAGGACGCGTAATAGATCTGTCTGCGTTTTCAGGCTGATGTCGCCGATTTCATCAAGAAAAACGGTTCCTCCTTCCGCGATCTCAAACTTGCCTTTCTTGCGATATTGCGCGCCCGTGAACGCTCCCTTTTCGTGACCGAAGAGTTCACTCTCCAGAAGCGTTTCGGTCAAGGCACCGCAGTGAATGGCAACCAGCGGATGAAAGCGGCGCATACTGGCGGCGTGAATCGCGCGCACTACAAGTTCTTTTCCCGTACCGCTCTCGCCCGTAATCAACACGTTGGCATCGGTCGGCCCAACCGTCTGGACTGCATCGAAGACCTTACGCATTGCCGGACTCTGCCCCACGAGATCGCCGGGGCGGGTCGCTTCTGCGACGGTTTCACGCAGCCGTATGTTCTCTTTTTCTGCGCGGCGGTGGGCCAAAGCCTTCTTCACCAGATGAGCGATCTCATCCGGGTCAAGCGGTTTGCTGACGTAATCGTAGGCTCCGTTCTTCAGGGCGGTGACAGCCGTCTCTACCGAGGCGTAGCCGGTCATCATGATCACAATCAAATCTGGGTCCAGTTCGTGCAAGCGACGCTGCAACTCGATGCCATCCGTGCCGCGCATCTTGATGTCGAGCAGAGCGAGATCCCATCTGTTCTCGGCCATGCGCGTGAGCGCATCACTGGCGCTCTCCGCCGTTCCTATTTCGTAACCTTCCTCCCGGAACCATTTCCCGAGAGAATCGCGGACGCTCAATTCGTCGTCAACGATCAACAACTTCCCTTGTGTCTCCACGAATGATCACCTCCCGCTGGCTACAGCGGTTGTCTCCTTCGCGGGCATCTCTGCCGCGTCGGCGTCCCAAGGCAGGGTGACGGTGAACGTCGTGCCACGCCCCACCTCCGATTGCACTTCAATGCTCCCGTCATGACGTTCAAGGATGCTGCGGCTGATCGCGAGTCCCAAGCCGACCCCGCGCCCAGTTTCTTTGGTGGTGAGGAATGGCTCGAACAGTCGAGGCAGGATCTCGGGTGGAATGCCACTGCCGTCATCGCGCACCACAATCCGCACCGCGCCTTCGGCCTGGTTTAACTTCGTGTTGAGCCAGAGATTGCCCCCCTGCGGCATCGCATCGATGGCATTCATCATTAATGCCAGCAGGACCTGTTCGATCTGCGCACCGTCGCAAAGAACCGGGGGAAGGTCTGGATCAAGCTCCAGTTGCACCTGAATGCTGGCAAGGTCGAGTTGATGTTGAACCAGCCGTAGGGATCGATCGATGACCTTGTTGAGATCTGTGGCCTGGAGATTCATCGGGGTTGTGCGTGAGAAGGTAAGGAGATTCTTGACTAAGTCGCCGCACCGGCGGCTCTCCGACGCGATCAAGTCGAGCGAGTCACGAATTTCGGTGCGCCGGCTGCTCCCGCCATCCTCGTGATCCAACCATTTGCGCAGCAATTTGGCATAGGTGAGGATCCCCGACAACGGATTGTTGATTTCATGGGCAAGCACCGCTGCCATCTTTCCGATGGAAGCCATCTTTTCCGTGTGCAGCGCATGCTCGTGCGCGCGCTTGAGTTCGCGGGTCTTCTGCTCCACTCGCTGCTCGAGCGTGCGTGTCCACGCGACATTTTCGTTGTGTTCTGCTTTCAGCTGGCTGCTCAAGGCGTTAAAGGAGTCCGCGAGTTCTCCGATCTCGTCCTTGGAGCGAACATCGATTTGATAACCCAGGTCTCCTGCTGCCAGGCGCTCGGTACCCTGTTCAAGAGCCTTTACCGGACGCCCCACGATTTGCCAAACGAAAAACCAACTCAGCAGCGCGATCAACAAAAGTCCGCACGCCGTGTAAAGGATCATGCGGCGGCTGCTCTCGGACAGTTGTACGTCGGCCTTTGCGAGCGACAGGTTGGTGTCTAGAACGCCAAGGATTTGGTTTTCGGCTGGATGCGCGTGACACGCGGCATTGGAGCACGCGGGCTGATTCTCAATTGGAGTAATGATGCCAAGAACGCGGCTCCCGCTGGTGTTGCGGTAAATGCGGAAACGGTCAGGTCGATTCAAGCGTGACAAAGGCTGGGACTGTGCGTGACAGGCGTAGCACGCTTCCGCAGTCTTGTCGACCACGTGATTCAGTTCGCCGGAATTCGTTGAATAGGTGACCCGTCCTTCCTGGTCGAAGATGCGGATTTTTTCAATTCCCGGCTCCGCCGCCATTTTTTGAATAGAACGGTGGAGGCCCTCACGGTCATTCCGCAGCATGTAATCACTGGTGCCCTGCTTGATGATGTCGCTCATTCGCTCCGCGCTGAGCAGGGTATTCTGCTCAAGATGCTGCCGGTGCAAACGCACGTTCAGATATCCCAGCAGGGCGAAGATCACCACCATCGCGCTGAGCAACAGAATGTTCAGCTTCGCGCTGAGCGTTTGAGTCGCCCGGAGCCACCGCGCCGCGCTTCGATCAGTCTCCTGCATGCTCCAGTACCGGAGAACTCACCGGTTCCTCAGCAACCGGGTCGCGCGCAATCTCGTGGACCAATTCCTCGGTGGGGAAAATTGGCAGGTATTTCACCGCCGCCGCAAATAGCGCGAAGCCTGCCGCAATAATCATTCCCGTCACCGCGAGTTCGCTCCACTTGGGGAAGTAACGCACGCCCGTGGACCCCTCGAAACCTGTGATGCTCACATTCATGCGGTTCGTAATAAACCCCAGCACGACCAGCACCGCTGCCATGTAGAGTCCCTGTGGGCTGGAGCGCACGCGTCGCTGCACGAGCAGAATGAGTGGAAGAATGATAGCCATCGCCATCTCGAGCCAGAAGAAGTAAGTCTCGTAGCTTCGACGAAATGCCATCCTCAGGACACCGCGATTCGCCAGATCCTCGAACCGAAGGATTCCGTACACCCCGAGGACTACAACCAAGATCCTGCCCAGTTCCTGAAGAACCGGCAGTTCCAGATGCAGCCCGAAGTGTTTCGCGCTCATCGATGACTCGAAGATCGTCATAGCCAGCCCCACGGCGATTGCCGAGATGAAGAAGAACAGCGGCAGCAGGGGGCTGTACCAGAAGGGATGAAGCTTCTCCGGCACGATGAGGTAGAGCGTGCCCAGCGAGGATTGATGGAGCGTGGAAAGAATCACGCCGCAGATTACCAGCGGAATCAGGATGGTACGGACGACCTTCATCGGCCTTTGCAGATTGAAGCGCTCGAGCACGATCGGCGAGAACTCAAGTGCAAGAACAGTGGTGTAGAGCATCACGCAATACGCCACTTCGAACATCACCGAATGCGGATTGCGCATGATGAGCGGGTGCCAGATGTTGTAGGGTTTGCCCAGGTCGTACATCAATGCGAAGCAGACGAGAACGTATCCAAGAAACGCCGTCAGAATCGTCGGACGGATGATCGAGTGCATCCGCTTGATGTTCAGAATGTGGACAGTGGCTGTGAGGGTGAACCCGCCGGCGGCCAGCATCACGCCGCAAAGAACATCGAAGCTGACCCAGATGCCCCACGGGAACTTATCGCTGAGATTGGTCGATGCTCCCAAACCCTGCGTGAAACGAACGAAGGTGGCATAAACTCCTGCGGCCATCAGAAAGAGAAAGACGAATTTCCAGAACGAGAAGTGCAAAGTGGTGGGACGGGTCATTATCGTTTCCCTCCATTTGTCTTGTCGCTGGCCGGCTGCCGTCCCTCCGCGAGTGCCACTTCTTCGCGGCGATGGGTGATCCACCACACTCCACCCAACACCATTCCTCCCAAGGGAACGAAATCGGGGATATGAGACAACACCCGGTACGTCAACATCGGCAACGGATCTTTCGAAATGTTGGTTCGATACCCGAAAGTCTCGAAAGGAACAGCGGAAAGCAGCAGCACAGACGTGCCTCCAACCTCTTCCAGTCCGTAGATGTGATCCACGTACTTTCCTGGGTTATCGCGGATACGTTGCCGGGCCTCGGCGACCAGTTCGTCGCGGTCGCCGAACTTGGTGGCTCCCGTTGGACAGGCCTCCGCACATGCGGTGGGTTTTCCTTGAGAAACGCGGTCGGGGCACATCACGCACTTCTGTACCTTGGGAATCAGCTTGCCCCATTCGTACTTCGGAACGCTGAACGGGCACGCCACCATGCAATAGCGGCAGCCCATACACTTCGACGCATCGTAGGTAACGGGGCCGAGTGCCGTTTTTTGCAGTGCTCCCACTGGACAAACCGAAGCGCACGAGGGCTCCTCGCAATTCATGCATAGTCGCCGCATGAATTTGTCCTCGCGGGTAAGAACACAGGTTAGCTTGTGCGCGGATTGGAACTCCTCCGCAGCGACAGCATCGTCGTATCCAAGATTGTTCTGCGTGGCGCACGCTTGCTCACATTGTTTGCACCCGATGCAAGCGGTGGCATCGTATAAGAGTGCTTTGCTCATGAATGTTTTTCTTGGGGCAGCACGTCCGAGCAGGCCATTCTGCCCCGCGAGTCCTTTCGCCCGACAGCCCGAGCTGAGTGAGGAGAGTGAGCGATTACCGGAGTAACCGTGCCAGAAAACCAACAGATACAAGCTGCTCACCTCATCAAGATCAGAGGCTGTCGCGAATTTCAGCAGCTTCAGACAGCTAAGAGTCTCTACGATTAGAAAATGCTCAGCCGTGACTGGTGTCACTCTTCGACGTGACGGTGGTCAACAGGTTCGGACAATGGCAGCGCGGGGTCTCGTTGTCTTTCGCATCAGGGTGGTGATGCGGATCGCATCATCGCTCTGCCGCGCCTGCAAATCGTTGATTCACGACTACATCAGCTGCAATTTGCCCGAGTAGACTCGCGATTCCGGCCGTTGCACTGTTGCAATGTTCAGCGTCGGGTGCCGTTGAGATTTTTCGCACCGATGCAGAAGTTGAACCTGCAGCGACGACGTAACCGCCTGATCGCGTGGAAGATGCGCGGCAGAGAAGACCGCTTAACTGTCCTGTTTTTGCATTGGCATGGAGATTGCCTTTAGCAAAGGCGAGAGTGGGCGAGTAACGAGAGCGCACTCCCGGGCGAGGTGAGTTATGACAGTCATCATGGTTCTGCTGACGTTCGCAATCTTCCTTCTGATTGATTATGTTCGTGGTCAAAAGCAATTGGTGAAACAGCCGGTGCGGTCGGTGCTGCGGGAGGCCCCGTCACATGTTGTACCAACAATGGTGTCCGGGTTCCAGGTTCCAGAGAACCTCCGTTATCACGCGGGACACACCTGGGCTCTGAGCGAGAGCCGGGAACTGGTGCGTGTCGGCATCGACGATTTTGCTTCGAAACTCATCGGCAAGATTGAGAGCATTGCGCTACCCCAGCGCGGTCGCTGGGTCCGCCAGGGACAGAAGATCTGGACGGTATTTCGTGATGGCAAGTCGGTCGACATGGTCTCGCCGATCGAAGGCACTATCAGTGATGTAAATGAAGCAGCTGCCAAGAACCCGCAGTTGGCGCTAAGAGATCCCTATGGCGAAGGCTGGCTGGTTACAGTGCAGGCGCCCGACACGAAGATCAACTTCCGCAACCTTCTGGGTGGTGCGCTGGCCCGCATGTGGACGGAAGACTCTGCGCTTCGTCTGCGCAAGAGAATGCCGATCGCCATGGCCTCGGCTTTGGCTCAGGATGGCGGCGTCGCAGTGGACGACATTACATCACACTTGCCCGATGAAGATTGGGCCACACTCACCAAAGAATTCTTCCTTTCCTAAGGTCGAGGACAGGCCTCGCCCAACCTCCTGTAATTCACCGCCCGGAGAATATCCCGGGCGGTCCTTATTTCCGGGAAATTTCAGTCGACGGAAAGGTCATCGGATGGCCCCGCCAACTGCTCTTGCTCTTGCGCTGCAAGAGGCTGAGAAAACGAACGGACAATCAGAAAGCCCAGAGCCACGGCCGAACTGAGCAGGATAACTCGCAGATATTGAGCTGGGGGGATATTCTTGTCGCCGAAGACAGTTCGCAGCAGCCCAAAACTGGCGCTCCCCGTGCAAAGACTGAAATAGATACGCTCCCACGTACGTCGTGAAAGGCTGACGAGCCAACCGAGAATGCAGGCCACTAGAAGGTAGATCGCAATGAGAATCAGATCCCCCTTCGCAGCGGCTGCGTGCAGGATGCCGGTCTTCGGCGCGGCGAAACCGTGAATCGCGATTCCGAGAAATACGACGCAATGGATGAGCGCGATCAAGGCTCGCTTCCGACTGTTCAGAACCCCGAAATCGTTCATAAGCAGATGTTTTTAGTGTGACCGATCCGGGCTTGCGGTGGTGTGACCGATCACATCCGGATTTGTGATCCTGATCACATATTCCAGGTCATCAGATCTGGCATCCCCTCAATGCGCGGTGGTACCATCGCGGGCGTCATGACGAACCGAATCCTGATTTTCGCCGTCATCTGGATGATTGAAACCACATGCGCGGTCGGACAGTCTTCCGCTCCTCACTTTGTCGTTCTGCACGCTGCGCATCTGTTGGATATCAAGGCCGGGAGGATGATCAGTCCCGGAGAAGTCCTGGTCCAGGGCGACCGGATCGCAGAGGTGGGAACATCGGTGAAGCGCCCGGCCGGAGCGGAGGTTATTGATCTCGGTAACCAGACGCTGCTTCCGGGATTGATCGACGCGCACATCCATCTGTTCCTTCATCCCGGAGCCGAAGATCTTCAAACGGTCAATGAGTCGGTGCCCGAGCGGACGATCATGGCCACGCTTGCTGCGCGCGAAGACCTGATGGCCGGCTTCACCGCCGAGCGTGATATGGGAACTGAAGGTGCCGGCTCCGCCGACACGGCAGTTCGTGACGCTATCAACAAGGGGCAAATCCCCGGGCCGCGGCTGCGCATCAGCGGGAATGCCGTCAACATCCTCGGCGGTCACGAAGACGCGATCGGCTACAACCCCGCTCAGCATGTCCTGCCCAATGCGGACTACGCCAATACTTCCGATGAACTGGTCGCCGTGATGCGGCAACAATTCAAGGAGGGCGCAGACTTCACCAAGATCTACGAGACGGGGGCCGATTCGGTCAAAGAAGGGAAGGTCTCGACGCCATTCCAGTACACCGAGCCGCAACTCGAAGCAGCGGTCAAAGAAGCAGCACGCCTGGGACGTCGCGTCGCGGTTCATGCCACGGGAGAGCCCGGAGCACTGTATGCCGCCCAGGCGGGTGTCGTTTCCATTGACCATGCCGATCAGTTGAGCGACGAGACCGTGCGGCTGATGAAGGAACGTCAGATCTACGCGGTTCCAACCTTCACCATCTTTGAGTACTTTGCAGAATACGCTGCCACGCCGCAGCAAAGCGCGCGTGAGCGCCAGTTACTCGATCTGAAGATCCAGGAGTTCAAGAAACAAATTGCTGCCGGAGTGCCGATGGCCGTCGGATCGGATGTCGGTCCCTTCCCTCATGGAACACAAGCGCGCGAATTTGTCCTCATGGTGAAGCATGGCATGTCCCCGCTTGCGGTGCTGCGAGCCGATTTGGTGAATGGAGCGAAGCTTCTGGGGTGGGAGGGGCAGATTGGTTCGCTGGAGTCAGGCTATCTAGCAGATGTGATCGCAATCACAGGCGACCCCCTGCTGGACATCTCCACTCTGACCACCGTCCAATTCGTAATGAAAGGAGGCGTGATCTACAAGAAGTGATCTCTAAGTGATCTCTGTCCCGCAAGCAGCACTCCATCGCCACTCTACGTGCAAACTAATGCACATCAAAGCTCGACTCTCATGAGAGCGGAAGAAGTAAGAGTCGAGTTCTAAATATCTTGCAGCGATTCCCATATTGGTCCGCTTGGCCGTCGGATTGCCCGTTCTCATAGTGCACTGCCTCCGGCGGGCACCTATGAGCGTGACGAAGTGCTCGAATCGAATCTGTATTGCTGTGGGAACTCTGCTCGCTGTATTTGTGATTTGCGTCACATCCTGGGCACAGGGGCCACTTCCTGACGCGCCAATGCCATCTTCCTCGTCGGCTCCCGTCTCGCCATTCGTTGTGGTTCCTACACTTGAACGTCCTTCCCACAAGTTCTGGGACAAGGAGAACAAATTACTCTTCATTACGGCGACAGCCTTAAACGGCGCCGACTTCGCCGTGACGCGCTCCAATCTCCAGAGCGGTGGCACCGAACTGAACCCAATGGTCCGGGTATTCGGTCGGTCGACGGCGGGTCTCGCGGTCAATTTTGTGGGGGAAACCGTCGGGGTGGTCGGTATCAGCTATTTCTTTCACAAGACTGGCCATCACAAGTTGGAGCGTTTCGTTTCGGCTGTTAATATCGGATCATCCGCCGGTGCTGTGACCTACGGGCTTGCCCATCGTTGAACCCCTCCTGAACGCAATCTGCCGCCTTGATCTTTCTAGCCTCCTGATCGAACAATGTTTCCGCCGTCTTGCTAGTATTAACAAACATTCCCCGTGCCCAGTCAGGGCTGGTTGGGAGCAGGAAAGCACAAATGCGAATTGCAAACGACGTTACTGAGTTGATTGGGCAAACCCCACTGGTGCGTTTGAACAAGGTGACGGAAGGCTGCGCGGCACAAGTTGTGGCCAAGCTCGAGAGTCGAAATCCATTGGCCAGTGTGAAAGACCGCATCGGAGTGAGCATGATTGTCGAAGCCGAACGTGCCGGGAAGATTCACCCTGGCAAGACCGTGCTCATCGAACCTACCAGCGGCAATACAGGAATTGGCCTTGCATTTGTCGCCGCCGTCAAAGGCTACAGACTCATTCTCATCATGCCCGACACGATGAGCCTCGAGCGGCGCGTCCTGCTGCTGGCCTTCGGAGCCGAAATCGTCTTAACACCTGGTCCTCGTGGCATGACTGGAGCAATCTTCAAAGCCAAAGAGATCCTGTCCAACACTCCAGGCGGATTCATCCTGCAGCAGTTCGACAATGCTGCGAATCCGAAAATTCACTTCGAGACGACGGGCCCTGAAATCTGGAACGATACCGATGGTAAGGTAGACATCCTCGTTTCCGGTGTGGGTACCGGCGGGACAATCACCGGCATCTGCCAGTACATTAAGCCCAAGAAGCCTTCTTTTAAGGCTGTGGCTGTTGAACCCGCGGACAGTGCCGTGTTATCCGGTGGGAAGCCGTCTCCACACAAAATTCAGGGCATCGGCGCAGGATTTGTTCCCAGTATTCTGCGACGCGACTACATCGACGATGTCGTGACGGTGACCAATGACGAAGCGATTGCCATGGCCCGCCGCTTGCCGCTGGAGGAAGGATTGTTCGTTGGCATCTCGTCCGGAGCGGCGGTTGTTGCTGCTCTTAAAGTAGCCAAGCGGCCGGAGAATGCCGGCAAGCTCATCGTGGTTGTCCTTCCATCGTTCGGAGAGCGTTACCTCAGCAGTATTCTTTTCCAGGAACTGCGCGACAAGGCGCTTCAGATTCCGACAGTGGAACTGCCGCCAGCTTGAGCCCACTTACATGCCGCACCTGCTCTCCCTAATTCGCGAAGACGTTGCTACGGTGATGGAACGCGATCCTGCGGCGAAATCTCGCGTCGAGGTGTTTCTCTGTTACTCAGGATTGCACGCGGTCTGGTTTTACCGCATGAATCACTGGCTGTGGAATCATGGCCTGTTCCTGGCGGGACGATGGCTGTCGCAGGTCGCGCGTTGGCTGACCGGCATCGAGATTCACCCTGCCGCAAGAGTCGGACGCCGCCTCTTCATTGATCACGGCATGGGCGTCGTCATCGGTGAGACGGCCATCGTGGGGGATGACGTCACTTTGTATCAGGGAGTGACCCTCGGCGGCACTGGAAAGGAGCACGGCAAGCGGCATCCCACCCTTGAAGACAGTGTGGTTGTCGGCGGTGGCGCGAAGATTCTCGGCAACATTATCGTAGGCAAGAATTGCCGCATCGGCGCCGGATCCGTTGTTCTGCGCAACGTTCCTGAGAACTCGACGGTTGTTGGGGTCCCCGGCCACATTGTTTTCCGGGAAGGAAAGCGGGTGGTCATCACCGATCCAAAACAGATCAACGATCCTCTCTCTGAAGCCCTCGCGTCTGTCGCCGCCGAGGTGAACAAACTTCGCGAACGACTCCAGCGTCTCGAGGGGGCTGAACCCGCGAGCGAGCCTGTGCCTGCCTCGCTGCAGCGCTTGATGGACGATCTCGACTACCAGATTTAGACAGTTGGACGTAACATGGTGCGCTGAGATCGACCTCGTCTCAAGCGGAGGTCCGCACCGTGAAATGCATCGTTTTTGCTGTCCTCTTTTTCCTCATCGTTCCATCTGTGTTGGCGTCTGGCAAGAAAGAAGAGGAGCCGAAGCCGGCTCAATCGATCGCCGAGCTTCAACAACAAATCGAAAAAATTCTCAAAGAGACCCACACACCAGGCGTTTCAGTCGCCATTGTGCACAAAGACGGCCCGGAATGGATTGCTGGATTGGGTCTGGCCGATGTCGCCAGCAATCGCCCGAATACCGCCGACACCTTGTTCCGGATCGGCTCTACATCGAAGGCATTTGTTTCCTTATCCATCCTGCTACTGACGGATCAGGGGAAGCTGTCTCTCGATGATCCGGTACACCAGCTCGTGCCCGACGCGTGGTTCGACAATCCCTGGGAATCCACCGATCCCGTGCGGGTCGTCAACCTTCTCGAACATACGACCGGATGGGACGACTTGCACTTCCGCGAATATGCCAAGCAAGCCCCTGACACGATGACTTTGCGCGAGGGGCTCGACTATGACCACCACTCGCGTACATCCCGCTGGAGGCCCGGCACCCGCATGTCCTACTGCAACTCGGGCCCTCCAGTCGCCGCCTACATTGTCGAAAGGCTGACCGGGCTGCGATTCGAAGATTTCGTGCAGCAGAACCTGTTCACTCCTATCGGCATGAAGACGGCTACCTACTTCGAGCCGTCCAAAGGCCTGGGCACCACGCTCTATCACGACGACGGAAAGACACCATACAGCTATTGGCACATACTGATGCGTCCGGCAGGGTCGATCAACGCCTCCGCCAACGATATGGCCGCCTACGTTCACTTCTACCTGAATCGCGGCGCCCTGGGTGGAGAGCAGATCGTCCCCTCTGCCGATATCGACCGGATGGAGAGTCCCCAAAGCACGTGGGCTGCAAAGGATGGGTTAAAAGCCGGATATGGCCTGAGCAACTACTGGGAAGTTCATGAGGGGTTCACTTATCACGGACACGATGGAGGTGTCGAAGGCGGCTTGACCGACATGAGTTACATGCCCGAATACGGTGTGGGCTATTTCTACAGCATCAATACAGGCAACGGGGACGCCTTCGATAAGGTCGGCAAAGCGATTCGTGCCTACATCACCGTCAAGCTGCAAAAACCTTCTCTTCCACCGGAGGCATCGCTTCCCGCCAACGCGCAGGACTATGCGGGCTGGTACCAGCCCGATTCACCTCGAATCGAGATCACGCGATTTCTAGGCCGTCTGCTAGGCATCAATCATATTGCCTTCCGCGATGGCAAACTGTTTTCTTCCAGGCTCGGTACATGGAATGAAATGTTCGTTCCCACTGGCGCGGACCAATTCCGCCGTGTGTCGAAGAAAGATCCGCCCGAACCCGTGCCCTCCCTCATTTTGATGAAGCCGAATCATGAAGGGCATTTCTACGAAGTGAATACAGTGACCATGAAGAAGATTCCGGCATGGTTTGCCTTGGGAGAGATCCTACTGACCGTCTATGTACTGTTATCAATGATTGCGATCTGTATCTACGCGCCATTCTGGATCATCGGCGGATTTTGGAAGACAAAGCGGCGTCCAGCCGAGCGCCCTCTGCGTCTGTGGCCGCTGATCGCTGTCTTGAGTCTGCTGGCGTTCGTTGTGATCTTCATCTTGTGCAGCGATGACTTGATCACTCGGATGGGCAATATGACAGGCTGGTCTGTATCCGTGTGGGCTACGAGCCTGGTTTTCGGAGTGACTTCGCTGGCCAGCGCGCTGATTTCCTGGCGGAAACCGGACGAGGGTGTTCGGCTCGGCGTCCGCAGGTTCGCGATTGTTGTGTCGCTCGGCTTACTGATTGCCGCAGCTTATCTAGCGTATTGGGGGATTATCGGGATAAGAACCTGGGTATAAAAACGCGTACTACTGCTCGGCTGTTGTAGAGGCCAGACTCTCGACTCGCACAGGAAACACCGGCGGACGTACCGATTCCGGATTCCAGTCGAACAGGAACTGCGTCGCCGGCCCGCACACTCTTCCTTGGCACGGGCCCATTCCGCAGCGAGTGTGCAATTTCGCGGCTCGCCAGGAGTGATGCTGTTGCAACCGGGAATAGGGAATGTCTTCACAGCGACACACCATCGTTTCAGGAGTTGGTAACTCCTTCAACTCCCGGCGAAGTCGGCAAGCCCGCTCCAGGGCAGCGGCGAATCGACGCGCGCTCCGCCGAGCGCTGAATAGTGCGCGCGCCTCCTTCGTGCGACCCGCGGCTGCAAGTCCAGCGATCTGACCATCAATCAAGGCTGCGTCGACCCCTCCGACGCCGACCGGTTCTCCTGCGCAAAACACGCCCATGACATTGGTCTGCTGAAAATCGTCCACTTTCACATTCCCATCGCGGATCTCGCAGCCCAGCAGGATCGGCAGTTCAGTGTTTGGAGTCAGGTGGAATCCGCAAGCCAGATAGTCGCATGCCAGTCGCTCAAGATTGCCGCTTCGCGAGATGGTCACAGATTCCAGTTTGAAGGACCCATGCGCTTCAGCTACCCAACTCTTCGTTGCGATCGCTATTCCTGAAAGATCTCTTCTCAGCATCACAGCTTGAGAAATCTTTCCCGGGAACCGGAGAAGACCAACGCCGAACCTTGCGAGGGCATGCCACGATGCCTGCTCACAAATCATCGGGACCTTCGCGCCCTTTTTCCGAAGGTACGCCGCCACTGCCAAAAGCAGGGGTCCTGTTCCCGCGACAACTACGCGCCTTCCTTCAATCGGCAAGCCAGACTTTACGAGAGCCTGTAAGCCGCCCGCTCCCACTACATTCGGCAAAGTCCAGCCGGGAAAGGGAAGGAATCGCTCGCGAGCCCCGGTGGCCAGGATCAACTTTCCATAATTCAGTTCTCGGACTTCCGCATGTTGCTCAGCCAGCAGCACGTTAGCACGAGGCTGATCGAAAACCCTCATCCCGAAGAGAGTGAGAACCCTGGCGGAGCGCAACCGATCGCCCCAGGCCTTCGCTTCCGCGGTGTGCTCTTCCCTCGACTCCCTCCAGATCTGGCCTCCTGAGGCAGCATTGTCATCGACAATACCGACCTTCAAACCACCTTCTGCTGCGCGAGTCGCCGCTGCGATGCCCGCAGGCCCCGCACCCACCACAAGTACATCGAAGTTGGTTGTCGGATTATCCATTCGTTCTGACGTCCATCCCCGGTTCGCACACAATTTGGCAACTCCGGCAATGCGGCTTGCCATTAATGATGACGCGGCACTCGAAACAGATTCCCATGCCACACAAAGGTCCGCGCGGCTCTCCGGTCACCGAAGTCCTGCAAGCTTGTTCCGCAATCGTCATGGCCACGGCAACTGTGACGCCGGCGGGCACCGAAACCGGTGCGCCATTCACTCGCAACACGATCTGTCTAGACATGAGCGAATTCCTTCGTGCTGCGGGAAGGCAAGTACGGCTCAATGGGAATTTCGGTCGTCTTGCCCGTTATCGCGTCCGCGAGGAGCCGTGCGGTTCCCAGCGACGTTGTAATCCCCAGCCCCTCGTGCCCGGTTGCGACGAAGACAGTGTTATCTCCTCGCCACGGACCAATGAACGGGAGTTTGTCCGGCGTTGCCGCGCGGAAGCCGGTCCACGTCCGGACCGCTGACATCGCAACCAGAGCGGGCATGTATTCGTGTGCGCGCCGCAACATCCGCCCCAGTATCACGTGGTCCACTTCTTTGTGTTCCGCTCCATATTGCCGCGACGACCCAATGAGGATTTGCCCCGTTCGTCGCGGTTGTACGTTGAACGCCACCGAATCACTCGTGACAGAATGCGCCCTTTTCAAATATCCAAGCTCAACCAGTTGATGCGCGAGGAAGCCAGGGTACCGATCAGTGATCACCAGATGACCTTTCCGTTTCTTGATCTCCAGTCCCGGAGTAAGGTCGGCAGCCCAGGCGCCAGCCGCGTTCACAATCCTTGGGCTCATGATCTGCGATCCATCCGACAGCGCAACCTGTCCTTGCGCGATTCCTATGACCGATCTTGTTGTGAAGAGTTGTGCGCCACGCTTAAGGGCTCGCTCTGTCAGAAACCGAGCCGCGCACGGTGGATACACAACCACGTCCTCCGGAACCAGCAAACCTCCAGTCAATCCAGTGCGCAAATTGGGTTCGAGTGCTCTTAATTCCCGAGAATCAAGCACTTTCGTCGCGACCCCACGTTCTCCGTAGAAGTCGTGCTTGCGCCTCACTTCGGTCATCTCTTCGTCATCGACAGCGACCCAAATCGTTCCGCATTGCTCGTACTCCACATCATCAGGAAATTCGGCGCGCAGAGAATGCCAGAGTTTCTGCGAATAGCGCGTCAGGGCGAACTGCGCCTCGGAGTCATCCATGACGACGATGTGGCCCATCCCTGCGGCTGTTGCGCCTCCTCCGATGACATCACGATCCACTACCGCGACAGACAAACCATGGCGCGCACACTCATCCGCACAGGCCGCTCCTACAATGCCTGCGCCAACAATGATGACGTCAAAAATCTTGCCGCCCATCGGCCCGAAATTCCTTGCTGTGACCGACCAGTGTAGACAGAATCCAATACCCTTGCACCTTCGGAAGCGGCGCAAGGATCGATTCCGGCTGTGTCCTCGGCCCATTTCGCTCCCCAGTTAGCCGCAGGTCACTCTTCGGGCAGGGCCCGAAGCTGTGATTTTCAACATCTCTTGATGGAAGCCTTTGACAAAGGCAGCCTAGGGCGTTTAATGTTCCCGTTGCGTAAACGTTTACGGAAGAGATGTTTGGCCTGATTTCAAGTTGCACCCGGTTTCCTAAGCCATGTTGCTGAAGACGCTCCGCGAAGAGGTGTTGGACGCAAATATGGAACTCGTTCGCCGAGGTCTGGTGGTTTACACCTTCGGGAATGTCAGTGGAATTGATCGCGAGGAGGGATTGGTTGCGATCAAGCCCAGTGGCGTTCCCTACGACGAACTCAGACCCGAACACATGGTTGTTTGCGACCTCGAGGGGAGCATCGTCGATGGCAAGCTGCGACCCTCATCGGACCTGCCGACGCACCTGCAACTGTACCGTCATTTCATGAACATCGGAGGCGTCGCCCACACTCATTCCGACTTCGCTACCGCATGGGCTCAGGCGGAAACACCGATTCCATGTTATGGGACCACCCACGCCGACTATTTCCACGCACCAGTTCCGGTTACCGAGCGTCTCAACTCAAAAGAAATTGCCGGGGAGTATGAGTTGGAGACCGGCAAGGCCATCTGTCGGACGTTCAATGATATTGATCCGGATGCGGTCCCGGCTGTTCTAGTGGCCGGGCACGCTCCCTTCTGCTGGGGGCCAAGCGCATCCGAAGCAGCCCACCATGCGGTGATTCTGGAGTACGTTGCCCGCATGGCATCGCACACCCTGGCGATTAATGCCGAATCCCGGCCACTGACCCGCGAACTTCACGATAAACACTTTTTGCGCAAGCACGGAACCAACGCCTACTACGGACAGGTCAAGACCCGATGAATCCTGCTCTGCTCATGCTTAGTTCCTCCACTCTGGTGCATCTGTCGCCAGTCGATCTGGTCATCATCGTTTTCTATTTTGCTTTGGTGCTGGGGATTGGCTTGTACCTGAAAGAACAAGCCAATACCGGTGAAGACTTCTTCATGGCTGGCCGCGAGATGACCGCCTGGGTCGCAGGCCTCGCTTTTCTTTCTGCCAACCTCGGCTCCCTCGAACTGATGGGTTGGGCGGGCAACTCTTACAAGTATGGAATCCTCGCAGCTCACTGGTACTGGATTGGCGCCATCCCCTCGATGCTCTTCCTCGCTCTAGTGATGATGCCCTTCTACTACGTCTGCAAAACGCATTCGGTCCCGGGCTATCTCAAGCTGCGCTTCGGAGTAGGCGCACAAGCGATCTCTTCGATTTCATTCGCGGTCATGACAGTGTTAATGAGCGGAATCAACATGTATGCCATGGCTGTCGTGATGAAAGTCGTGCTGGGATGGAACATGCATTTCAGCATTTGGGTTTCGGCCGGGACGGTCGCTGTATATGTGGCTCTCGGCGGATTGCGCTCCGCCATCTTCAATGAAGTTCTGCAATTCTTTCTGATTTGGGCTGGAGCATTGCTGATTCCGATCCTCGGCTTAATAGAAGCGGGTGGCTGGAATGGACTGCAGGCCAAGATTTTGCAGAACCTGACCGAACTCCACATGGCGAATCCAGGTTCATACACCCATCTGTGGTCGACGTTGGGAAATTTCAATGACAATCCGATGGGCATCAACTGGGCGGGGATTGTCTTCGGACTCGGAGCCGTCATCGCCATGGGTTACTGGACCACCGACTTTTTGGTAGTGCAGCGCGTCCTGGCGGCGAAGGATCTTCGATCCGCGGAACTTGCACCTATCATCGGTGCGGCGTTCAAGATGTGTGTGCCGTTCATCGTAATTCTTCCGGGGCTGCTCGGACTCGCCCTACTCCGCGATCCCCACACGGGACAACTCATTCGCCTCGTTCCGGCCGACGTTGCATGGTCCCCGGCAGGACAGGCCCAAGGGTTACACGGGTATGACGAAGTCTTGCCTCTGATGCTCGCACGCTACTGCGGTCCCGGGCTTTTGGGCTTAGGTATCACGGCTTTGATTGCCGGCTTCATGTCAGGCATGGCGGGCAACGTCAGCGCTTTCACGACCGTCTGGACGTACGACATCTACGGCACCCTGATCAACAAGAATGCGACCGACGATTTCAAGGTCAAGATGGGCCGTTGGGTCACAGTGATCGGGGTCATAGTTAGCATCTTCACCGCGTATATCGCTGCAGGCAAGCCGAGCATCATGGACTACGTCCAGTCGCTGTTCAGTTTCTTCATAGCGCCGCTGTTCGGCACGGTGCTTCTCGGCATGCTCTGGAAACGCGCCACACCCGCAGGTGGCTGGACGGGTCTGTTGGCGGGAACGCTGTCGTCAGTCGGAATGTACGCATGGGTGAAACTCGATCCCAACGCGGTGCGCTATGTGGCTCTCTCTATGGACGCGCAAGACCAGGCGCAGAACATGTTCCGCGCCCTGTGGTGCTGCCTGATTTGCATAATCGTAACAGTAGTCGTCAGCATGCTTACCAAACCCAAACCAGATTCCGAGTTGAAAGACGTGGTCTATGGCCTGACCCCGATTCCGAAAGTCGAGCATGTCTCCATATTCCACAGTCCAATTTTCTGGGGTGTGGTTGTGGCCGTTATCTTTATCGTTCTGCAAATCATCTTCTGGTAGGAGCGACGAATGAAAACCGGCAGCCATCTTTCCATCTGGTTCTTTACGGGAATTTGCCTCGGCGTAAATGGTGCCTTCATTGTCGCCCAGGGAATCTACGAAGCCATTTATCCGCCTGTCGAAAAGGTCGTGCTTTCGCAACTGCACGCCAATATCTGGTGGGGCGCGGTCCTGCTTATTTTGGGCCTGCTTTTCTGTGTGCGTTTTTCTCCGGCGCGTGAGCGTGCCCGTCTGGAAGGGAAGTGATAGTTGGCTCATTTCATAACGAAAGAGGGATTCATATGTCCGACAAGAAGAAAATGACCATGGGTGTAATCATCGGGAACAGAGGTTTCTTCCCGGATCAGTTAGCGAAGTCGGGGCGCGAAGAAATGATCCAGGCGCTGGCGAAGGCGGGCATGGATGCAATTGTCCTCGGTCCTGAAGACAGCAAGCATGGTGCCGTCGAGACGCACGAGGAGGCGAAACGCTGTGCCGCTCTGTTCCGGAAGAATAGCGACAAGATCGATGGAGTCATTGTCTCCCTTCCCAACTTTGGCGATGAGCGTGCCATCGCCGATACATTGCGCCTTACTCGTCTCGACGTCCCGGTGCTGATTCAAGCCACTCCCGATGACGCGTCGAAGATGACCATCCTGCATCGACGAGACAGCTTCTGCGGGAAGATGTCAGCTTGCAACAACTTGCGCCAGTACGGCATTCCGTATTCACTCACCCGCCTGCACACCGTGCATCCTGACTCACAGGACTTCCAGAACGACCTCGCGTGGTTTGCCGCGGTCTGCCGCATCGTGAATGGCTTCCGTAACCTGCGCATCGGCAGCATCGGCGCGCGTCCGACCGCGTTCAACACCGTCCGTTACAGCGAAAAGCTGCTGGAGAACAACGGAATCTCCGTCGAAACCCTCGACCTGTCTGAAGTGTTTGGACGAATCGGAAAGTTGAAAGACAGCGATGCCGGCGTGCAAAACAAGATCGCGGAAATCAAGAAATACGTCACCACCCAAAGCGTGCCTGATGCAGCGTTGATGAAGATGGCCAAGCTTGGCTATGTCATCGACGAATGGATGAAGCAGACCGACCTGCAGGTTAGCGCCGTTCAATGCTGGACATCCATGGAAGAGTATTTCGGGGTCGTGCCGTGCACCATCATGAGCATGATGAGCAACAAACTGCTGCCCGCGGCCTGCGAAGTCGATGTCTGCGGCACACTCAGTATGCACGCGATGGCTCTCGCCTCGGAAACACCGAGCGCTCTGCTCGATTGGAACAACAACTACGGCGAGGATCCGAACAAAGCAGTCTGCTTCCACTGCAGCAATCTGCCCAAGCACTTCTTCCAGGATGTCCGCATGGACTTCCAGGAAATCATTGCGGGCACAGTCGGCAAGGAGAACACGTTCGGCACGGTCGTGGGCCGCGTCAAGCCCGGAGCCATGAGCTTCACACGCTTCTCGACCGACGATACAGCCGGAGTGATGCGTGGCTATGTAGGTCAGGGCGAGTTCACGAGTGACTCGCTGAACACCTTCGGCGGCGTTGGCGTGGTGAAGATTCCACAATTGCAGAAATTGCTGCACTACATCTGTGAGAACGGCTTCGAGCACCACGTCGCGGCGAACTTCTCAACCACGGCGGGTGCGGTGCACGAAGCGGCCGTTCGCTACCTCGGATGGCAGATGTACTGGCACGGCAACGAGGCGTAGAAATTGATCTCAGCCCTCCCCAATGGCTGACCCCACCCTTCGCGAGATGGCGGAGGGTGGGGACACCTGGTCGTCAAGAGCGTATCGCAGCTTGGATTTTCTCTGCGGACCCCTGTGACCTCTGTGGTGAACGAAGGCGCCTGACAGGGAGGCACCGGATTTCAGGGGTCGGGTTAGAATCCCATTATGAAATCAGACTTTAGCCCGTCAGAAATCACATGGCAATCGTAGCGGGAGTAGACTTCGGCACTCTAAGCGTCCGCGTCTCCATTGTTGATAACGAACGCGGACTGCTAGCCTCAGCCGTTTCCGAATATCCGCTGCACCGCAAACGCGAAGATCCAGACTTCGCTACGCAGTCGCACGAAGACCACATGCGCGCTCTCGCTGAGGCGACGCGCCAGGCGGTCAAGTTGGCAGGCATTAGCGGAGATCAGGTGGCATCCATCGCACTCGATACAACTGGGTCCAGCGTGGTCCCCGTCGGCGAAGGCATGGTCCCCCTCGACGACTACTACTTGTGGTGCGATCACCGCGCCAAGCAGGAAGCAGCGCTCATCACAGAGCTTGCGCGGATCGACAAGTTTCCGGCGATCGAGTGGTGTGGAGGCATCTACTCCTCCGAGTGGGGATTCTCCAAACTTCTGCACTGGTTGCGCAACAATCCCGACAAACGCAGCAAGTTCGTCAGCGCATTCGAGCATTGTGACATGGTGGCGGCCACGCTCTGCGGCATCACCGACCACCGCCGCGTGAAGCGCAGCGTCTGCGCTATGGGCCACAAGTGGATGTGGAACGCTTCGCTGGGAGGCCTTCCCCCGGAGAGTTTTCTCGCTAAGGTCGATCCTCTGCTGGCAGGAGCACGAGAGAAGCTGGAGGGCGAGTACGCAACCTCGGACAAAATCGCAGGAGCGCTCTCGCCGCACTGGGCAGAGAAACTTGGATTGCGAGCCGGCATTCCAATCCCTGTCGGGGCTTTCGACGCTCACTGGGATGCTATCGGAGCCGGAGCCAAGGAAGGCGATGTTGTAAACGTCGTCGGCACGTCCACCTGCATCATCGCGTACGCACCGGAGGCGCAACTCATTCCCGGCGTTTGCGGTGTCGTTCCCGGCAGCGTGCATCCTCAATTCACGGGCATCGAAGCAGGACTCTCGGCGACTGGCGACATCTTCAGCGCGATCGCGCGTCGTGCCAGCACCACTGTAGAAGAACTAAGCAAGGGACTCGACAAATATCGTGCAGGGCAGACCGGCTTGTTGCGAATGACCTGGGACAATGGCGACCGTACCGTACTGGTGAATCCAAATCTCGGCGGGATGACGATCGGTTGGAACCTCGTGCACAGCGCGCAGGATGAACTTTTTGCAGCGATCGAGGGAACAGCATTCCACACGCGGGTGATTCTCGATCGCATGAACGAATACGGCGCACCGACGCAGCGCGTTATCAACGGTGGGGGCATCCCGCAGAGTAATCCGGTTCTGAATCAGGTGTACGCAAATGTCCTGGGACGCCCCGTGCTAGTTCCGAGCGGGAAAGTCACCGGGTTGGGTTCGGCGATCTTCGCTTTCATGGCAGCTGGCGTCTTCAAGACGATCGGAGACGCACAAGAGAAGGTCTGTCCCAAGCACATCGTCTACGAACCGCAGCCGGAGACGCAGAACACATACGCCGCGCTGTACGAACTTTACCGGAAGATCTACTTTGAGTTCGGAAATCCTGCGTCATCTCACTTCGGCGACGTCCTGCCGAAGCTGATTCAGATCGCTCGTGAATGATGCAACGCCTCTTAGTCCGTGGAAGAGCGGCCCTTTGAGGGCCGCGTACCACGTCGTTAGTGATCGGCTTTAGCCGCTGTGGTGGTTTTGCCACCTACAATTTTAGCCATCGCTGATCGCCTCCTTCAACATGAGATGGCGCTCCGTCAAGCTCACGCCTTCCAATTTCGATCATCGTAAAAGCCAAGACCAGTACGCGTCGTGAGCCATAACATACGCCACATAAAGAACGCAGGCCCACATCGCCATCGCCAGCGGACGTTGACGGTCATATGGAGTTTCCCACCCGTGAGTTAGGAAGTCGCTCGGGATTGCACTCTTGGCGCGCTGGCGGCCAGATAGATTGGGGGGTTGGGTCGGCGTTGCAGGAGGTGAATAAGCTTAGGTTTCAGTTCGCCGACCGAGGTCGGATCGCGTCCCAAAAAACCCCACCGTCCGGTAGGAGCGTGAGGACCCGGGCCTTTCAGCCAGCAACATGAAGGAAAACAAGACAATCGCAAGGACGGACGCGGCCACAGGGAGGAAGATTGTGCGATCCAAGCTGCAGACGAGCAACGCGTCTTTCACGCTGCGTGCATCGCCTCTGCCATAGTTAGACTCCTCAGGCAGCTCAATTGTTCCCTTGGGAGAGACCGTCTATCCCCCCGCGATGGCCCCGATGATCAAGAAGGGTTCCTTCCCCGAAACCACTGACTCCGGTAACAGGGCGTCGGATGGTTCATGCGTCAGATCCTCCTGACAAGCAAAGAAACGCAGGAACGCCCGCCGCTGCTTGGTGACGTGATCGCGGATCGCTCCCTTTAACATCGGATAGCGCTCTTCCACGGCATCGAGCACGGATTGCTGCGTGACTGGACCTTCAATCTGGATTTCGATCTCGTGCCCAACGTGCGCCAGCGTTCGAAGATGCTGCGGAAGTTCAACGCGGATTACAGCCATCTCAAATCACCCTTACTTTACATACGTCTCTTGCATATAGAGACATTTCCATTCATTGCCCGTGTGGATCCAGACTTCTCCGAAGACGCTCTTCGCCTTCGAGCTTTCGCCACCGGATTTTCCTTCGTATTGAGCGATGTAGGTCACTAGAGCGGTATTGGGCGCCAGCGCCTTGACCGTGAAGTCGCTTAGTGTGTAGCGGATGAGCTCATACTCGTCCACGGCATTGACTTCCGTTTCCTTGTCGCCAAATGTGCTCAGGCCTTCTTCAAACTGGCGGAACCCATCGTCCAGCAGACTCGATAAAGTAGCCTTATCTTTGTTCTTGAAAGATTCCCAGAGCCTGCGCACCTTTGCTTCGACCGGAACTGTGCCCACAATATGGGTCGGCTTGGAGTCTTGGCTATGCAGAAGGGGAACAATGCCCAAAGCCGGCAACAGCAAGGCCAAAATCAGAGTAGTTTTCAATATCGTTCTCCCGGATGCACCGACACACCTTCGACCTCAATAATGCTCCACCAGTTATCCCAGCGTCTGCACCTCCACCGATAGCACCGCCGGCAGGTCCCTCACGATCGGCGACCAGGAATCCCCCGCGTCCGGCGAGACATAAACCTGACCTCCCGTCGTACCGAAGTAGATGCCGCACTTATCGAGCGTGTCGACCGCCATTGCATCTCTCAGAACGTTGACGTAACAGTCCTCCTGCGGCAGTCCCTTCGTGAGCGGTTCCCACTCGTTACCGCCGGTTCTGCTGCGGAATACGCGCAGCTTGCCTTCGTGTACGTAGTGCTCGCCGTCGCTCTTAATCGGGATCACGTAAACCGTCTCAGGCTCGTGTGAGTGAACGTCAATGACAAATCCGAAATCCGTGGGCAGATTGCCGCTGACTTTAGTCCACTCATCGCCGGCGTTGTCGGACCGCATCACGTCCCAGTGTTTCTGCATGAATAGGACTCCCGGACGCTTTGGATTCATCGCGATGTGGTGCACGCAATGTCCAATCTCTGCCGTGGGGTTTGGAATGTATTTGGAGTACAGGCCCTTGTTGATCGGCTTCCATGACTTGCCGCCATCATCGCTGCGGAACGCGCCTGCCGCGGAGATCGCGATGTAGATGCGGTTCGGATCTTTTGGGTCAAGAATGATCGTATGTAGGCACATTCCGCCCGCGCCGGGCTGCCACTTTGGTCCGGTGCCGTGGCCGCGAAGGCCCGGCAATTCCTTCCAGTTCTTTCCGCCATCAGTTGATTTGAAAAGCGCCGCATCTTCGATTCCTGCGTACACTGTCTCGGGATCGGTCAGCGACGGTTCCAAATGCCATACACGTTTGAACTCCCACGGATGCTGCGTGCCATCGTAGAACTGATGCGTCGTCAATGGTGCACTCGCAGTGTCGTACATGAACTTATTGCTCTCGCCTTTTGGCATACCACCAGGCGCGGCGACTTCTCCCGCCGGCGTCCCCGGCTGATGCCACGTCTTGCCGCCATCATCGGAGCGCTGGATGATCTGCCCAAACCATCCGCTGGTCTGCGAGGCATAGATGCGATTCGGATCAGCCGGTGAACCCTTCAGGTGATAGAGTTCCCATCCGGCGAAGTGTGGGCCGCTCACCTCCCATTTATCGCGCTTGCCATCAGCCGTAAGAATGAAAGCACCCTTGCGTGTGCCGACCAGTACTCGAACCTTGCTCATGAAAAAACTCCTTCGATCGATTGTGAGGAAATCGATTCTATACGATTCTTACTCTGTGCGAATCGACAGGAGTTCGCCGTTCCATTCTCTGAGCGCATTCGCGATCGCACAATTGTTTGTCAGTGTTTCGGTTGGTAAGCCCTCACATAATCCACAAGCATGGTCTGCGGGAAAACAGTCGTATCGTCCGGATTTCCAGGCCATCCCCCACCAACCGCAACGTTCAGCAACATGAAGAAGGGATGGTCGTAGACCCACTTCGCGCCCTTCGGCAGATCTGCTGGGGTCCGTGTGGCATACAAGTGCTCGTCAACATAGAACCGGATAAACTTCGGCCCCCACTCCACGGCGTAGAGATGAAAGTCGTCGGCAAAGCGCACGTCGCCGGGCAGACCGAACGACGCACCGGGGCCTTTGTCGCCACTGTACCCAGGGCCATGAATCGTGCCATGAACGAGCGCCGGTTCCTTCCCGATATTCTCCATAACGTCGATCTCGCCACACTTCGGCCATCCTGCCTTCCCGATGTCGTCGCCCATCATCCAGAAGGCCGGCCAGATGCCTTGGCCCTTCGGGATTTTGATGCGCGCTTCGAAGCGTCCGTATTTCTGGCTGAACTTGCCCAGCGTCTTGAGTCGCGCCGACGTGTAGTCACGGCTGACGTTATCCTGACCGGTGTATTTTTCCTGGAGTACCTTGATCACGAGATGGCCGTCCTGCTGAAAAGCGTTTTCCCGGCGCGGGGTGTAGTACTCGAGTTCCTGATTGCCCCAGCCGTTTCCGCCGATTTCCAAGACCCACTTTGAAGAATCAACCGGAGATCCGTCTGGAGCGTTGAATTCGTCGCTCCAGGCCAGAGTCCATCCGGGCAGAGATGGCGCCGGGTTGGCTGACTGCGCCAACATCGACCCAGAGGACAACAGAATCAAGAAGGGCAAAGACAACAGGTATGAAATCGTTCGCATGCGTTGCTCCCGTGAATTTGAGAATCGTTCGCACTATACTCACATCGGCGAATTCCTGCCAAGGAGAACTACGTGTCGAGCGAACATACTAGACGGACTTTTCTAAAGTTATCCGCGTGCGGAATAGCGGCGGCCACAACCGCCGAAGTCTCCCCTGCATTTTCACCTTCACCGCTGCCGCCTGAATCGGCTGAGATTGCGGTTCGGGTCACCGCCGGTAATTTGCGGTACGCACAGGCGCCTTCCCCAACTTGGAAGGCAGCCGGCAAGAATCTCGAGAATGTGATCGAAATCAATCCTTCGAGTAGGTTCCAGCCGATCCTGGGATTTGGCGCTGCGTTTACCGATGCAGCTTGCTACACCTTCAATCGCTTGTCGCCTTCCGCACGCGAAGAAGTCTTCCACAACTTGTTTCATCCATCTGAGATGGGACTCAGCGTTTGCCGCACCTGCATTGGAGCGAGCGACTACTCAACCGAGGTCTTCAGTTATGACGAGGGTGAACCTGACCCTGAGATGAAGCGATTCTCCATCGCGCACGATCAACCGTATGTTCTTCCAATACTGCGCGAGGCGAGAAAGGTGAACCCCGATCTTTTTTTGTTCTCTTCTCCCTGGAGTCCTCCAGGATGGATGAAGGCGGGAGGCTCGATGCTTGGAGGTTCCATGCGGCAGCGCTACTTCGCTCCGTATGCTCAATATTTCGTGAAGTTTCTCCAGGTTTATGCCGCGGAAGGAGTCCCGGTGCAGGCTGTCACTGTGCAGAACGAGGTGGACACCGATCAGGATGGCCGCATGCCGGCGTGCTCCTGGCCGCAAGAATATGAAATGGGATTCGTCAAGGGCTTCCTCGGGCCAGCGCTTCAGAAGAATGGCCTCTCAACAAAGATCTGGATCCTCGATCACAACTACAACTTGTGGGGCCGCGCGGTGGCCGAACTCGATGATCCGGACGTTCGCAAGTACTGCAACGACGTTGCTTTTCATGGATACGTCGGTACCGCTGACCAGATGAGCAAGTTCCATGAAGCCTATCCGGATGCTCACTTGTACTGGACCGAAGGTGGCCCCGATTACACCCAGCCGGACTATGCGACCGATTGGGCGAATTGGGGACAGACATTCACTCAAGCGCTTCGCAACTGGTGCCGGTCCATCACAGGATGGAACCTGGCACTCGATGAAAAAGGTCGCCCCAACATCGGCCCGTTTCCTTGCGGAGGGATGGTTACCATCCATTCCGAGACTAAGGAGATTACCCGGAGCGGACAATATTGGGCGTTCGCACATTTTTCGCGTCCCATCCGCCGCGGTGCGAGGCGAATCGATTCCTCGTCGACCATCGCCGCCGTGGACCATGTCGCAGTGGAGAACCCCGATGGTCAGAAAGTGGTGGTCCTCAGCAACACCGGAGACGCAAGGACCGTGCGGTTGAAGCAGGCAGGGCGAGTCGCCGAGGTCTCCCTTGCTCCCAAATCGCTTAATACTTTGACGTGGAGCTAGGTAACTCTGTCAGGGAGCATGTTCGCGTGGAAGAATTACACGCCCATGCTCTCTGACGTTCCTCCAACTTGCTGAAATTGCAGGACCTTGCGTTTGGCAGGCTCTGTGCAACCTTTTTCTGGTTCCTGTCCTCAGAATAAAGCTGTGTTTCTTCAGCATGACACAGAGGTCTGCATCCCTTCGTGTCGAGCGACAATGGAATAGTCCTTCGTTTCAGCGCCCCGTCTAGCGCGGCCTTGGAAACCGCGCAGGGGAATCTATCGAAGACCGCGCAATTTACGACGGAACTTCAGTGAGTCAAGTCTGGTCCCGGCGCGGTTGCTCTCTTGCGATTTCTTTTCGAGGACGTGTCGATGAGACTACTCAGTGCTCGGCTCATCATTTCTCTCATCATTGGCGTCACTCTCGTTTCTCTCTGTACTTCGTACTACCAGGTCCTGATGCTCAATCGCGGGATGCGACACGACCTTGAGCGTCGTGCCGAAGTTCTGGGAGACAGTCTGGCGAGAAACGTCGAGCGTGATCTGGAGCGCGACGCACAGCGCACCCTGCAGAAGACCGTGCAGCAATTCGCCAATCGTGAGCACCTCGCCGGGCTGGCCGTCTATGATCCCCAAGGCCATCCGATTGCAGTAACGTCGAACCTTCAGCCGCTTTTGGAGAGTGCTCCGCCCATCGTTCTTCAATCTTTGCAGGAGAATCACGACACTGGAGCGTTCCTGCGCATGGGCATCGCTTCCATCCACATTTATGCGATGCCGCTCCACAACGCCGATACTCTAATTGGCAGCCTGGCGATCGTTCATGACTCTGGATACATCAAAGCCGAGACCCTGAGGATCTGGCGCGAAACTTTCATGAGCGCGCTGGCGCACGTTGTGCTCATTGTCCTGATCACGTTGTTGATTGTGCGTTGGAGTATCGCCGGTCCCATTGCGCGGACAGCTCACTGGATCAAGGCCCTGCGTACTGGAAGGGCCATGTCAGCGCGGATCAAGCCATTGGACCTGGACCTGTTTCGTCCGCTGGCGCGTGAAGTTGCTACAATGGCCGAAAGTCTGAACACGGCTCGTTCAGCCGCGGAGCTAGAAGCCCGGCTCCGCGAGACCGGAGAGTCGATCTGGACCGCCGATCGCCTCGCCGTGCATGTTCGCTCAAGACTGCAAGAAGGACGCCTGTTTGTGGTCTCCAATCGTGAGCCGTATATGCATACTCACGTTGGCAAGTCGATTGAGGTCAGCGTTCCCGCAAGCGGTCTTGTCACCGCTCTGGAACCGGTTCTCTGTGCCTGCGACGGGACTTGGATTGCCCATGGGTCCGGTGATGCTGACACCGAGGCTGTCGATGCACACGATCGCCTTGCCGTTCCTCCCGAGGACCCTCACTACACGTTGCGCCGTGTGTGGCTTTCCAAGGAAGAAGAGGAAGGCTATTACTATGGCTTCGCGAACGAGGGACTTTGGCCTCTTTGCCACATCGCTCACGCTCGCCCCCTGTTTCGCGCGAGCGATTGGAAACACTATCAGGAGGTCAACCGCAAGTTTGCCAAGGCCGTTCTGGAAGAGATGCAGGGAATTGCTCATCCGGTGGTCCTGGTGCAGGACTATCACTTTGCGCTGCTTCCTCGCTTGATTAAGCAGCGTCGGCCAGATGCACGCGTTGCGATCTTCTGGCACATACCCTGGCCGAATCCGGAGGCATTCGGAATCTGTCCATGGCAGCGCGAATTGGTAGATGGCCTGCTCGGCGCCGATCTTGTTGGGTTTCACATCCAGGCGCATTGCACGAATTTCCTGCATACGGTGGATAGAATCGTGGAGTCCCGGATCGATTGGGAACATTTTTCTGTGCAGCGACTGGACCACCGCACAATAGTTCATCCATTTCCCATCAGTGTGGATTCTCCGGAGGTGCAAACGGAACATCCACAAGAATCGGCTTATGAACTGCGCAGCTCTCTGTTGAAGGGCCTCGGAGTCGAAGCGGCCCTGATGGGCATTGGCATTGACCGGCTCGACTACACCAAAGGGATTCTCGAACGGTTTTTGGCGATAGAACGGTTCCTCGAGAAATATTCGCGGTACCAGGGGGTATTTACTTTTGTTCAGATTGGCGCCCCGAGCCGAACTCACATCAAGCGCTACCACGACTTACACGCGGAGATTCAGGCCGAGGTGGACCGAATCAACTGGAGGTTCCGTGCAGACCATTGGAAGCCCATTGTTCTCTTGGACCGTCAGCACAGCCACCTGGAGATTCAGCCCTACTATCGGGCAGCCGATCTCTGCCTCGTTACTTCGCTCCATGATGGGATGAACCTGGTTGCGAAAGAATTCGTCGCTGCCCGGCAGGATGAACGCGGAGTGCTGATTCTGAGTTGCTTTACGGGCGCAGCTAGAGAATTGCGCGACGCGCTCCAGATCAATCCCTACGACATCGATCAAACGGCCGAGGCGATTCGCGCCGCCGTCGAGATGAGTTCGGAAGAAAAGCAGTTGCGCATGCAGAGAATGCGGAAATCGGTGCGCGAGAACAATGTGTATCGCTGGGCCGCAAGTTTGATCGGCGAGGTCTGCGACGTGCGCCTGGACGCCGCCGAGATGGGGTCAAACCGCTTCCGGGCAGGCGCTTCCGTCGGATAACAAAAAGAATTTCTCCGTCGCGAACGCTTACCATTGAGACAACCTCGATCGCTTGGAATGCTACCTACTGAAGACAATGCCTGATACTGAAAAACCCGCCTTGCGCAAGCCGCAAAGAGCCTTTTACTTCAATACGTCCGAGCATTTGCTTCGGATCGGAAGGCAGAAGGCCAGCACTCTTCAGGAACTCCTTGAAGCTCTGCAGACTTGCCCGGATGATTCGATTTTTCAACACACATTTCGGACGCTTCAGGAACATCACTTCATCCGTCAGGGATTTTCCAACGACTTCGCTCATTGGAGCCTCTTCGCCTGTAATGAACCCGCCCTTGCCGAGCAGTTTGCCAGCGTTGACGTGCGGGAGTTTACAGCGATTGAAGGTTTACGCCGCAGAATGGTCGAGATCCTTGACGAGTTCCTGCAATCGCACAATCGCTCCGGATCGCGCCCGGCCCATGAACCGTTCTATTTCTGCGCCTCCGACATCGTGGTGCTGCCCACCACCTTTTGCCCCGACACGCTACCGGGTTTTCTCGATGGTCTCAACCAGGTAACTGTGCACTCAATTCACCATCATTTCATTGAGGCTCGCCTGCGCCTGCACCGGATGTCGAATGATTTCTCTCAATGGCTGGAAGAAGAAGTGGGATTGCCCGACGCCGCCGATGCGATTGAGCGAATCGACATCTATGCCAACACGTTGGAAGGAGTGCGCCGCCAGATCGCGCGCATTGTTTCTCAAGCCATGAATTAGGACAGAGAAGAGAATGAGTTCAGAAGACCAAACCTCCGCCGTCACCGCCGGTTCTGTAGTTGAACCCAAAGTGGGACAGGAAACGGTGCCGAATGATGCAACTCCAGCCCTGCCTCACCCGGCGAGAAGATCCACCGATCGGCGCAGTAACCGTCCTTTGCCAGCCAGCGTCCTGACTCCCCCAACTCCACCTCCGCCTCCGCATCTCGATGACTACAAGCCCATCGTCGGGCAGAGCCAACTCGATACCTTGAGGTTTCTCGCCCGTGACCTGAAGGGGAAGAGCATCAAAATGGTGAACTCCACTGCCGTGGGTGGTGGTGTCGCCGAGATGCTGAACCGCCTGGTGCCTCTTCTTTCAGAGTTGGAGGTACCCACACATTGGGATGTCATCACCGGCGGTAATGACTTCTTTGAGATCACCAAGGCCTTTCACAACGCACTTCATGGCGCGCCCTACGACCTGACCCAGTCGGCTCGCGACATCTTCCTGATGTACAACGAGCAAAACCGTGAACGCATGCAGTTCGGCGAGGAGATGGTTGTCATTCATGACCCTCAGCCGGCAGCTCTGATTTGTTCACGACCGAAATCCGATGCCAGTTGGGTCTGGAGATGCCATATCGATCTCTCCAATCCGGATGCCAAAGTCTGGGAGTTCCTGCGCCCATTTGTTGAGCAATACGATGCCGCAATCTTTTCTTCGCAGTCTTTTGCGCGACAACTGCCCATTCCTCAGTACCTTTTCTATCCGTGCATCGATCCGCTCTCTGAGAAGAACAAGGAACTTCCGGATTCTGAGGTTCAGCAGATCTGCGATGAGTTCGGCATTGACCGATCTCGCCCCATCGTCACCCAGGTTTCGCGATTTGATCGGCTGAAAGATCCGGTGGGGGTCGTACAAGCCTTCAAACTTGCCAAGAAGTATGTCGATTGCCAGTTGGTCCTCGCTGGTGGCGGGGCGACGGACGACCCGGAAGGCGCTGTTGTGCTACAGGAGGTCAAAGAGGCGGCAGGGAACGATTCCGACATCATCATTCTTGATCTTCCGCCCTGGTGCGCCTTGCAGATCAATGCCATTCAGCGGGCGTCGACCATCGTCGTGCAGAAATCGCTAAAAGAGGGCTTCGGCCTTACAGTCACGGAGGCCCTGTGGAAGGGCAAACCCACAATTGCCGGAGCCGTCGGAGGTATTCCCAACCAGATCGTTCACAAACTGACCGGAGTGTTAGTGCACTCCGTTGAAGGATGTGCGTTCCAGATTCGCTACTTGCTGACGCATCCCGAATTTGCACGCAGCATCGGCGTGAGTGGGCGTGAACACGTGAAGGAAAACTTCCTGATGACCACGAACGTAAAGCGCTGGCTCCTCTTGTTCCGGATTCTCGAGGAGGCGAAGGCGCGTCGAACGGCCTGAGCGATTCAGAGTGCTTGCCTCAACCGAAAACTCCCGGAACTCGGCACCTCAACTGCTACGTTCACGCGCGCTCTTGAGTCATGCGTGCCGCTACGCCCGGATCATGGAATCCGATGTGAGAAGAAGGGATCATCGCTTCGATCCTAACTTTCCGGGGAGAATCCTCCTTCTCGATCAGACGAATAATGGTTTCTGCTGCGGTTTCTCCCGTTTCCGTTAACCAGGAATGTCCACAATCGGAGAGGTTCATCGACCGCGAATTGCATACTTCAACCTCTGCTATCGGTAGATCGACATACTTGGGAGCGACAGCCGCAATCGTGATTAGTCCCTCGATTCCTCTCTGATGAAACAGGCTGTAGGCGCAGCCCGGATCGCGCGATTCAGGGGTTTCAAGGGCAAGCAGGTATCCGTGTTCGTGGAGTGTTCGTTGTGCCGCGGCTATGACCCGGGCTACTGCAGGCCGGCCAATGTCAGGCGTTAAAACGGCCACCATCCGCGTTCGCTTGGTTCGAAGGGAGCGTGCCCATAGGTTCGGTCTGTAGTTCAGTTCGGCAGCAGCCCGGAATATCCGGTCCTTGGTAGCCTGCGGAATGGCCATTGCCGCCGAGGTCTTGTTCAGAACCGCTGAAACGGAACAGGGCGCCAACCCTACTCGATTGGCTACGGTTTTCAGATTCACGCTTCGTCTTTCAGGCATGTCCTCACTCTTTTCTATGGATTGCTCTGCATCCGTCCTGAACTTCTGACGGGTGCTCTACTTGCCTGAACAACGCGGTTCAACAAATGGTTGGGTAGCCCATCGAGGGGACTCAAAACACAGAGGTTAACGCCTGCTGCCACGCTGCAGAAGTGACGCAACCATTCTCGGGGCAAGCCGATCCCGTGTCCAACGCAAAAAATCCATCCTGGAGATTTGTCTGGCAGCTGGAGCTCGATTGTGAGGTATGCTCTCCGGATGAGATTGCCCCCGCCACCCGCCGGCGACCGCAGGCTGATTCAAATCGTCGATTCAGCCTTGGTAGATGTCGCTCGCCGAAGTGGAGACCGATTGGTTTGCCGCAAGGGATGTACCCCTTGCTGCATCGGTGTCTTCGCCATCAATCAGTTGGATGCGGCTCGGCTGCAGCAGGGCCTTGCGGAACTCGAAATCTGCGACCCGGCTCGCGCGGCAGTTGTGCGCGCGCGAGCTCGCGAGTCCGTTGCAAGGCTGTCGCCCAGTTTCCCCGGGGATCCCGCTACTGGATTGTTGGATGATCCGGAGGGTCCTCGCTTTTCAGAGTTCGCGAATGACGAGATCTGTCCCGCTCTTGATCCCGATGAGGGTACCTGTGATCTCTACGAATCTCGTCCGATCACCTGTCGCATCTTCGGTCCTCCGGTCCGCGTCAAAGACGGCATGGGAGTATGCGAGCTGTGCTATCAAGGTGTGTCCGACGAAGAACTTCCCAAGTACGAAATGGTGCCCGATCCAAATGGCCTGGAATCCCACTTGTTGAAGGAAGTCGACGAAAAAACTGGCCGACACGGCGACACGATTATCTCTTTCTGCCTCGTATCCTGATGAGCTTCCGACCACTGCCTGTAACCATTCTGCGCTTGGCTATCGCACTGTTCTCGATAATCATGAATACGAGTTCCTTCGCCGAGAATGGCGCCGAGGCCTGGTTGCGATACGCGGCGCTTGATGCCCGGACCGCAAAGACCTTTGCTGATTTGCCGGCGCAAGTTGTGGTCCGAGGGAACTCCCCTTTGATCCATACGGCCGGACAGGAGTTGATTCGCGGCCTCAACCACATGCTTGGTCGGACATTTCTGTCCGAAAACAAATTGGCGGCTCCTGCGATATTAGTCGGCGTCCTTAGCGACCTGCAGGCTGAGGTGCCATCGCTGAGCCCGCCACGCATGCTCAGCAAGGATGGTTACTGGCTGGCTGCCGTTCGAATTCGAAATTCAAAAGTTCTGGCCGTTACAGCCGCGAATGATCGAGGAGTGCTCTACGGTGTGTTTGCGCTGTTGAGCAAGATCGCCCGCGGAGAAAGCATCGAGCACCTCAACGACTGGCAGGAACCTTACGCTCCCATCCGCTGGGTGAATCAGTGGGACAATCTCGATGGCCGCATCGAGCGAGGATACGGCGGGCCATCGCTGTTCTTTGCAGACGGCAAAGTCCGTGACGACCTGACGCGTGCCGGTCAATATGCGCGGCTGCTGGCTTCTGTCGGCATCAATGGATGCACGATTAACAATGTGAACGCCGCACCCACTGTGTTGGAGGACTCCTTCCTCGCACAAGTTCGGCGGATTGCGGATGTATTTCGTCCTTGGGGTGTTCAGCTTTCACTCTCGGTGGATCTGAGCAGCCCGAAAGTCATCGGTGGTCTCGATACATTCGATCCCCTCGACCCACGCGCGGCCGAGTGGTGGCGAAAGAAAGTTGATGTCATCTACCGCGAGATTCCCGACTTCGGCGGTATCGTCGTGAAAGCTGATTCTGAGGGAAGATCGGGGCCCTCTGCCTATGGCCGCAGCCACGCTGATGCCGCGAATGTCATTGCGCGCGCCCTGAAACCACATGGCGGTGTCGTCTTCTATCGCGCTTTCGTTTACAACCATCATCTCGACTGGCGCGATTTGAAGAATGATCGCGCCAAAGCCGCCTACGATAATTTTCATCCGCTCGATGGCCAGTTCGAACCCAACGCTGTCGTCCAGATCAAGAACGGCCCCATCGATTTCCAGGTGCGCGAGCCTGTATCACCGCTCTTTGCCGGACTGCGTCGCACCAACGAGACGATCGAGTTGCAGATCACCCAGGAATACACCGGTCAGCAGAAGCACCTCTGCTTCCTCGTCCCCATGTGGAAGGAAATCCTGGATTTCGACATGCACGCTGACGGTCGCTCTACTCCGGTCCGCGACATCGTCTCCGGTCGGACCTTTCATCGACCGATCGGAGGCCTCACGGGCGTAGCGAATGCAGGGATGGATGCCAACTGGCTAGGAAGTCCATTGGCAATGGCGAACCTTTATGGATTCGCCCGCCTCGCGTGGAATCCTGAACTCAGTGCTGAAGCCATCGTCGATGAATGGATCCGCTTGACCTTCGGCAATGATCCTCTGGTTGTGAAAACGATTACGAAACTCCAGGTTGACTCATGGCCCGTCTATGAAAGCTATACCGGCCCACTGGGAGTCGGAACGCTTACCAACATTCTTGGCAATCACTACGACCCCGGCCCGGAATCCTCCGAAGAAAACGGTTGGGGACAATGGCATCGGGCCGACCATCACGGAATCGGCATGGATCGCACCGTCGCAACCGGCACCGGATATATCGGGCAATATCCTTCCGCCGTACAGCAGCTGTACGAATCTCTTACGAACTGTCCAGACGATCTACTTCTTTTCTTCCATTATGTTCCCTACACTCACGTGCTTCATTCCGGGAAGACCGTTGTCCAACATTTTTATGACTCGCACTACGACGGTGCTGCTCGCGCGCACGATTTCATCAACCAGTGGAAAGCCGTTGAAGGTCACGTCGATGAAGAACGCTACAAGGACATCTTGTCGCGTTTTGAGTTCCAGACTGGAGAGGCCGTGAAGTGGCGTGACGCGATCTGTACCTGGATCTACCGCATGTCGGGCGTTCCCGATCAGAAAGGCCGTGTCGGCCAGTAGCTACGCACAATTTCCCATCAACCAGGCTCACCAACTTGCGCATTTTCACGACTTCCGTTAACGTTTACGCTTCTGGGGCTGCCTGGATGCCGCTCCAGCACTGCTGGCTATAGACGGCCGGCTTCGATGCAGGCCACAAAGAATGGGCAAGCCTCCCACTACGCTCGGGGACATCGCAAGGTCACTAGGCACCTCAATTGGAACCGTCCACCGCGCTCTACATGACAATCCGGGTGTAAGCCCCGCGACCAAAGCCAGAGTCCTGCAGATGGCGCGAACCCTCGGCTACAGGCCTAATCTTGCCGCACGATATCTGTCGTCCAAGAAGACTCTCCGGATCTCAGTGAACACTCTGCAGGGGACGACCTCATTCTGGAACGAAGTGCGCGCCGGCATCCACGAAGAGGCATCGTCGATCTTGCTCGAGAATGTTGAGGTTCAGTTTCGAACCTATCCGGGCCTTGGACAAGGCGAGGAAGAGGCTTTCGAGGCGGCGATTCAGGAGAAGGTTGACGGGATCATCACTTTTCCGAGCCGCCCGGAGACGCTCCGGCCCTGGATTCGGCGTGCGTCCCGCGCCCGAATTCCCGTGGTCTGCGTAGCTACAGATGCGCCCAACAGCGGCCGTCTCGGCATCGTTGCTGTCGATACGCTTGCCAGCGGAGCAATCGCAGCAGATCTCATGGGTAGATTTCTTGCCAATCGGACTGGCTCGGTTGCCATTACCGTTTTCGACATGGCCATCACCGAGCATGCGGAAAAATATGCCGCCTTCGAGTCCACTATGAACTCCTTCTATCCGAATCTGCACCTTTTGAAACCGATCGAAGATCATGACGTGGAGAAGGAAGCCTATCGAAAGTGCCGCAAGTTGTTCGAAGAGTGTACCGACCTGGCCGGGATCTATGTCACGACCGAGGCGTCGATCCCGGTGTTGAAGGCCGCATGCGATGCCAATGTGCTGGAGCGTTTGACCATCATCACGACAGACTTGTTCCCCGACCTGGTTCCTTTTATCCGCTCAGGTGCAGTGGTAGCTACGATCTACCAGCGTCCGCGGGCCCAGGGACAAATGGCTTTGCGCCTGTTGCATGAGTTCCTGGCAGAGGGTGGCCGGCGCTCACATCAGGTGGCATTGGCGCCGCACCTGGTCATGCGCGGCAACCTCGATTTCTTCTTACGGCGACAGTCTCAGGAATCTTCGAACAAAAACGGAGACTCGTCTCGTGAGACACGGGCGCTGATGCAGGATTTCGCTTAGTTCATTTACATAAAGATCAGGACGGTTTCATGGCATATCTAGGCATAGACGTCGGCACCGGCGGTACTCGCGCTCTTGTCACTGATGCACAAGGGAAAGTAGTCGCTTCCGCCTCAGAGGAACATGCTCACTTCGCGAGTCCTCGCCCAGGCTGGGCTGAACAGGATCCGCGCGATTGGTGGCGAGCCTGCGGCCTCGCCGTTCGGAAAGCTCTGCGATCGTCCGGACTCAAGGCGAATGAAGTTGCCTGTGTTGGTTTTTCGGGCCAGATGCATGGCGCGGTCCTGCTCGATCAATCGGACGGCGTAGTGCGCAACGCCCTGATCTGGTGCGATCAGCGCAGCGAGGCGCAGAGCCGCGAACTCGAAGAGATGTTCGGGCGCGATGAACTCATTCGCCTCACCTGCAACCCTCCCCTGACCAATTTCACTCTGACAAAATTTCTCTGGGTCCGCGAGAACGAGCCGCAGACTTGGGACCGTGTTGCCCATGTGATGCTTCCCAAGGACTACGTTCGCTTCCAGTTGACCGGAGAACGCGCCATCGATATGGCCGACGCGTCCGGCACGCTGCTGCTGGACGTGGCAAATCGAAAATGGTCAGGCGAGGTCCTCAGCAAAACAGGCATCAAAGAGGCTTTACTTCCCGCGCTGTTTGAGTCGCCGCAGGTGTGCGGCAAGGTGAACGCTGCGGGAGCTAAAGCGACTGGATTAGAAGTTGGAACTCCAGTGGTCGCCGGTGCCGGCGATCAGGCCGCAGGCGCCGTCGGCATGGGCATTGCGCGCGTGGGCGCCGTAAGCGCGACAATCGGCACCTCGGGCGTTGTTTTTGCCTCGACCGACCGCCCCGCGATGGACCCGGCTGGGCGTCTGCACACCTTCTGTCACGCAATTCCCGGACGCTGGCACGTCATGGGCGTAACTCAGGCCGCAGGATTGTCGCTGCGTTGGTATCGCGATAATTTTGGCGCAGCCTCACCGGGGGTGCAGAAGAAGGATGGACGTGATCCATACGATGTCTTTGCCGAGGAAGCTTCGTCCGCGCCGGCAGGATCCGAAGGTGCATACTGGGTGCCGTATCTGATGGGCGAGCGGACGCCGCATCTCGATCCCAATGCGCGCGCCGCGCTGCTTGGACTGACCGCCTCACACACAAGAGCGTACGTGATCCGCGCCATTATGGAAGGCGTGGCCTTCAGCCTGAAAGATACACTCACGATCTTCGGCGAGATGAATATCCCGGTGACATCGATCCGCTTGGGTGGTGGCGGAGCCCGCTCGCCGCTGTGGCGGCAGATTCAGGCGGATGTCTATGGCAGGGAAGTCGAAATTGTGGCGGCTGAAGAAGGTGCAGCATACGGCGCAGCTATTCTGGCTGGCACAGGCGCGGGAGGGTGGGCATCGGTGGAACAGGCTTGCGATGCCATCGTGCGTGTTGCAGAGAAGATTGCGCCGATTCAGAAAGATTCGTCGACGATGCAGCAGGCCTACTCGACGTACCGGAACATCTATCCAGCCCTGCGTCAGATCACATAACTCGCAGTGTGCAGGCTGTGAGACGCTCCTCGCCTTGAGTGCGATCCCAGTGTGTGCGCTTCAAGTGCCCCAGTCGTTCGAAGGTCGCCCGTCAATTCATCCAGTGATTCGTGTCACGCCCTTCTGTGATCCCACTCATCGTCTGCCGGGGCATTCCACTGTATCCCAGATCACATGCCGTAGCGGTGCCTGATCTGCATCCCGGCTCGGGCCCGGAAAGGCCGTTGTGTTCAAGGACACCGAGCATCTCATCCGTCTCGCCGTCGTGATGGTGTTGGCGCTGCTCCTCTTCGTTGTCCTCCGCGCCGCGGTTGTCCCTAAGAGCTTTGGCCAGTATGGACACTACCGCGGCAACGCCATCGCTGAGATCGCCGCCCGTACACCCGCATTTGCAGGCCACGAAATTTGCGAGGGTTGTCACACCGAGGTCGTCGACCAGAAAAAACTCGGCCGCCACGCCAACGTCCCCTGTGAAGCCTGCCACGGCGCTCAGGGCAAGCACGCGGACGATCCCGCATCGGTGAAGCCGCAGCTTCCCGACACCGCGGTCATCTGCGCCCGCTGCCACGAGGCCAACAGCGCCAAGCCGAAGGCATTCCCCCAAGTCGTTACCGCAGATCACTCGGGCGGAATTGCCTGCAACACCTGCCACAAGCCGCACACGCCAAGAATTGAGGAAGAGCCGAAAACTGCAAGCACAAAGGCCGCAGGAGGCAAGAAATAATGGAAATTACCCGTCGCCGCCTCCTCGTCCTCTTGCCCGCCGCTGCTGTGGCTTGGAAATATATTCAGGCCGGAACACCGGAAGCTGCCCCCAACTACAAGATTGCCGAGCACTGGTGGGGCATGCTGATCGATATCCCCAAGTGCATCGGCTGCGGCAGTTGCGTCCGCGCCTGCTCGGAAGAAAACGATGTCCCCGACGGTTACTTCCGCACTTGGATCGAGCGCTATCACGTCCCCGACTGGAAAATCGAGCGTCCCGAGGTCTCTTCGCCTGATGGCGGGAAGCAAGGCTTCCCTGCCGGGCAGGAACTCGACGGCAAGAATTTCTTTGTGCCGAAACTGTGCAATCACTGCGAAGATTCGCCTTGCACACAGGTCTGCCCGGTTGGCGCAACCTTCGTGTCGCCCGATGGTGTTGTGCTCGTCGACAAGAACTACTGCCTCGGCTGCCGCTATTGCGTGCAGGCATGCCCGTACGGCTGCCGCTTTATCAATCCCAAAACCAATACCGCTGAGAAGTGCTCGCTTTGCTATCACCGCATCACGAAAGGATTGACTACCGCCTGCTGCGAAGTCTGCCCCACTGGTGCGCGTCAACTCGCGGATCTGAAGAATCCCAAAGATCCGATCCATGAGTTTCTGAAGACGCACACGGTGCAAGTGCTGAAACCGCACATGGCCACAGGTGCAAAGGTTTTCTACAGCGGCATGGATGGCTCGGTGAGGTGATGGACGAGACGTTGCAGCCCGACCGCGCAGCGACCGTGGAAGGTCGGCCCTTCAGTGCCGCGTAGGATCGAGGCTTAGTGGCGGTTTTAGCCCCAGTGCTCGCGGAGGGGAAAAAGGAGGCTCGTGCAAATCCCGGTCGAAGGCTTCATGTATCCGAACGAGGTCGAGCTCCAGTGGAGCGTCCTCATCGTTCTCTATCCATTCATCACAGGGCTCGTTGCGGGTGCCTTCATTCTCGCATCGCTCGAGCGGGTGTTTCGCGTCGAAGCCGTGAAACCCACGTACCGCCTCGCTCTGCTCACCGCGCTTGCCTTTCTGCTGGTCGCGCCTTTGCCGCTGCAATTGCATCTCGGCCATCCGGAACGCTCACTCGAGATGTATCTGACGCCGCACCGTTCCTCCGCGATGGCGATGTTTGGCTTCGTTTATCTCTGGTATCTGATGGCGGTCCTGCTCCTCGAGATCTGGCTGGACTATCGTCGGGATATTGTTCTTAAGTCCCAGTCCACGACCGGCATCTCACGTCTGGTCTATCGTGCACTCACTCTCGGATCCAGCAACATCAGCGAGCGCTCGCTGCGCATCGATGACCGCGTCGGTTATGTCATCACGCTAATCGGTATTCCCTCTGCGTTTCTCCTGCACGGATATGTCGGCTTCATCTTTGGTTCAGTGAAAGCCAACCCATGGTGGTCCACGCCGTTAATGCCTATCGTTTTTATCTTTTCCGCGATGGTATCGGGCATCGCCGCTGTGATGCTGCTCTACATGATTTCGACGAGGCTGCGTGGACGCGACCTCGACATCCGCTGCCTCGATAAGATCGCGCAGTATTTGTTCTACACGTTCGTGATCGACTTCAGCCTCGAGATGCTCGACCTGCTGCAGCGCATCTACGAGGCCGATGAGTCGTTCCGCAGCCTCGATTTCATGGTGCATACCCGGCTCTGGAAGTCGCAGGTGATCGTCCAGATTCTGCTCGGCACCGTCACCCCGATCGCCCTGCTCGGCCTGACTCAGGTGCTGAAGTTTACCGAGCTTTCCCGCCGTCGCATTTATACCCTCTCCGGATGCCTGACGTTAATCGGCATCTTCGCCATGCGCTGGAACGTCGTCATCGGCGGCCAGCTCTTTTCCAAGAGTTTTCTTGGATATACGACCTACAAGATGGGGTTCGCTACACGCGAAGGATTGCTGCCTGCCATCGTGCTCATGATTCTTCCCTTTGCCATTCTCTGGGTCCTGGTAAAACTCCTGCCGCCTTGGCCGGACGCGAGACCTGTCTCCGCCTCCGGCGCAGCTCCGGCTCACGGAACCACCTAGCCCCATCCGGGCAGATGCGGAGTTCTCATGCCGCAAGCTGTCGACAATCTGGCCCTCGCCTTAGAACAACTAGCGGAACAGGTGCGCAATCTCGAGCGCCGCGTCGCCGCTCTGGAAATCAGTCCACAAACGCCCGAAGCGACCCAACTTGCACCGGAGGGCCAACGTTCCGCATCAACCTGGCTAGGATTTCCCCCACTTGAAACACCCTCTGGGGTCGTAACTATCCTCGGAAAAGCCGTTCTTGGAATCGCCGGAGCTTACCTTCTTCGCGCGCTGGCCGAGTCGGCTTCAATTCCGAAGCTACCCGTAGTGTTCGTAGCAACTGTCTATGCGTGTGGCTGGATGTACTGGGCGGTCCGCGTCCATTCCTCGAGCCGTGTCGCCAGCGGTGTCTATGCCGTCACCTCAGCCTTGATCCTTTCGCCGATGCTCTGGGAGTCGACAGTTCGCTTCCAGGTATTTCCGCCTGCGTTCTCGGCTGCGGTCACGGTCGCATTTGTCGTGCTGGCTATCGCGTTGGCGTGGCGGGAAAATTTGCAGCTGGTTCCGTGGGTTGCGACCTTGGCGTCCGTGATTGCGGCGCTTGCCCTCATGATTGAGACCCATGACTTGGTTCCGCTAACGGCGGCACTGCTGGCAGTCGCGTTCGTCACCGAGATCGCCGCTTGCCTGGGCCACCGGCTCACGCTCCGGGCGTTTCCCGCGCTGGCAGCCGATTTCGCCGTCTGGCTGCTGGTGTTCATTTTGGCGTCCGAGAGAATTTCGGAGGAGTACCATTCCGCTACTCCAGGAACGATTTCAGTCTTGTGCCTCTTGCTCGCGGCGATTTACGTTGCCAGCATCGGCCTTCGCGGTTTCCTCCTGCGATATCCGATTACCATCTTCGAGACTGCGCAGGGCGTAATCGCCTTGTCGCTGGCCTCCTACGGAGTGCTGCGCGCAACTCACGCTTCCGTGGCGCAGCCACTTGGCGGCATGCTCCTGCTGTTCGCCACGATCTGCTATTGGGGAACTTTGTGGAGATTTGCGGCCGATCCCCAAAGTCGCAATCGTCGGGTGAGCGCAACATGGGCGGCATTCCTGGTGTTGGCCGGCGGCGTTCTGCTATTCTCTTCAGATTTCCTGGTGCCATTCTTCAGCCTCTTGGGGATCGCGGCATCGTGGATTTATATCCAAACCCACAAGATCAGCCTCGGGATACACGCTTCCTTGTACCTGACCGCGGCCGTCTTCGTCTCGCCACTTCCCGGCTATGCTGCGAACGCGTTGGCCGAGAGTGTCCCGCATTTGCCCCACTGGCGCATTTGGGTGGTCGTAACGGGAGCAGCGATCTGCTACGCTCTCGGGTCACGCCTCCCGGAAGACCGCAATCGACGCCTGCTTTGGGTGCTTCCAGCTGGCATCATTGGCTTCACCGCGTCTGCTCTAGGGGTGGTCGCAATTACGGGCTTGTTGTCCATCCGCGGCGAATTGGGAGCGTCAAGCCTCTCGATGTTCCGCACAGGAGTCATCTGCGCCGTGGCGCTTGGGTTTGGAATTCTCAGTTCTCGCGGCAAACGGGTTGAACTCGGCTGGCTGGCCTATGCTGCCGTAGGACTCGGCACACTAAAGTTGTTTCTCGAGGACCTGCGTTTTGGGAATGCAGCATCACTTGTAATGTCGCTTTTCTTCTACGGACTAATCCTGATTCTGCTGCCGCGACTCACAAAACGGCGTGAGTCGGCATGAGCCAGGTGCTCACATCTCACATTGCTCCAGCCGGGTTAAGAGTGAAATCAACGATATTTCAACATTTGGCAGGACCAGATACCATGATGCGTTGTCTGAACAGATTCGGTCGACGATCTCAGAGTATGGTCGCTCATGTGATTCTGGGCGTTGATGCGTTCAGTGCCAAGCTGCTCATTCGCGGCGCAATGCGGTGACAGGATCGATGCTCAAGGCCCGCCGTGCCGGGATGTAACACGCCAGCGTCGCGACCGCCGCAAGCAACAGCGCCACGCCAATCAGTGTTGCAGGATCGGTAGGCTTCACTTCGAAGAGCACGCTGACCATCACCCGAGTAAGCGCGATTGCTCCGGCCAGTCCGAGCACAATGCCCAGCAGCCCGAGCTTCACTCCATCTTTCATTACCAGTCGCAGGACATCGCGATGTTGCGCGCCCAACGCCATGTAGACTCCGATTTCGTGCGTGCGCTGATTGACACGATACGCAACCATGCCGTAGATTCCCACTCCGGCCAGTGCCACCGCCAGCGCGGCAAAGATCCCCAGCAACAACATGTTGAAGCGTTCCTGCGCTACCGACACCGCTAGCAGGTCGTCCATGGATTGAATGCTGCTTATTGGAATCTGGCTATCCATGCTCCAGACTTGTTTTTTCACGTCCTCGACCAAGGACGCTATCGGAACTTGCGTGCGGATCACCAGCGTCATCCATTTCCGCCACGCCTCGTCATTCTGGCTGAACGGAGAGTAGAGGGCAGGATCCACCGGCTGATTCAGCCCGGAATGCTTCACGTCGCCAGCAACGCCGATGATCGTCATCCTGTCGTTGGGGTCGTCAGCTCGCGCCCAGTTAATACGGCTTCCAATTGGGTTCTGGCCGGGAAGAAGTTGCCGCGCGAACGTCTCGTTGACGATCGCCACTCGCGGTTGGCCCTCGCGATCCATCACGGAGAAGTCGCGTCCGGCGTGAATGGGAATCTGCATCACGCCGAAGTACTCACCCATGACCGATAGCACTTGCGCCATTGGTTCGGCTCCCACCGCAGGCGTTGGTTGTCCGTCGATCACGACGCGATGGCCTACATAATTTCCCGCTAAGGGAAGGTCGGTGATCATCGCCGCCTCGACTCCGGGAAAGGCGTTAATCCGATCGAGCAACTCCCGGCGGAAATTCGTTTGCATGGGAATCTTCGGATAGCGGGTTCCTGGCAGTTGAAGGTACATGGTGATGACGTTCGCCGGATTGAACCCCGGATCGACGGATCGCAGGCGCAAAAAGCCTTTGATCAACAATCCCGCACCCGCCAGCAGAATCAGCGCCAGCGCAAGCTCCGCAGTCACCAGGAAGCTGCGCAAGGGACCGCGTGAAACGCCCGTGGTGGTGGTGCGTGCGTTTTCTCGCAATGCTTCTGCGATATCACCGCGAGATGTCGACCATGCCGGTAGAAGGCCGAATAGCAGCCCGGTCAGCAGTGAGATGGCGAACACGAACAGGAAAACCCGCGCGTCCATGTGAACTGCGTCCAGGCGACGCAGTTCCGCCGGTTTCAATGCCAACAATAGCGTTGTGCCTGCCTTCGCCGCCATCAGTCCTACAGCTCCGCCGACCAGCGCCAACAGCGTGCTCTCGGTGAGCCTTTGACGAATCAGCCGGCCATTGCGTGCGCCTAGGGAAGCGCGAATCATCAACTCGCGCTGGCGCGCCACGGCACGAGCCATCAGCAGCATCGCGAAATTCGCACAGGCAATCAGCAGCACCAGCCCAACCGCTCCGAACAGAATCAGCAGCGCGGGACGGACATCGCCGACCAACCTCTCCTGCAGCGGCACGAGTAAAGTCCCGCGCTCCCGCTCAGTGTCGGGAAACGCCTCGGCGAGCCGTTGGTCCGCCTGCGTGATCTCTGCCTGCGCCTGCGCAAGCGCCACTCCCGGCTTCAGGCGCCAATAGGTGTGCATGAAATGCACGCCGCGCTCGGGAGCTGCCTCGGGATATCCCCCCCACAACGCAAGGAAGACATCCGCAAGTTCCCTCGGTAGAGTGAAATTTCTAGGCATCACGCCGATCACTGTGTAACTGTTGTCGCTCAGCCGGATCGCTTTGCCCAGCACATGAGGATCGGCGCCCAGGAAATCCCGCCAGAACGGATAACTCAGCACGACATTGCGTGGGCCCCCTTTTACGTCTTCATCGGCGGAGATCCAACGGCCCAGCATCGGCCTGACACCAAGTGTCGCGAATAGGCCCGCATCCACCCAGGCGCCACGCACCCGCGCCGGCTCACCATTGCCCGTGAAGTCCATAGGCGAGATATTGACTCCGCCACTGCTGGAAAACGAGTTGGTCTGGCGCTGCATGTCTTTCAGATTCGGCAGCGACTCGTTTTGCCGTCCAGCCAGCAACTCCTGCGGGTTGGGATATGGGAGCGGATTCAGTAGAACCGTATTAACCACGCTGAAGATCGCCGTGTTGGCCCCGATCCCGAGCGCCAACGTCAGCACAGCGCAAGCCGTAAATGCAGGCGAGTGAATCAGCGTGCGAGCGCTGTAATGCAGGTCTTGCACCAGCGATTCAATCAAGCTGACACCGCGAGCTTCGCGGCACTCATTCTTCACCTGGTCGAGTCCGCCAAATTCGAGTCGCGCGCGACGCACCGCTTCGGCTTCGCTCATTCCTGACTTCACATATTTGTCAGTTTGTCGCTCGAGGTGAAAACGCAGCTCGTCATCGAGTTCGTTTTCTGCGGCAGGGTGCCGCATCAAAGTACGCAGCCGAAAGAGTAAATCGTGTATCAACACGCGACCTCCTAGGCAGTTTCGAGGATCTGGCTCACGGCTGCCGTCAGCTTCTGCCAGGCGTCCTGTTCGATCTCGAGTTCGCGCCGTCCGGCTTTGGTGAGCTCGTAGAACTTTGCTCTGCGATTGTTTTCGGATGTACCCCAGCGCGCTTTGATCCAGCCGCGGCGCTCCAGGCGGTGCAGTGCGGGATACAGTGACCCTTGCTGCACACGCAAGACGTCGCTTGAGATCTGCTGGATACGTTCAGAAACCGCCCAGCCGTGGAGCGGCTCGAGCGAAAGCGTGCGAAGGATAAGCAGGTCCAGCGTGCCCTGCGGAAGATCAATGCATTGAGATGGCATCGGGTTCCCCTGTTACTTCTACAAGAAGGTATATCAGCTGCTGTAGAAGTGCAAGGGGAGCATGAGGCGCCGAGAGGCAGTGAATTGGTTCGACGTTCAATGGGTCGGAGCGGCGATTCTGGCTGGCACGGGGCGAGGGGAGCGTGGGCGTCGGTGGAACACAAAGAAAGCTGCGCTGAGTCAGAAAGATTTTCGGCCGACACAACTCATTCCCGGCTTGAGGCCACTCTGTGTCGGTTGTATTACGCAGCGTTGTCGCGAGGCTGGTGATCTAGCCTGACTTCGGCGGTGATCTCGGTTCCTTTTCCAGGCTTGGAATTGATCACTAATCGCCCCTCTTCCAGCCTGAGACGTTCCCGCATCGTGGCAAGTCCCAGACCGGTTGTGGCACCGGAAAGACTAAACCCGCGTCCATAGTCTCGGATCGTCATTCGCAGCGCCCCGTCGTTCGAGAAAATTCTTAGGTCAGCACGTGCGGAGCCGCTGTATTTGATGGAATTGTTGAGTGCCTCTTGCGCCACACGATAGAAGCAGAGGGCAATTCCTTCCGAAAGAGGAAATGGGACATTCTCCCCTGAGTACTGAATGTCGATCTGGTGTTGACGACCGAGCTGCTGGCAAAGCGTCCGCAACGCCCCTTCCAATCCCAGAGCTTCTAGCCTGCTGGAGTGGAGTTGGTGAGACAAGTCGTGAACGTCCGTACTAAGCTCATGTAGTTCCCGGAGTGCCTGGTTTACCCAATCTTGCTCGTTCACCTCGTCTTTCTGGCTATCAAGTTCAAGGGAAATCATGGCCAGGCGTTGTCCAATATCATCATGCAGTTCGCGGGCAATTCGCTTCCGCTCCTGTTCCCCCGCATTAATGAGGCGGCCGCTCAGTCTCTTCAGCTCCGACTCTGACCGTTGGCGCCGCCGCCCCTCGATTTTCAGTTTGATGATCAGAAGAAACTGCAGCGCGAGCACCGCTACGCCGGTCAAGATATAACCCCAGTATTGCTGCCAAAGGGTCGGTTCCCGGAATTCGACGATAGCTCCGGCGGGAAGCCGGTTTTCCGAGAGCTTCCAACGCTGCAGCTGTCTCCAGTCCACTCTGATCGAATTTTGCGGCGCGTCCACAACCTGCGCAGGCGGCTTTTCCCCGCGTAAAACTCTCAGCGCCACGAACGCCGCCTTCCGGTCTGCTGTGTCGAAACTTACAATGCTGCCGCCCACTGAGCCGCGGCCCACATACGAGATGGCATAGACCGGTACATTCGCCGAAACAGATAATTGCGAACACACCTGAGGAGGCAGATAAACTCTGCCGCTCGGATCTTTGTTGAACTCCTGGTAGAGAACGATGCTCCGCGGGGGCAGTTGAGACACCCGGGTGAGGAGTTCAGGAAACTCCATCTGTTCCAGGTACTTGATCGTGACTCTTCCAGCAAACCGCTGCAGGTCCGCCTCGCTCGTCCGGCGCAGAAATTGCTCCCATTCCGAGACCCCCACCACATAAAAGACTTGGTCCACATCGGGCTGCAGCTGCAATGCCAGGTCGAGGGTGCCGGCGAGGTCAATCTTGCTGGCAACTCCGGTGAACCGTGCCGGCAAGTCTTTCGGAATCATTCCGCGATCAATCGTGGTGAACACTACCGGAGTGTTGGACCAGGGATTTTGACTCTCATTCAGCAGCAGTCGGAGCGCAATCGGGCTCACCGTGACGATCAAGTCGAAGTTCTGCCCCTTATATTTCTCGCTCAAGAATCGCATGAACTCCGAATCATCGGCGTACAGCCTCTTTTCGTCTCTGTATTCGTTGAATGTCTGGATGTGGAAGTCGCGATCAGTTGAGAAGACATCCTCGATCTCTTGATCGGCGGTAATGTTATAGGGCAGCTTTGGGAAACCGCCGTGCAGCACTAGGACGTTCTTCTGCGTCTGCGCCGGGGCATACTTTGTCGCGACCACCACGAGCAGCGTGGCAATCAATCCCCTGAATCTCCTGGGTTTGGAAACTCGATGCACAGTTCGGCCACTTGCCCCCGATTGGCAGGCCCCCCAGCCTGTTGATATTACCAGTCCTCGTATACCGCGAGAATCAGAAGTTGAGCGACAACGCCAACTGGATCACTCGCGGGTTGACGGCGGTGGACTGAATGATTCCAAAGGTGGAGGAACTAAAGTTGTTGTCCGGATTGCTGAACTGGGGGCGGTTGAAGGCATTGAAGAACTCCGCACGAAAACGCAGGGTGCTCTCCCTCAGAAATCGAAGCGCGATATCCCGGGAAATCGCAAGGTCTGCATTAGCTTGCCCCGGACCGTCAATGATTCCCGTTCCGCTGTTGCCGAAGTCTGTTCCAATACCATCGGCCCCGATGACCGGTGGTGTCGTGAAACAGGTCTTGTCGAAATAGCCATTCAGCTTGGACTCGACAGATCCCGGAGCCACCGCCTTGCCAGGCGAGCAGCCAGGAGCGAGTTGGGCGCGATCCTGGCTAATCCCGAATACGTTGGTTGAATTCACCGCAAGGACCGTTAATGCGCTGCCCGATTGGATTGTCACTACTCCCGCTAGCGTCCAGCCTTCTGTCAGATGATGAGCAATGTTTTTCCCCGCCACTCCCGGCCAAGCGTATGTGGCACTGAATACGAACCGCTGTGCACGATCAAAGCTCACTCGGCCGCGACGGGCTTTCGCGTCGTTTTGATTTCCACGCGTAATTGCGTTTCCCGACGACGTCGCATTCACGTTCGCTCCATCGGTGTCCAGGCTTTTGGAAAAGGTGTACGACACGAGGAATTGAAGTCCGTGACTTAAGCGTTTCGTCAAGCTTGCCTCCAGTCCGTCGTACCAGGACTGGCCGGCCGATTCGTTAAGAATCAGGCCGCTGGGCGTAAACCCGATGACCGGAACGCGCCGCGGAATATTGAGGATGGTGTTGTCGCTCTGACCGCGTATGGGATGATCGGGAGTAGCTGACTGTGCCTGATTGAAAGACCGGAACCGTTGTAAGTGGGTGCCACGAGTTCCGACGTATCCCAGTTCGAACATCCAATTTCGATGAATCTCGGTTTGCACGTTGAGACCAACTTGTTGCAATACGGCAGGGCGGAAATCGGCGGCTACGGTGTCCAGACTCCCTACACTGCCGGGCAAGTACGGTGGAAAGGACGGAAATGAATCTTCCGTTGGAAAAGGCGTTCGGAACGGAGCCTGAAAACTGGCGCTTGCGTTTCCGGGGCCTGAGAATAGTCGGGTCACGGAAAAGGGCGGGCTGAAAACGTTCTGAAAAAATGCCTGACCTGTGGGGCGGGAAAAGTAGAGGCCGTAGCCTCCTCGCAAAACAGAGGACACTAGGTTGGGAACTCTCCACGCAAAACCCAGGCGCGGCGCAAGCAGATCTTGCCCTTTAGCGTAGTTGCCGAACTCGTTATCGGCCCGAAAAACTCCAGGCGGGACGGTGCCTGAAAAGTTGGAGGCAACAATATATCCTGCAACGCTTCCTTCCGCTGGCGCATTCGGGTCAGCTCTTGCGATGTCGAAGCTGGAGTTCCGGCCCAATTTGTCGGCAAACTGACCAACTCGTTCGTACCTCAATCCCAAATTGAGGGTCAGCGAGCGGCTGATGCGCCAGTCGTCTTGTCCGAAAAGCGAAGCTTCCCAGGCTCGGTACTGGCGATCCAGAAGCCCGAAATTGTCGAGCGATTCAAAGACATTGCTAAATCCTCCGGTGCCGTTTTGGCTGGCATCCAGCCCCAACAAAAAGTCCGGCCAGCTCAGGAACTCTACGAAGGACCCAATTCCAACAATGTGAAGATTGTCCTGAATTCGAGCAATTGATCCACCGAAACGTGCGGCGTGTCTGCCACGAAGCAGACTGAAGTTGTCGCTGACCGAAAGATTGGTTTGCCGGATCGTCCGCGGAAATGCCGGTGCGAAGCTGACTGAACCCAGAATGAGTAAGGTCGGCAGCTCATTTGCCTGGTTCATTGCGCTCTCGGTTACGCCAACGTCTGACCAGTGGAAAGGCACCGACGGGATCGTGCTTGTCGCGGTGTAAAGGTATCCAACTTCTGCGTTGTTGAGCATCGCAGTCCCAAAGCTGTGAGTGTGGGACACCGAAAGAACGCGAAAGTCGGAATTGGCATCACCATGGAATCCGCGGGAATTCCCGACGGGATTTACCGCACTGCCAGGAAATGTCACCAGCGCCTTGTCATCGGCGAAAAAGAAACGCACCGCGACCTTGTCCGCGGGCGAAATGATGGAATCGATGTTCGCGGTAAATTGGTCCTCGTTAAAGTTGCAGGGCTCGCTGATGGTAGAAAATCCTTGACTGGCAATGGGCTTCGAAGGATCCAGAGTTTGCGGATTGGGAATGAGGAACGATCCATCGGGCAATTTTAAATTTAGTATCGTCAAAGCGACGGGGTTAATGTTCGATCCATCCGGGTTGATGGCAAGACCACCGTTGGCGCCCGACATCCCACCAAACATCGCCCCTAGCTTGGCCGCGGAGCGATCATCCGTCAGCGGAGGAGTGGCGAGCGTTGCGCTGCACGCGATGCGGGCTTGACCGGTTGCAAGTCCATTGATCTGGCGCGTGCCTTGATACGAACCGAAGCCAAACAAGCGATCTTTCCAAACCGGGCCTCCAAGCGTGAGTCCGAACTGATTCTGTTTTAATACTCCCCGGGCTTGACCCGTCCGGTTCCGAAAATAGTCATTCGCGTTGAGAGCGTCGTTGCGGAAGAATTCAAACAGGCTCCCGTGAAGGCTGTTGCTTCCGGATTTAGTGACGATACTGATGTTCGAACCCGCATACCTCCCGTACGATGCGTCATAAAGAGCCGTTTGCATCTTGAATTCCTGAATCGTATCCGGGTTGGGAACAGGTATTCCTCCGCTGGCTGAACTACTTCCCTGGACATCGCTGACGCTCACGCCATCGATCTGAAAATTGTTGTCGTACGACCGGCTGCCGTGTACGAAAATCCCATCATTCGATTTCTCGATCTGAGACACACCACCACCACCCAGCCCCAGTTCCATGGCGTTATTCACGCTGGCCGCAACTCCCGGCGAAAGAACGGCGATCTGTGTGAAATTCCTTGTGACCAACGGGAGATGCCGCACGGCAGTCTCGTCCACCACTCGTCCAAGCGCAGCGCTGTCCGTCTGTAGCAAGGAAGAGTTAGCCTTCACTTCCACCTCCTCTCGGGCAGTCTCGACTTGCAGGCGCAATTCGAGGCGAAGAGTTTCAGTCACATTGACGTGAAGACCTGTATGGTGCAGGGTGGCGAACTTCTGCTTGGTGACGTCAAGGACGTAATCCCCAGGTTGTAGCAGCGGGAAGACGAAGAGTCCTTCGGCATTGGAGTCGCGCGATTCGACTTGATTAGTTTGAATGTTTCGCAAGCGAATCGTTGCTCGTGGAATGGCCAAGCCACTGGGATCGAGCACACTGCCAGCCAGTGCACCGGTAGAGCCAGTTTGTCCGTGCGCGCACAGTACAAGACCGAGGAGGGCAGCAGTCGCCTTTTCAACGAGACGCGTCACTAGGCGAAACCTCCCACGAACATCCAGTTCTTACGAGTGAGTTCATCGGGCGAGCCGCGTCCGTCAACGTCCGCTTTGCCATGCAATTGACAGCAAGGAGTTGTGGAAAGAACCCGAGCCCCAGAACTGAAAATCGGCGAGAATTATACTCGCGTAAGCAAGTTTCGTGACCACCACACTGACAACTGGCGCGGACCCCAAGATCGCGAAAGTAGCAATGGCGCGGAAGTTAGCCGTGCACCTGTGCCGGATATAGCGTCAGGGCTGCGACTACCGTCGGTGATGGGTTCAGGCACTTGTGCTTGCGGGGTAGTTTCTCTCGAGGGCTTTGAGGAGCAGTTCAGCGTGAGGCCCACTATCGAGACGCATACGGAATGCGGTGTACGCTCTGAAGGTTATCGACGTGCTCGAACACAGATAAAAAGAAGACCGGCAATGAAGAAGGTTTAGCGCCGCTCTGGCAAAGCAAGGCAGGAATTTTTCTCAACCGCAGCTCACCATCGGATTGGGTTCAGGCGACCCTGCAATTGGCCCTTCCTGTTGGACTCTTACTTCACCCCTTCCTTCACCGTCACGACTCGATCTCCCGCTACATCTTTCATCGTCTGCACAATTCCGGACGGCCAGCGAATCTCAACCTGATCCACTGCCGCACTTGCCCCCAACCCAAAATGCACCGGCCCCGCGCTTGATGACGCGTATCCGCAGCTGGTCGTCATGTGGTTATATTGCGCGCCGGACTTCGTCACCACTTTGATGCGCGCGCCAATTCCGTCGCGGTTGCTCTTCGTGCCTTGCAGCTTGAACTCGATCCAGTGATTGTTACCCGGACTTTGGTTCATCCAGATTTCCGCTGGTGCGTTCAACGAATTCACAACAACGTCCAGCTTGCCGTCCCCATTCAGGTCACCAACCGCCGACCCTCGATGCCGCACCGGAGGCTGCACCGTGAGTCCTGCCTCCGCTGTGAGAGCGGCAAACTTCATCCCACCCAGATTGCGGAACACAGTGTTCGGCTGTTCAATCGGCAAGTTCGTCGACGCCAGGGATTGGACGTGGCCGCGCGTGACAAACACATCCTTCCACCCATCGTTGTCGAAATCGAAAATCGTCGGAGAATACCCCGACATCGGCAGACTCAGCTTCGTCATGCCGCTCTCGCGCGTCACCTCGACAAAGCTGCCCTTTCCAGTATTCCGATAGAGCGGGAACGTCTCTCCATCAAGCGCAACCAGAACGATGTCGGGATACCCATCATTGTCCAGATCGCGAAAGTCCACACCCATCCCCGAGATATAGACACCGTCCTCGCGCAACGCGACGTTCTCGTCGAATGCGACTTCCTCGAATTTTCCGCCTCCCTTGTTACGGAAGAACGAATTCATCAGTTTGTCGTTGGTGACCATCAGGTCCATCTTACCGCTCAGTTCTGAGTCCGCAGTCGCAACCCCCATGCCTTTCCCCGGGTTGGCGCGGAATCCAGCCTCGACCGACGCATCCCGGAACGTGCCATCGCCCTGATTGATGAACAACTGATTCGGTGTCGGCTTGTACATCTTGGGATGGCAGTAGTCATTGTGCCCATAAGCGGCGCACACCGGTTCGTGATTGAAATCCCACTTGAGGTAATTGATCACTACAAGATCCAGAAGCCCGTCGTTGTTTGCGTCCACCCACGCTCCAGCGACCGCCCAGAGCGGCCCGTACTCCGCGTCAGGCTTATTCAGTCCAGCCTTTGCGGTAATATCGCTGAATGTTCCGTCGCCGTTATTGTGATAGAGCGTGTTTCGATGAACGCCGGCAACGAAAATGTCCTCATAGCCATCGTTGTCGTAGTCCCCGATCGCCACTCCAGTGTCGTAACCAGTCC
>Ga0335085_10000853_pt1 | contig 75707 bp, 66 predicted proteins | sample Lox_Sample_45_FD_206712 | JGI IMG/M metagenome (GOLD analysis project Ga0335085, IMG submission 206712) | Soil microbial communities from Loxahatchee National Wildlife Refuge, Florida, United States - Lox_Sample_4.5 | ecosystem: Environmental > Terrestrial > Soil > Wetlands | place: USA... | reverse complement strand
AGGAGCGTGAGGTCGAGGTAGTTGCGGCCATTCAAGGGCAGTTCAGCAATTTTTTCTTCGTTGACGAGGCCGCCGAGAGTGCCGCTGGTAGTGTTGACTTGGGGAGCTTCTCCGGTGACGACGACTTCTTGAGATTCGGTGCCGACCTGGAGAGCGAAGTTGATGACGGCTTCCTGGCCGACATCAAGGACCAAGTCTTTCTGAGTGACCGTCTTGAATCCGGATTTTTCAACCTTGACATCGTAGTGGCCGACCGGAAGAGCCGCGAACCGGAAGGACCCGTCCTCAGCAGTAGTTTGCGAGCGTGGGACGTTGGTTTCGGTGCTGACGGCGGTAACGTTGGCACCAGCTACGACGCCGCCGGTAGTGTCTTTGACGGTTCCAAGGATAGTACCCGTGGGGACCTGAGCATAAGCAGAAATGGCGGAAACAGAAGCGACGAGAAGAGCAAACCCCAACAGCCTACACAACCAACCACACCCATTGTTACTTCCACCCATTTTCCCTCCTGATAGGCAAGAATCCGACTGTGAATTTCAAGGTTTCTACGTCCCACCCCAAAACATGTGCAAAACACCAAACAATAAAGCCCATGCGTTCAGTATCTAAGATTATGCTTAATTGGTGACCGTAGATAATCCCAGGAGGGCTGCGTTGTCAAGGATCGATTGAACTTCTGAGGCTAACTTTACATTTCTTTACAAATATTTAGACACACCAACACGCTGGCGTTTCATATGGCAAAGAAACACCGCACAGTGAGTTCTCTCACAACAATGCCAGGGCCTAAAAATCTACCAATCACCTCCCATCCAGTACGAGCAACCCAAAATCAGCGTGCCAGCGCGTGCCACCAACCACGACCAAACTAAGCACTGCGCGTGCGAAATGCGTTCCGGGGGCTCAAAGGCATAACCGCCAATCGAGCGTTACGACCATTGAACCCCCGAATTCCGAATACCCATTCTCACTTTGTCTCACGCCAACTTTCCAACTGCCGAATGTGTCCGTCCGCCGAGCTCATCGCGCCCAGCAGCTCTAAACGAACATCGATTAGAACATGATCTTCAGAGCTAGTTGGATGTCCCGCGCGTCCGTCACCGTGCCGGGTATGGCTCCTCCTTGGGTGATGACGCCCGTTCCGCCTCCTCCGTAGCTGGGCAGGCCAAAGTTCGCGCGGTTCAGGATATTGAAGAAATCCGCCTTGAACTCAACCATGCCCGCTTCACCGAGGAAGGGAAGCCGCGTATCCTTGTTGACGGAAAGGTCCCAATCAAACAACCCTGGGCCTAAGAGGATATTCCGTCCCGCATTACCCAGAAATCCCGCCTGTTGCTGGATGAACATGTTCCCGTTAAACCAACCAATTTTGCTGACCCCAGCAGCGGGGGTGGCGGGGTTTGGAATACCCGTGATTACCGTGCTGGCGTTGTAGGGCACCAGAGCGGCAATCGTGGCAGCACTGGGGCAAGGAAACCCATACGCGTACCCCGTGGGCGTAACCACGGTACCAACGGGGTTTCCTGGACAGCCAGCCTGCAACGCTGAGATGATGGTCGGCGTCACCAAACTGGCGCGATCCGCGTTGTTGGGGCCTCCTCCTTGCTGTCCAGACCCGGATACCTGGCTTCCGAGAAATGGGCTGAACGGATACCCGGATTGCACGGAAAGAATGTTGGACACCCACCATCCCTTTAGGAACTTCGCACCGAAATTATCCGACTTGAGGTCTGGGATGTGGTAAATGGTGTTGAAACGCCAGTTGTGGGTCGCGTTCGTCTGGGCGGGGCCTTTGTCAACCAGCTTCAGATTGGATGCGGTGCTGCTAAAGCTTCCGTCAACGATGATTAATCCTTCCGTTGTATCGATCGCCCTGGAGTAGGTGTAGGCGCTTTGGAATTCCAAGCCGTTCCTCAACCTTCTCGTAAGGCCCACCTGCAAGCCGTCATACCAGGATTCGGAAGTTGCGCTCTCTCCAGCCATGGTTCCGAAGTGAGGGTTGAAACGACCGTTGGCTGTGCACTGAATGTTGATGTTGGTCCCAGCAGGGCAAGCCCCGATCAAAGCGCCAGCGGTTGTTGTCTTGTTCGGGCAAGACCCGCCTGCCCAGTTCGGAAAGACCGTCGGATCACCCAGAAGGGCTTGGTTGGTGGGGATACATGGATTGTTCTCCGTGTTGTTCCAAAGATGAAGCCCGCGGGTTCCCACGTAGCCCACGCTCAGCGCCGTGTCCCATGGCAATTGCCGGTCCACGCTCAGATTCCACTGCATGAGGTACGGCTGCGGGGATGGGTACGCCGGCCCCGTCATGCCAAGCGTTCCCGCCGGGAACGACGAGATGTACAAGGCGGGATTGGCAATCATCGCGGAAGTGATGGGTACAAAGATCGGGTTGCCTCGGACGAAATTCGGAGCGAAAACTTGGTTAGAGGCGGTCGTCTGGGAAGAGTTGAACGGAGGATCGTTATTCGTCTGGCTCAACACCGCTTGGCCCAGCCCCGCGGTGACGTCATAGTAGACGCCAAAGGCGCCGTGGACTGCCATTTTCCCATCCCCGAAGACGTCATAAGCAAAGCCAATCCGAGGGCCAAAATTTGAGTAGGATTGATTGGCGACGATCGGGCCGAATGACGGAATCGCGTTCTGGTTGTTGAATATGTTGACGACGGCGGAATCGAGGCCGTGCTGTTCTCGCAGTGTGGTGTTGAATTCATACCGCAAGCCCAGATTTAGCGTGAGCCGCGGAGTGACCCGCCAATCGTCTTGGGCATAGAAGCCCAATGTGTACCAGTTGAATGTCCGATCGGTGATCCCGCCGAAGTCCTGCGCCTGTTCCTGCGCGCACACATCTTGCAGGAAGAGAGTAAGATTCGAGCTCGGACATCCCGCGGCACCGCCGGCTGTGAACCTCACAACCCCTCGGCGCGCCGCCGACTCAATGGCTCGTGCAGTATACCGGTTGCCCAAAAATCCAAATTTCAGTGCATGCTTCCCTTTCGTGTAAAACACGTCGTCGCTTAGCGTAGCAATGTCTTGCAGGTGATAATTCGGGATCGGATTGTCCGGCCCCCAAATGGAATAGCCACCGATGCTGATATCGCCCGCGCCCTGGAAACAAGGAGCCGTGCCAGAAGGACAATTGAACGACACGGTCGGATCATACAAATTCGAAGCCAGCGTGTTGATCGTCGGAATAATGGTTCGGGAGAACGACAGATGGACCGTGTTCAACAGCGCTGGAGAGAAGATATGCGTCTCACCCAGCGTCTCATATTGTTCGCGGCTGGTGGAGGTTTCCGTAATTTGAGGCCCCGCAAATGCCGGAGGGGCGCCCGCGATCGTTTGCAACGAATCGTCCATCGTGAACCGGAAGAACAGGGTGTCGTTTGCGGAGAGACTGTGATCGACGCGAGCCTGCCCGTAGTTTACTTTGGTGGGTTGAACGAATGTGTAAGAAAAGCCGGTCGCGCCCGCATTGGGCAGCGGGAACAGTGCCAGAAGGTTTGCAGTCGCGGAGTTAATAGTATAGCTGCTCGCAGGGGCACCGGCGGCACCACTGCCGATGCTCGAGTCACAGGCGACGGTAATAAGTCCGCCCGATGTGCCGTTCGTCACTGTGGGCTGGCTGTAGGATTCGCCGGGTCCGGCAGGCACGCCCGTCGAGCCGTTGGGATGGCAAGCGGCAGGCGGAACCACCGAACTGACTGGAACGCCCTTGGATTGCCGTAGCCCTTCGTAAACGGCCCAGAAGAACGTCTTGTCCTTCTTGATCGGTCCGCCGAAAGCCCCGCCGAAGTTGTTGCGTTGGTATTGCGGGCTGCGTGGGCAGGCCGCTGGATTCGCCGTAAGGACGTTGTTTTGGCATTGGGACTGCGAATAGTCAAAGAAATTTCTGGCGTCCAGGACGCGGTTGCGGAGATATTCGAACGCGTCGCCATGGAACTGGTTGCTGCCGCTCTTGCTGACGATGGACATCTGGCTGCCCATGGTCAGCCCGTACTCCGCGCCGAAGGCGCTAGTGACCACTTTGTATTCGCGGATGCCGTCCACGCCGAGCGACGTGCCGACCGCCGAGGCCCCGTTGAGGCCGAAGATCGTTTGCATGACTGCACCGTCCAGCGCGTAGTTGTTGGACGTGACAGGCGCGCCGTTGCTGCTGTAGATGGTGCCGAGCGTTCCGCCGCCGAGGTTGACGGTCGTGACGCTTCTGGTGACGCCGGGTTGCAGGAGCGTGAGGTCGAGGTAGTTGCGGCCATTCAAGGGCAGTTCAGCAATTTTTTCTTCGTTGACGAGGCCGCCGAGAGTGCCGCTGGTAGTATTGACTTGGGGAGCTTCTCCGGTGACGACGACTTCTTGAGATTCGGTGCCGACCTGGAGAGCGAAGTTGATGACGGCTTCCTGGCCGACATCAAGGACCAAGTCTTTCTGAGTGACCGTCTTGAATCCGGATTTTTCAACCTTGACATCATAGTGGCCGACGGGCAGGCCAGGGAACCGGAAGGACCCGTCCTCGGCAGTCATTTGCGAGCGTGGGACGTTGGTTTCGGTGCTGACGGCGGTAACATTGGCACCAGCTACGACGCCGCCGGTAGTGTCTTTAACGGTTCCAAGGATAGTACCCGAAGGGACTTGAGCCATCGTGGGGATTACCCCGGCACAAGCGATTAGGAGAAAAACCCCAAGCAACTTACACACCCAAACACACCCACCCTTGCTCCCACCCATGTTTCCTCCTCACATACGAGAATGTAACTGTGAGCCCCAAAGTCTTTACGTCTCAGCCAAAAGGCCTGCGCGCGACGAGATAAGAAAACCCGGGTATCTAAAATTTTAGTGGTATAGGATCTTACTTAAAACACAGATGGCCGTTGGAGCAGGGATAACCCTGGGAGGAGATATTGTCAAGCTTTAATTCTGGGTCACTCTTGTACTTTACACTTCTTTACATAATATGTGCGCAGACACATAGTACGGGCAGAAAGACATCGCGGCCATGGCTTCGGGATGCCCCGGCCATCGGGACGATAATTGAGACAGGGAGGTTTACAATTCTTTGCATGCGGCTGGGGTCTGGCGTTAGGATTTGGGTCTAGAATGCGTGACTAAATGATCCGATCAGGGACGAGTTTGAACCAAGAGGGAAGCTTTTCGCCTGTGCGGGAGCCTAGCTCGGAGAAAACTGCCGCTCCTCAAGCGCAGCGGATCCTCGTCATCGAGGACGACGTCGAACTGTGCCAATTGCTGACCAGCTATCTTTTGCATGACGGTTTTCAGATTGTAGCCGTTCATAACGGGATCGAAGGACTGGGACTGGCGTTAAGCGGAGGATTTGCGCTGGTGATTCTCGATTTGATGCTGCCGGCAATGGAGGGAGCAGAGGTTCTCTCGCGGATTCGCCAGCGATCGAGCGTACCCGTGATCATGCTCAGCGCGAGGGGCGAAGACACCGACCGCATACGGGGGCTCGAAGGCGGGGCCGACGATTATGTGCCCAAGCCCTTCAATCCCCGAGAGCTGAGCGCCCGCATTCATTCCGTGCTACGGCGCGTTTCCACCGTCTCGAACACTACCGCGGGGCCGTCGCCGGGGCGTATGCTGATCGCCGACGTGGAGCTCGATCCCGGCTCCAGATCGGTCCGGCGCGGCGGCCAACCGGTGGACTTGACATCGGTCGAATTCGATTTGCTGGAATCGTTTTTCAAAGCCGCAGGCCGTGTTATCGCGCGCGAAGAACTGACGCGAGCGGTTTTGGGCAGAGAGCTGAGTCCTCTCGACCGGAGCATTGACGTGCACGTGAGCAACGTGCGGAGGAAACTCGGGCCGGCTCCCGACGGTGGGGAACGAATCAAGGCGGTTCGGGGCGTGGGATATTTATACGTCATGCCCAGCTGAACATTGCGGGGAAGCTTCGCGATGCGCTTGTACGTAAAGATTTTCATGTGGTTCTGGTTGGCGATGTTGCTCGTCGCCGGCACCCTTGTCTTTTCCAGCTACGAAACCCAATCCGAAATTTTCCGCGAAGGCGAAGAGGCCAATGACACGACGCTCACGCCTCCCTATGCCGAGCGGTGGGCCGCGCTCTTTGAGAAGCACGACCAAAAGGCCATAGAGGAATACAACGCGCATGCCAAAGGCATCGGCGTTCACGTGTATTTTTTTACGGAGGACGGCAAGGAGCAATTTGGCCAGGTGCCGCCGGCGGGAGTTGGCGCGCTCATGCATTCGGCGATGGCGACCGATGAGACGCAGACGCAGTGGGGCCCGGCGCGCCGGTATGTGGCACAGCGAACCACGGGCCCGAGTGGGCGGCGTTACGTTCTTTTGGTGGAGCTGAAATCGCCGCTCATGCGGTTCATCTCCGCGACGCCGCATGTGCAGGTTCTCCGCGTCATCATTGCCGCGTTGGTAGGCGGACTCTTCTGCCTGTGGCTGGCGCGATATATCACGGCGCCCGTCACCGAACTGCGCGCGGCCGCGCGAACCCTCGCGAGCGGCAATCTCAGTTCTCGCGTGGGGGGAGCCGCGCTCCGGCGGAAAGATGAGCTTGCCGACCTCAGCCGTGATTTCAATCAAATGGCGGATCGCATTGAATCGCTCATGGCTTCTCAGCGGCGCCTCATTCAAAGTGTTTCTCACGAGTTGCGAACCCCTTTGGCTCGCCTCAACGTGGCGCTCGGTTTGGCATACCGGCATGCAGACCCGGCCATTCAAAGTCCTCTGGAGCGGATCGAACGGGAAGCGGGCCGGCTGAACGATCTCGTCAGTAACCTGCTAAAACTAGCCCGATGGGAAAGCGGGCTTGAACCTCTAGATCGAACGCGCATCGATCTCGATGTGCTTGTTCGGGAGATTGCCGCCGACGCCGACTTTGAGGCAAGCGGCATCGACCGCGCAGTCCAGGTGCGGATCGCCGAGCCCTGTTCGCTCGAGGGAGTGCGGGAACTCTTGCACAGTGCCATTGAAAACGTCATTCGCAACGCCGTGAAATACACGCGTGAGGGCACCGAGGTTGAGGTCAGCCTGGAACAAATTTCCAGTGGCCCCGAACTGAGCGCCGTGGTCCGGGTTCGAGATCACGGCAATGGAGTTCCGGAAGAGGCGCTCAAAAATATTTTCAAACCGTTTTATCGAGTGGGGGACGCGCGAGACAGGGCCTCGGGCGGCACCGGACTTGGGCTGGCCATCACGGACATGGCCGTGCGATTGCACGGCGGCCAAGTGAAGGCGGAGAATTTTCCGGCCGGCGGGCTGATGATCGAGATTTGCCTTCCGTTGAACGGCGATGCGCAGGGCAAGACGTTGGAGTTTCGGACAGAATTGCAACGGGCGCTGGCGACTTAGGCAAACTCGCAGAAATTCATCTCAGAAAAGCAGACTTTATTCATCAGGGGGAAACGCCCATGAAGAATGTTCTCTGTACGCTTACGTGGATGGCCGCGGTCTCATTCGGTTGGGTCGCGCCGGCGCTGCAGGCCCAATCGGGCGCCCAACAGACGCCTCCACCGGCGGGGCTCGGCACGGAAGCAGGCTTTGCCGTTTTCCAACAGAATTGCACGAAGTGCCACGGGAATCCCGACGCGCCGATTCAGGCTCCTTCCCCAGCGACGCTGCGTCTCATGACACCGGAAAAAATCTATGCCGCGCTCACGAGCGGCCCCATGAGTATTCAGGGCCAGAGCTTGACCGACGAGCAGAAGCGGCGCGTGGCGGAGTCCCTCAGTGGAAGGCTCCTCGGCAGCGCGGCTTCGGGAGACGCAAAGCAGATGCCGAACCGCTGCGCATCGAATCTTCCGATGGAAAATCCGTCGTCCAGCGCCGCCTGGAACGGCTGGGGCGCCGACACAGGAAACAATCGCTTCCAACCCGCGAAAGCGGCGGGATTGACCGCTGATCAAGTCCCGAATCTAAAGCTGAAATGGGCATTTGGATTTCCCGGCGGCGTGAACGCTTACGCGCAACCTTCCATCGTCTCCGGCCGCGTGTTCGTCGGCAGCGATACGGGCTACGTTTACTCGCTCGACGCGGCCACGGGCTGTGTGTATTGGTCGTTCCAAACGCTGGCAGGCGTACGCAACGCGATGACGGTGGGTCCCATCAAGGGGCATGGCGCTGCGAAATACGCGGTCTTCTTCGGCGATCTGCACACTAACGTCTACGCGTTGAATGCCCAGACGGGCGAAATGCTTTGGACCCAGCACGTGGACGACAACTTTACGTCGCGCGTCACGGCTGCGCCTACGCTGTACGCAGGCCGGCTCTACGTGCCGGTGTCTTCGTATGAGGAATTTGCGGCTAAATCGCTCGACTATCAATGTTGCACGTTCCGGGGGAGCGTCCTCGCGCTTGATGCCAACACGGGCAAACAGATCTGGAAGAACTACACCATTCCGGAAGAAGTGAAGCCCACGCGGAAAAATTCTGCGGGAACGCAACTCTACGCCCCCGCTGGCGGCTCCGTCTGGAATTCCCCCACGGTAGACGTGAAGCGCCATGCAATTTATTTCGGCACGGGAGACTCGGAAACCGAGCCCGCCGCGAAGACTTCGGATTCCGTGATGGCATTCGACATGAACACCGGCAAGATGCTCTGGTATTACCAGGCGCAAGCGGACGATGCGTTCCTGGGCGGATGCCGAGGCGACGGAATCACGGACAACTGCCCGAAAGTGGAAGGCCCCGACGCGGACATCGGGAATTCTCCTCTTCTGCTGACGCTCAAGAACGGGAAGCAGGTTCTCGTCGCCGGGACGAAAGACGGCGACGTGTTCGGTCTCGATCCCAGCAATCGCGGCGAGCAGCTTTGGCGCATCAAGGTCGCCGATCAGCCGCGCAGCGGCGTCGTGTGGGGAGGGTCGGCCGACGGAGAAACAATTTATTACGGTCTCTCCGGAGGCGGCGCCGTTGCGGTGAACGCTGCGACTGGAAAACGGATTTGGGCGGCGCCGATTGCCGAACCCGGCAAGAGGATCTGGAATGCGGCGGCAGTCACTTCCACGCCGGATGCCGTTTTTGTGGCTGGCGGGGACGGGAAGCTGCGCGCAATCTCCACGGCGGACGGCCATTCGCTCTGGGAATACGATTCCGCGCGTGAATTCACAACCGTCAATCAGGTGCCGGCCAAGGGTGGCTCAATGCGCGCAGCCGGGATGACCGTAGCGGGCGGAATGGTTTTCGTCAGCTCCGGCTATGCTGTTTTCCCGATGGATGTGCCAGGTAACGTCTTGCTGGCATTTTCGCCGCAGTAGGTAGGGCTGCCCAGCGGAATTGACGGAATCGGTCTCCCGAGACCACAAAAAAGCAAGCCGCGCGTTTTAGGGTTTATGCAAAGCGCGCGGCTCCCGATTCGCTCTTTTAGCCCTTTTGCCGATCTCCGAACATTAAACAGCAGGACGCGGTTTACGACGCCGCGTCATCACGCCAGCGGCTCGTCACGCCGGAGGTTTATCGAGCGGATTCGACGTACCGAGAAAGAGCTTCTTTCCGTCCGGCAGCGTCACGTCTCTCCCGCTCATCTTGTTCGATCCGTCCTTGGCCTGATAGCCGTTGACGAGCACTTCGACTCCCGATGGCACGGACGTCTTCGTCATGCCGTGCCGGAACAGGGTGTTCGGGCTTCCGCACTCCACCATCCAGGTCGTGATTTTTCCGTCGGGGTCCTTCACGTCCACATGAAGCCACGCGTGCGGATTGATCCACTCCATCTTGGATATGGTGCCGTGCAGGGTCACATATTTATTTCCATCAAACTCTGCCGTAAATCCGTGGTGCGCGGACAGCGGAGCACCGGCCCAGAGCAAGCCGGCAGCTAAAATCGATACGACGAGTCCTTTTCGCATGTAGTCTTCTCCTCTTTCGTGAGTGGATCCAACCTTATTTCGATGCCGCTTTCTTTTCTTCCGTCCGCGCTCCCGAGAGCATGTCCGTCATCGAGTAATTGCCCTCGTGACAAGCATATTCGTAAATTTGCTCGTCGCGTTTGTTGAGGACCAACTCGACTGTCCAGGGTTTTGTATACGCGGTCGGATCGTCGATCGTCGCCTGATAGATGATCGTGTCGGGGTCGGTTCGCGTAAAGCGCTCCGTGATGCGCAGATTCTGATCTGTCCAGCCGTCATAGTCGATCCCGAAGCGAGGCTTGTCGTTCGAATTGAAATTCGTCGTCTCGACGACGAGCGTGTCACCCTCCCAATGGCCACGCGGGTCGCCCTTCCACTGGCGTACCTCTTTCGGAAGGTGCGGGCGCCCGTCCATGGGGATCATCCGGATGTCGTGATTCATTTCCGGCATGATGGTCACGTAATCGTGGGTCTGCACGATCTCATAGTTGCTGTTGTAGGGCTCCGGCAGCATGGGCGGGCCAGCAGTGGGGAACAGGACGCAGCGCTCGCTCAAGGGCCGGTCCTCCGGACCGTCGGCTGGGTGCGCTGCAAAATGGGCATGAGCCTCGTCAAATTCCTTTTGGGCTTGCGGGGTCATGGGTGGAACGTGGCCATCCGGCGGATCGATGACCATCGAAGTTCTGAGCGTCTTCATCACATGAGTGCCCCAATCCCACCATGCCTGATTGTAGGCGCGAGACGCATCTTCCTCACCGTGCTCGCCGCTGCTCCGGTCCGTGTCCCTCTGTTCCATGATTTGCTTTTCGTACACAGCCGCTTCTGCCTTCGTAAAATACGGCTTGCTCGCGAATTGCGCGGGCCGCTCGATCGGAGTGAGCGTTTGATTTGACCAAATTCCCTGCAAATCCGGGTGGCCATCCGGGGCGCGCGGAACCGTCCGATGCTTAACGGTGGTTTCGGACCCGGAGGAAGAAGGCGATTGCGCAAACGCGAAGCCCAGCCCTAAAAGCAGAGACATCAGGGCTCCTAGACCAGCGCCGCCATATTGGGACACTCGCATCTGTTTTCCGGTCCTTTCGCCCAGGTCTGACTATTTCGCCGCCGCTTTTGCTTCTTCCGCTCGCGCCCCCGCGAGGATGTCCGTCATCGCGTAATTCCCCTCGTGGCAGGCGTATTCATACATCGGTTCCTTCCTGGCATGCAGCGGAACCTCAACCGTCCACGGCCGGGTATATATCGTGGGATCGCTGATCGTTGCGCGGTACATGATCGTGTTCGCGTCCGCACGCGTGAACCGCTCGGTCACGCGCAGATTTTGATCCGTCATCCCGTCGTAGACAAAGCCAAAACGAGATTTGCCGTTGTAAGCAAAATTGGTTGTATCGACGACCAGCGTATCGCCCTCCCAATGGCCGCGCGAATCTCCTTGCCATTGGCGTATGCTTTGCGGCAGATGCGGCCGTCCGTCGAGCGGAATCGCGCGGACGGCATGGGGCATCTCCGAAAGAATCGTTACGTAGTCACGGTTTTGCGCAATCACGTAATTGTTATTGTATCCATCGGGCAGCAAGGGAGGGCCCGTATTCGAAAACATGATACAGCGATCGCCCAATGTCCGGTCTTCCGGATTGTCGGACGGATGAACTTTGGAATACAGATGAGCGTCCGCAAACATCTTTTTGCCGCCCGGAGTCATCGGCGGAATGCGCCCATCGGAGGGGTCAACGACCAGAGAAGTTCGCAGCGTTCCGAACACGTGTCTGCCGGAATCAATCCACGCCTGGTTGTAGGCGCGGTGAGCGAGATCCTCCGTGCCGTGCGGACCCTCCACCCGATCCAGGTCGCTTTCCTCCGTTGTCTGCTTTTCGAACGCTTCCGCCTCCGCCTGCGACTTGAAGAACTCCTGATTTGCCAGCCGCTCTGGGCGTTCGAGAGGCGTCAGAGTCGCGTTTGACCAGGCTCCCTGGAAGTCGGGACGCCCGTCCGGCATGCGGGCAATAGTTTGCGGCTTCGAGGAACCAGAAGTGGCGGGCGACGTCTGCGCGGAAACTATTACACCCGCCAGGCAGAGCTGAACCGCAGCACTCAAAACCGCCACAAAGCTTCGGGGCGCTCGCATAGGATGGTCCTCCTTCCCGGGGAAAATGCTACCTCACCAAGTTATTTCGGGGACGCTTTTGCCTCCTCGGCCCGCGCCCCGGCGAGGATGTCCGTCATCGCGTAATTTCCCTCATGGCAGGCGTACTCGTACATGGGCTCCCGCCGCTTGTTCAATGGAGCTTCAATCGTCCAGGGCTTGCTATAGATGGTCGGATCGTCGATCGTGGCCCGGTAGATGATTGTGTCTGCATCCATGCGCGTGAAGCGCTCGGTGATGTGCAGATTTTGGTCGCTCATGCCGTCGTAAAAGAAGCCGAATCGCGTCTTATCGTTATACTCGAGATTCGTCGTATCAACGACTAGGGTGTCGCCTTCCCAATGTCCCCGCGGGTCTCCCTGCCACTGGCGGACCCCTTTCGGCAAATGGGGGCGGCCGTCCAGTGGAATGGCGCGGACGGCATGCGGCATTTCGGAGAGAATCATCACATAGCCCTGCGTCTGCACGATCTGATAGTTGGTGTTGTATCCGTCGGGCAACAAGGGAGGGCCGGTATTGCCAAACTGGATGCACCGATCGGTCAGCGTGCGGTCTTCCGGACCGTCGGATGGGTGAAGATCGGCATAGGCATGCGCTTCGTCGAATTTCTTCTTGCCGGCGGATGTAAAGGCAGGTATCCGCCCATCCGGCGGATCGATCACCAGAGAAGTCCGCATCGTCTTGACGACGCGCGTGCCAGAATCAATCCATGCCTGATTGTAGGCGCGGTGAGCCAGATCGTCCGGACCGCGCGGCCCCTCGACGCGATCGAGATCGTTTTGCTCAAGCGTCTGCTTCTCGAAAGCGGCCGCCTCCTCTTTTGTCAAGAACGCTTTGCCGGCGAGCTTTTCGGGACGCTCAAGAGGAGTTACGGTAGCATTTGACCAAATTCCCTGAAAGTCCGGATGGCCGTCGGGCGTGCGCGGGAACTCCGCCGACTTCGCAGCCGTTTGGGTCTTAGGCGCAGACGAAGAGGGCGCTGTCGACTGCGCCGATGCGCCCTCACAGGCCAAGCAGAGGACCGCTAAACCGCCCAAAATAGTTAGAAAAGGACGAGGCGTTCGCATATGATTTTTCCCCTCCTCCCGCAACCGGCTATTTCGACGCCGCCTTCGCTTCGTCGGAGCGTGCCCCCGAGAGAATATCTGCCATGGCGTAATTTCCTTCGTGGCACGCGTATTCGTACATCAACTCGTTGCGCCGAGTGAAGAGCAACTCCAGAGTCCACGGTTTGGTGTAGACGGTTGGGTCGACAATCGTGGCGCGGTACTGGATGGTATTCGGGCCCGTGCGCGTGAAGCGTTCCGTGATGTGCAGATTCTGATCAGTCCATCCGTCGTAGACGATCCCGAAGCGCGGCCGGTTGTTGGACGTGAAATTGGTCGTATCCACAACCAGGGTGTCGCCTTCCCAATGGCCTCGCGAATCCCCCTTCCACTGGCGGACATCCGCGGGCAGGTGCGGACGCCCATCAAGAGGGATCATACGCACGTCGTGATTCATCTCCGGCGCGATCGTCACGTAGTTTGGCGTCTGAACGATTTCATAGAGGCTGTTGTACGGTTCGGGCAGCATGGGGGGGCCGGCGGTCGGGAACAAGACGCACCGCTCGCTCAACTGCCGGTCTTCCGGGCCGTCAGCGGGATGCGATTTGTACCATGCGTGAGCCTCGTCGAAAAGCTTCTTTGCCTCCGGAGTCATCGGAGGCACCCGGCCGTCCGGCGGATCAATGACCATCGAAGTTCGCATCGTTTTCGACACGTGGGTGCCGCGATCTGTAAACGCGGTGTTGTAGGAGCGGCGGCCGAAGTCCGGCGAAGCGGGCGTTATGACTCCTTCTTCTTCGGTCGGGTCGGCGGAGCTTTTTTCATACGCGGCCGCTTCCTCCTCCGTAAAAAATTCCTTGTTCGCAAATTGAGCGGGCCGCTGAAAAGGAGTGAGCGTCTGATTGGTCCAAGTTCCTTGCAAGTCCGGATGGCCGTCTGCCGTGCGTGGGAGCGCGGCGGACTTCGCGGCCGTTTCGGACTTGGAAGCTGGCGCCGACTGCGCCAAGGCGCTGCCATGCGCGAAACAAAGTACCGTCAGCATACCCAAAACAGCGAGAAGACACCGGCGTAGCCACATAAAATTTTCCCTCCTTCCGCGTGCAGATTCGACTATTTCGATAGCGTCTTTGCCTCTTCGGCTCGAGCCCCGGAGAGAACGTCCGTCATGGCATAGTTTCCCTCGTGGCACGCGTACTCATACATCGGCCCCGGTTGCTTGATCATCGGAACCTCTACCGTCCATGGTTTGGTGTACATGGTCGGATCGTCAATCGTCGCGCGATAGATCATTGTATCCGCATCGGTGCGGGTGAAGCGCTCGGTGATGCGCAAATTCTCATCCGTCAATCCATCGTAGGCAAAGCCAAATCGCGTTTGGTTGTTGAACTCGAAGTTCGTGGTGTCGATGACCAGGGTGTCGCCTTCCCAATGGCCGCGCGAATCTCCTTGCCATGCGCGGACATCTTTCGGCAGATGGGGGCGCCCGTCCATGGGGACGGCGCGGACGGCGTGCGCCATTTCTGACTGAATCATCACATAATCGCGCGTTTGTACAATTTGGTAGTTATTGTTGTAAACGTCGGGCACGATTGGGGGACCGGTGTTGCCGAACAAGACGCAGCGCTCCATCAACGGACGGTCCTCGGGTCCGTCGAACGGATGCGACTCGAGATAGGCCCGAGCTTCCACGTATTTCTTCTTGCCTTCCGAAGTCATGGGAGGTATGCGCCCGTTCCGCGGATCGATTACGAGCGAAGTGCGCATCGTTTTGACAACGTGCGTTCCCGCATCAAACCAAGCTTGGTTGTAGGCGCGATGAGCCAGGTCATCCTCGCCGCGCGGTCCTTCGACACGATCCATATCGCTTTCCGTAATTGTGTTTTTTTCGAACGCCACCGCATCCTCTTTGCTTGCGAAGAATTCCTTGCCGGCGAGTTTCTCGGGGCGTTGCAAGGGAGTCAAAGTCGAGTTTGACCAAATTCCCTGCAGGTCTGGATGACCATCCGGCGTGCGCGTGGGCGTCCAGATACTCGCGGGCTTTTGGGATTTGGAAGACGGAGCAGAAAGCGGCGCCTGCGCGGCCATCTTCCCAGACAGAATCAAGACGAACGCCTGCACACTCACAACAAAGAGAAACCGTTGCATCGTTCGCATTTGGTTGTTTCCGCCGCTGCGTCCGAGTCTAATTATTTCGACGCAGCCTTTGCTTCGTCTGCCCGCGCCCCGGCCAGGATATCCGTCATGGCATAATTCCCCTCGTGGCAGGCATACTCATACATCGGGTTTTGCTGCCTGCTGAGAGGCACTTCGAGTGTCCAAGGCTTTGTGTAGACGGTCGGGTCGTCGATCGTCGCGCGATAAAGAATCGTGTCCGGACCGGTGCGCGTGAAGCGCTCGGTGATGTGCAAATTTTGGTCCGTCATTCCGTCGTACATGATTCCGAATCGGGTCTTGTCATTGTACTCGAAATTCGTGGTGTCGACGACCAGCGTGTCGCCGTCCCAATGGCCGCGAGGGTCCCCCTGCCATTGGCGGATGTCTTTCGGCAGATGCGGGCGGCCGTCGAGCGGGATGGTGCGCAGGGCGTGGGGCATCTCCGAAAGAACCGCGATGTAACTGCCTTCCTGGACGATTTGATAGTTGGTGTTGTAGCCGTCGGGCAGCATCGGCGGGCCCGTATTCGAGAAAATGATGCAACGCTCACTTAACGGACGGTCTTCCGGGCCGTCGGCTGGATGCGCCTCGGCATAGGAGTGCGCTTCGTCAAATTTCTTCTTGGCTGCCGGCGTCATGGGCGGTACGTGGCCGTCCGGAGGGTCGATGACAAGCGAGGTCCGCATCGTTTTCACGACTTGAGTCCCACGGTCCGACCATTCTTGATTGTACGCGCGATGCGCCAGGTCGTCGGGGCCCGGAGGACGGTCAATGCGCTCGACGTTGCCTTGATCGACGCGCTGCTTTGCAAATGCGGCCGCTTCCTCGGCCGTCAGATAGGGCTTGTTTGCAAATTGTGCCGGGCGCTCAAAAGGGGTAACCGTCCCGTTCGTCCAGATCCCTTCAAGGCTCGCATGGCCGTCGGGCCCGCGAGGAGGAGTGTAGGACTTGTCCGACGCAGCCGGCTTTGCGGCGGCTGGGGTTTGCGCGAGCATCGCCGCAGGAACCAGGAGCGATACGGACGCGGTCAGAATTACGATCGTTCGAACTTTCATTCCATCCCCCTGCTAGTCCTGTTTCTTTGGCTGTTTCCGAAGATGGCCATACAGAAATTCTTCGCTCATCTCCGGGCAGCGGAATTCCATCAACTGGAAATTCTTCTCCACGTGGCGATACAACGGCATGCTGATTTTCCACGGCCTCGAAAACACGTTCGAATCCTCGATGGTGGCCTCGTACTGAATCAAGTCCGCGCTGATGGGCGTGTAGCGCTCCACGACGTGCAACGCGTCGCTGTGAAAGTCGCCGGCCCGGTCGAACCAACTCTCATCGTTGAATCCGGTCACGTCCACGACCAGCGTGTCTCCCTCCCAGTGTCCGTTGGACCACCCCATCCAACTATCGGCGGCAGGCTGGGTCGGTTTGCCCATGTTGATATTGCGAGCGGCGCCGGCGTATTCGTAAGCGATCAGCAAGGATTTGGCGCTTTGAAAAATCTGGAATGGATATGGCATGTAGGTCGCGCGTGGAACACCCGGCAAATAGCACTTGGACTCGGGATCGAGAGCAACCCGGTTCGCGTAGTTCTCCCCCTTTTTTTGGGCGGCAGCCGGCAAATAAGGAATGACATCGCCCTCAACCACGCCGAGCCCCGGAGGGGTCACGCCCTGCGCTCCTGTCGCGACAATGGCCGAGGGAACCGGCCCATGCGTCAGCAGGTCAAAATTTGCCGTACTCATGGTTTGCCAGATTCCGTTGAGGTCTGGTTTGCCGTCCGGCATGCGGGGAATTTTGGTATTTCCGGTCTGCGCCGGCGCCGAAGCAGCCAATCCCCCGAGCCCGAGCGCAGCGCAGATGGCCAGCATCCAGCACCCAATCTGTTTTCGCATGTCTTGATTCTCCTCCGTCCTTGAGAGAACCGGATTCACCCGAATCCGCTGATTCATCTTCTTTATCGCACAATACTTAACCAGTTGCTTAAAATCAAGCAGAGTATTTGAGGAGCTATATGGGGGCCTGCTGGTCCACGCACGATTGCGCCGTCCACGTGCGCGGGTGTTCGGCTCACGGTGCCGCTCTTGGCCGCCGCGGCGCCGGCAAACACGAACTAGTGACAACCTGGTTCGTTTGGGACTATGCTCTGGCGAAGCTCAACAGGGGCTCCTCAATCGATACCGGAGGTCGCACATGAAAGTTCACAGCGCAAATCGCGCATCGTTCCACTCGGTTGTTTGGCGGCTTGGGCTCGCGGCGCTCCTGTTTGCTGCGTTCGCAAACCGCCCTGCATCAGCCGCGGAGTGCAATCTCGCCGCGGTTTCGGCGCTCGGCGTTTCCGACATGACGATCGCGTCCGCAACGATCGTCCGCGCGGCTGGCCCGACCCCCGAATATTGCGATGTGAAGGGCTCCGTCGCAACCTCCGGTGAAAACGCCGGGCCCAACTCGGCGAATTTCGAAGTTCAATTGCCCCTCATCTGGAACGGAAAATTTATTTTCAACGGTGTGGGCGGCCTCGCCGGCACGCTTAGCTCTTCGGCGAATCCTGTCGATCAGCCCCAATTCCTCGCGCGGGGATATGCGACCGCGATCACGGACACCGGTCACCTGGCCTCCCAGCCGACGTGGGAATACACCGCGCCGGGCACGCCGGACATGGCGAAGATCGTCGACTATTTCTATCGCGCGGTGCACGAAGTGACGCTCGCCTCGAAGCAGCTCGTCAAGGCCTACTACCACACGGCCGTGATACGGCTCTCGTACTTTGACGGCTGCTCGAATGGCGGCAAGATGGGCTTGATCGAGGCGTCGCGATTTCCCACCGACTATGACGGCATCATTTCCGGCTCGCCCTGGCTCGATCCCGCGGGGACTTCGTTGTGGAGCCTGAAAAACGTGAAGGCGCTCGTCGACGCTTATATTCCGGCCGCGAAATTCGAAACGGTCGGCGCCGCGATCGTGAAGGAATGCGACGAGGCCGACGGCGTCAGCGATGGCCTCATCCAAAATCCCGCGAAGTGCGCGTTTGATCCCGACGCGCTCGTTCCCGAAACGCTCACGCAGAAGCAGGCGGACGCCCTGAAAATGATCATGAATGCGGTGCGCGACGAGCACGGGAAATTCGTTTATCCCGGAGCGTCCGTTAGCAATCTGGGACAGGTGAACACGTCCCCGCGCGGTCCGATGAACGAACTCGACGCGGCGCCCTCCGATCCGGCAAGCGCGCGGCCTTGGGGAAATGCTACGCCGCCAGGGAATTGGGGGCTCGCCACCGGCATTCTGATGAGCCTTGGCTACTACGATGCAGGCAAAGACATGAGCCACACGATCCTCGATGGGAATGTTGTGAAGAGCGATGCGCTCGAGCTCCTCTACACGCGGCTTGCCGCCGATATTCCCGACGATCCGTCCAAATTCGGAGCGTTTTTTGCGCGCGGCGGGAAACTGCTGATCTACCACGGCTACGATGATCTGATCATTTCTCCGTACAGCAGCATCTGGTTTTACGAAGACCTGGCGGCCGAAAACGGCGGATACGGCAACCTGCAGCGGAGCGCACGTCTTTTCATGGCGCCCGGAATGCAACACTGCGTCGGCGGAGCGGGGCCCAATACCTTTGACACGCTCAAGGCCCTCGAAAAGTGGGTGGAAGCCAGCGCCGCGCCGGATGCGATCCCGGCGACGCACGCGACGAACAACGCTGTCGACCGCACGATGCCGCTTTGCAAATTTCCCGAAGAGGCACACTACAAAGGCGCCGGCGATCTGAACACCGTTTCCAGTTGGGCTTGTCCGCAAGACGACCAGTCGCTTCTCGCTGCCGCCGGCCCGAATGGCGTCCAGGCGGGTTCCGGTGCCGCGCCTCCCGCGCGCGTGAGCGCTCCGGCGAGACTCGCGGTGAAGAGTGGGAATTGAGGTCCTTAAAAAAGGGGTCGGGTTGAATCCAACGGCCTCAAACGAGTGCGCAGGTTAGAGAAGAATAGGGATGGGACTCCAGGCGCTCGCTCGTACAACGCTCAGATCCGTTTGGATCAGCGCGGTCGAAGCACTCCGATTTTAGCTATTCACTCGAAATGATTTCCCCCGGTTCTGTGACTTCGCTGACTTCGGCGCCGAGAGCGGGCTTCGGCGTTGGGACCGCTAGATGGAACATCAAGAGAGCCGATATTCCGCTCGCGAGAATGATTCCCGTCATAGGTCCGGAAGTTCCATTGTGAAGTAAGCTCACCAAGAACGAAGCCAGGAAGGCAATGGACCACCGTATCGTCCCCATCAAAGACGAAGCCGTGCCCGCGCGGCGTCCCTGGTGCGCCAGCGCTCCGGCAAGCGCATTTGGAACCGTAAGCCCGAGTGAAGAGATGAAGAAGAAAAGAGGAATTAAAAGGGCGACCGGCGAACGACTGAGATGCGACGCAATGAAGAGGGCAATCGCAAATACGCAGGTACCCGATGTGGCGACGCGCAAAATCGATTCCAGCGGAAATTTCTTCAAAAGCAGACTATTCATTTGCGCCGCCACAATCAGCCCCAAAGAGTTCACGCCAAAAATCCAGCCGTACCGCTCCGGCGAGATCCCCAAAAGAGTGATGAAGACAAACGGCGAGCCCGCAATGTAGGCAAACATACCCGCCGTGACTGCCCCCGCCGCCAGCGTGTATCCCAGGAATTCCTTGTCCCGGAGAATGCTTCCCGTTGCTCGGAACGAAGACAATAGGGAAGGACGTTCCCGCGAGGCCGGATGTGTCTCCGGGAGAAACAAGAGCGTACAGGCCCAACTCAGCAAACCGAGAGTTCCGAGAATTCCAAAGATAGCTCTCCACCCGAAATACTCCGCCACATACCCGCCGACCATCGGGGCTAAGATGGGTGCCACCCCCATCACCAGCATCAACATTGAAAATGTCTGCGCGGCCCTCTGCTTCTCAAATACATCCCGGACAATCGCTCTGGCAATGACCATCCCTGAACAGCCGCCAAGCGCTTGCAGAACCCGAAAGAAAATCAGCATGTGAATGGAACGTGAATACGCGCAAGCGATGCAAGAAAGGAAATAAATCCCCATCCCCACGAGCAACGGTTTCTTGCGGCCGTAACGATCGGAAATCGGGCCATAAATGAGCTGTCCAACGGCTAAGCCGATGAAGAACGAAGAAAGAGACAACTCCACCTGGGCGGAACTTACGGCGAAGTCTTTGCCCATGTTCGGAAACGCGGGCAAGTACATGTCAATGGAGAGAGGGTCAAACGCGGTCAGCGATCCAAGAAGGAGAGTGAACCAAATGCCTGACCGGGCTATTTTTGCCGATGCGCCAGAGTGTTCCACGCGAATTAACCTGTGACATTTGTATCACGGGATTTCCTTTTTTGAGTGCCCGGAGGGATCGGTTTACTTCAGAAGTTCGTGTTTGGCGCGGCGTAGACCTTCTCGCCGCCGACGAACGTGGCGAGTGGATGAGTATCGAGAATTTGTTCGTCGGGGACCGTCAGCAGGTCCTGATTCAAAATGACGAAGTCCGCCAACATACCCGTCTGGATCGAGCCTTTCACGTTTTCCTCGAAGGTGGCATACGCGGAATTGACAGTGAAGATGCGGAGTGCTTCCGCTCGGCTGATTTTTTCGTTGGCCCCGACCACGGTTCCGTTCTTCGCTTTGCGAGTCACATAGAAGTAGAAGTGGATCAACGGATTGTTGGGAAAGGGTTCGTCCGGCCTGGGACCCAAATAATCACTGCCGCCGATCACAACCAAATGATGATCGAGATATTCGCGGACTGGATTTTGACGTTCGGCCCGGTCTTTTCCCATGGTCCGGATTGCCAGTTCGTTGTTCAGCAGTCCCGCGTCCTGTATGGAAACGATCAAGCCCAATTTCTCCATCCGATCGAGCTGGGCGGGAGTTGCAAATGGGACATGTTCCACGTACCAGCGCTTATCTTTGATCGAGTGGTCGCGATCGGCGGCCTCGTAGGCATCGAGGGTGTTATTCGTGGCATCGTCGGGAGTGCCCTCCGCATTGGCTTTCGTCGGATCGGCGTTTACGTGGGGCGCCGGACGCCAGCCGATGCGATTTAAAACGAGCATCAGCTCGGTGAAATTTTTTGCGGGAATGGTGCCCGGCGTCCACGGCTCTTCGCCAAGGGAATCCAGATGCATCCAGTGATCGCCGAAAGGAACGGCCACGCCCAGGAGTTTCAGATTTTTGGCGGTGTCGTCTTGATCTGGGAATTCCGCTCCTATCGCCAAGCGCAAAGTCAACTTCCCCTGGCGCCACAGCCGGTAATATGCTCGCACGGCCGGCGGCCACGCCGCCAATTCTCGAATGCTGGTGATACCCAGCGCGTTTCTCTCTTGCTCGCCTTTGAGGATGATGTCATCTTCGGCGGCATCGTTGAGCGGAGGAAGCAACTTGTCGATCAGCTCGACAGACGCGGGATAGTATGGAATTTCACCGGTCGGCGCACCGGTGGAATCCTTGTCGACGGGGCTTCCCGCGTAGGAAGCCGTCTCGCGCGTGATGCCGGCCCGCTTCAGGGAAGCGGAATTCAGCATGCCAATTCCTCTTCGCGAAGCAATGACGACGATCGGTACGTCCGTCGATATCTCGTCGAGATCCTTTCGCGTGGGTCCAGGTCGAACGGCCCAACCGGTGGTTGTAAATACGGTTTCTCCTGGTTTTGCCGCGGCAACCGCTTGCCGAATGCGGCTCAACATCTCCGGCAGGGTCGTCACACCCACGAGGTCGACTCCGTGCCGCAAATACTTGCCGGCATTGTAAAGGTGATCGTGGTTATCGGTTAGGCCGGGAATGACCGTCGCACCGTTTAGGTCCACGAGGCGCGTGTCCTTGCCGGCCAAAGTCCGGACAGCCGCGCTGGTTCCCACCGCCGCAAACGTTTCTCCTTTCACCGCAAAAGCCTGCTCGATGCGAAAAGCCGGGTCGACGGTCACAATTTTGCCGTTGTAGAAAATTGTGTCGGGGGGATCCGATTTGGTCCTCTGTCCGAAGAGATTGCCCGCAGTGAAGATGGACAGCGCAAGCACGAGGAACCTTGCTCGCATCGCACGACTCCTTCGACGGCGCACAGCGGGCGCGATCACGGCTGCAAGGCGACGAAGCTTCGCGATGGCCGTCCCGGCGGCTTCGCTTAGAAGTTCGAACTCGGCGCGGAGAAAACTTTGTTTCCTCCCACGTAAGTCGCCAAGGGGTGAGTTGCCAATATTTTGTCGTCCGGAACCGTCAAGAGATCTTGGTTCAAGACCACGAAATCGGCGAGCATGCCCGGTTGGATCGAGCCTTTCGCTTTCTCCTCAAAAGTCGCATACGCGGAATTGGTCGTAAAGATACGCAACGCCTCGGCGCGGCTGATCTTCTCGTCGCCGCCTACAATTTCTCCGGTACGCGCTTTGCGGGTGACGTAGAAGTAGTAGGGAATCAACGGATTGTTGGGTAGTGCTTCATCAGGTTTGGGCCCGGAATAGTCGCTTCCGCCAATCACAACCAGACGATGATCCAGGTATTCCCGGACGGGATTCTGATGCTCGGCGCGATCCTTGCCCATCGTCTCAATCGCCTGTTGTCCGTTCAGATATCCCGCGTACTGGATCGAGATCACTAAACCCAGTTTCTCCATCCGATCGAGTTGTGCGGGAGTCGCAAACGGAACGTGCTCTACGACCCAGCGCTTGCCTTTAATCGGACTAACACGGTCGGCCGCCTCGTATGCCGAGAGAACTGCCTCCGTGGCATCATCCGAGGTGCTCCTGTCCCCATCGGCGCTTACGTGGGGAGTTGGGCGCCAGCCTAGTTCGTCCATCGCAGTTACAATCTCGGTATACGGCTTTGTGGGAAAAGCAGGGGGCCAGGGCTCCTCGCCGACGGCGTCGAGGCGCATCCAGTGGTCTCCGAAAGCGGAACCGACGCCCAAAAGCGCCAGCTCGCGTGCAGTTCCGGCCTGATCTGGAAACTCGATGCCCATTGCCAAGCGCAGGGTCAATTTATTTTGGCGCCACAGGCGGTAATAGGCGCGGACGGCCGGGGGCCACGCCTGCAACTCTCGAATGCTCGTAATCCCCAGGGCGCTTCTTTCTTCCTCGCCTTTCCGGATGATTTCATCTTCAACCGCGTCCGTCAGGGGAGGCAGCAGCTTGTCGATCAGCTGAACCGATGCGGGGTAATCCGGAATTACGCCGCTTGGTTCTCCAGCGGCATCTTTCTTAACGGGACTTCCCAGATAGGAGGTTGTATCCCCTGTAATACCGGCGAGCTTGAGGGCGGCGCCGTTCAGCATGCCGGTTCCTCTGCGAGAGCCGATGACGACAATCGGTACGTCCATCGAAATTTGATCGAGATCTTTCCGCGTCGGTCCCGGCCGAACCGCCCAACCGGTCGTCGTAAACACGGTTTCGCCCGGCTTGGCCGCCGCTACTCCCTGTTTGATCCGGCTCAACATCTCCGGCAGCGTCGTCACACCGACCAAATCCACGCCTCCCCGCAGATATTTCCCGGCGTTGTATAGATGGTCGTGGTTATCGCTAAGGCCGGGGATTACCGTGGAGCCTTTGAGGTCGACCAGGCGCGTGGACTTCCCGGCCATGGCCTTGATTTTGGCGGTGGTGCCGACGGCGATGAATTGATCGCCCCGGACGGCGAAGGCTTGCTGGATGCTAAAGCCTGAATCCACCGTCACAATTTTGCCATTGTAGAAAATGGAATCGGGCGTATTCAAATTGAGTTGCTGGCCAAACAGATTGACGCCGGCGAGAAACAACAATCCAAGTACAAAGAGTCTCGGTCTCATCGCATACTCCTTCGCTGAAGCATCGCGGACACGATCCCGACCGCACAGGAACGAAGTCGCAATCTGGCCTAGGCTACTAGAAGCTCGAATTCGCCGCCGAGAAGACTTTGTTTCCCCCCACGTAGGTGGCGAGCGGATGAGTCGAAAGGATCTGGTCGTCGGGCACCGTCATGAGGTCCTGATTCAGAATGACGAAGTCCGCCAACATGCCCGGCTGGATTGAGCCCTTCACCTTTTCCTCAAATGTCGCGTACGCGCTGTTGGTCGTGAAGATACGGAGCGCCTCCTCACGGCTGATCTTTTCGTCGGCTCCGACCACCGTTCCATTTCTCGCCTTGCGGGTGGTATAAAAATAGAAGAGGATCATCGGATTGTTGGGATACATTTCCTCCGGATTGGGTCCCGAATAGTCGCTGCCGCCGATTACAATCAAGTGATGGTTCAAGAAATCCCGCACGGGATTTTGATGTTCCGCGCGGTCTTTTCCGACGGCTCGAACAGCCTGCTCGCCGTTCAGATATCCCGCATCCTGGACCGAGACGATCAAGCCCAATTTCTCCATCCGATCGATCTGCGCGGAAGTCGCAAACGGAACGTGCTCCACGTACCAGCGCTTATCTTTAATCGAACTCATGCGGTCCGCCGCTTCGTAGGCGTCGAGTGTGTCGTTCGCCGCGTCGTCCGCGCTGCTGCCTCGGCCTGGATCGGCGTTCACGTGAGGTGCTGGACGCCAGCCCAAGCGATTCAAGTCGAACATCAAATCCGTGAAGGGTCCCACCGCGATCGTGCCTGGCGCCCACGGTTCCTCTCCGAGGGAATCCATGCGCATCCAGTGGTCCCCGAAGGGAACGGCGAAGCCCAAGAGTTCCAGGTTCTTGGCTGTATTGGCTTGATCTGGAAATTCGATTCCGATGGCCATGCGTACGGTCAGCTTGTGCTGCTGCCAAAGGCGGTAATAGGCTCGCGTGGCTTGCGGCCAAACGGCCAGTTCACGAATCGTCGTGATGCCCAAGGCGTTTCTTTCTTGTTCGCCCTTGGTGATGATTTCATCTTCGTCCGCTTCGCTCAACGGCGGCAGCAACTTGTCGATGGCCTGGACCGCCGCCGGATAACCAGGAACTGCGCCGGTCGGCTCTCCCGTAGGATCCTTCTGCACGGGGGTCCCAAGGTAAAACGGGTTTTCCTTCGAGATGCCGAGGAGCTTCAGCGCGGCACTATTCATCATGCCATTCCCTCTGCGGAAGCCGATGACTACGATGGGTACGTCTGTCGAAATCTGATCGAGATCTTTCCGCGTCGGACCCGGCCGGACTGCCCAACCCGTTGTTGTAAACACTGTTTTGCCTGGCTTCGCCGCAGCCACACCTTGCTTGACCCGGCTCAGAAGCTCTGGCATCGTCGTCACTCCGACCAAGTCCACCCCGGGCCGCATATATTTGCCGGAGTTGTAAAGATGGTCGTGGTTGTCGCTCATGCCAGGAATGACGGTGGAGCCCTTGAGGTCCACCATACGCGTGCCCTTGCCCGCCATCGCTTTAATTTTCGCGGTGGTTCCGACGGCGATGAACTCGTCGCCCTTGACGGCAAAGGCTTGCTGAATGCTAAAGCCGGAGTCAACCGTCACAACTTTCCCGTTATAGAAGATTGCGTCGGGCGTGTTCAGATTGCCCTGTTGCCCGAAAGCGTTGCCCGCCGCGGCGAGCAAGCACGCGAGCAAAATGAATCGATAGCGCATCATGTTGCACCCTTTCTCTGGCCTCTTTCGAATCTTGAGGGGATGTGCGAATGCCATTTTAGTGATTTGCTGGATTTCGGCAAGCAAATCATCACACAAACTTCCTGCCTTTGGAAACGGATTGTCGCAAAGCCCCACGGAACGGTCCTACGACGCGAATCGCATCCATGAGGTTTCACAAGTTTTGTAAACGACGAAATGTAGAGTCCGAGACGGATCGCATCGATTGCGCCAAAGGAGCTGAAAGGCGGCAGCGGGGCGAACCCATTCACGCCGCTACTTTTTTCCCTCCGATTGTTTTTGCATCTCGTCGAAGGTGAAATTGTCCTCACACACCATTTCCCCGAGACTCCAGTCCGGTTTCAAATCGTAAACGGCGTGGCCGCTCCAGGATTTGGTATACGCCTTCGGGTCGTCGATCGTTGTGTCGATCGTCAAGGTGTCGTGGTCCACTCGCCGGATGCGCTCTGTGACGTGGAGGTCCTCACTGTGGGGATGGCCTTCATTGTCGAGCCAGGTCTTGTCGTTAAAACCGACCGTGTCGACGACGAACGTGTCGCCATCCCACTTGCCGGTCGCGTCTCCCATCCACGAGGGAGGCAAGCCCTCGGCATGGCCGCGTCCATCGGTATAGATGTTGCGAATGAAATGGTCGTACTCAAAGAGCATGACGATGCGTCCAGAGGCATTGAGAATTTCGAACGGCTCCCCCCTCAATAGGTAGACTCGTGGAACGCCCGGCGGGAAGCATTTCATGATCGGATCGTTTGAGTCGGTCAGCGAAACGGCACGCGGCCCGAGGTTGGGTTTGTTCGCCTTGAATTTTGCTTCTCCCCAAGGCGTCATCGGCGCTACGTTGCTCGAAAGAGTGAACGCGATTTCGTAGATCGTATAGCGTCGAGCCTTATCGGGTGCACGGCGCGATCGTCTCCAGACGCCCGTCAAGTCCGGCGCCGCTGGCTTCAGGGCTTTTGCTCCGCCCGTCCCGGCATTCTGTCCAAGCACGACAGACGACGAGCAGAGCAGGGCAGCGGCGGCAAGGGCCAAACCCAATGAGCGATTGCGCATTTGTGCATCTCCTCCCTGGGCTTGACCGACCGTCTGCGAACTCATTCGCGATTCGGGGTAGCGGAACAGCAGGCCCAAATTTGCTTCCCTGAGCTACTCCTCACTGATCAGCGTAATCCTCACCGCGATCCATCACGGTCTCCTTGCCGTTGGGGAACACGAGTTTGCGGAGACGCATCGTGTGCGAACCGTTCTTCGCGACATTTCCCATCACCGTGATCTGGTCTCCAGGCTTCAGCGCGTTTTTGGTCCAACCGAGCCGATACATGGTGATTGAACTCGCGGCTTCGCCCGTCCATTTTTGGACTTTGCCGTCGGCTCCGGTCACCTCGAACGAAACCTGCGTATGGGGATTCATAAGCTGAAAATCCGTCACGGTTCCCTTCATGGTCGTCAATTTCGTTGTGTCGTAAACCGACGCACCATGATGCGCGAAGAGCGGAGCGCACACCACCGGAACGCTGATCGCCAATGCCAGATAGATGAAACGCGCCGTTCTCAAGCGTCACCCCCGCATTTCGCGCGAATATCCCATTCCCGCATCCGTCTGTCAATGTCCAAAGGGCGGACGAGGATTCCTTCTGTGGGTGAACCGAGCTATTTCGATGGTGCGTCAGCCGGAGGAGCTTCCGGGGCGTCGGCTGGCGTCGGTCCGGCACGCTCAATGAGGACGCGTTGAATATGCACGGGCGCGATGGGAGTGTCGCCGGCGTCGTGCGGTACGCGGGCAATTGCCTTCACCACATCCACATTTTCGCATTGGCCCCAGATCGTGTATTTGCCGTCGAACGACGGATAGGCGGCTTCGGTGATGAAAAAGTGGGTGTCATTCGTGTCGGGGCCGCTATTCGCCATGGCGAGGCGTCCCGGCACGTCAAATCTTAGCGACGCTACAATTTCGCTCTTGTACGGAAATCCCGGTCCTTCGGGATGTCCGACGCCTGTGCCGAGCAAGTCGCCGCCCTGAATCATGACTCCGGCAATCACGCGGTCAAACGTCAGGCCGTCAAAGAATTTCTTGCGCTCGGTATGTTTCGTCTCCGGATGCACATAGGAAATTTTTCCGATCGCGAGGCCGACCATCGTGCGCACCGTCACCGGCGCCTCTGCCTCGAAGAGCTTGCAGGCGATTCTCCCTTTGTCCGTTTCAAACGTCCAATACAGGCCGGGCTTCCGCTTGTCGGCAGGAACCGCTGGTGTCTTTCCTGTGGCGAGGAGGGGCAAGACCATCCCGGCCGCAAGTGCCACGATCCGTACGCATCGCATCGAGCTATTCATTTGTCTCAGCACCTGCCGCCCCGCGCCCCTTGTGGAGAAACTTGGAACGCGCAACAGCGAGTTTGTAGGGAAGAATTGCAAGGCGTCCTGTCTGATCTCATCGCGCTGGACGATAAGACACGCTGCTGTGGGTGTCAAGAGAGCTCGCGTCGGCGTGGAATCAAGCTCGATTGCGCCGCGTGATCCCAGGGCGCCTTTGCTCCGGGCATGCACCCCATGTATATTTCCAGGCATAGCCGGAAGACGACCCAAGCGGTCTCGCTGAAATCAAGACATCTTGGGCGAGCCCGCGCGCGAGGAGAAAACTCGAGTGACAGGTGCAAGGAAGTCCCAACGATCCGCAGGCATTCGTTCTGGCTTGGCCGTCTTTTTATTCGGTTTCCTTTTGATGTTGGCGCTATCCGCGACGTGGGCGCAGTATCCCTCCGGCCCCCAAGTCAAGAAGGACGGCACGGCGATCCTGATTCGCGACTACGCGAGCCTCCCGCTGCCCGATCCGGGTGCTCCCGCGATACCCAAGCCTGCCCTCATTGACGGCCAACTCGCGAGGGTGAATTTCATGCGTCCGGAGCCGGCTGGCGCGCCGGGTTCCTCGTCCCGATTCTTTGTCAACAATATGGATGGGACTCTCTATATTCTGGAGAAAAAGACGAAGAAGTTTGTCCCGTACCTCGACTTTGCCAAAATTTTTCCGAAGCTCACGTACGACCCCGCCTACGAAGGCGGATTCGCGTTTCTAACCTTCGATCCCGATTACGCGAAAAACGGGAAGTTCTACACGTCGCACACGGAGGACCCGGGCCGGCCCGGTTCAGCGAGTCCCACAAATGCCGGTACGCCTGGCCTCAACCTAGATGGTTACACCACAACACCAGCCGTGAATCCGCCGGGAGGCGACTCGGCATGGGAATCGGTCGTCGTGGAGTGGACCGACACCAACATCAGCAACGAAACATTCGAGGGGACCGCGCGTGAAATCCTTCGTATCGGCTTCTATACGCCGATTCATCAGGTCGAAGACATGATTTTCGATCCCCTCGCAAAACCCGGAACGCCTGACTACGGAAACCTTTACGTTTCCGTCGGAGACGGTGGAGCGGGACAAAGGGGCGCCCCCGCGAACTACGCACTCGCCCAGCGTCTCGATGCGCTCAATGGCAAGATTCTGCGGATCACGCCGGACATCCATTTGCGTCCGATGGATCAGCTCGGCTCCAACGACCGTTACAGGATTCCATCCACCGGTCCCGACCCGAATCCTTTTCTATCCGTTCCGATTGCGCGGCCCGAAGTCTTTGTCTACGGTGTGAGGAATCCCCAGCGTCTGTTTTGGGACAAGACGACGAACAATTTGATTGAAGATGAAATCAGCCAGGACGCGTGGGAAGAGGTAAATATCATCCACAAGGGCGCGAATTACGGATATCCCATGCGCGAGTCGGACGAGCAGCTTTTTGTCGAAAATGGGATCAGCAAGACGGGTAGCCAAAAAAACCCTCCCGTGCCGTTTCCGGAAAAAGACCGGTTGACCGTCGCAGGATTGGACGAACCGGTCACGCCTCTTTATCCCGCAATCACGTACAGCCACATGGACGGCAATTCAACGGGGAGTGGTTACGTGTACCGAGGGAAACGATTGCCGCAGCTTCGCGGAAAGTTCATCTTTGGCGATGTCGTTACTGGGCGCATTTTCTACGCGAATCTACCGGACATGCTTGCGACCAACGGCATACGCAATCAACATGCACCGATCCATGAGATCCAAATCTATTACAAGAGCCCGTACGAACATCTCACCAACGGCGCTCCGCAAGGTTCCCGGAATGGGCCCGAGAACAGCGAGAAGCGAAGGATGTACGACATCGTCGTGGATGCCTTTCAGCAGCGGGGAGGAAAGGCGAAAGAGGGGAGCGCCATGCCTGGTTCCTCTACGACGACGGGCGGATGGCGCGCGGGAACCCTCATTTCCAAGGTCGATCCGTACGGCCAGCCCTACGGGGGAGGGCGCGCCGATGTCCGCCTGGCCATGGGCGCCGACGGAGAACTCTACCTGCTCAGCAAGACAGACGGCATGATTCGCGAGATTGTTTCCGTCGTGACTTCACCTCCGCCCTCCAAATAGGCTGGGAAACCCGGGCTGGGTCATGAGGGTGCGTTTTCAATCGAGCCGGCCCGACTGGCTTCCGCTCTGCGCGAATGACGTGTATATTGCGATTCACAATCGCTAGCGGCACCGCGGGAGTTCTTTTGTGGCGCTCAGACACTCGCGCCGAATGGCGGACGGAGGAAAAATCCGAATGAAAGATGCCAAGACAAACGCGAATCGTGCGGTGGGAAATTATCGCGCGATGACGTTCGCGCTTAGTTTGCCGGCTCTTGTTTGCATGGCCATGCCGGCGGCGCGGGCGCAATACCCGGCGCAATATCCCTCTGAGCCGCAGGTCAAAAAAGACGGCACGGCGGTCCTGATTCGAGACTATGCCAGTTTGCCGCCGTCCGATCCCGTGAGCGATTCAATTCCGAAGCCCGTCATCATTCAGGGGCAGCTCAACCGCATTAATTTTCTCCGCTCGGAGCCAGCCGGCGCCCCGCGCTCGACGTCGCGATTTTTCGTGAACAACATGGACGGGTCGCTCTACATCTTGGATAAGAAGACAAAGAAAATCACGCCGTACCTGAATCTCGCGGCCATTTTTCCGAAATTTACGTTCGATCCCGCCTATGAAGGCGGCTTTGCGTTCGTGGCATTCGATCCCGATTATGCGAAGAACGGAAAATTCTATACTTCGCACACGGAGAAGCCGACCCTCACTGGCTCGGCAAAACCGACAAATTCCCGCACCCCCGGCCTGAATCTCGACGGCTACGCCACGACGGCGGCGATTCCGCCCCGGACGGGTGAGATCGGATTCGAATCGGTGGTCGTCGAGTGGACGGACACGAATATCAAGAACGACACGTTTGAGGGCACTGCACGCGAGGTTCTGCGCGTCGGATTCAATACGACGTATCACCAGATCGAAGACATGACGTTCGATCCGGTGGCAAAGTCCGGCGGCTCCGACTATCGCAATCTGTATATATCCGTCGGAGACGGCGCGGACGGCGAAACGGCAGGCGAAAGACACGCCACGCCCCAGAGTCTCGATGCCGCGCACGGAAAAATCTTGCGCATCACGCCGGACATCGATCTGCGCCCGGGCGACAAGCTCGGTGCGAACGGCCGGTACCGCGTGCCCTCGACCGGTCCCGACCCGAATCCGTTTGTCACGATCGCCGGGGCGCGGCCCGAAATCTTCGCCTACGGCTTTCGCAATCCGCAGCGCCTCACGTGGGACAAGCCGACCAACACGTTCATCGCGGACGACATTGGTCTGAGCTCCTGGGAAGAAGTGGACATCGTCAAGAAAGGCGCGAACTATGGCTACGCCGAACGCGAAGGAAACGAGGCCCTTGCCAACGAAGAGCGCCCCCTGACGGGTAGCCGCAAGAATCCGCCCGTGCCATTTCCCGTGAACGACAGCCTGACGGTCGCCGGTCTAAACGAGCCGGTGACCCCGATGTATCCGGCTGCAGTTCTCAGCCATCAGGATAGCGACTCGATCGGCAGCGGTTTCGTCTATCGAGGCAGTCGTATGCCGGCGCTCCAGGGCAAATACATTTTCAATGACATCACCAGCGGCCGCATTTTTTATATCGACCTCGCCGAAATGCTCGCGGGCCAGGGAATGCGCAACAAGCAAGCGACGGTTCACGAATTGCAGATCGTGTATAAGAGTCCGTACGACAAGTCCGCGACGGTCCCGGTCAAGCGCCGCATGTACGACATCGTCGCAGACGCCTACGCGCACAAAGGTGGCGCGCTCAAGCCGAACGTCGTGCTCCCGAGCGCCGCAACCATTGTGGGCGGCTACCGCGGTGACAATTACGTTCCGGGCAAAGTAGACCCGTACGGCGTGCCTTACGGAGGCGGCCGCGCCGACATCCGCATCGCCGCCGGCGGCGATGGCGAACTCTATATTGTCAGCAAAAGTGACGGCATGATCCGTGAGTTTGTGTCGGTTGTGACGCCGCCACCCGCCTCAAAATAGCCGGGTCCCGGCCCTTGTGAAGGCCGGACCCGTGAGGTGCAAGACTCAAGGGAAATGGGCCCGCTGAGAGGAAAAAATGCCGGCGATTCCACTTGAACCCCCGCGTATGGAAAGCGGCAAGCCACTGCTCATCGCCGGATTGCGGCGCGGCTACACTGGCGCGACGATGAACGATATCCCCACACAGTGGCAACAATTTGGAGCGCACATTGGCAAAATCCAAGGGCAAGTGGGGCGCGCGGTCTACGGCCTTTGCTTGAGGTCGCCGGGCGGCGCGGCGGGCATCGACTATCTGACGGGCGTGGAAGTTACGAGCTCCGCCGACGTTCCTGCCGGGCTGGTCTCCGTGCAGGTTCCCGCGCAGCGATACGCGGTCTTTACCCACCGCGAACATATTTCACGGCTTCGCGAAACGCTCGACGCGATATGGAGCAAATGGGCTCCGGAATCCGGCCTCGAGGTCGCTCGCGCTGCGGGCGACGTTCCAGAGTTCTTCGAACGCTACACCGAAAGCTTTGACCCGCGCACTGGAATGGGCGGCGTAGAGCTGTGGATACCGCTCAAGAAGTAAAAGGCCGCCCGCATGGCCGGCGCTCGTCCCGGCTTACACGAGCAGACGAGAACTCAGCTTAGTTCGTCTTGAGCGAGGCGAGATCGATCACAAAGCGATACCGCGCGTCGTTTTTCAGAACGCACTCATAGGCCTCGTCCACTTTTTGAATAATGAGGATGAGAGCTCGATGCCAACATCACGCTCGGGCGGTTTGCGGCGCTCAAAAAAATAGGGAGCAAGCGGCGCTTCGGCGTTCTTCGCCGCGTAGCCACTCATCTCGCCCGTGATTTGTCCTTTTCTTGGGTAGTGCAAAGCGACGCGAGCCGTTCCGGTTTCCGGGTGAAGCGCCTACGGAGGGCTAGCCCCGATTGTACGATCCTGCCTTTTTTCGGATGTTCGCGCGTGCGGCCTGAAATGCCCGCCGCACTTGCGGGCCTCCCGCAATCACACGAGTGACTGCAAGACCCTAGGTCGCACGAGAACGCGGCAAGGCGGATGACGAAGCCCGTGCCATCTCGCCGAGCCGCGCGTTTGGGTTACAATTCTCGCGCGGTTTTGGGGCGCGGGAGTGAGAAGCGTAGCCATGCGTGAGAGAGTAAAGGTTGTCGACGTTACGCCGCGCGACGGTTTGCAGAACGAACCGAAACCTGTTTCCACGCCCGAAAAGCTCGCCCTGATCGAAAAACTGGTCCAGGCGGGACTCTCGGAAATAGAGGCGACGAGCTTCGTTCATCCGGCATGGGTGCCGCAAATGGCGGACGCGGAGGTTGTAGCTGCCGGACTCAGCCGATTTCCGGGTGTGACGTTCTCCGCCCTGGTTCCCAACCTCAAGGGTTACGAACGGGCCGTGGCCGCAGGGTTTCGCCATCTCGAGTTCGTCGCATCGGCAAGCGAAACATTCAACCGGAAGAATCTGAATCGCAGCATGGCCGAGTCCATGCAACTCCTTGCCGAGACGTCCCGCTTGGCCGAGCGCGATGGCGTCGTGCTGCAGGTCGGTTTTTCCACATGCTTCCATTGTCCCTTTGAAGGAAGAATTTCGAGCCAGGCGGTTTTGGACGCGGTGCGCGCGGCGCGCGAAATCGCTCCGTGGCGCGTTGCCATCTGCGATACCGATGGCATGGCGTTTCCCGATCAAGTCAAAGAAACGGTCGGCCGCCTGCTCGGTGAATTAAAAATAAAGGGCGAGGATCTCGTCCTCCATTTTCACGACACCTACGGCCGGGGTCTCGCCAATGTGCTCGCCGGACTCAATGCCGGCGTTCGCGAGTTCGATTCTTCCACCGCAGGCCTGGGCGGCTGCCCATATTGCCCCGGCGCGAGCGGAAATCTAGCAACCGAAGATCTCGTGGATTTTCTCGAAGGCATGGGCTTCGATACGGGAATCGATCTGCAGAAATTGCTCGACGCGGCGGAGTTTGCGTGGCGCTTTTCGTCGCGACCGTATCAAGGACATCTTCTGCGCGCGCAACGGGCGGGAGCCTGCGGCGCGGCTCCGTCCGCATCGGCATAAATTTCAGGGCAGCATCACGACGGGTGAGGCACGGCGGGATAAAATCGATGGCGCTTCCACTTCATGGTGTCCGCGTGTTGGACGTAACCAACGTCCTCGCCGGTCCTTTCTGCAGCTTCCAACTGGTCCTGTTGGGCGCGGAAGTCCTCAAAATTGAGCACCCGGAAAACGGAGACCTCGCGCGGCGGCTCGGCGCGAACTTGGAAGCCAATCTGAACCTGATGGGCGTCTCATTTGTGTCCGTCAACGCCGGCAAGCAATCCGTGACCATCGACCTCAAATCGCCGGAAGGGAAAGAAATCTTCAAGAAACTCGTGGGAATTTCACAGGTCGTAATCGAAAATTTCCGGCCCGGCGTGATGAAACGCTTGGGGCTCGATTACACGCCGCTCGCAGAGGTGAATCCTGGCCTCGTGTACTGCGCGATTTCCGGCTTCGGACAGGATGGGCCCCTGGCGATGCGGCCCGCTTACGATCAGGTGATTCAGGGCATCTCCGGTGTGATGAGCGTCACCGGAGACGCGCAAAGTGCGCCGCTTCGCGTGGGCTATCCGGTTTGTGACACGATCGGCGGTATTACGGCCGCGACGGCAATCTGCGCCGCGCTCGTCGAAGCGCAATCCACGGGCCGCGGCCGCATGATTGATGTTTCCATGTTGGAATCGACGCTGGCGTCGATGGGCTGGGTCGTTTCCAATTATCTGAATGGCGGGGTCGAGCCCGTGCCCATGGGGAATGAGAATTTCACGTCTGCGCCGTCCGGCGCATTTCGCACCGCGGATGGGTTGCTCAATATCGCGGCCAATGAAGACCCGCAGTACGAAAAATTGTGCGATATCATCGGGCGCCCCGACCTGAAAACCGACGCCCGTTTCGCGGAGCGCGAAACCCGCCGGCTGAACCGGCTCGCGATCAACGCGGAGATTGCGCCGGCGTTGATGAAACGTGGCGCTGAGGAATGGGAACGCTTGCTGATCGAAGCCGGTGTGCCCGCGGGACGGGTTCTCAGTGTGCCGGAGATTCTTCGCCACGCGCACCTTGCGAATCGCAATTTCGTCTCGCGATTTGAGACACCGGGCGGAAAGCAGGAAATGACTCGCGGCGGTTTTCATTTTCCGGGTGAAGAGGCGTCGCCGTCCGGTCCCGCCCCAGTGTTGGCCGAACACACCGAGCAATGGCTCGCGAAGCTGGGCTACGACGTGAAGCAGATTCGGGAATTCAAGCAAAAGAAAGTGATTTGAAGCCGGCGCCGGACGAGCTTCCGCAACGCGGCTCCGGTTGGAAGCGAACTTCCGCAAGTGCAAGCAACGGTGCAGGAGCCTACTGCTTGCTCTGAATATTGATGGCGTAGTAGGCGACGGTCTTCGTCGGGATTTCCTTCCACCAATGCGGAGTCTTTGCCGGGATGGTGATGACGTCACCCTTCGTCAAATGGAACGTCTGGCCGCCTTCAATCGATTTCGCGACCATCTGGTCTGGCTTGGTCCGCTTGGCGTCGACCATGGCGCCGCCCGTTATGAGGGTGGCCTCGCCTTCGACCATGATGAAGATGTGGTTGGTGAGGTCGTGATATTCGACGTCGCCCGCTTCGCGGCGGTTGGCGAGCACAATCAGCCCGGGATCGCTCACGATCGGGCCGCCCTTGGCCATGACGGCTGCGACCTGGTCGTGGCCGATATAATGGACCGCTGCCGGAACACCTTCGTCCGAAGAGCTGGCCGAAGCCATCAGCAAAATTGCCGCCACAAAAAGTGCCGCTTTCGCGACTGAATATTTCATCTTGTCCTCGTTTCAACCTGGATTCTCGAACGGCACAATACACCCGGCTGTGAGTGGCCGCAACTGTTGCGGCGGATTTGCGGCGTTCGCGCGAGACGCCGGCACGGATTCGAGGCCGCGCGGAATTCGTATGCGAATCGTCCGGTCCGTCGTACTATTTTCTGCGGGGCGGCAAGGGGTATCTGCGAATTGCATGGTCCGGCCGCGGAGAATGACATGGCGAAATTATTGGTCCATTGGCTTCTGAGCGCGCTGTGTTTGTTGCTCGTGGCGCATTTTGTTCCGGGATTTCTCGTGAGCGGCTTTGGCACGGCCTTGATCGCTGCCGTGGTGATCGGGTTGGTGAACGGCACGATCGGCTTGCTTTTGAAAGTGATTACGTTTCCGCTGACACTTCTCACGTTCGGCATATTTTGGCTCTTGATTAATGCGCTGATGCTGAAGTTCGCGTCTCTCTTCGTGCCCGGCTTTGTGGTGCGGGGCCTGTGGCCAGCGTTTTGGGGAGGGTTGATTCTAAGCCTTCTCAATATGGCCGTGCGGCACATTCTAAAGAGCGCGTCCGAATAGCGCCGTTTGTTCCGCGCAAACGCAACCCGGGGTGCGCGCGGCCGAAAGGCCAGCCAACGGTCTTGTTTCAGTAGTCTTCTGATGATTTGCGGCTGAAGGAAGACCGCGCCGTGCGCGGCGCGCGGGCGCTGCGGTAATCTTCGAGTTCAGCGTCTGTAATCGCGTAGTGAGTTTCTGGCGGATGGTTCGCATACGTCGCAAGCTCGCGGCGAAGCTTGCGCGCGCACATATCCGGCGCATCTTGAATGCGCAGCCGCCGCTCGTTGAATGCTTGGATCGGAATGGTTAGCGTGAAATCGCGCGGGTCGCTCGAACCCTCCCGCACTGTGAACACGTACTCGCGAAAGAGCGCCTTCACCTCGTATCCCACGAACTGCACGATGATTTCGTTGCTCACTTGGGACCTGCAACCGGACCGGGAGCAGGGACCGTTACGGCAGCCTTCTTGCCTCGCTTGGCCCGCCGTCGTTTGGGCGGCGTTCCTTCCGCGGGGTCGACGACCATGAGACTCGTGACGAATTTCTTCATGCCGTGCAGATCGAAATCGATGGACGTGCGGTCTGAATCCGATTCGGTGACCACACCCAAACCATATTGGAAGTGCTTAATGTACGCCCCTTCTTCGAGAGCTTTCAAGGTGCCTCCTTTGAGTGGATCACACTTGATCTGCCCGGGCGATTCGCCGTACCCACATTATCGCGAGCCCAAAAAAATGGCCTGCAAGTGTCGGACTTGCAGGCCTCCAGGAAATCTAAAGGTTTACAAGAGCTACAATCTCAACCCAACTTTAGCACGCTGTCGCTCCGTTGCCTAACGATTATCTGTGTCCGTTGAAAATAGTGGGCCATTTGAATTAGTTCTGGGGGGATACACTCAAGAGAAATGTCATTCCGAGCGAAGCGAGGCATCTTTCTGGCGCTCGAATTCGGTGAAAAGAGCGATTCCTCGGCGCAGAGCGCGCCTCGGAATAACCATCAAGCCTCACCGCGCCGCAGAATCAGAAACATCACTACCTAGTGAAAGGACTCGCGGAGGGTATGCTGTTCGACACGATTTCGCTGTGAAACAGCCGATCTGCGAACGGCCCGCCGCCATGGTTGCCGAGGAGGCGGACCGAAAACAGTTGGAATGGCATCGCGAGCCGCGCGATGGTTTCGCGGACAAAAAGCGAGTGCCGATACCCTGGTCAACTCACCGGAGAGATGTCACCGGAGCGAGGATCCAATCAAAGGGCAGGATTCGCAGGAGCTTTGCCGACGACACCTTTCCATGCCAGCCACATCGAGGGCTGTCGCAAGAAATCTCTTCTTCCCCAAAGATTTTCATGGCCTCGGCTTCCGAGAGCGCCACCTTGGAGCACTTGCGCTGTAAGTTGATGTTATGCTGGCCTTTAGGGCACGCAAAGACAATTCGATAGGCGTTACTCACGCCTAATTATACCACTTTGCGCCAGGATGTCACGAGCCGCCAAGCAGCGGATAGTGGCGTCATCATTCTTCGTTCCTGGTGCGCTTGCGAACGATTTTTCTCGATTGTCATTCCGATGCGCGTTCCGCGCCGAGGAATCTCTCCTCTCAGCGCCTTCCCATCACGGAGAGATTCCTTGCTTCGCTCGGAATCACCGATTGCTGGTTGGGTGGGCTTGAAACCACGCTAAATGAGACCATTACGAGGCAGCGCGAAGCCCGACAAAGCTGAGTGAGTAAGACGGAAACCAATCACGATTTCGTTCGGCGCGGCTTTACCGGATTGGCGGGTAGTCCTTGTGGAATCCATTTCGGCTGTTCTTCACGGTAAAGCTGCCGTCGGGCCGCGCTGTCAGCTGGATATAGTTCACTGTTCCCTCGTCGGGGACGCCGGTCTCGATCGTGCCGCCGACTCCGAGATTGGCAATGAATTTCTCTGGCGCGTTGTGATCGCCGGCCTCGACCCCGCGATGTAACTGCCAGAGATCCTCGAATCCAGGCGACGATTTGAGCGTCTCGAACGTGGCGACGGCAGCGCCCTTGTTCGCGCCGTTGTCCATCAGCGCCGCACGTGGGCGCATCGCGTGCACAAGCATCGGCAGATTGGAGATATCCTCCCCGTGGTGCGTGACAACGTAGAAATCAATCGTGCCGATGAGGTTGTTCGGGCAAGCGAGGTCGTGTTCTTTGCTCCACATCAGATCGCCAAAATCCGCAATTCGAAATTTACCCACAGAAATCACGATCGCCACGGACTGCTTGTTTTCATTACCCGACATCGGATCTTGGGCGGCAGTCTTGGGCACGAAATCCGTGCAGGATGGGTTGGCCGCTCCCGCGCCCGGCAGCGGTTTGTCGATCGTTTGGGCGGCTGCGGAAACCACTTGGACGTCGAGGCCCTGGATTGGGAGTTTGTCGCCCGGCCGCGCCACGATGCGGTGGCCTTTTTCGCTCGTCTTGAGGTACGCGGCGTAATTTTGCGGAGTGCCGCGTCCCTCTTCGACATTCGGTCCGTGATCGACGAAGTTCCGGATTGGAATTCGAGCGGCGAGATCCACCACGCCGCCGGCATGGTCACCGTGATAGTGCGTGATGACGAGGTAGTCGATTTGGCGGACACCGGCGAGCTTCGCGACGCCCACGATGCGGTCGGCATACCGCACCCCGGGCCAGCCTGTGTCCACCAGCAAGGATTGACCGCTGGGCGAAACGAACAGCGTCGATTGTCCGCCTTCCACGTCAACGAAATAGACTTCCAGCGCTCTACGTTGTTGCGCCCACAGAGCCGGAGCTGTGAAACCAATCGCAACCGCAATCAAGAACAGGACACGTTTGTGCATGAGGACTCCCGAACGTCGAATTATGACACGGAAGGGAAGTATTTCTCCCAATCAAAACAGGGCCTGAAACCCAAACCAGCCTCAAATATGACGCGATCCGGCCCGCGCCCGTCTTGATCCTCGAAGGCCTCAGGCTGCCGGGCAGTTCGTCGAGTTGGGCTTTCCTCACATCCCGGATAGGGCCGACCCTTTGTCGTTCTTGTTTTATGTGGCGAGCCTGTTCCGCTGTTTCCCGATGATGTTCCATGCGCTTTTTCCAGGGCTCACGCGGTGGGCTACGTTGTGTCATGCCTCCTGCACTTCGAGTGGAACACAATTAGCGCATCGCCTGCCCGCGCGGCGGCTTGACAACCTGGGGAACGAGTTTACACTGAGCGAGTTCCAAAACATGTGCATTCGCGATTAGAATGGGCGGCAGTTCAGTTTTATGGATAACCGACCAAGCGAACCATCCGCGACCCGCTCGGATCCCGGTGCGCAGGGACCCACAATCGATGTCCGCGAGGAGATCGCAAACGCGCCGATCAGCCGATACCATATTTTTCTCGCGGTGCTGGTCGGTCTGGTGGTGTTTTTCGACGGCTACGACACCTTCAATCCAGCTTACGTCATCCATTACGTCGCGAAACCCTGGCACCTGGTTCCGAGCCAGGCTGGGCTGCTGGTGTCGAGCGGCTTGATTGGCTTCATGATTGGTTCGCTTCTCCAGGGAAAATTTTCCGATCGGCACGGGCGGCGCGCGACGCTTCTCGGAGCGTTGTGGATCGCGACGATTTTCAGCCTAGCCACCGCGGCTTTCGCCAACTCGTTCTGGACTTTCTGCGGTTTCCGGTTGCTCACTGGAATCGGCTTGGGCACGCTTCTCCCGCTCGGCGTCACCTATGTGAACGAATACGCGCCGCGGCGGCTCGCAAACACGTTCTCCATGTGGGGCTGGGCGCTTGGGTGGTCAGCCGGCGGCGTCGTTGCCGCGGCGATCGGCGTATTTCTCACTCCTACGCTTGGGTGGCAGGCACTGTACTACGTTGCGTCGCTGTCGATTCTGCTTGTTGTTATTTGCCACTTTGCGCTTCCGGAATCCTTGCAATATGCGGCGATGCGAGGGAAGTGGCAGGAAATTGCCGCGACTCTCTCCCGCATCAATCCTTCGCACGCCGCCCGTTATGCCGCCGCAGGCGGAAGATTCGTGTTTCCGGAGCCGAGCGATCGCCCCGCGTCGGTGTCGCTGCTCTTATCGGAACGCTACCGGCGAACGACTGTGTCGGTGTGGGCATCGGCGTTTTTCATACTGTTTGGGATTTGGGGACTCACCGGCTGGATACCGACGGCCATGATGCAGCGCGGCGAGCGCTTCGCGACGAGTTTCGGCTTCGGAGCCTTGATTCAGGCGACCGCCTTCGTTGGGGCGCTGGTGGGCGGATATTTTGTAGACCGCGGCGTAAAGGATCGCGCGGCAATGTCGGTGTGGTGGGTCTGCGGAGCGGCTTCGGTCGGCATGTTAGCGGCGATCAACCTGCATGCGCTGAACGTCCTTGGCGTAGCCGCGGCCGGTTTTTTCATCATGGGCGGGCAAAATATCCTGAACAATTTCACCGCTGCGTCCTACGATACGGAAGTGCGCGGCACGGCCGTCGGCATGATGCTCGGTGTGGGCCGCGCTGGCGGGATTCTCGGACCTTTCATTACCGGATTGCTTCAACAACATATCGCCGGGACGGTTGGACTCTTTGGAGCCATCGCCTTCGCGGCGCTCGCCGGCGCCGGGGCCATCACGTTTGCGCGCCCGCGGCCATCGAGGGACGTTTTGCAGCCAGCCAGCGCGATCCGAACATCGTGAAAATACAGGGATGAACCTGTCAGCGCCGCAAGCGTCATGTTTTTGCCGGCCGTGGTTCGCATCTTCAACTTGCTCGAAACGGAGAAGAATTTCATGACGGAGGGCAGGCCAGCCGCGCTCATCACAGGAGCGGCGACCGGCATTGGCCGCGCGGCAGCAGTTGCGCTTGCGGGCGCGGGCTACGATGTGGCGGTCAATTACAGCCGCAGCGAGCAGCCGGCGCGCGAAACCGCGGCGCTCGCCGGGGCCAAGGGCGCTAAGACGCTGCTCTTTCCATGTGACGTCAGCGATGATTCGCGCGTGCGCGAGATGCTTGCCACCGTTGAGCGCGAATTTGGACGGCTCGATGCGCTCGTGAACAACGCCGGCACGACGACCAACATCAAGCCCGGCGATTTCGAGGGTATGACGGCGGAAGAATGGGATCGCGTCTTTACGGTGAACGTGCGCGGAATTTTTCAAGTAACGCGTGCCGCTGCGCCCCTTTTGAAGGCCGCGCGCGGCAGCGTCGTAAATACGGCAAGCATTGTTGGTCTGCGTCCCGGGCCCCAGCCGCTGCCCTACGCGGCCAGCAAGGCTGCCGTCGTGAGCCTCACGCAGTTGCTCGCGCTCAATCTCGCCCCGGATGTTCGCGTCAACGCGGTTGCGCCCGGCTGGATGGAGGGCGACTGGATGAAGCGCATGCTAGGGGATCGTTACGAGGACCTGATGGCGCGCCGCGCGAAAAGCACGCCCTTGCGCCGATGCGCGACCGCCGAGGACGTCGCCGAAGTGATCGTCAATCTCATAACTAGCAATCGCTTCGTCAATGGAGAGACGATTGTGATCGATGGAGGCTATTCCGCAACGACTTGAAGGCGGGTCGCCGAAGCGCGGAGGAATTCGGCTACGGCGCCTAGAGTACCCGCACGGGGAAGGAGAAAAGCGTGCTGGAAGGGGTTGTTCCGTTTCCGCCGGAGTTCGCCAAGCGCTATCGAGAGAAGGGCTATTGGGTCGACAAATCTCTCGCTCAGGAATACAGGGCTGCCTTTGACCGCTACGCAGGCCGCGTTGCACTGATTGACCGCGATCGCTCCTTCACCTATGCCGAACTCGATCGCCTGTCGGATAACTTGGCGTTGAACCTGCTGGAGGTCGGCCTTCGCCCGCTCGACCGCGTCGTCGTGCAATTGCCGAATGTCGCCGAGTTCGTCGTCCTGTATCTCGCCCTGCAGAAAATCGGCGGCATCCCCATTGCAGCGCTCGCGCCGCACCGATACGCGGAAATCAGCCAGTTCGTCGCGCTTTCGGGAGCGGCCGCCTGCGCCGTTCCGGACCAGCAGGGCGATTTTGACTACTGTGGCATGGTTGAGCGCATTCGCCAGAAGACTCCCGCGCTTCGTCACGGGATTGTTCTCGGCCCTCGCCGCCCTGGTTTTCTCTCGCTGCCCGACCTGATTCAGCAACCGTCCAGTCTGCCTGCGTCCGCGCTCTCCGCAATCAAGATCGATCCGACCGATCCCGCGATCTTTCAACTTTCGGGCGGAACGACGGGAATTCCGAAATTGATTCCTCGCACGCACAACGATTACGCGTACAACTCCAAAATGGCTTCGAAGGTTTGCGCCGTAGGGGAAGATTCGATTCTGCTCGTGATCCTTCCCATCGCGCACAATCTTCCCCTTGCCTGTCCGGGCATCCAAGGTTTCTTTTTTTATGGAGGCCGCGTCGTGCTCAGCACGAGCGCCCGGCCGGAGGATGTCTGCGCTCTCATCGAGAAGCATCGCGTCAACCATCTGAAAGTGGTTCCCGCGCTTCTGATTCGCCTGCTGCACGATCCCGCGGTCAGCCGGCACGATCTTTCATCCCTGAAAATCATTCAGAGCGGCGGCCAATCGATGCTGCCCGAGGTGCGCGCGCTGGCCAAAAAGCTCATACCGACCGCCTTCGTGCAAGAAAATTTCGGCATGTCCGAGGGGCTGCTGATGTTCGTGCGCATGGGCGACCCGGAGGACGTTTGCCAGGAGACCGTGGGCCGGCCGGTGTCTCCGGATGACGAAGTGCGCTTGCTCGACGACGAAGATCGGGAAATTGCGGGTGGCGAGGTCGGCGAGTTGTGCTGCCGCGGTCCGTACACGCTTCGGGGATACTTCGGCGTGCCCGAATACAATGCGCGCACGTTCACGACGGACGGATTTTACCGCTCGGGCGATCTCATGCGCCGGCACAGGTCCGGAAACTATATCGTGGAAGGGCGCAAGAAGGACCTGATCAATCGCGGCGGAGAAAAGATCAGCGCCGAGGAAATCGAGAACCTGATCCTTTCGCATCCCGCGGTGAAGAATGTCGCCTGCGTCCCCGTACCCGACGCCGTGCTCGGAGAGCGGATGTGCGCGTGCATCATTTTGCGCGAAAGTGCCCGGCTGAGTTTCGATGAACTGAAGAATTTTCTGCTGGGCAAGGAAATCGCCAAATACAAGCTCCCCGAACGCATGGAAATTTTGACCGATTTTCCGCTATCCCCTTTTGGAAAAGTGTCAAAGAAGACGCTCACGGAAATGGTTTTCAAAAAGATGGTTGCGGAGCGGGGCGGCAGAGGCAGCGCATCAGCTTAAGTTCAAATGAAAGATGCATAAGCGAACAGGCGTATGAGAATCATTGACGTTCATTGCTACCCCAACACGCGCGAGTGGATTGCCTGCCAACAACCCTATGTAGACGCTCTCGCCGCCTATTGGAACCGGCCGTGGAAGCCGAAAACCGAGGAACAGGTCGTCCAGGACTTTACGGATGCGGGCGTCGAGGCGATTCTCGTGGCGCTGGATCTTGAGACGACTGCCGGCACGCCGCCGTGCTCCAACGATTTTGTCTCCGCCATGCAAAAACGCCATTCGGGGCGGATCATCCAGTCTTGGGCGGCGGTTGATCCTTTCAAAGGCGAAGCGGCTTTCCACGAGGCGCGGCACGCGATCCGAGACCTCAAAATGTTGGGTTTCCACTTTCACCCAATCATGGGGCATTTCGCGGTGAACGATCGTGCGTTGTATCCGCTGTTTGAATTGATCCATGAACTGGAAGTGCCGGTCATGATCGATGTAGGCACAACGGGGATGGGGGCGGGAATGCCGGGCGGCTTGGGCGCGAAACTTCGCCACGCGCATCCATCGGCGATTGACGAGTTGGCCTCCGACTTTCCGGGTCTGACGATTCTGGCAGCGCATCCCGGCTGGCCCTGGGTGGACGAAATGACTGCGGTAGCCTTGCACAAAGGCAACGTCTTCTGGGAACTCTCCGGCTGGGCGCCTCGATATTTTCCGCCGCAACTGAAGAACGACATTCGCGGGCGTCTCAAGGACAAGATTCTATTCGGCAGCGATTATCCAAGTATCCCACACGAGCGCCTCTACCGCGAATGGGACGAGCTTGGCTACCCCGATGGCGTCAAGGAAGGCATCTTCCATGGCAATGCGGAGCGTGTTCTCGGGCTGTAGCCTGCGCGGCAACAGTAACGTTGATTACTGCGTCTAACGAGTCTATATTACAACCACATTGGGGTTCCGATTCAGCCAGCCGCGACAGGAGGTATCCATGAACCGCAAAGCCTTGTCTTCAGGCCTCGTTGGGGTGCTCGGGGTTGCGTTTTTGTTGGGTGTTGGAAGTGCCGTCAAATCCCAGAACAAGGGCTCAAAGAGCGCCGGCGCTGGCGCTGCCAGTCCGCTTGCCGGACTCGGTTCCCTGTCCGGCACGGTCAAAGCTCCCAAGGAATTTAAGGCGGCGAAAGTGTACGCCAAGAACGTAGACAAAAATGTTGTCTATATGGTCTTCACCGAGGGCGGACGCTATCAGGCCGTGGATCTTTTCCCCGGAAACTATGAAGTGAGCGTCACGAAAAACGGATTCAGCGGCGGAGACGTTCAGAAAGTCACCATCACCGCAGGCGGGAGCGCGACCGCGGACTTTACTTTGAAAGAGGGAATCTATCGGCCCAATCAGCAGATGCGCACCGGCGTCCCCAAGGATGAGCCGCTTTTTTCCTACGACGAAGTCTATCCGCCGGGCCACGCGCGCGAAATCATCGAGCGAACTTGCGTCATGTGCCACGGACCGGATTTCCTCCCGAGCAAGCAATGGAATGAGGAGCAATGGAACGCGGCGCTCGAGCTGATGCAGAACCCGTTCGACAACGCCGGCGCGCGTCTCGTGCCGGGCACGTTCGGTCCCGGCGAGCGCGAGGAACTGGTCGCGTACTTGGTCAAGAATTTTGGTCCGGACAGCACGAAGCGTGGCGTCGCGGTTGGTGACGAGCCGATCGACGAAAAGGCGTTGGGCAAGGCGATGTTCATCGAATATCACCTTCCTCCACTCGCGAGCGGCGCGGCGCGCGGATTCCATGACGCGCACCTCAGCCAAAATGGCGACGTTTGGTATGTGGACGCGCGCGGCTTGCAAGTTGGCAAAATGGACCCGCGCACCGCGGCCTGGACCGACTACCCGGTTGAAGGTCCGCAATATCGGGGGCACGGCCTGACGCAGGACGCGAGCGGAGACATTTGGGTTGCCGGGCACACGGCCTTCGTGCGAGTGGACAGCAAGACCGGAGCGATCAAATACTATCCCTACAACCCCGACGCCAAGCGCCCGCCGCACGGCAATACGCCCTTTGTGGACTCGAAGCAGAATATTTGGACCTCTTTGTCGTTTTCAAACGAAGTGGCGAAGTGGGATCGGACGACGGGTGAAGTCTCGCGATACAAAACGCCGACCGACAATAGCTTCGCCTACGGCATGGTCATGGACAAGAACGACAAAGTGTGGCTTGCCGATTGGTGGCGCTGCAAAGTGACGAAGTTCGATCCGGCGGCAGGCCAGTGGATCGAATATGCTCCGCTGACGAGGCCGTGCACGATGCGCCGCGTGACGACGGACCACAACGGCATGGTCTGGTACGCACTTGAGTTCCCCGGCAAAGTCGGAATGCTCAATCCCACCACGAACCAGATGGTTGAGTACCCGCTTCCGTTGAAGTGGTCCTTCCCGTACGACATCCAGGAAGACCACGATTACAATTTTTGGATTGCGGATTCGGGGCAGGGTGGAGCGATCGTCAAGTTCGATCCGAAGTCCAAGAACTTCACCTATTATCCATACGTTCAGAGAACCGACATGCCGAAGATCGAAATCTCGAACGAGAATTCGATCTGGTACACGACGCGATCGGCTGATCCAAAGGACCAAGCGCTCGGCGTGTTGTATCCCGACAAGTCCAAAATTCAGACGCTCGCGGCGTCGTACTAAGCCGGATGTTCCAATTTTAGCGGCTCCCCAGGAACTCGCGGCGGCTTCCGCGGAACATGCTGAAGCCCGTCCTACGAAACCCACTTCAGCGGCGGTTGTTTGACGCTGCTGGCTAGCTCGGATTTCTGTCTCGCGTCTACTTCTTATTCTCGCCGGCTTCTTTTTCTAAGCTCTCGAGTTCCCGCACCAGTTCTTCCGCCTGATCCCGGATGTGGCGGACGCGCTGCGTCAAATCGGATACATCTTTTCCGGAGGCGGGAGAGACGGGTACCTGCGCAGACGCGGCCGCAGCGGGGCCAGGCCTCGAAGGAAGAGGGCCTCCCGTCAGATCGGCCAGGGCCTGATCGAAAGTGTCCCGATAGATCAGGCGGTTTCCCATCGCCAGAACCACTTTCTTGAGCTGAGGCATCCGCGCTTCGGTGGCCTGAATGTAAATCGATTCGACGTAAAGAAATCCGCCGCTGACGGGAAGAGAAATGATATTTCCGCGCAGCACCCGCGAGCCCTGCTGATTCCACAGCGTAAGATCTTTGGAGATGTTTTGGTCCTGGTCAATGCGCGACTCGATTTGCAGGGGGCCATACATCAACTGTTGTTTCGGAAGCTGGTAAAAGATCAGATTTCCCAAGTGATCGCCATCGCATCGCGCGGCCATCCAACCGATTAAATTGTCTTTGCCCCGCGGGGTGAAGGGTAGGATCAGCAGGAACTCCGGTTCTTTCTCTCCGGGCAGCGTAGCCACAACGTAGGTCGGCTGCACGTCTTCGGGCTGTCCGGATTGCCCGTACAAGTTATGGGCGATGTCCCAAATGTCTTCCTTGTTGTAGAACACCTGAGGATCGCGCATATGAAAGGTTCGGTAGGCTTCCGCCTGAGCTTGAAACAGAGCTTCGGGATAGCGGGCATGCCGGAGCAAGTCTGCTGGCATATCTGAGGCGGGGTGAAATAATTTCGGGAATAGATGTTCGTATGCCTGGATGATGGGATCGCCCGGATCAAACACATAGAGCGATACTTTTCCTGTGTACGCGTCCACGGTGGCCTTGACGGCGTTGCGAATGTAATTTGCGCCCTCTTCGAGCCCGGCGACCGGAATCGTCGCGGAATACGGATGGGACAGCGAAGTCGTGTAGGCGTCCGCCATCCAGACGAGCCGGCCATCGTCGGTAATCACCAGGTAGGGATCCTGGTCCCATTGTAAAAAGTCGGCAAGATACTTCAGCCTTTCCATCACGTTCCGGTGAATCATCATGCGGCTTTGCCCGGTGAGGTAGCCCGTGAAAATAATATTCGGCTCGGCCTGCGAGATCGCCGCGGCAACTTTGAGCGGAAACGATCCGATCGGAAAACCTCCCGAACCTTCGTACGTCGAATACTTGTTCTGGTCTCCGGACGGGTAGTCGAACTCTTCGCGAGCGGTGTCAACAAACACGGGGTCTTGCGTTTTTTCACCGTAATAGATTTCCGGCCGGGCCAGCTGAAACCCGGGTGCTTTGATCTCCGGCGGGGCGTTTTCGATCAACAGCACGGGAAGTCCATCCGGCGTAATCTTGTTGACCTCAGACAGAACGACTCCGAAGCCGTGCGTATAAATAAAACGCGGATTGATCCAACTCTGGCTCGCTTCGGCCGACAATTGAGTCACGTCGATTTCGCGCGGAGATAGAAGGATCTGTTTGAGGCGGCCGTTTGGCGTATAGCGATCCACGTCGGTTGCGGGAAACGTGTAGTAGGGGCGCAAGGCTTGAATCTGGGTGACCGTTGCGTTGTAGGCACGAATGTCCCAAAGGCGGACATTGTCCAGCAAGGTCGCATCCTGAACGGGATCGACCGTTTCTTGTCCGCCCATCGTAAATGGGCGTTCCTCGGCATTGCGATTCAGCCCGAAAGCGATCGAAGTCGCCTCAATATGACGCTCGATATAGGGCCGCTCGATGGAAATTTCATTCGGCCGCACATAAATGGCGCGAACGACGACCGGCAGAGCGAGCTGCAAAATAAAAAAGCCTGCGACAGCGACAATTGCGTGTTTATATCTCCGTGTCCAAACAAGCGGAATTGCCGCCAACGCCGCGAGAATGAGCAGCCACCGCAAAGGGAGTGTCACCTTCTGGTCCACGAAATCGGCGCCGGTCATAAACGCATGGGTGTTCAGCAGAAGCTCGTAGTTGCCGAGATAGATCCAGGCGGCGAAGCCGACCAGCAAGATGACCGCGATGATCCGGACGAAGCCCGCGCGCGTGGCGCCGGGGAGCAACAGCGAATCCGGCCCAATCGTGAGGGTCCTGCGCCCTCCTTCCTCGAACTGCCCATAACGAAAGCGTTCCGCCAACTGCCACCCTCGAGCCGTCGCCCAGAACAGCAAGGCGCAAAGAATCGCTAGCACGAACACGAATCCGAGCACTTCCGCATAAAACGGCAGATCGAACAGGTAAAACGGCAGGCCGCGCGAGAAGACCTGGTCTTTCCAAGCATCCGCGGGAGCGGCGAGCCCTCTCGATCCGAAGAAGCGCATCACGGTCCAATAGTCGATCGTGCCCGAGGCGAAGAGAATCGCCCCGAGCGCCAACGCCACGGGAATCAACCGGGAGTACAAGGGATAATCTCGCCGGCGAATCCCGGCGAAATGCAAGCCTCGTCCATGAGCGGTCCAAAGCGCAACGAAAGCCACCACGGCGCCCACCGCCGCTGGCGCAATGCTGTACCAGAGCATGCCGATCCACGTGTTGACCTGCCCGATCTCTTTCCACCAGTTGTACTCAATGGCAAGGTCCGCGACGGCAGAGATTGCCCAGAGCGCGAGAACCGAGAACACCAACAAAACGATCACATTACGGATCTGTGAGGGACGCATAAGTGGCAATTTTCACGCGCAGGACAGCAGCGCTGCTTCGGGACTACGGAATTACATCTCGAACGGCATGGCATCGTTTCTAATCGGCGACGCTCAGGATCGTATCACATGCTTCCTGTGCAGTGAGATAAGCGAGAAGAAAAGGCTACGCATTCGATGGACCGGACGACTCGGTTTCGGATCGCAGCTCCTCTTGCAGACGCACACCGGGAGGCCTGCGACTCGACTGGGCGCGCAGATGCGGTTCGGCCTCCACGGGGCATGGGGTGGCCTCCGGGAATGATCTAGTTCGTGCTGGGCGCAAGACCTTGCGTCAGCTCGATGTACGTGCCCCACGGATCGGTGAAGAAGGCAATTTTTACTCTTGAGTTCGGCACCTCGCGAATCGCCATGTCCATCTTGATTCCTTGCGCTTCGAGCTTCTTCACGAATGCGTCTAGATCCTTCACCTCGAAGCCAATGTGGTCGAGCGAGCGGCCTTTCGTGGGAGCGAGGGCCGTCTTGCCCAGCGAGAAGGAAAGGTTCACGCCCGGCAAGTCGTCGCAATCCACCCATCCCGGCGAGGACTGCCGCGCTCGCTTGCCGGGCACGCCGCCGAACGTTTTTGCATACCAGGCCTGCATCGCCGGAATGTCGGTGGGAAGAAAATGAATGTGGTTCATCTGCACGGGCACCGAAAGAGACGGATCACCGAAAAACTCCACGCGAATGCCATCCGGCCCGTCCACGTAACCCTGATTCGGATTTCCTCCCTGCTCGATCTGAACGTTATCCGCTTTCCACTTGGCAAGCCTTGCCGGCATATTTTTCCAGGCAAAGCCGAAGTGGTCCACGATCGAGCCCGCGGGCGGTTCGGTCGTATCGGCTTGGCGCAGCATGATGAACACGCCGGGAAACTGGATCAGTGGCAGCGGTCCGTTTTGCACGGCCGTGCCGCCCATCGTGTCGATCCAGAAATGTTTCTGCGCGTCGACGTCTTTCACGAACAGGTGAATGTGTCCCATGGCCACGCCAGCGTCATTCGGCTGCGCAAGCTGTGCGCGCGCGGGCAACGCCACAACGGCGAGAGCGGCCAAAAAAACTCCATAGCGAATTTTCATGGTTGCAGATTCCATCTCTGACCTCCCAGAATACCGGCGTGTGAGCGCCGGCCCGATCGATTCAAATTCCTGATTCCTTCGCCAGGATCGGAACTACCGCGTCACCCGCCATTTTCCACTGGCCGCCCCGTTTCACGAAAATCAGGAGGGCGCGGTGCGGCGTGCTCACGGACGCTCCGCCGGCATTTGTCCATTTCCGGATTCTTCGATCCGTCGCGAGCGCCACATCTCCATAGACGGCCATTAGCTTGAACTGGTCCACGAAGATTCCTTCTCCGGGCTTGTAATCGAGTTTGGGAATCCGGTCCATCGCCGCCGATTTGGTCAAAACCACAGTCGGGTTCCATCCAAGGATTTCAACCCACGCGTCCGCGTAGAATTGTTTCAAATAATCGATGTTCTTGTTTCGTACGGCGTCCATCCACTTTTGATTGAGCTCCCCAAGCTCCTTCTCCAGCTTTTCATCGGGGCTTTTTGTGCCGGCAGCGCCGGACATCTTCGCGTCGGATGCCGCGGGTGCGATCACGGGCACGAGGCCGGCCGCAGCGGGCCGCCACGTTCCGTCCTGCCGGACGAACACACGCAGGCAATGGCTGTCCGACGTGAACACCGAGTTTCCATCGGGGTGAGTGGTCTTGAAATCCGTGTGGTCGGTGGCGATCGCGATGTTCCCGTACACCGCGACGAGCTTAAAATCGGCGGGATACGGCTGCACGCCGGTTATGGAATTCGCCGCCGATTGCGTGGCGACCATTTCCGGCTTGTTGCGAAGCGTCCCCGCCGATTGGACCTCGAAAAATCCGTCCACCCAATAGTTGCTTCGGAACTTCACGCAATCCGCATAAGGCTTTTGATAGGGCCCCGCGCACAGCCATTGTTGATCCACATCCCACAGGGTGTTTTCCAGGTTCGCCTGCTTTGCCGCTTGAGCCGCCGCCAGAGACGGCGCGGCCAGCAGCAATGCGAGCACAAATGCGTGAACATTCGTCATCGTGAGCCTGAACGCCGGAGGCGTGCTATGCCTCGTATCATAGTTTCGTTTGTCGCGTCAACGAACGCGAAGACCTGGCCGCATCGAGAACGCTCGCTTAACGAGACATCAGGTCAGATAGACTTCGCCAGGCAGGGTCGAAATGAGGATGAGAAGGAAGACAATCACGATAATCGCGAGCATCGTGGTTACCTGGCTCGGTCGCAATTGAATTCGTCCCGCCGCGTAGGATTTGCTTCTCATCGCCACGACGCCGTGCAGGCCGATCAGAGTCACAACAAACACGAGCTTCATGTGCAACCAGCGGGCATGTAGATAGTAGGATCGGTTGCTGGCGACGAGGGCGATTCCGGCGAGCACCGTCAAGAGAGCCCCAGGATCGGCCATGCCCCGCAAGAAAGTTCTCTCCAGTCGAGCAAGAACGGCGCGAACGTCGGAAGATGTTTCCTGCGTGTGGCGCCAAAGCACGATGGCGGTTACAAGCAGGCCGCTAACCCAAAACACCAGACCGAAGGTATGTATCACAAGCGTCCAGGCGACCATTTTTTTGTTCGCACCAGCTCCACGGTCTGTCACGCTCGCAAGTGTCTACAGCGCGTGCACAGAATTTTCGGCGTTGAGAACTCTCTCGCACTGTGGAGAGAGGCGACGGCACCTTCTTCCGGCAAAGCCTGCCGCCAGGAGCAAGTTCCTCCCGAAGAGGTTTGCGGGTCACGGCTGAAGCCGCGACGTCACCAACGAGGCGGAAATCGGCCCTTCGCCTCTACTAGGTCTCTGCCGAAGCCGGTCAGTCCGTCACTGGTTCTTTCCGCCGATCTGCACTCTCAGACCGTCCGGATCCTTCACAAAGAAACTGTTCGGGGTCGGCTGGATGTCTAGCCCGCGCCGCTTGAGCTCGGCTTCCACTTTGTCGCGCATGCCCTTGTCCTCATCCCAATTGGCAAGCGTGAAGCAAATGTGATCGAGCACCGGCGTGTCCGGCGACGGCCGCGTGTGCAGGGCGAGGAGCGATTCGCCAACCGCGACATCGGCCTTTTTCCCGTCGTCCGCCGCGACCTTCATCTTGAACAGGTCCACATACCAGTCGCGAGTTTTCTTATAATCAGCCACTTGATAACTGACATGGTTCAGTCCGACGGCCTGGATTACGCTGCCGTTGTCGGCCGCGGCAGCGGGCGCCGCAGTCACCGCGGAGGCTGCCGTCGCCGCGACCGCAAGGCTCTGGATGAGTTGGCGTCGCGTCATCTTTCCGCGTTCGAAGTCCTGAAGCAGGTTCGCGATTACGTGTTCCATGGCTTGTCCTCCTCCTCGAACTTTCAATTCTGCTGATTCTTCGAAATTTCGGGTCTGACTGACCCTTCCCTTGGGTCCAAAGCATACCGTCGCCGCTCTTCGAATTCAATCGATCCCGCGTCCTTGAGTCAACGGGATCGACAGACGCTGCGCTGAGCGCCCAGATCTAGAGTGCGTCGACGAAGTGAAAGGTCATCTGATTTGAAACGCATCGGAGCCGTGGCCAATTCGGACTGCCAGCCTAAACGGACATTCCTTGAAGGGCGGGAACTTGCAGCGACTTGCTTCCGCACCAACGGAGAGAAAATCGCCTTGATTATTCGGAAGTGGCGGTGACGGCCACCTGGTCGCCCTTGTCCGGGAGCCGTAGGTCGCGATACATGAGCTGGGGCGGCCCCATGCGCTCCCCGGGCTTCGCCCAATAGACGGTGGAACCTTCGAATCCTTTGAGTATTTTGCCCGTCGGTCCGGGACCGGGTATGGTATAGATTTCCGCTTTGGGCCCGGAGAGCGTCAACGTGTAGATTTGCTTCTCCGCCGCCGCAATGCGTGGAACTTTCCACACCGCAACGTCCCCCGAAAGGTTTGGCTTCGGACGTTCGGGAAGTTTTGGGTGGGGAGCAGGATCGAACCGGCCTGGCGTGTTGGCGATCGACGGGTCGATTCCCAATTTGGCCAGGGGTTCAACACCCTGGAAGCCCGTTCCTGTAGCGCTGACGAATTTGTTCTCCGGTGGAATCTTCAGGAAAATCGTGACGTCCTCGGCGTCAGTGCCTTTTTGCGCCACACCGTCATTGAATACTTCCAGTGTGTACGTCGTGTTCGCGCCTTCCATCGCTCCGGCCCTTAGCGACGCGTTCACCGGCGCGCGCAACCCGGTGTCCAACATGAATTGATAAATCACGCGCAAAACCATTTCCGGCAACCGATCCTTCGAAAAATTTCCCATTCTGCCCTTCGGGTACTTGTCCGTGTGCTCATAAATTTGCTTTGCGAAATACGCGAAGTCCGCGTTCTTGTCCACTCCCCCGACCCATCGGCGAGGAATGGCCAGTTCAGGCTCATGGCATTGGCCGCAACCAAAGGCGCTTTGCAGCCGTTGTCCCTCTGGGGCGTCGGCCGGAGGGGCTTGCCAACGCCAGGGGCCAAACTCCTCCGCTCTCGGCAGCGTTGCGAAATAGGACTGAAGATTTGCAATCATCTGATCGCTTACTTGGGTCTCGGTGTAGGACGGCATCAATCCATATGGTTGACGAAGTGCGTGCTTGATCTCCGCGTCGGTAAGCCCGCGTCCGGCGAGGTCTGGTCCCCAAGCGCCTTCCGCCTGCACGCCGTGGCAGTATTGACACATCTGCGCCTGCCAGAAGGTTTTTCCGTCGTCGGCGTTTCCGGTCGGGGAAGGCGCAGCATGGAGACGGAGGCCGGGAGTAAAAGCCGGCGCCGCAAGCGCAGCTACGAATTGCAGTCCGATGAGTACGGCAAACTTACGCATGGTAAGAATCTCTCCGAAGAGGGAACCTTCGTATTACACTGTGTCTACGCACGATATATCGGTGCATCCTCCGTTTTTGTCAATCGGAATCTTGATTGTTTTCGCCTCTGGGGAATCCGGCGTCCCACTCCGTCACGAATTTTGAATTTCGCGCATTTATCTAACTGAGGAATCGAAGCGGCGAATCTGACCGATCCACGGGCCGTCTGGAGCGGGCGATGGGAACCGAACGGGTCACCCATCAAATTCGCAAGGGCTAACGGCGGGTGGGCCGAAATTGAGAAATAGTCGGCTTGCCCATGCGAAAGGACTTGCCATTATCGAAAACCAATTGCCGCCTTCTGCCGCCTAGAAAATTGAGCAAGCACACCCACGACTTTTGGCCTTCTAAGAAACACAAATTCGGCTGGTATCTCGAACCGAGCTACGACTACAAATTCGGACCTGGCCATGAGCATTCGCTCGGCGTGAGCGGCGGACTGCTGATCTCGATCCCCTAGCGTTGCACCTATGAACGACTTGGTCATTTCTCGGGAGGCCGCAGCTCAACGAGGAAAGCGCCTGGAATAGTTCGCAATCGCCTGGAATAGCCTGGAGGGCCTGATCGGCATCGGGGCCGGAACCATCGCCGGAAGCCTCTCGCTTGTTGGCTTCGGAATCGACAGCCTGATTGAAGTCACGTCCGGGGCAACGCTGCTATGGCGCATGTCGGTGGATGCGGACGCCGCTAAGCGGGAACGAAACGAGAGGCTGAGTCTGAGGATCGTGGGGGCGTGCTTCCTCGCACTGGCTGTGTATGTTGCCTGCAATGCGGTAACGGATCTAGGAAGAAAGGCCGCGCCTGAGCGGAGCATTCCTGGGATAGCGCTTGCGGCGGTTTCTCTGATTGTGATGCCAGTGCTTTCGCGCGCAAAGAAGCGCGTGGGAAAGGCTCTGGCCAGCGCCGCCATGAAAGCGGATGCGCGACAGACGGATTTCTGCGTCTATCTCTCGGTGATTCTGTTGGTCGGACTGGTGCTCAATGCGACGTTGGGGTGGTGGTGGGCCGACCCGGCAGCGGCGCTGGTCATGGCTCCGATTATTGCGAAGGAGGGATTCGAGGGAGTAAGAGCGCGGTGCTGCTAGCCCGCGCCGACTCTGCCGCAAAAAAGCAGCGGCCATGAATCTTCGAGACAGTGTTTCGGAGATTTCTCACCCACAACCCAACGCACAGGATGAACTGGCTTGTGCGGGTTTCAAAGATTAGCGCGGCGTGTGGAAATCCCCGCGCGGTTGGCCAAGTTGCTGTAAAGCTGTCAAGGGCCGCTATCAGAGGGTAACTCGAGTCCGCTGTCGTCGGAGCTCGGTGGTTTGCCTGTATTCGTGCCGGTCGTGGGAGCCGACCATGCCAGCCTTGAGGCTCATTTTATTTCTTATAGCCACCTTTTGCCGCCGCGATCAACCAGATTCGGTTTCCACTGTGTTTGATATGCCTTGAGCACTGTGACCAGTGGCTTAGGCAACGGAAAAGCCGTTTCGCTCGCTTTATGATCTTCTTATCTTGTTATCTTGGGAGCCGTTCACCGAATATCGACTATTCGTCTTCTTCTTGCTCACCCATCTGCATGGTTAGGTACCGCTCGTAGCCGAGCTCTTCAATCAAATGCATCTGCGCCTCAAGCCAATCTACGTGACCTTCCTCATCCTTGAGGAGTTGAACAAAAAGGTCACGCGAGCCATTATCCTTTTCGGCCACCGCCACCTGAATGGCAGCGTTGTAGTCCTTTACCGCGCCCAGTTCCAGGTCGAGATCGCTCTGCAATATATCCTCCACGTTTTTCCCCACGGTCAATTCGAGCGGCTTCATCGACGGCGATCCGTCCAGGAACAGTATGCGCTCCATCAGCGCCTCGGCGTGCTTCATCTCTCCAATGGATTGCATCTTTATGTATTCCGAGAGTTTCTCGTAGCCCCAGTTCTCGCACATCTCCGCGTGCAAGAAGTACTGGTTGATGGCCGTCAGTTCTTCGCGGAGCGCTTTGTTGAGCTCCTCGATCACTTTTGGTGAACCTTTCATTTTGTTCGCCTCTCTTTTAGCGAGAGTATACCCCGGCACAAGGCGATCTCGGCCCGCGTCTTTGGCCTGCTCACGCTGATTCCGGATCCGCTCAGCCGAGAGCCACACTGTGCGAACCTCGGTTTTGCCGATCCAAAATAGCAAGAGCGGAGGTCGGCACCAAGTTGACGGCCCTCTTTTTCCGTCGAGTCTAGGCAAGGTCGAAGCGATCGAGGTTCATCACTTTGTTCCACGCCGCCACGAAGTCTTTCGCGAATTTCTCCTTGGAGTCGGCGCAGGCGTAGACTTCCGCGAGGGCACGCAACTCGGAGTTCGAACCGAAGATGAGGTCGGCACGGGTGCCGGTCCACTTCAGTTTATTTGTCTTGCGGTCGCGGCCTTCGTAAACCTCTCCGGAGCCATTGGACGCATGGGACGGCTGCCATACCGTGCCTGTATCGAGCAGGTTGACGAAAAAGTCGTTTGTCAGCTTCTCCGGCCGTTTGGTGAAAACGCCGCAAGGAGACTTCCCGTAATTTGCGCCCAGAACGCGCAGGCCACCGACCAGGACCGTCATCTCAGGCGCCGTGAGTGTCAACAATTGTGCCTTATCGATCAGCAACTCCTCCGGCGATACGCTGAATTTGGCCTTCTGGTAGTTGCGGAATCCGTCCGCGACCGGTTCCAGATAGGTGAAGGACTCGAGATCGGTCTGCTCCTGCGAGGCATCCGTGCGCCCCGGTACGAACGCAACTTTTACGTCGTGTCCGCCCGCCTTCCCAGCCTTCTCGACCGCCGCACAGCCGGCCAAAACGATCAGGTCGGCAAGCGAAACCTTCTTTGTCTTCTTGCCTTTGGAGTGCGAGCTGTTGAACTTCCTTTGGATTGCTTCGAGCGTGCGCAGCACCTTCGCCAGCTGCGCCGGCTGGTTGAGCTCCCAATCCTTCTGCGGTTCAAGACGGATGCGCGCCCCGTTCGCTCCGCCGCGTTTGTCAGAGCCCCGAAACGTCGCCGCCGATGCCCAAGCGGTCGCGACCAGTTCCGATATGGAATGTCCCGATGCGAGAATCTTGCGCTTGAGATCGGCAATGTCCTTCGCGTCGATCAGTTTGTGATCGACCGCCGGAACTGGGTCTTGCCAGATCAGTTCCTCCGCTGGGACCTCCGGGCCGAGATAGCGCGAACGCGGGCCCATGTCGCGGTGGGTGAGCTTAAACCAGGCGCGGGCGAACGCGTCTGCAAACTCATCCGGATGCTCGTAGAAGCGGCGGGAGATCTTTTCGTACACCGGATCCATTCGCAAAGAGAGGTCGGTGACCAGCATCGTCGGCGCGTGATGCTTCGAGGGGTCAAAGGCATCCGGAATTGGCGTGGCGCCGCCTTTTGCCTGAAATTGATAAGCGCCTGCTGGGCTCTTGACCAGTTCCCATTCGTTGCCGAACAAATTCTCGAAGTAGTAGTTGCTCCACTTCGTTGGCGTCTGAGACCAGATGACTTCCGGGCCGCCGGTGATCGCGTCTTTGCCGACTCCGGTGCCATGGCGGCTCTTCCAGCCGAGGCCCATCTCCTCAATGGACGCTGCCTCGGGTTCCGGGCCAACAAGTTTTGGGTCGCCGGCGCCGTGGGTTTTGCCAAAGGTGTGGCCGCCGGCAATCAACGCGACTGTTTCCTCGTCGTTCATGGCCATGCGGCGGAACGTTTCGCGAATGTCCTTGGCCGCCGCGACGGGATCGGGCTTCCGGTTCGGCCCTTCGGGATTCACATAGATGAGACCCATCTGCACGGCAGCGAGCGGATTCTCGAGGTCCCGGTCGCCCGTGTAGCGCTCGTCGCCAAGCCAAGTGTCTTCCTTGCCCCAGTACACGGCTTCGTCCGGCTCCCACACATCTGGGCGCCCGCCGCCAAAGCCGAACGTCTTGAAGCCCATCGACTCGAGCGCGACATTGCCGGCGAGAACCATCAGGTCGGCCCACGAGATTTTCCGGCCGTATTTCTGCTTGATAGGCCAAAGCAGCCGGCGCGCCTTGTCGAGGCTCGCGTTGTCCGGCCAGGAGTTGAGTGGCGCGAAGCGCTGTTGACCGGCCCCGGCGCCGCCGCGGCCGTCGCCGATGCGGTACGTGCCCGCGCTGTGCCACGCCATGCGAATGAAGAGCCCCCCGTAGTGGCCGAAATCCGCCGGCCACCAATCTTGGCTGTCCGTCATCAGCGCGCGGAGGTCCTTCTTCACCGCTTTGAAGTCGAGCGTCTTGAACTCTTCGGCGTAATTGAATGCCTCACCCATCGGATCGGACTGGGGCGAGTTCTGCCGGAGAATTTTCAGGTTTAGCTGGTTCGGCCACCACCCGCTGTTCGACCTCATTCCAACATTCGTCGTCCCGTGTACCACCGGGCACTTCGCTTCAATTGCCATGATTTGCTCCTTCCTCACTGGTTGGTCAAAAATTGAGTCAAGAAACTGTGCTGTATTGCAAGCCCATCCTGGCTTTCCAATCGCCAGCGGCTACGCCCGCGGACGCGCACCGTTCATCCGGATTCACGCGCGTTGGAAACCTGACGGAAAGAGCGCCGCCGAGCGCACTTCGTGCAAAGACCCCGGAAAATTAGTTCGCACTCGCGAAGAACCCGCTTGCCGAGGATGCGCGAAGCGGGCCTGGGCACGTCGTACCACGCCATGTCCTCAACATTCCCACAACGGTCGCAGATGAAGTGATGATGCCGCATGCCTGTCGCATCGAATTGGGCGGCGCGGCCTTCGACGGCTACTTCACGGACCAAACCCGCACGCACCAAGGCCCGTAGATTGTTATAAATCGTGGCCCTGGAAGAGCGCAAATCCACGCGATTCACGGCTGCGTAAATTTCGGCAGCCGTGGGATGCCTATTGCACTCCATCAAGAACGCCATTACCGCATAGCGCTGCGGCGTGCACCGCAACCCGCTATCCTCAAAGGACTGTCTAATCGCCGCGGCGTTCATCCGTAACTTAGAATATTTCTAATGTGAAATGTTGTCAAGATTTATGCTTTGGTTTGCTGGCACGGGGATGAATTGTCGGCGATTCGTGCTTGTTCTCAATGCCCGCATACGGAAGACATCATCCGCATGTTCGTCGATCGGACCGACTCTGAACGGTTCGGCTGAGCGGCAACCCTCCAATTGACACCAGTACCGTCCCACTGCCGTCCAAAACGAACCGTTTTTCGGTCGGAATTCAGGTAGCTTAGCCGCATACTAGTCCCACGGAGAGCAAGCCATCGATTCCTGTGCAAATCATTGGGGTCCAATTGAACGCAGTGGGGTCCATTTGGAGTCCAAAACGGTCCATTTTCAAGCCGAATTCAGCTAGGTTAGCCGTGTAAGGGCAATTGAAACATCGTGAGTTATGGAGCGGGCGATGGGAATCGATACTTAATCCATCCCCAGGCCCCGCAGGCTTTTCCCTTGAGACCGCGTTAACGCGGCTAGGATGCGGCAATCGGCAATCCGGCCTCTTCCGAGACAGCCGTTCTTAATGCGGCGCAGTTGCGCTGCAAGCCGTCGCAGGGCGGCGATTTTAGCCTCGATCTCCTTCAAATGATTTTCGGTGATGCGATCGATGCCAGAACATCTCCGATGGGATTGAACAGCGAGGCGCAGAAGATCTCGGAGTTGGTCGAGCGTAAAGCCCAAATCACGGCATCGCCGGACAAATAGCAGACGATGCAGGTGCTCCCGCCTGTAAATGCGGTAATTACCTTCAGTGCGCGGGGGTGTGGGCAAGAGTTTGACATGCTCGTAATAACGAATTGTCACGACCTTGACGCCCGTCGCCTTCGACAATTGTCCGATGCTGAACCGCTGTGCTGAGTTCATGCGCTTGACCCTATAGGAACTATAGACCCCATGCTCGGATAGCGAGGCTATCATGAGCGGTTGTGTCCCGAAAGGTTCGTCGCCAACATCGCTGCCCGGCCCGCAATGGAGAATGCCGTGAAAATTGGGATACGGATACCTGCTGGGAGATGCGCGCTTTTCGTGGCGCTGCTGCTGCGCTGCACCAGCGCATTTGCGCAGGCGCCGGAGAAGGAGCCCAAGGAAATTGCGGTCGTTGAGCTGGGCGGCGCTGCTGAAAGGAGTCTCACCGAGAGTAATTCGAGCTTCGGTCCGACGGCCGCAGTCGAGTTCACGCCTATTGAGCATTGGCTGGAGATTGAGGTGGGTGTCACGCCGGTGTTTAGACGCCACTCGACGGAGTGGAGTGTGGACCTTCTCTTCAAGAAGCCCTGGACCATTTCGTCCAAATTCGAGTTCATGCTCGGCGTCGGCCCCGAATGGATTCACTCAAACGAGCAAGGTAACAAAGTGAACGCTGCCGGCATCGAAGTTGCCCCAGACTTCATGTTTTGGCCATCCAAGAAACACAGATTCGGCTGGTATCTCGAACCCAGCTACGACTACAAGTTCGGACCTAGCCATGAGCACTCGCTAAGCATAAGCGGCGGACTGCTGATCTCGATCCCCTGACGTCACCCTATGAAGGACTTGACCATTTTTCGGGAAGACGTGGTTCGCCGAGGAAAACGTCTGGAGTATTTCACGATCGCTTGGAACAGCCTGGAAGGTTTGGTCGGCATCGGGGCCGGAGCTATCGCCGGGAGCATTTCGCTTATTGGTTTCGGAATTGACAGTCTGATTGAAGTCACCTCCGGAGCAACGCTGCTATGGCGCATGTCGGTGGATGCGGACGCCGCTAAGCGGGAGCGAAACGAGAGGCTGAGTCTGAGGATCGTGGGGGCGTGCTTCCTCGCACTGGCTGTGTATGTTGCCCGCAATGCGGTAACGGATCTAGGAAGAAAGGCCGCGCCTGAGCGGAGCATTCCTGGAATCGCGCTTGCGGTGGTTTCTCTGATTGTCATGCCCATCCTTTCGAGCGCAAAAAAGAGCGTCGGAAAAGCTCTGGCCAGCGCCGCCATGAGAGCGGATGCGCGACAGACGGATTTCTGCGTCTATCTCTCAGCGGTTCTGTTGGTCGGACTGCTGCTCAATGCGACGTTGGGGTGGTGGTGGGCCGACCCGGCAGCAGCGCTAGTTATGGCTCCGATTATTGCGAAGGAAGGATTCGAGGGAATAAGCGCGAAGCGCTGTAGCTAGTCCACTTCGACTCTAGCACTCAACGTATGGTGTCGGCTGCGGATTTCTAACCCACAAATCGAATGGTTTTGTGCGACTTGCGCTGGGTTTGGCGGTTCGCGGGTGTCGTGTAAGTTGCCGACGTGCTATCGCACAGCCAGAATTCAGCCGCATGCGAAATTGCGTTTCAGGCTTTTGCGAAGCGAGCTAGCGGTGCCACCCTCGAAGCTCTTTTCCTTCTTATTGCCGCCTTTTGCCGCCGCGACCAATCGCTAAGTTGTTAGAGGGAAATGAGGTAACTGGAGCGGGCGATGGGAATCGAACCCACACGTCGCTAAGTTACGAATCGTACCGCGTCGCACCTCAACAATCGTGCAGTCCTTCTGCCAAAACGGTACGGTGTTTTTATGAAAAGAAAAGACCCAGGAGAATTACCGCCGATCCCACCAGAAGGACTGCATAGGCCGACCACGTTAAAACCCTGACCTCCAGCGGCATGATGACCTGTCCATCCTTTCCCAAATAGTCCCTTGCGGGCCTTGGCATACTTGCTTTTGCGCACAAGTGAGCGAACGCCGTAATCATCGCGCCACCGCCGATAAAGATCCAGAACGCTGCTTTCAGCGCAAAAGCCCAAGGCAATGTCCATGAGTGAAATAGGGCATAAGAAAGCACCACAACGATGTAGGCTCCGCACAGCCATTTTCCCATTCCCCTCATGCGGCGGATTCTAACACGGCTAACGGTGTAGACTGAGATATCTAAGGAGGAAACGTGAAAAGGGACAGATACGCAGAGTGGATAGCGGTTTGGGAATGGTTCCAGGCTACCAACACAAAAGAAGTCGTCTCACGAGAAAATTGGAATTCACTATACGAGTTGCTGAACGGGATGTGGCAAGACGAGCGTAAAGATGCAACCCCTGAGGAACTGGCCGCGCACGCTGGAGCCATGAGCAAGTTCAAACAGTGAGAGGGAATAATTGGGGCGTAGAAAACGTGGTGGCCGATTTTGCGGAGAACGAGGTGTCCAAGAGGCTGCCCGACGATGTTCTTTGCGAACCAATGAATGGAGCGGGCGATGGGAATCGAACCCACGTCCGAAGCTAGACGTAAAAATCTGAAAACGCTTGAACCGGCGGCATTTAACACGTTTCGGAAGAGACCCAAATGGAAAATATATGGAAAATGGCGGGGGCCTTCAATCTTTCAATTCTAGAATCGGCACCCTGCCACTCAGCTACTTACCCTTCTCAATGTATTCCTTTAAGTGTTTGGCACACGCTTCCGCAAGCGACTGCTGCCCTCGGGCACCATGAGTGCCCAGAAGCAACACGCCGTGGCTGCTTTTATGAACCTCGTAGGCCCAGACAACATCCTTTGATTTTGCATCAATGAGCATGATGCTGGCTTCGAGTCCGCGTGTTGAACTCCCGGCAGAACCGCTCGCGGCGCTTCCGCCGTTCTGATTCCAGTTTGCGCTAGCGCCGGAACCGAAAACAAAACCTCTCCATTCTGTTTCTGTCGAAACGACAAAATACTGCGCAGTATCCTTATCAAGCGTGAGTGTTACAGGGACTTTCTTTTCACGAACCGCCGCTGCGAAGAAAGTTTCAAATCCGCCCATCGGAGCGATTACGATACGTGCTCCACTTGGAATTGGGGCGTCCGCAGGGCTAGCGAGAGATGGCAGCAAAGCTAAAGCGAGCATAAAGAGGGTAAGGCGAACGAATAGGCGCATGAGGTTTTTCTCCTTGACCGAATTAGTCATTCGCCTATCTTAGGTGGGATAAACACTGATAGCAGAAGCGAATTGTCAGCCGGTGTCGAATAACAATATAGTACTTATTGTTCATAGTAGGTTACTATTCAGGGGAGCGGCTACACAAAGACGCTTGTAGCCGCGAACGTCAAAGCGATACGAAAATTGAATCCCACGGATGCGCGATGATTTTTCCAGACACACCCAAAGTACGCCGCGGAATCGACCGCCAGCTAGACCCGAACGACCCTGTCCTGCTCGACTCCGACCGGAACCGCAAAATTGGAACGCTTACCGACATGACTCGAATTATCATCCGGTCGATCCATGTAATGAGCCCGACGGAGAGGAAGTCAGTACGTGACGCGCTCGATGAAAAGATGGACCGACGCGAGTTTACGGTTGATGATGTACTTTTCCTTCGTAGTCTCGGAAGCAATTTAGAGAAGCTTTAAGCGGGACCGCCCGGTGTAATCTGCATCGAACGGCCCCTAACCAAACGACCAAATGCCGGGTCTCGATGTCTCCTTACCAACTCTCATTCACCCAGATTGGGTAGCGGCGCGGCCCTGCCTCTGGCATCGTTCCTTTCAAGATTACGTGCCAGTGTGGACGCAGTAATTCCAGTTCCTCATCTTCGGAGAATACAGTAAAACCACATTCTGACCCGTCGCACGACACGGCTTCTTCTGAACCTACTAGCGTATTCTCTGAATCAATTGGGTCGCGGAGAGACGCAGCAGAAAAGCCTATTCGCGGCATGTTCATTTCCTCCTTATTCCTAGGAACGTATATATATATTTTACTCCCGAATGGTCAGGAGTCATGGTCACATCTGCCTGATTCTCAGCCCCGTCAGTTGATGTGATGTTCTCCTACCTGTTTCTTTAGGTCGGGCAGTTCGCTAGAGTGATCTGCGCGATTTATGCCAATTAACAATCCAAGCCCGGAACCCACTAACAGTAAGCCTGCCACAACAGTTCCCCAGTCTTGGTTCATTACGCGAAGAACTATTCCTTCTGCCTGAAGGGCTCTGAGTTCCTGCTGGTCCCTTTCCAGATTCCTCTCGTTAGCTACAAAGTTTTTGCGGTCGTCCTCTTGGACAAGAAGCTTTTCGGCGTCGATACTCGTGTTGTCCATTTCGATCAGTTCAAGTTTCTTCTGCGGCCATTCACACGCATCCAACGCCGCCGGGACGAGCAGCAACAGGCCAAAGATAAGGAAAAGCCAATGTATGATTCTCCTGTCTGTGCCAAGTGCCCAGCTATAGGCGGCTCCCAAAAAAGCAATGCCAACAGCCATGCGAATCCCACCGCCTTGCATCAAAATGAGCCCCACGCATACCAGCGTTGCACACAGGGCAACTCTGTTTCTGCGGTTGAGCGTTGCGATGAAACCAGACGTGCTCATGGGCGGATTCTACCATCGCTGAACTTCGGTACCCACCAAAAACGCCACCTTCGTACTCCTGGCGAGAATGTAAGTAGGTGAATTACAGTCCCCAGCCCAAGGGAGGGTACACCGCTGCGTACACTGCGAATATGGAGTTGACTTCATATGGAGTATATGACATATTGTGATGGTGAAATGGGCCGTTGAGATGGCCGATGAGTTTGAACGGGAGTTCGACGTGCTGCACGAGGAGGTGCAGACGGAGATTCTGGCGTTGTCGCTCGTTCTGGAGCAGTTTGGGCCTCAATTGGGACGGCCTCGTGTGGACACACTCAACGGCTCTAGTTACTCGAACATGAAGGAATTGCGATTCAGCGCAGCAGATGGCGAATGGCGAGTGGCTTTCGCATTTGATCCCAGGCGCAAGGCGATCTTACTGGTGGCGGGAGACAAGTCAGGTGGAAGCGGAAAGCGTTTCTACCGCGAACTGATACGGAAGGCCGATGAGCGTTTTGGAACCCATCTTGCCCGGCTAAAGAAGGAAAGGAAATAGCCATGTCTGTGAACATTCGCGACAAGATCGGAAAGTTGAATGCCGTTCAGCGAAAGAAGGTCGAGGACCGCGCAGCCACGCTCATTGCCGAGGAGATGAGCTTGCGCGACCTTCGGAAGGCTCGCAAGCTTACGCAGGCTCGCGTCGCTAAGACCTTGGGCATTACCCAGGACAGCGTTTCGCGGCTCGAAAAACGTAGCGACCTATTGCTCTCCACACTACGAAAAACGGTGAAGGCAATGGGCGGCGACGTGCGCATTGTCGCCGAATTTCCCGATCGTGCGCCGGTTGTGCTGTCTGAGTTATCCGAAGACGATCCACTCCGCAAAACGTCTCGGAAGCATGCGCACCCTCAAACTCAAAATTCCCTTCGATATCGCCGGCGCGCGGCCTTGCGGGGACATCCGCAGTGACCATCCTGAAGGAGTTGGGCCTATGAGACAAAGCGCCAAGCGCGACAAACACACTGAAATTGTCGAACAGCGCGCCCGCAAGAGCACAACCTACCGTAAGGCCTTCGGGCGCACCCTGCACCAAATCGACCTAGCTTTACTGGTGCGCGAGATGAGGGAGGATGCGGGGCTGACTCAGGCGGAGCTCGCCAAGAAGGTTGGCACTACGCAGTCCGTGATTGCTCGTCTGGAGGACGCCGAATACACGGGCCATTCGCTCACGATGCTGGAACGCATCGCCACGGTCTGCGGCATTGCCCTTAAGCTCCATGCGGAGAAAAAACCCAATTTCGACCGCGAGGTCGCGCTGGTCTAGTCCCACGCAGAGCAAGCCCTCGAACAACCGCCCGGCTTCCCCTACAAATCGTTGGGGTCCAATTGAACATAGTGGGGTCCATTTGGGGTCCATAACGGTCCATTTTCAAGCCGATTTCAGCTAACTTAGCCGTGTAAGGGCAATTGAAACATCGTGAGTTATGGAGCGGGCGATGGGAATCGAACCCACGTCCGAAGCTTGGGAAGCTTCTATACTGCCATTGTACGACGCCCGCTCTGAACCTTACGCTAGCAAACCTGCCGAACCGTTGCAAGAATTCTTCCCCCACATTTCATGCTAGAGTGTCGCGTTGCCGTGGGTCGAGAGCAAGGCAGGCTTCAGCCGGTCTTTTGCCGACGGCCGCTATTTCCACAAAACCAAAACCAGACAGGCCAAAGCCTGTCGTACCGGGTTTAGCGACAACCGCAGTGACCAGATGAGCGGGAGGATGACTTGGCGTATCGGGATTTGCGCGCATTCATTGCCAAGCTGGAAAAAGAAGGCGAGCTGAAACGCGTCTCCGCCGAAATCGATCCCGTCCTCGAAATCACGGAAATTACCGACCGCGTAACGCGCGCGGGCGGCCCTGCGCTGCTTTTTGAACGTCCCAAAGGGTCGCGCGTTCCGCTGCTCATCAACATGCTTGGCAGCGAGCGGCGCATCAACCTCGCGCTGGAAGTCGCCGCGATCGACGAAGTAGCGACACGCATCCGCGGCTTCCTCGACATGCAATCGCCGCAAGGCCTGCTCGACAAAATCAAGATGCTGCCGAGGCTTGCCGAACTCGGCTCGTTCTTTCCGAAATCCGTGAAGACCGGCCCGTGCAAGGAAAACATTCGCGGCGAAAAGTTTTCGCTGCTCGAATATCCCATTTTGCAGTGCTGGCCGAAAGACGCCGGGCGCTTTATTACCTGGCCGCTGGTGTTTACGCGCAATCCCGAAACAGGGAAGCGCAACGTGGGCGTCTACCGCATGCAGGTGTACGACGAACGCACGACCGGCATGCACTGGCAAACGCAAAAACACGGCGCTGAACATTTTCGCCGCGCTCGCGCCGCCAATCCCGACGGGCGCATCGACGTCGCCGTCGCGATCGGCTCGGACCCAATGACGTGCCTTGCCGGAATTCTTCCCATTCCGCCCGATCTTGACGAAATGATGTTCGCCGGTTTTCTGCGCCGCGAGCCCGTGGAAATGGTTTCTTGCGAAACGTGCGATTTGGAAGTGCCGGCCAACGCCGAAATCGTCCTCGAAGGATACATCGACCTGCGCGAAATGCGCACGGAGGGCCCGTTCGGCGATCACACGGGTTTCTATTCTCTCGAGGGCGAATTTCCTGTTTTTCATGTGACGTGTGTCACCGAGCGCCGCGACCCGATTTATCTCACGACGGTCGTCGGTCCTCCGCCGCAGGAGGATTTTTTTATGGGGCATGCGGTCGAACGCATTTTTCTGCCTGTCATGAAAATGCAATATCCCGAAATCGCGGATGTAGCCATGCCGGCCGAAGGCGTCTTTCACAACTTGATGATCGTTGCGATCCGGAAATCCTACCCCGGCCACGCGAGAAAGATCATGCACGCCATCTGGTCGCTCGGGCAGGCGATGTTTACGAAGGTGGTCGTGGTCGTGGACCACGACGTAAACGTCCAGAATTTCAGGGAAGTGGTGTGGAAATCGCTCTGCGCGATCGATCCGGAGCGGGATGTCGAGTTCGCCATGGGTCCCGCCGATACGCTGGACCACGCCTCGCGCATCCAGGATTACGGCTCGAAGATGGGAATCGACGCAACGCGAAAATGGGAGAGCGAAGGATTCCGCCGCCCTTGGCCGGATGAAATCGTCATGGATGCTGCCACCAAGCGGCGCATTGATGCGATTTGGGGCACGCTGGGACTCGGGCGGTAGCACGAAAGTCCGAGGAAAAGTGTCTGGAAAGCCCATACTAGTAATAGTAGTTCTAGTAGTTATGAAACCCTATTGATAGTGCTTTTTGCCCTTTTCCTGGCCGCACGATCAGCCGCCTAAACCGTATTCTTCAGAGCAACTTGCGAATCCCATTGCTTGACACCCCGGGTGCCGGATGCCAAATTCGCTATACGCGGCTACCGGTCTGCGGAGGAAGGTTTTTGCGGTCGCGTTGGGTTTCAGGGGCCGTATGGGGCCCGTGAAGAGAAAATCGATCGACATGACAAATTCAAGCCTGCCACAACGAGCGCGGCGGGCGCAAAACCTAGCCCAGAACACCAAATTGGAGGGCAGGCGTGCCTCCAAGATCCGGGCCATGGCAAGTGCGGGTGTAGGGCCGGTTTAAGTTCAAGACTTTACGGGCCAATCGCCCGCGATTGGAACAGGTGACTTGATCCGGCAAGCGCGTGGGATCCTTGAGGGGTTTGGACATGTTTGGTGGGTCAAAACAAAAAGCTCTCGTCGGCCTGGATATCGGCTCGAGCTCCATCAAAGCCGTTGAGTTGAAAAGCACCAAACACGGGTTTGAACTGGTCAGCTTCGGGCTCGAGCCTCTCGCGCAGGACACGGTCGTCGACGGCGCGATCATGGACGCGCCGCTCGTCGCCGGCGCGATCAGCAACATTTTTGACGCCCACAAAGTAAAGACCAAGAACGTGGCTACGGCGGTTTCGGGTCATTCGGTGATCGTCAAGAGGGTGACGCTTCCCTCGATGACCGAAGAGGAGTTGTACGATCGCATCCAATCCGAAGCCAGCCAACACATTCCCTTTGACATTGCCGACGTGAACCTGGATCACCAGTTGCTCGAGTCCGTGGACTCACAAATGGATGTGTTGCTCGTCGCCGTCAAGAAAGACAAAATTCTGAACCATACGAATGTGCTTGCGCAGGCGGGGAAAAACTCCACAGTCGTGGACATCGACGCGTTCGCGTTGCAGAACTGCTACGAAGTGAACTATGACCCCGATCCGGGCCAAACGATTGCCCTGCTGAATATCGGGGCGAGCGTGATGAACATCAATATCGTGCGCGGAGGCATTCCGCTGTTCACGCGCGACGTTTCGGTCGGCGGCAATCAATATACGGACGCGCTGCAGAAGGAACTCGACCTCAGCTTCGAGGACGCAGAGCGATTGAAGCAAGGCGAAAACATCGCGGGCGTCGCCGAAGAGCACCGCGCGACGATTCTCCGCTCCGTGACGGACATCCTGGTCCTTGAAATTCAGAAGACATTCGACTTCTTCCGGGCGACCGCGACGGGAGAAAGCATCCAGAAAATCGTCGTGGCGGGCGGCAGCGCTCGCGTACCCGGCCTTGTGGATGTGTTGCGGGAAGAATTTGCAGTTCCCGTCGAGGAAATGTACCCGTTTCGCAAGATCGTGATCAATCCGGCGCGGCACAATGAAGAACAGATTCGGGAATTGGCCCCGCGCCTGGCCATTGCCGTGGGACTCGCACTCAGGAGTTTCGACGAACCATGATTCGGATCAACCTGCTCGGCAGAACGCGTCCGAAGGCAACGCGCACCACCGTGCCGCTCGAGGCGACGTTGCAGTATGTGTTGCTCGCGATTGCACTGGTCGTGAGCCTCGGGGCGCTTTATGGCCACTACCTGCTGCTGGATCGCGAAAATAAGCAGGTTGTCGCGCATATTCAGAAACAAATGGGCGAAAAGGCGCGGCTCGAACAGATCAAGCAACAAGTGGACAATTTCGAAAAGCAAAGAGCCGTCCTGCAACAGAGAATCGCTGTGATCGAGGCGCTCCAACGGAACCGTACGGGAGGCCAGGAACTTCTCGAAGCCATCGCCAATACAGTAAGCCGCACGGACACCTTGTGGCTTACATCGGTGGACCGCAAAGGGGATGCGCTGACGATCAACGGTTCGGCCGGCTCGATCAACGCGGTCGCGAATTACATTACGCAACTGAAGCGTTCGGGCTACTTCCAAGAGGTGGAGATCAAGGAATCGCATCAGGACGACACGAATAAAGCCGTACAAATCTTTAACTTCGCCCTGACCGCTCAGTTCGGTCTGCCTCAGGCTGGTGCCGCTCAAGCCGCCGCCAGCACTGCGCCGCCTGCCGCACCGGCCACTGGCACGCCGCCGGCGGCCCGCAAAGCGGGGAATATCTAGGGGGAGCGATGGCGATTTCGTTCCGCGAATATCCATGGTACCTGCAGGCGCTGGTCTTCTTTGCGCTCGCGCTCGTGATCTTCGGAGCCGGGGAGTACGTTCCCATGTCGCCCGTGGCGGCCATGCGAAGCACCTTGGATGAAAATCATTCCAAGGATTCCGACCTGAATCGGCAGGTGTCCCAATTGCAGGTTTACGAGCGGCGCAATGCGGAATTCAAAGTCGAAATGGCAGCCCTCGAAAAGCAGCTGGATACGTTGAAGACGATCGTTCCGGAAGAAAAAGAGGTGGATGAGTTCATGCGGTTGCTACAGGGAGCGGCTTCCGCTTCGGGCGTGCAGATCCGCCGTTTGACGGCGGAAGCTGTCGTTCCCAGGGATTATCACTACGAGTTGCCTTTTGAGATTGAAGTGGACGGACCGTACTTCAGCATCGAGGATTTTTTCGCCCGTCTCAGCCGCTTGTCCCGGATCATCAACGTTGGCGATTTGACGTTCAACAGCCTTGCGGATTCGAAGAACTCAAAGTTTCCGCTGCGTCCCGGAACCACCGTCACCGGCAAGTGCACGGTAACGACTTTCTTTAGCAAAGCGGCGGATGCATCCCCGGCACCGGCGGGCAAGAATCAGCCCGTCCACAAATAGGTGAATCGAGCCGACTGACTATGCGACTCGCAAAATCATCGCGAACCCTGATACCGCTGGCCTTATCGGCGCTTCTTGCGACGTGTGCCCTTGCGCAAGAGCATCCGAATATCCAGCCCAACGCGGTGCGCGACCAACTGAGCAAACAGTCTGCCGCCGGATCGCAGCCGCAAAGTGCGCCGCCCAAGCCGGCGAAGGCTCCGGCAAAAGCTCCGGCCCCGCCGGCCACGAAGGGTCAGACGAAAGCCCCAGCAGCCGCGAAGGGCCCCGCAAAGACGGCGCCCGGGAATTCTGCCAAATCGGCCGCCGAGAAACCCGCGGAAGAGAAGGCGGTCGTGCGGCGCGATCCATTCGATACGCTCCTGACCGGGACACGCGGGGGCAATGCGCCGCCGGAAAATCTGCCACCCGGGAAAGCGGGCCTCGTCGTAGGCACATTGAAAATTGACGGCATCGTGCGCAACACCTCGGGGATGATCGCGATCGTCTCGAATTCGCAAGGGCGAGTTTATTTCTTACGGGAAGGCGACAAACTCTACGACGGCTCGGTCGACAAAATCGCGCTCGATGCCGTTTCGTTCCACGAGTTTGGCAAAGACGCATTTGGGAAACCGCTCGAACGCGTGGTGACCAAGCGACTTTACCCAAGTCCAGGAGAATAGCAATGAAGACCAAATGGCCGGCCTTCGGGTTTGGCTGCCTACTGCTGACTGGAGCCGCGGGTGCGGTTCTGCCGGCAAGCGCGCAGGTCGCTCACGAATCAGCCGTGAACACGGCAGCGTCAGGCGCCTCGATCTCCAACGTGGAGGTGACACACTCCGGGCAGCTGACGACGGTGCACATCCTCGGAACTGGAGCGCTCCAGTTCCAGGCTTCGCGCCTCGATTCACCGTCGCGCCTTGTGCTGGACTTCGCCGGGACGCGCTTAACTGTCGAGAAGTACAAGGTCCCGAGCGACTACGCGCCAGTTTTGGACGTGCGCATGGGACAGCCGAATCCCGGGCAATCTCGGGTGGTGATTGATCTTGCGAACATGGTGCCGTTCAGGACGCAAACAGACGGTTCGAATCTAACGATTTCTTTCTCCACCCCGGCGGCAAATGCGGCTTCCGCGGCGCTCCGTCCCGAGAGAAAGCTTGCCCACCAAAAGCTTGTGCCAGTGAGCGTGCCGGACATGCCACTGCCTACGTGGCTGACGGGCAATGAGCTGGGATTTGCGCGGCCGGCGGACCAGCCTCGGCCACCTGAGCCGCAAAATCCGCCGGCGGCGTCGGCGCCCCAGGGAGGAGGCCCTACACCGGAAAAGAAGTATACCGGTGACCCGATTTCGGTGAACCTGAAGGATGTGGATTTGAAGGACTTCTTCCGCTTGATTCACGAGATTAGCGGACTCAACGTTGTGCTGGACCCAGCGGTGCACGGCACGGTGACTCTGGTCCTCGATGAAGTTCCCTGGGACCAGGGCCTGGACATCGTCTTGCGCAACAACGGCCTCACCAAGGAAATCGACGGCAATGTACTGCGGATTGCAACGCAGGATACTCTGAAGCACGAAGCCGATCAGCGCCGGGATCTTCTGAAAGCAGAATCCGAAGCCATCGAACCGGTGACCGTGACTCGGGTCCTGAGTTACGCGCAGGCGCCCTCGATGATGAACACGCTGAAGAAATTCCTGACTCCTCGAGGGGACGTTTTCGCCGATGCTCGTTCGAATACCCTGATCATCCGCGATATTCCATCGTCGATACCGAGAATCGACAATTTGATACGCCAGCTGGACCGGAAATCACAACAAGTGGAAATTGACGCGCGGGTGGTGCAGGCGTCCCGTTCATTTGCCCGGGAAATCGGCACGCAGTTCGGCTTTTCCGCCCCGACCGGAGCTACGGGCAACACGGCGTTCGGAGGATTGGTTGGAAATTCGACATTCGTGAGCCCCGTCATTCACTCGGCTGCCACGCCTTTCTCGGTCACTTCGGGCAGCGCGAACTCGATTCCACTTAACAGCAATCTCGGTGCGACTGCGCCGAACAGCGGCTTCACTTTTTCGACGCAAGGCCATAATTACGCGATCGATTTCATACTCAGCTTGATGGAGAGCCGCGGGGTCGGGAAGGTGCTTTCGGAACCCAAGGGCATCACCCAAAACAACGAGAAATTGACGGTGAAGCAAGGTACTCAAGTCCCGATCCAAACCAACATCAACAACACCATCTCCGTTCAATACGTGGATGCCGTATTGAAGCTCGAAGTGACCCCGCAGATTACGGCGGAAGGCACTGTTTTTCTGGACATTACAGTTGAAAACACCCAGATTGACCAAGGCATCCCGCGAATTCAAGGAACACCCGCCCTCGACACGGAATCCACGCAGACTCGAGTTTTGGTCAACGACGGCGGAACGGTCGCCATCGGAGGCGTGGTCGTGAACAACCAGACGACGAACATCGACCAGGTGCCTCTCCTCGGCAGCGTGCCTTTGATTGGCAACCTGTTCAAACATACTTCGATTAGCGTGTCGACTCAAGAATTGCTGTTTTTCGTGACCCCTCGGATTTTGCCTGGCTAATTCTGCGAGGTACAATATCGGGCGACCTGGGAGGAGACCTCGGTTTCCTCCCTTTTTTATGCCGATCAACACGACGAGCCGTCTTAGCCGCCTTCGCCACGTCCTCGATGCCGCTGGCGCCAGTTCGCTGCTTGAGACGCATCTGCAAAATATCTATTACCTATGCGGGTTTTCCGGGGATTCGGGAGCACTGCTCGTAGAGCCAACCTCGGCCACGCTCTTCACGGACGGCCGATTCACGATCCAAGCAAAAGAAGAAACCCGCGGCATCCGCGTAAACATTCATAAGGGGTCACTCCTCGAGGCGGTTGGGCTCTACCTTCGATCCAAAAGGCGCCAAAGAATCGCGGTGTCTCCATCGCGGCTCACGCTCGCGGGCTGGAAGGTGATTCGGAAGGCGGCGGGAAGCGGTCCAAAGTGGCTGGCGGTAGACAGCCTTGTGGAGGACCTGCGCACCGTGAAGGATGCCACTGAAATCGATCGCATTCGGGAGGCGGCACGGCTGGGGTCCTCGGTAATGGAGGAGACAATTCGCTTGATCCGGCCGGGTGTCACCGAACTCGAAATTGCCGCCGAGATCGTCTATCGGATGCGCCGAAAAGGCGCTTCGGGCGAATCCTTCGAATCCATCGTGGCGTCTGGACCACGCTCGGCGCTGCCGCATGCGCGACCCACAGCGCACCGAATCGGGAAAAACGAGTTGGTCGTGCTGGACCTGGGTGCTATACTGCGCCGCTATTGTAGCGACCTTACACGCACTGTCTATGTTGGAAGGGCGCCTTTGCGGGTCCGCGAGTGGTATCAAGCCGTGCTGGAGGCGCAGACGGCGGCAAGGAACGCGCTGAAATCGGGAGCGACGAGTGGGGCCATCGATGCGGCGGCTCGAAGCGTCTTGCAGCGAAAGGGCTTAGGCCGTTATTTTGTCCATAGCACGGGGCACGGCATTGGCCTTGAAATCCACGAAGAACCTCGGATCGCCCGCGATCAGAAAAAAGTCCTGGAGGCCGGCAGCGTTGTGACCTTGGAACCCGGCGTATACGTCGAAGGCGTCGGCGGAATCCGTATCGAAGACGATGCCTTAGTGACCGCGCATGGAGCCGAGATTCTTACGACCGCTCCGCGGGAGTTCCTAGAACTCTGAGCAAACCATGAAGGGATCCAAAAAACAACCAGGCGGCTCCGACCCTTCCGTGCCCGGAGTTGACCTCGGCCAATTGGAACGTTTGCTTTCGTTCATGTCTACGCACGGGCTGGAGGAGTTCGAGTACGCCCACGGGGATCTGAGGATACGCCTGAAAAAGGCCACCGCGCAGCCCAATGCGGCTCCGGTTCTTGCACTGGCAGCGGCTCCGGTTGTTGCGCCTGCGGGTGTAGCTGCGCCGGCGCCTGCCGTTGTGCCGCTTGGCGCTCCGGAAGGCGCCGCCGCCCCTGCTCATCCCGCTCCCGCCCAGGCGACCGACGAACACCTCATCAAGTCGCCCATCGTGGGCACGTTCTATGCCGGCCCGAGCCCTGACGCCGGGCCGTTTGTTCGTTTGGGGGACTTCGTCGAGGCGGGGCAGACGGTTTGTATCATCGAAGCCATGAAATTGATGAACGAGATCGAAGCGGACGTCAGCGGGGAAGTGGCGCGAGTCCTGGTCGAAAACGGCCAGCCAGTCGAGTACGGCGAACCGCTCTTTGCGCTGCGGCCCTCCGGAAAGAAAAAATAAGCGGCCAATGGCCGCTTCGGCCGGCCTCGACGGGTGCGGGCTCCGCTTAGAGCACGCTTAAGAAATGTTCCGGAAGATCCTCATAGCCAATCGCGGTGAAATTGCTCTCCGTGTCATCGACGCGTGCAAGGAACTGGGCGTCGCCACGGTGGCTGTCTATTCCGAGGCGGACCGCAACGCGCTGCATGTGCGTTTCGCAGACGAAGCCGTTTGCATCGGGCCGCCCCGTTCGAGCGAGAGCTACCTGAATATTCCGCAGGTGATCAGCGCCGCCGAAATTACCAACGTGGATGCGATTCATCCCGGCTACGGGTTCCTTTCCGAAAACGCGAATTTCGCCGAGGTGTGCGAGGCTTCTCACATTACATTTATTGGGCCTTCGCCCGAGTTACTTCGCATGATGGGCGAGAAAGACCAGGCCCGCCGCGAAATGTCCGCCGCCGGATTGACGATCGTTCCTGGCTCGCAGGGAATTATCCCGGACGAGGCCGCCGCCGTCGCGGAGGCCTCGCGAATCAAGTATCCCGTGATCCTCAAAGCCTCTGCCGGCGGCGGAGGGCGCGGCATGCGAGTCGTCCGCGCCGAGAACGAACTTGCCTCTGCCTTCGCAACGGCTCGCAACGAGGCACAGCAGGCCTTTGGCGTGCCGGACGTGTACATCGAAAAATTTATCGAGCGCCCGCGCCACATCGAATTTCAGGTGCTCGGCGACAAACACGGAAATGTCATGCACCTGGGCGAACGCGAATGCAGTATCCAGCGCCGCCATCAAAAACTCATCGAGGAATCTCCTTCACCCGCGGTGGATGCGAAGCAGCGCGCCGAACTGGGCGCCCGCGTCGTCGCGGCCCTGG
>Ga0335085_10000852_pt1 | contig 75712 bp, 65 predicted proteins | sample Lox_Sample_45_FD_206712 | JGI IMG/M metagenome (GOLD analysis project Ga0335085, IMG submission 206712) | Soil microbial communities from Loxahatchee National Wildlife Refuge, Florida, United States - Lox_Sample_4.5 | ecosystem: Environmental > Terrestrial > Soil > Wetlands | place: USA... | reverse complement strand
ATCGGGACTTTGTGCCAGCTAACCGATGCACGGCGATTCTTCGCACTCTGCCCACTGTGTACCTTTACAGGTGACGGTCACCAAAACAGCTATTAGGTTGGCATCACTGCGCTTCGTCTTGCCAGTTCAGGTCATCACGAAGTTCAAAGTGGGGATCAGTGCCAATCACCTGCAGGAAATTTCTGCCTCTAATTCTGGCCTTCGGCCTTGGCTGCACTGTGGCGAAGCAGCAGATGTCGCGTTATGACCAACTGGCAACCCTGCCGTTCGAAGGAAATCGCCCGACGACCGACACGGCACAAACGCTGCGTGACGAACTTTTTTTTCAGAGGGCAACGCAGACCTACCTTTGGGCGATGCCGCTACTGAACACGCTCGGAATGAAGCTGGGCTCGGAAAAAGCTTTTGGGGCGGGTTACAACGTCCTGCCGATCTGGAAAAAACGGCTCGATGCGCAGACCCTGGTCACCACGCCAAACTCCGACGTCATTTACGCGATGAGCTACGTCGACTTAGGCAAAGATGGTCCACTGGTCTTTGAAGCTCCGCCTCAGCTCCAAGGTATACTGCTCGACTTCTGGCAGCGTCCCATCCCGGTAGACGGTGGCAAGTTCGAGGGTGACATCGGCTTGTTCGGGCCGGACGCGGGCAAAGGCGGCAAATTTTTGATCCTGCCTCCCGGATACAAGAATCCGGTTCCGACTGGATATTACGTCTACCGTTCGGGGACGAATAACGTATTTATCTTCCTCCGCGCTTTCTATCAGGACCCAAAAAACCTGGCTCCGCCCGTCACATTGATTGAGCAATCAAAAATTTATCCTCTGAACGGCAAGGCCACCGCCAAGCCGATGACCTTCCCTGACGGTTCCGGTGTGCCCGTCAATATGCTTCCCCTTAGCGACGGGTCGGCTTTCGACCAGCTAAAAGTTTTTCTCGACAGCGAACCGACATCCATCGCCTCTCCTGATTGGCTGGGCATGCTGGCCATGCTCGGCATCGTAAAAGGGCAACCGTTCAACCCAGACGACAAGACCCGGGCTCTCTTCAACGACGCCGCAAAAACCGGTTACAAAATGAGCCGCGTGATCGGCTTCCAGTCGGCGGTCAGCGGCCGCTCGTACCTGATGTATCCGGATCGCCGCTGGCTCAATCCCTTCGCCGACGGAACCCCGGCGAACCCCATGGGTTCCTTTGCCGACCTCGCACAGCGGCGAAAAGACGGTGGCTATAACGACCTCGACAACCGCCTCTGGTTCTTCACCGATTACTACTCCATCAGCCCTGGCATGATTTCGCAGATTGCTGGAAAGGGCGCCAAGTACGGAATTGCCTTCTCCGACAGCGACGGCAACCCGCTTACCGGCGACAATAATTACCGGCTCAACCTTCCGCCCAACATTCCAGCGGCGAATTTCTGGTCAGTAACTCTCTACGAAGCCGAGAACGCATCCGGCCTCGCGAACGGCCAGCCGTTTCCTTCTCTCGGTTCACGCGACAAGCCCGCTGCGAATGCTGATGGCAGCACCGACATTTTCTTCGGCGCACAAGCCCCACCCGGAAAGGAAGCCAACTGGCTCGCCACCCCCGCGGGAAGAGGCTACTTCGTCATCCTTCGTCTGTACGGCCCAACCGAGGCTGCCATCGACAAAAGCTGGAAGCCCGGTGACATCGAGAAAACTCACTGAGAACAGTTATGAGGAAGCTGTGTATTCGGGTTGCTGCCATACGAGTCCCGCGGCGCCTCGCCATAGCGATTGCTCGGAGAATCACATCAGCCATCCCGCTTCTGATATGGGTTTCTGCCCTTGCGCTCGGTCAATCGGCATCGACTGCCGGTGCTGGCTCGTCCACAGAAGACTTGCAGAAGGCTACCCAAAATCCCGTCGCCAGCCTGATTAGCGTCCCGTTGCAGAACAACGCCAACTTCGGCATCGGACCATACAACCGTACGCAGGATGTGCTCAACATCCAACCGGTAATACCAGTCAGCCTTACGCAAAACTGGAACCTCATCACGCGCGTGATTCAACCCATCGTGTGGCAGCCCTATCCGACAGAGACAACCGGCGGTGAGTACGGCTTTGGGGATATGAATCCTACCTTTTTTCTGGCGCCCTCCAAACCCAAGAAAATTATTTGGGGTGTCGGGCCCGCATTCGTTATCCCGACCGCGACCAACTCGATTCTCGGGCAGGGCAAGTTCAGTCTTGGCCCGTCGTTCGTGGCGTTAGCGCAGCCCGGTCATTGGACGATCGGGGTTCTCGTCAATAACGTCTGGTCCGTCGCGGGTTCGGGCGGGCGCACTGACGTCAACCAGATGCTGCTGCAATATTTCATCAACTACAACCTGAAAAAAGGCTGGTTTCTAACGCTGCAACCCATCATCACCGCAAATTGGAATGCCAGCAGCGGAAATGTATGGACTGTGCCTTTCGGTGGGGGCGTCGGAAGAATCATGAAACTCGGAGCCCAGCCGGTGAATATTGCGGCGCAGTTCTACGGAAATGCTACGTACCCATCCGGTACTTCGCCCTGGGGGATGCGATTGCAGATTGCGTTTCTATTTCCCAAGTGAAGGCACGGAAGATTCAGCCGCATGAAATTGAGGAAGAACAAAATGGCGACACACTCCATGAGCCACTATGCCGTTAGCGTCCTGGTCTGCATCGCGTTTTCAGGCTGCTCCTCGGACCAGCCTGCGCTCCAGCCAGAAAGCAACGCTGCCGCTGCTCCAAAGTCTGTGCCCGGTCCGGTCGCCGGAACGCGCATGACAGATGAATATGTGCGTCAGGTGGGCCGCACTGCCTTCTTCTGGGCATGGCCGATGGTGAATATCTATAACCGGCTGGTCGCGTTTGGCCAGTTGCCAGAGCCCGGTTTGATGGGCGGGATTGTGCCAGTCGCGCCAGCGAACCAACTTAGCATGCTGACCGACTACGTGGCACCGGAGGAGAGGTTGGTGGCGTGCCCCAATCAGGACGTTGTGTACGGCTTCTCAATTCTCTCACTCGATAAGGAACCAGCGGTAGTTCAAGTGCCGGACTTCGGCGAGCGCTTTTGGGTATATCAAGTTGTGGACCAGCGAACGGACAGCTTCGCCAACATCGGCAAAATGTACGGTACCAAACCAGGCCTGTACCTGCTGGCTGGCCCGGGGTGGAATGGCCAAACCCCCACTGGGATCCAGGCTGTTTTCCGCTCGCCTACCAACATCGGTATCGTCATACCGCGTGTATTCAAGGATGCGACGGACGAGGACACGAAAGCGGTACAGCCACTCATCAATCAGATCGTGATTTATCCGCTTTCGCAGTCCGACGGCAAAATGAAGACGAAGGACTGGTCGAAAAATCGCGAATATCCTTCGGCCTCTCAGGGCGAGGCGGAAACGAAGTGGGTCGATCCGGAAAAATTCGTCGACGAATTGCCCAAGGTGCTTGACGGGCTGCCGCCGCTCGCAGGGGAAGAGGCCCTGTACGCGAATATCCGCGCGGTCTGGACCGCCGCGGATTCAGACCCGAAACTGAAACAGGTGCTGATGCAGGCCGCGACCTCGGCAGACAAAGAGTTGGTCGCACCGCTCTTCGAGTTTCGCAACTACGGACTTCCATTACCCGCAAACTGGACAACCCAGAGCAATGGAGCGAAGTTCGGCATCGACTATTTCACTCGTACCGCGGTTGCCAAATCGAACATCTTCGTGAATAAGCCCGAGGAGACGAAGTATTTCTATCAAGACCTCGATAGCTCCGGCGGACGACTGAACGGCAACCATCAATACACCGTGACTTTCGCGAAAGATGCGCTGCCTCCGGTGAAGGGTTTTTGGTCTCTCACTCTCTATAACAAGTTTCATTTCTTCGAGCCGAACAACCTGAAGCGTTACTCGCTGGGGACGAAGAACAAGGACTTGCAGTACGGTTCCGATGGTTCGCTCACCGTCTACGTTTCAGCGACGCCGCCGGAGGCGGGGAAGATGCCGAACTGGCTGCCCGCACCGAAGGACGATTTCTCGCTCTACGTCCGATCGTATTGGCCGGAAGCTGCGATCCTCAACGGAACATGGACTCCGCCCGCGGTTGTAAAGGTGAAGTAGGACGGAATCAGGATGATGGTACCGGAGAGAAAGTTTTTGAAGGTGCGCCTATTCGATGACCTATGCTGCTGAAAGAGTTGCGACAGGTGATTCTGGCACCTACCTGTAATGCCATCCAGAGAGGGAGTAAATATGGAATTGAAAGACTATCCGATTCTGTCGTTCGCAGTGTCATTTGTGCTTTTGTGGCTGGCAGCTGAGATCGGTAGCATCTTTCGCAACCGCTGGTCTTCCTGGAAGGACGAAGACAGGGCTGATTTTGGCGTTGTCCTGGGGGCTGCCTTGACTTTGCTGGGACTTCTCATCGGATTCAGTTTCTCGATGGCCGTAGGCCGATACGATCAGCGCAAGAATTACGAAGAGGCCGAGGCGAACGCCATTGGCACAGAGTATGCACGAGCGGACCTGCTGCCTACCGCAAACGCAAACGAAGTGCGTGAACTGCTAAAGAAATATCTCGATCAGCGCGTCTTGTTTTACATAACACGCGATCAGCGGCGGCTATCGCAAATAAATGCTGACACCGCAGAACTGCAAAACAGACTGTGGTCCGCCGTTCGGACACCCGCCCTCGCCCAACCCACACCTGTGACGGCGCTTGCCATCGCCGGAATGAACGATGTACTGAACTCGCAGGGATACACGCAAGCCGCCTGGTGGAACCGGTTGCCGCGTTCGGCATGGGTATTGTTGCTGGCGATCGCCTTCGGCTGCAATATGTTGATTGGGTTCGGCGCGCGCCGTACAGAACGGCGGTTATTTCTGATCGTGCCGATTGCCGTATCGATCGCGGTTTTTCTGATCGCGGACATTGACAGCCCACGCCGGGGCACGATTCACGTAGTTCCACAAAATCTGTTAAGTCTCTCCCAGTCTTTAACGCCATAGATGGCACGAGATCAGGATCTTGATGTGAGCCTTGGTCGGTGCCTACCCGTTACCGCCGTGTCGCCATGAGTTCTGTAGTGAGCCATTCATAGCGGCTTCGGTGATATCTTTGTGAAGAATTCCGCTCGGGAATGGCTCATGGACGTCCTCGGCAAACTCTTCGAACAGCATTTTCATACTCCCGTCGAGCAGGTGCACGCCGTTCAGGGTGAACTTGGCGGGTCGGGGCGCAAGATTATTCGACTGTCTGGTGGGGGGAAAACCGCGATCGGCATCCTTTACGGGGTTCGCGAGGAAAATGTCGCATTCCTGGAGTTCTCACGGCATTTCCGCAAGCACGGGCTGCCGGTGCCGGAGATCTATGGGGAAGATTTAAGCCAGGGGGCATACCTCGAACAAGACTTGGGGGACACGTCGCTTTTCGAGTTGTTATCGAAGCATCGCAAAGCGGACTCGATTGGCCCTGGGGTCGTCCAAGCGTACCGGAAGGTGATCGAGACTCTTCCTCGTTTTCAGATCGAGGCTGGGCGGGATCTGAATTACAAAGTCTGCTATCCGCGGGGAAGCTTTGACCGGCAATCGATCTCGTGGGATCTGAACTACTTCAAATATTACTTTTTGCGGCTTGCGGGGATTCCGTTCAGCGAACAGGCTCTGGAGGATGACTTCAGCCGCTTGACCAAGTTCCTGTTGAGCGCGGGGCGCGATTATTTCTTATATCGCGACTATCAGTCGCGAAACGTGATGATGGTCGGTCAGCAGCCGTACTTCCTCGATTATCAGGGAGGCCGGAAGGGAGCGCTGCAATACGACGTGGCTTCGCTGCTGTATGACGCGAAGGCCGATCTGCCTCCGGAGTTGCGGCAGCAACTGCTCGATCACTACCTGGATACTTTGCGAGGCTATGCGAACATCACGCGCGAAGCGTTCCTGCAGCATTACTATGCGTTCGTCTACATCCGGATCATGCAGGCGCTGGGAGCGTACGGATTCCGCGGATTTTATGAGCGTAAGGTGCACTTCCTGCAGAGCGTGCCGTATGCTTTGAAGAATTTACGATGGCTGCAGCATAACGTCACGCTTCCCATTGCGTTGCCTACGCTGCTCGACGCGTTTCACAGCATGCTGGGTTCCGAGAAACTCCAGAAGCTGGCCACGGACGCGGACAATCTTGTGGTGCGAATCGTCAGTTTCTCGTTTCATCGCGGCCTGCCGAAGGACGAAAGCGGAAATGGCGGAGGCTTTGTCTTTGATGGGCGCAGCCTGCCGAATCCTGGGCGTGAAGATCGGTTCAAGATGCTGACGGGAAAAGATGCGCCTGTCATTGAATATCTGAACCAGCAGGAGAGCGTGCATCAGTATCTGGCAAGCGTGATGTCTTTGGTGGATGCGAGCGTTAGTAACTATCAGGAACGCGGGTTCAAACACCTACTGGTCTCGTTCGGATGCACTGGCGGACAGCATCGCTCGGTTTACCTTGCGGAACAACTGGCGAAACGGTTTCGCGGGCGAGCCGGAATAGAAGTTGTGGTCACGCATCGCGAACTGGAGCGGATGAAGGCGGAACACTCTTTGGCGGAGAAAGCCGCCCGATGAGGGCCATGATTCTCGCTGCGGGACTCGGCACTCGGCTGAGGCCGCTCACGGATGATCGTCCGAAGGCCCTGGTCGAAGTAAACGGCAAGACGCTCCTCGAAATCACTCTTCGGCGACTCGCCACCTTTGGTATCCATGATGTGATCGTCAACGTGCATCACTTCGCGGATCTGGTCATCGAGTTTCTGCAGCGCAATCAGAGTTTCGGGATGCGGGTCGAAGTTTCGCGGGAAGACCTATTGCTCGACACTGGGGGCGGGCTGAAGAAGGCGGCCTGGTTCTTTCTGGAAAATGGGGACAAGGAGAAACCCTTTCTGCTTCACAATGTCGACGTGATCAGCACAATCGATTTCTCGCAGATGCTGCAAAGTCACGAGGAGTCTGGGGCACTTGCAACGATTGCCGTAAAGGATCGACCAAGTTCGCGGTATCTGCTTTTTGACGAGAAGAACCAGCTTTGCGGACGGCGCACTGCGGGTATTGCGAACGATGAACGAATCCGGCCATCCGAGGAAACTCACGCGTACGCTTTTTGCGGCATCCACGTAGTCTCTCCTCGATTGCTTCCGATGTTGGACGAAAAAGAGGCATTTTCGATCATCGCGTCTTATCTCCGGCTGGCAGGTCAAGGACAAGTTATTTCTGCATTTCGAGCTGACGGCTACTACTGGCGCGATCTAGGTACACCGGCGAGGGTGAAAGCTGTGGCAGAAGACTTGGCGACACAGGCAGGTTCGCTCTAATGAAATCTTGTGTTTTCCACGATTGCTAGCCGGAAAGTCACGCTTGCAAGTTACGGAAGTTTGCCTCAAACCACTCCAAACCATTGTAAACAGGCTGCTTAGCTGGTATTCGTTACGAGGGGGCAATCCCTGTCTGCCCCGACGTGTGCTCTGCGGATGAGTCGAGTCAATAGCAATCCGATAGCGCTACCCGAGCGTTCGCGCTCGTTGAAGGGGATGTCTGTTCCAGCGAAGCTCTTCATTACGCTGGTGGTGCTGGTCGGACTGGGCATCCTGGTCTATGCCGGGATTCACCAGAGCAGCAAGAATATCGCCGAATTCATCTGCTACTTGGGAATTGCGATCCTAGCCTCGCGGCTTAAGGTTAGCCTTCCGGGAATTACCGGCACATTGTCGGTTAGTTTCCTGTTCATTCTGATCGGCGTGCTGGAACTGAGCTTCACGGAAACGCTGATCCTGGGCGCTATTTCGATGGTGGCGCAGTCGATTTTCCCGGAGCGACCGAAGGCGCTGCAACTCACATTCAACGTCTGTGCTGGTTCTATCTCGACAGCTCTGGCTTATCTGGTTTACCACCACCCGGTGACGAACTTAATCCTGCCGAATCACCCAGTGCTATTGGGCCTATCGGCGACGGTATATTTCATTGCGAACGCGGGTTCGATTGCTACCGTAATTTCTCTGACAGAACGCAGACCGCTGACCAGGATCCTGGTGGATTGCTATTTCTGGTCCTTCCCGTACTACCTTGTGGGAGCTGGAATCGCGGGAATCATTACCTGGCTGAATCAGAACTTCAATTGGGAAATGTCGTTGCTGGTGCTGCCGGCGGTCTATTTGATTTACCGCTCGTACCGTCTGTATCTCGGCAAATTGGAAGACGAGAAGCGCCATGTCGAGGAGATGGCAAATCTGCATCTGCGGACGATTGAGGCGCTGGCGCTGGCCATTGAAGCCAAGGATCACACCACTCACGAACACCTGCAGCGGGTGAGAGTGTATGCGATCGAGGTGGCTAAGGAACTCGGTGTGAACGGTCCGGAACTCGAAGCGCTGCACGCGGCAGCGCTGTTGCATGACATCGGGAAACTCGCCGTGCCGGAGCACATTATTTCCAAGCCGGGCCGGCTGACTCCAGAAGAATTCGAGAAGATGAAGATCCATACCCTGGTGGGAGCGGAGATTCTCGAGCGTGTGCGTTTCCCCTATCCTGTCGTGCCGATCGTCAGAGCGCACCATGAGAAGTGGGATGGATCAGGGTATCCGCTGGGACTCAAGGGCGCCGAGATTCCGATTGGGGCACGCATTTTGTCCGCTGTAGATTATCTGGATGCATTGGCGTCCGACCGGCAGTACCGGCGCGCCTTGCCGCTAAAAGATGTTATGCAGAAGCTGAATGCAGAATCAGGCAAATCGTTCGATCCGAGGGTCGTCGACGTTTTGCAAAAGCGGTACCAGAATCTGGAAGAGATGGCGATCGCGAAATCGGCTGAGGACCCGAACGCTCCTCTGTCAACGGCGATCAAGATTGAGCGTGGACTTGAGCCCGCCGCCGGATTTGAAAATGCGAAATCTCAGGATTATGCCGGGAAAGAAACTACGTTCCTGTCGTCGATTGCGGCGGCTCGGCAGGAGGCGCAGGCACTTTTTGAGCTGAGTCAGGATCTGGGAGCGTCACTCAGCCTGGGAGAAACACTTTCCGTATTCTCGGTAAAGCTCAAGCCGATGGTGCCCTACGATGCCATTGCGATCTATGTGAAGCGCGAGGCTGAACTGGTTCCCGAGTACGTGAATGGGGACAACTACAGATTGTTTTCGTCATTACGTATTCCGGTCGGGCAGGGCCTGTCGGGCTGGGTCGCACAGAATCGGAAACCGATCATCAATGGAAATCCGTCGGTAGAGCCGGGATACTTGAACGATCCCACCAAGTTCAGCTCACTGCGCTCAGCACTAGCAGTCCCGCTGGAAGGGGTTGCCGGAGTGATTGGCGTGCTCGCGCTGTATGGCGCAGAGCGCGATGCCTTCACATCGGATCACTTGCGAATCTTGCTTGCTGTCAGCGGAAAAATGGCGCTGTCGATCGAGAACGCTCTGAAGTACCAACAGGCAGAAAACTCAGCCACTACCGATTACCTCACAGGGCTTCCAAATGCGCGGTCGCTTTTCCTGCAGCTGGACCGGGAACTGGCGCGCTGCAAAAGAGACAACTCGACGTTGACCGTCATGGTGTCAGACATGGACGGCTTCAAGCAGATTAACGATCGATTTGGCCACCTTGAGGGCAATCGCACGCTTCGTCTGTTTGCACAAGCACTCAAAGACAGCTGTCGCGAATATGACTACGTCGCACGCATGGGAGGCGACGAATTCGTGGTGATCGCCCCCGGGCTTGCGGCCGATGCAGCCAGCAAGAAAGCTGAGCAACTTCGAGCCCTGGCGCGACATGCCGGTAACGAGGTTTGCGGAGAGGAGATTCTCTCCTTGAGCGTGGGGCGCGCTGTTTATCCCGAGGATGGGAAGGATGCCGAACAACTTCTCGCCGAAGCTGACCGGCGGATGTATCTGGAGAAGCAGAAGCAGCTTTCCTACAAAGACCGGCGTGCGCATCCGCGCATGAAGTGCCGGGTCACTATCGAGATGCAGGCTGGCGACACGGCAGTCCCGGTTTTCGCGAATCTGACCGACATTAGCATGGGTGGATGTTATGTCGAAACGAGCACAATTCTGTCAGCGGGGAGCAACTTGAAACTGAAGGTCTCGATGGACGATCCGGGCTTATGGGTTGAAGGCATGGTCGCGAGACTCGATCCCGGATCCGGCGTGGCCGTTCAGTTCCGAGAATTGAACAGAGAAGGCCGGGAGCGGATGTTCCGGATCCTGGAGTTCGTACAGAAGACTACGACGTACTTTAATAATCGATACCTCGATACGCTCGCCAAGACTTAACGGTCGTTAAAAAACGGCACCGGCCTCTCCTTGCTGCGAGCCTGTGACACCCTTAAACTGATAGAGAGATGCATGTCCATGCTCATGGCAGCGGCCCCAAGGGGGTTCTGAAGGTCTCTCTGGGTCTTACGCTTGGGTACATCATTCTGCTGGTGGTGGCCGGACTGCGTGCTCATTCCCTGGCGCTGTTATCTGAGGCGGGCCACAATCTTTCGGATCTGCTTGCTTTGGGGCTTTCGCTGGTGGCGGTCTATCTTCAATCGCGCCCTGCGAGTTCTACGAAAACCTACGGCTATCATCGGGCTGGCGTTTTGGCTGCGCTAGTGAACGCGAGTTCGCTGGTAGTGGTCTCGTTCTTCATTTTCTATGAGGCTTTTCTCCGTTTGCAGCATCCCGAGCCAGTCCGGGCCGGGCTGATGATGTGGGTTGCGGCCGCCGGCGTTGTAATGAATGCCGTGATCGCATTCCTGCTGTATCGTTCCGGCGGAGATGTCAATATCCGCAGCACGCTACTGCATGAGCTCGGAGACACTCTATCGACGGCCGCCGTAATTGCTGGTGGTTGGGCAATTTTGGTCACCGGCAATTACTGGATCGATTCCGTGCTGTCGGTGGCGATCGGCGTTTTGATTCTCTGGTCGGGATTTGGCATCGTACGCGAGACTCTGAACATCCTTCTCGAAGGGACACCGCGGGGAATGGAACTGGAAAAGGTCGAAGGAGTGATCCGGTCGGTTACGGGTGTCAACGACGTGCATGATCTGCATGTCTGGAGCATCGGATCCGAAACGCACGCTCTCTCGTGTCACATTTCGATCGCGGACATTCCACCATCAGTCAGTGAACGGATTTTGCGGGATGTAAAAGAACGGCTCTTGCACGACTTCCGAATTGATCACACCACGATTCAGTTCGAGCACGCCCTGTGCGAAACGGCGCATGGTTGTGTGATCCCCATCGTTGAGGATGAGGAACACCATCATCATCACAGCCACTGATCTGGAGTATCCTCAGGAATGCTGATTTTCGAAGATCTCGCGGGCACGCTCCAGGGTGTCGGCATCGGCGGCCAGCTTGTCTGGGCGTAATCTGACAATTCTTGGAAACCTCAACGCATAGCCGCTTTCGTGCCGATCGGATCGCATCATGTTGTTGAAGGCGACCTCGAGCACGATCTTGGGCTCGACTGCGAGACGGAAACCCTGATCCTCGACGACGTGATCCAGAAACCACTTCGTCATGTCGGCGATTTCCGTGTCGGTAAGGCCGGAGTAGGCCTTGCCGATATTCACGAGGCGGTCGCCATCCCAGACGGCGAATGTGTAATCACTCAAGACGCCGATGCGTTTGCCGTGTCCATATTCGACGGCTGTGACTACGACGTCGAGAGTGGCGAGTTCCCGCTTCATTTTCAGCCACGACTTGCCACGTTTACCAGGCGAGTAGGGTGAAGTGAGATCTTTGATCATCAACCCTTCGTTGCCTCGCGTTCGGGCCGCTACGAAGAGGCGCTCGAGTTCGTCAGGGGAGTTCGCACGGAAAACCGGGGCACGGAAGACACTGATCGGGACGCGGCCTGGTTCCTCTTGTTCGAATATCAACTGACTTTGCTCGACTCTATGGAGCGAGGCATACGGGCGGGCAATTCGTTCCGCCGTGAGAAGTTCATCCAAAAGCCGCGCGCGTTCACTCAGAGGGAGATCAATGACGAGTCGTCCGTCAACGTACAAAATGTCGAATATGAGAAGTGCCACCGGCGTTTCCCGCAGCATTTTCTCGCTGACTTTCTTTCTTCCCAGTCTCTGCTGCAGCACGCTGAATGGACGGGCACGGCCTAGATGTTGTGCCTTGGCTTCGCTTTCATCGGAAATCGGTTCGTCGACCAAGGTGCGGGCAGAGTCGGGATCCTTGGGAAACTCCCAAGCCACGATTTCTCCGTCGAGGATGGCATCGACTGGAAGGCCGGCCAATGCAGGAGGTAATTCCGGAAACGATTCGGTGATCTCGTCGCGCGTGCGCGAGAAAATCTTCACCACTCCGCTCGAGACATGCGTCTGAGCACGAATGCCGTCATATTTGTCTTCCACGGCCGCATCCGAGAAATATGAGAGACCCTCTTCTGGCGATTCGATCGGACTGGCAAGCATGAATCCGAGCGGATGGAACAGGCGCATCTTCGCATCCACAAGTTTGTTGTCCGAGGCGAGACGCAGAGTTTCCCCGACGTCACCAAGCAGCATGTTGGCGCGCTGAACCTCCGGTAGAGGGGTGTCGTATGCCTTCGCAATGGCCTCCTCGACCAGGTTCTCCTTGAGGCCGATGCGAAGATCGCCCGTCATGATCTTGATGATGTACTTGGCTTCGAGCGGTGACGCTCGGGAAAGAATCTCACGGGTAAGGGAAATCTTGACGGCGGCTCCGCGAGCCTTAGCGATCTGGCGGAACGATGCCTCGACTTGCAGAACGGAAAGCGTGCCGCCGGGCCGCACGGGAAGCACTGTTGCGGCGACTGCGCCAAGGTCCCCATGCTGCCGATAAGCGGCCGAGAGCGAACTTTCTTGCTGCCCGGCCAATTCCGCGACGATTTGCCATAGCGAGCGGCCACCGACCTGGAGTGTGGACTCCTCCCATACTGGGAAGGGGCGTCCTGAAAGGAATACCGCTGAAATCGCTGCTTCTTGAAGAGAGCGAGATTTCAGATATTCGGACACGATCCCGATCTTTATGAGTTTCTTAGTGGTGGCAGCGATCGCCTCGCAGGTTTTTGCAAATTGCTCCATAAATATCGACCAATGCCAAGCGAGTGCCCTGCCTTCCAAGTGGCTGAAAGGCATGGAGATTGATCAGCGTAAGGCTTGATCAAGAACATCCTAAATGACGGAGCTGTGGTACCCTTAGATGTGTCGAGCTCCGTGTCCGGAGCATCTAATCGTCGTGCGCAATTTACGCAACTACCTCCGATTTCTGGCTGCGGTGCAGCTGTTGCCTGCTCTTGAGAGCGGAGAGGAGACACTTGTCGGCGGTCAGGCGGTGCTGGAGGGCGTGATGATGCGATCACCACATGCTTGGGCGATCGCGTGCCGCAAACCTTCCGGGGAAGTCGTCACGATGAGTGAGCCTCTGGAGCGGCCTTCGGAAAAACACAAGTGGATGGCTTGGCCTATCGTTCGCGGTGTCATGACGCTTGGCTATGCCATGACGTTGGGTTACCGGGCGCTGAGATTCTCCGCAAACGTGGCGATCGAAGACATCATGCAGGAGGATGGAAAGAAACCGCCATCTCAAGATGGCAGCGCTGCGAAGGTAAAACCTACTCAGCAGGGACGCGAAAAGGCTGCCTCGATCAGTAGCTGGCTCGCCGCGGTCAACATCGTCGTTTCGATTGCGTTCTTCATTTTCATGTACAAGTACATTCCGCTGCTGGCGGCAACGGAATTGAAAAAAATTGATCCAGCATTGGGTGGCAGGATCATCTTCAACCTGGTTGATGGAGTGATTCGCCTTGGCTTGTTTTTGTTGTTCATATGGGGCATTTCGCTCTGGAAAGATATTCGACGGGTGTATGAATATCACGGCGCCGAGCACAAGACCGTGTTCGCGTTTGAGAATGGCGATCCGCTGGACACGGCTGCAGTGCAAAAATATCCAACATTCCATCCGCGATGCGGAACCAGCTTCCTCATGACCGTGATGCTGATCTCGATTGGCTTTTATATGCTGATCCCGTACACGACGTTCTGGGCGCGGTTTGCTTCGCGAATCGTACTCTTGCCCGTAATCGCCGGAGTCTCCTACGAGATCATTCGGTTCGCGGCCAAGCATCGCGGATCTTTGTTCGCTCTTATGACTGCTCCTGGTCTGTGGTTGCAGCGGATCACGACAAAGCCTCCCTCGGATGAAGAGGCTCAGTGCGCGATCGTCGCGCTGGAAAACGCCATGTCGCTGGAAAAAGAGCGCGGTGGCGAACTGGTCATCGCCTAGCGGCTCCGCCGCGAAGACTACTTCCCAAATTGAAAAAGCGTTGTTAGTCGTCGGTCTCGGTCGTCGGCTTCTTATGTAGCCGCCCGAAATGGAACTGGTTACCCCGATATTTGCCTGCAGACTAATCTACGACGAACATTCTGAAGTAGTTTGGTCTTGGGTGCCCTATGAGTTCATCTTTCCGAGACTTGAGAGTTTGGCAGCAGGCCGTTGATTTGGCGTTGGAGATATATCAGGGAACGGCAGCCTTTCCCAAGCACGAAGTGTATGCCTTGCACAGCAAATGCGACGAGCCGCTGTGGCAATCCCGAGCAACATTGCCGAGGGTAAGGGCAGGTGTTCCGATAAAGACTTTCGGCGTTTTCTGTTTCAGGCGCGAGGTTCCCTCTTAGAACTCGAAACGCAGATTTTGCTTGCAGGAAAGCTACAATATTTATCCGAGGCGCAGAGTCGCAAGCTACAGAGCCTGGCAGCACAGGTGGCCAGAGGTTTGGCTGGCCTGATTAACGCGCTGGCATCTGTCGCCTGAGGCCTAGCCGACGACCGAGGACCGAAGACATGTTCGAGAGACTTGATCAAATTGAAACGAAATATGAAGAGCTGACGCAGGCCCTCGCCTCACCCGAAATCGTAAATGACTCCGCGCGGTATCAGAAGACTGCGAAGGCGCATAGTGAGATTACGGCCATTGTCGAGAAATATCGCGAATATAAGGACCTGAAAAAGGGCATCGCAGAGAGCAAGGCCGTTCTGGTCGATGAGAAAGATCCTGACATGCGAGCGTATGCGCAGGAAGAACTCGATCGCTTGCAGGCGCGAGTTGGAGGGGTGGAAGAAGAGCTTAAAGTGCTGCTGCTGCCCAAGGACCCGAATGACGAGAAGAACGTGATCCTTGAAATCCGCGCGGGCACCGGCGGAGATGAGGCTACCCTTTTCGCTGCAGAAATCTTCAGGATGTATACACGCTACGCCGAAGCGCAGCGCTGGAAAGTGGAAGTGCTCTCGACTTCTGAATCATCAGTTGGCGGATTGAAGGAAGTCATTGCCATCATCGAAGGCAATCGCGTTTATTCGCAACTCAAATACGAAAGTGGAGTGCATCGCGTGCAGCGCGTGCCGGCGACCGAACAGCAGGGTCGCGTCCATACTTCAGCTGTGACCGTTGCGGTGCTGCCTGAAGCCGAAGATGTCGATATCAAGATAGAAGCCAAGGACCTGCGTATCGACACATTCTGCTCGTCGGGTCCCGGCGGCCAGTCGGTGAACACGACTTATTCCGCCGTGCGTATTACTCACATTCCGACGAATACTGTCGTCAGCTGCCAGGATGAGAAATCGCAGATCAAGAATCGCGAGAAAGGGATGCGTGTGCTGCGCGCCCGGCTCTATGAAATTGAAATGGAGAAGCAGCAGGAGGCCCTCGCGAAAGAGCGTCGCGCGATGGTGAAGTCGGGGGACCGCAGTGAGAAGATCCGAACCTACAATTTCCCGCAGAATCGGCTGACCGATCACCGCATCGGCTTCACAATTCATCAACTGGATGCTGTGATGGATGGGAAAATCCAGCCGCTTATTGAAGCGCTCATTACGCACTATCAAGCCGAGAAGTTGAAGCAGGAGACTGCGAGCGTAGTTTAGGCCACCGCGCGACATACCCGCGAAGAGGAAGGACATGCCTGAGCTCAATGGCACCCTAGCCGAGGTTTTAGCAAACCGTTTCGACGCCAATCTTGCCCGTGTGCGCGAGCTTGGCTCGCCGCTCAGCGAGAAGCAGTTCTGGGCGAAGCCTTACCCCTATGGCAACAGCTTCGGGCATCTCGTACTGCATCTGACTGGTAATCTGAACTATTACATTGGTGCCCAGATTGCGAATACCGGATATGTGCGCGACCGCGATCGCGAATTTACCGAGCCCAATCCTTCTTCCAAAGAAGAAGCGCTGAATCGTCTTGGCGATGCCGTCGCCATCGCGGTCGGCGTCGTCCGTACACAATCGCATGCCGACTGGTCGAAGCCTTACTCCGCCGTCAACACGAACTGCAGCAACCGCCTCGACATGATCTTGCAGTGTGCCGCTCACATGCAGCATCACATCGGGCAAATGATCTATGTCTGTCGAGAATGGCAACGGCAGCATAGAGCAACCTCGGGGGAACAATTCGTCACCTAAGCCTCATGACGAAAGCACGATCCGCTTCTCTTCTCGCTTTGGCTGGATTTGGACTGGCTACCGCCGGCGCGGCGTGGTACGGGGCGCGCTACAGCCGCAACGGCAACCGTGATATCTGGTATCAGAGGCTTGAAAAACCGAGATTTACGCCACCGGATCAGGCTTTTCCCGTAGTCTGGACGACTTTGTACGCTCTGATCGCATGGTCGGGATGGCGAGTGTGGAGCGCCGCTCCATCTCGCGAACGTGATCTCGCCCTGCGCCTGTGGCTCTCGCAATTAGCAGCAAATGCTCGGTGGTCGAAGTTGTTCTTTGGACAACACCGGCCCACTTCCGCATTGGCCGATGTGGTTGCGCTTGAGGGCTCGATTCTTGGCTATATCGCCGCAGCACGCAAGGTAGATCGCGCGGCGGGGAATGCGTTCATTCCCTATGCCGCATGGGTGGCCTTCGCGACGGTTCTGAATGCCGAAATCGTCCGCTTGAATCCACAGGAGGCCTGAACTCGCTGGCGCATGACATTCATCGCAGCATCATGATGAAATGAGCTTGTGCAACTCAAGCAAGCGCTCAGTCATGCGGTCTCGGATTTAAGCTCGCAAAACGTGCCCTCTGCGCGAATGAGTGCGGAGCTCTTGCTCATGTTTACGCTCGGCTGCGACCGAGCTTATCTTTTCGCGCATCCTGAACGCGAGCTGTCGACGGAAGAAAGCTCGCGGTACAAGACTGCACTCGCGGAGCGGGCCCGTGGAGTTCCCGCCCAATACATCACAGGCCATCAGGAATTCTGGGGAATGGATTTGATCGTAAGTCCAGCCGTGTTGATTCCGCGGCCGGAGACCGAGCACGTGGTTGAGACAGCCCTTGACCTAATTCCGGCACGCAGGTCTGAAATTCGCATTGTAGATGTCGGAACGGGTTCTGGGGCTCTTGCGCTCGCTTTGGCTCGGGAATTTTCGAAGGCGGAGATTCACGCAACAGATATCTCGTCGGCCGCGCTCGAAGTTGCAAAAGCCAACGCGGCGAGCCTCGAATTGAATGATCGGGTTCAGTTTCACAATGCCGATCTGCTCGAGGGGCTAAGCGGTAACTTCGATCTAATCGTTTCCAATCCGCCGTACGTCGGGGAATCGGAAGAGGATCAGGTTCAACGGGAAGTACGAAAGTTTGAGCCGCGCACCGCCGTCTTTGCTGGAGCGAAGGGAACAGAAGTGATCGCGAGATTGATTCCGCAGGCTCTGGAGATTCTCCGGCCGGGTGGGTGGCTTGTATTTGAGATTAGCGGAACGATCGCTGATCAGGTTCAGCCTTTACTGGCGGACTGGAATGAGTTGAAGGTTATACCAGACTTGCAGGGCATTGCGCGCGTCGTTCGAGCACGAAAACCGCTCGGTTAACGGCGCACCACAGCCGGTTGAATCTCCTCGACATCGATGATGTCGGTAGGATACTTGCCCGTGTAACACGCCGAGCAGTACGAAGTAGATTGACCTTCGCCGCAGGCCTTCTTCAGCCCCTCAAGCGACAAATAAGCAAGAGAATCTGCGCCAATGTAGTCGCGAATTTCATCTACGGATTTATTCGCCGCGATCAGTTGTTTCTTCGAAGGCGTGTCCACGCCGTAGTAGCACGGCGAGATCGTCGGTGGACAGGAAATCCGCATGTGGACTTCGGTTGCGCCTGCGTTGCGGATCATGCGAACGATCTTGCGGCTCGTCGTACCGCGCACGATCGAATCGTCAATCAAGACGACGCGCTTACCCTCGAGCAGAGAACGAACTGGATTCAACTTCAGCTTCACGCCGAAATCGCGGACGCTCTGGCTCGGTTCGATGAAGGTTCGCCCGACGTAGTGGTTGCGGATCAGTCCGAAGCGGAATGGAATGCTACTCTCAGCAGCGTAACCGACCGCGGCGGTCACGCCGGAATCCGGAACGGGGACAACCAAGTCCGCATCTACTGGAGCCTCACGCGCCAGCTGACGGCCAAGTTGCTCGCGGCTTGTTTGAACTGAACGTCCAAAAACAAGACTATCCGGACGGGAAAAATAAACGTGCTCAAAGATGCAGCTCGATTGCGGGGCGGCCGTCGAGTAAAAGCGCGAAGAGATCCCTTCGTTACTGACGATGATCAGTTCCCCAGGCTTTACATCACGGACATACTCAGCCCCGATCAGATCGAACGCGCAGGTCTCGGAGGCAAAAACGATCGTGTCACGCTTCTGGCCCTCGACAGCAGGAATGCGCCCCATTGCCAGTGGACGGAATCCTCGTGGGTCGCGAACCGCGAACACGCGATCGTTGCTCATCATCACCAGTGAGAATGCTCCATCGACGCGCCGCAGGGCGTCGGCCATGGCTTCGGGAAGCGTATGTTCCTTCGACAGCGCGATCAGATGAACGATGACCTCCGTGTCGCTATTCGTCTGGAAAATGGAACCTTGGCTTTCAAGCCGAGCGCGGAGTGAGTGCGCGTTTACGAGATTTCCATTGTGCGCGACAGCAATGGCGCCTTTATTCGATTGGACTAGAATCGGCTGGGCGTTCAGCAGGGCGGAGTCGCCGGCGGTGGAGTAGCGCGTGTGTCCAATGGCGAGTGTTCCACGGAGTTTGGCGAGAACGTCTTCCGTGAAGATGTCGGCCACCGTACCCATAGCTTTGTGGGCTTTTGCCGTGAGGCCGTCGGAAGTGACAATGCCCGCCGACTCCTGGCCGCGATGCTGCAAGGCGTGGAGACCGAGGTAGGCAAGCTTCTCCGCTTCTGGGTGAGAGAAGATAGCGACTACACCGCACTCATCGTGGAACTTGTCAGGTCTGTACATTTCGCTATTGGCCCTTCTCACACGAATATCGGGTTCAGTCTGCCGCAACTAATTCAGGATCACTCTTGAGTGCCGCTTCCAAGGCACCCTCGTACGCTTCTTCCAGTTCAGCAATGGGAGCTTGAATTACAGTCTTTCCGTCGAGAGCGATCTCCAGTACTTCGGGAATCGTCTCGCCAATAACGTACACGGAAACGCCAAATTTCGCCGCCACTTCTTTGATTCGCGCTGCATGGCTGGGGTCGCAAGATACCAAGATTCGGCTCGCATCTTCCCCGAATAGCGAATGCTCGTTGAAAAGCCCGCCGGACGTCAGGTTCACACGTGCTCCTACGTGCTTCGGAAGCGCCTTCTCGGCCAAAGCAACGGCGATGCCTCCATCCGAGCAGTCGTGAGCCGAATCCAATAGCTCTTGCCGAATCAGTTCTACGACGGCTTTCTGCAGGGAAGCTTCGCTTTCGAGTTCCAACTCGGGCGGATAGCCCCAGAGGGATCCAAGAATCTCCTTTGTGTACTCAGAGGAGCCGAACTCCGTTTCCGCGTCGGTGACGTCACCGGGCTCGCCTGCGCGCAACAGCATGAGGGTTCGCCCTGGAGCTGCGAAATGCATCTTCGCGGCTTTGTGGACATCTTCCAAAATTCCAACCACTCCCAGTACGGGAGTGGGATAAATCCCTTCGCCCAGAGTCTCGTTATAGAAGCTGACGTTGCCGCCAGTGATCGGGATTTCCAGTTCCTCGCAGGCTTTGGTGATGCCATCGATGGTCTGCGAGAACTGCCACATGATGTGCGGCTTCTCGGGATTGCCGAAGTTCAGGCAGTTCGTAGCGCCCACGGGAACCGCGCCGGAGCATGCGACTTTGCGCGCTGCCTCAGCGACCGCGTGCATCGCGCCGAGCCGCGGGTCGAGGTAGCACCAGCGTCCATTACCATCAAGTGCCATCGAGAGACCACGCTGCGTTCCCTTGATTCGAATCACGCCTGCGTCGCCCGCGCCTGGTGCTTCCACCGTGTTGGTTTGCACCATGTGGTCATACTGCTGCCAGACCCAACGTTTGCTGCTGATGTTCGGACTGCCCAGAAGCTGCTTTAGAGTTGAAGTGAAATCGCTCTCAATGCCGAAGGTGATGTCCTCAGGCTTTTCGCGCGGGACCGGAGGTTCCCAGCGTGCCAGTGGACGTTTGTAGAGAGGGGCTTCGTCGGTCAACGCCGGATTAGGAATCTCAGCGACGATTTTGCCGTGTTCCAGGACCCGCAGTTTGTTGTCAGTCGTGACCTTGCCGATCTCGACGGCGTCCAGTCCCCATTTTTCGAAGACCCGATAGACCTCGTCTTCTCGCCCTTTCTGGGCGACGAGAAGCATGCGTTCCTGTGACTCGCTGAGCATGATCTCGTAGGGAGTCATGTTCGTCTCACGTTGAGGAACACGGTCGAGTTCAATCTCGATTCCCACGTTGCCGCGGCCGCCCATTTCGCAAGTCGAGCAGGTCAGGCCGGCAGCGCCCATGTCTTGAATGCCTACGATTGCGCCGGTCTGCATGGCTTCAAGACAAGCTTCCAGCAAAAGCTTCTCGAGGAATGGATCGCCGACCTGAACATTCGGGCGCTTTGCCTCGGATGCTTCGCTGAACTCCTCGCTGGCCATGGTCGCGCCGTGGATCCCATCTTTGCCGGTCTTGGCGCCGACGTAGATGACTGGATTGCCTTCCCCCGCCGCGCGGGCGTAGAAAATTTCGTTCTTCTTGACCAAACCCAAGGCAAACGCATTCACCAGCGGATTGCCCGAATAGCAAGCCTCGAATTTGGTTTCGCCACCCAGATTCGGAACTCCGAAGCAGTTGCCATATGAAGCCACGCCGCTAACCACGCCTTCCATCACCGAGTGGTTCTTGTGCAGTTCTTTTCTTGAAATTCCCGATTCCTGAGTGATGGGCCCAAACCGCAAGGAGTCCATCACAGCGACGGGCCGCGCGCCCATGGTGAAAATGTCGCGGAGAATCCCGCCCACTCCGGTTGTTGCCCCTTGGAATGGCTCAATGAAGGAAGGATGGTTATGCGATTCGATCTTGAAGGCGCAGGCCCATCCGTCTCCGATGTCGATGATGCCGGCGTTCTCTCCGGGGCCCTGCAGAACGTGCTTACTGCGAGTCGGGAGTCTTTTCAAATGAACGCGCGATGATTTATAGGAGCAGTGCTCGCTCCACATCACGCTGAATATCCCGAGTTCGGTGAGCGAGGGTTCGCGGCCGCCGAGAAGTTGCTTGATCTTCTCGTATTCGTCGAGCGTAAGGCCATGCTGCCGGATGGTTTCCGGGGAGAAAGCAGAGGTCAAAGAAGTAGGCATGGAGAGCCTCTATTGTCGCATTTTGGAGTGCGGCAGCGATAGGGGTTCTTGGGCGGGATTTTGCGCATTTTTCGAAGCCGCGCCTGCTAGGATTCTCAAGGCATGAAATCGGTCATCGTCGGCACCGCCGGGCACATCGACCATGGTAAAACCGCGCTGGTTAAGGCTCTTACGGGCATTGATGCGGACCGCCTGCAGGAGGAGAAACGCCGAGGAATCACGATCGATCTTGGGTTTGCGCACATGGACCTCGTCGACTCAGCAGGTGAGCGCATGCAGGTGGCTTTTGTGGATGTGCCGGGACACGAGCGGTTCGTGCGCAATATGCTGGCGGGCGTGGGTGGGATCGATCTTGTCATATTGGTCATTGCGGCCGACGAATCCATCAAGCCACAGACTCGGGAGCACTTCGACATTCTGCAACTGCTCGGAGTACAGCGGGGAATCACGGTGCTGACGAAAGCCGATGCGGTTGACGCTGAGACCCTGGAAGTCGTGCGACTCGAAGTCGAAGAATTCTTGCGCGGCACATTCCTCGAGGCGCCCAAGGCTCCGATTGTCGCAGTCAGTTCTTTGACTGGCTCGGGGCTGGAAGAGCTGAAGAAGGCCATTGCTGCGACAGCCGATCAGGTTCCAGCGCGAGACTCGAAGGGCTTGGCGCGCCTTCCGGTCGATCGCGTGTTCACGATGAAGGGATTCGGCACGGTGGTGACCGGAACACTGATTTCTGGAACGATCCGCCAGGAGAACGAGTTGGAGGCATTCTCCACGGGCAGAAAGTTTAGAGTGCGTGGGGTGCAAGTCCACGGGGAACCTGCGAAGGTCGCGGTTGCTGGGCAACGGACAGCAGTCAACGTGGTTGGAGCGAGCACCGAAGATCTTGCGCGCGGGATGATTTTGGCCCCGCCAGATACTTTTACCGCAACACGCCGAGTGGACGTTCAACTCCGGCTACTATCGTCAGTACCACGGGCCCTGAAGAATACCGCTCGGGTCCATTTTCATTGTCAAACGATGGAGACGATCGCTGGCATACGGCTGATCGATAGAGCGCAGATTCTTCCGGGCGAAACCGCCTTCGCGCGTCTGCTCTTGCCGCAGCCTGTCCTTTTGCTCCCCGGAGACCATTTCATCATCAGGCAGTTCTCCCCGGTCGTGACGATAGGAGGAGGCGTTGTTCTCGATGCTGCGCCGCTCGCGAAGCTTTCTAAAGATGGCAGAAGCCTCGCGCTCCTGTCTGACTGGGATATTGAGAAATCTTTACAGGTGCGCATAGTGCGACGCGGGCAGGTGGGCATCTCCATCCAGAGGCTGGTCGCAGAGTCTGGCTTGGAGGAGACACAAATCGAGAATGCTCTCAACTCATCGTTGCATAAGGGCGAGATCGTACGTGTGGGGAACTTCTTTGTTGAGTTGGGGCAACTGACTGCTCTCATGCAACTCATTCGTGACGCAGTGACAGAATTTCATACAAAGAACCCACTCGAATCTGGGATTACAAAAGAGCGACTTCGGGAAGAGGTGAAGCCCGTATCGCCCATTTTCGACCACATCCTTCAAAGCCTGATGGCGCAGAAAAAAATCGAGGTCACGGGCGAACTCGTCCGTCTACCAGGGCGCGGCGTTGTAATGAAAGATGAAGAGGCTGAGTCAAAGAAAAAAATTGAAGGAGCTTTCGCGGCCGCGGGATTGAAAGTTCCTGCTTTACCGGAAGTGCTGGCGGGACTGAAAATCGATAAGGTGCGTGCACAGAAAATCGTGACGCTTCTGCTGCGCGATAAAGTGCTGATTAAAGTCTCCGATGACCTTGTATTTCATAACTCGGCGCTCGCGCACTTGCGGCAGCAGGTGGCCGTGCAAAAGAGCAGATCGGCGAGTATGGATGTTGCGTTGTTCAAAGAAATGACGGGTGTAAGCCGCAAATATGCGATTCCGCTGCTTGAGTATCTTGATCGGGAGCGTGTCACGAAGCGCGTCGGAGATTCGCGGGTAATCCTCTGACGAGCGCTGACATCTCTGTGCCACAATGAAGGAAGCGAAGTGTTGAATTCTGGGTCGTGAAGGATCGCAGGTTGAATCGGATGTCTCCCGTCAAAATCATAGGCGCAGGGCTTGCCGGGTCGGAAGCCGCGTGGCAGTGCGCGCGCCGCGGCATCGACGTCGAACTCTGCGAGATGCGTCCGGTACGTTCTACACCTGCACACCAGACCGCCGATTTCGCCGAACTGGTCTGCTCAAATTCTCTGAAGTCCGACAGCGAGAACACTGCTCCTTGGCTTCTCAAAGAGGAAATGCGGCGTGCGGGGTCGTTGCTCATGGAGATCGCGCGCGAGTGTGCAGTTCCAGCGGGTCACGCACTGGCGGTCGATCGGGTTACTTTTGCGGCGCGAGTCACGCAAGCAATTTCGCACGAGCCTCGAATTCATGTGCGTCGAGAAGAGATCGGATCTGTAGACGAGACGAGGGGCGTGACGATCATCGCCACAGGCCCATTAACGTCCGATGCTCTGGCATCAGAGATTGCGCGGTTGAGCAACGACGGCGCCGAGCATGAGAAGGCAGCGGCCCATCTCTATTTCTACGACTCGATCAGTCCGATCGTGGAGGCGGAATCGATCGACATGTCGCGCGTTTACATGGCGGCGCGCTACGACAAAGGTTCGGCAGATTACATCAACTGTCCGATGACACAAGAAGAATACGGCGCATTCTACGATGCTCTGCTTTCGGCACAGTCCGTGGAGGAAAAAGATTGGGAAAAGCTGAATTACTTTGAAAGCTGCCTCCCCATTGAAGAGATCGCCCGGCGCGGGCGCGATACTTTGCGTTTCGGACCGATGAAACCTGTGGGGTTGAGGGATCCGCGAACGGGTAAGACGCCGTATGCCGTTGTGCAGTTACGCCAAGAGAATCTGCGGGCCGATTCCTATAACCTCGTTGGATTTCAAAATCATCTGAAGTTCGGCGAGCAGGCTCGTGTTCTGCGACTCATACCCGGTCTCGAGAACGCGCAATTCCTGCGCTACGGGCAGATTCATCGCAACACGTATATCAACGGACCAAGTCTGCTGGGGGAGACTTTGCAGATGAAATCCCATCCGAAGGTCTTTTTCGCGGGACAGATCTGTGGAGTTGAGGGCTACGTAGAGTCCATCGCAACCGGCCTCATTGCCGGAACGCATGCCGCGGCTCTAGTCTCCGGCGCTCCGTTGATACCAGCGCCCCGCGCTTCCGCCTTCGGTTCCCTCACACACTATGTGACTCATTCAGACCCGAACAACTTCCAGCCGGCCAATATTACTTTTGATTTGCTACCCGCCCTCGACCGGAAAGTTCGCGATCGCAAAGAGCGGCATCGTTTGCAATGCGAGTTAGCATTAAAAGAATTTGATTTGTGGCTGGCCGGGATTGCCCCGGTGCATGTCTAGGTCACGCAACTCTCCTTACATAAAACCCAAAAATCCTGAACAAAAATGCCACTAGATTCGTATCTCCAAGTGGAAGGGGCTCACTTTCTCCACAGGGCCTCGTCCAAGTCAGTGGCATGACGATTCGTGACTTATTCGTCGATGTTCTACGCACCTTGTGGTCGCACAAGTTACGAGCATTCCTGACGATGTTTGGAATTGCGTGGGGCATCGTGTCGATCGTGCTGATGGTCGCGGCGGGCGAAGGCTTGCGAAAAGGCCAGGCGGAGCAGGCCCGAAACTTGGGCAAAGACGTCATGATCGTCTTTCATGGCCGAACCAGCCTGCAGGCGGGCGGCATGCACGCGGGGCGCGTGATCCACTGGGAAGATGAAGATGTGCAAGTCGTTCAGTCGGAGTCTCCGGATTGCGAATACGCCATCCCCGAACTCGAGCAAGATACAGTCCGTACGCATTCCAATTACAACAATGCAGCTTTGACGGTTACCGGATCGTACCCACCATTCGGCTACATTCGTACCCTGGATGTCGGGCAGGGCCGCTTCTATGACTGGGACGACATGCGCGAAGCCCGCCGCGTGGCATTTCTGGGATCAGACGCAGCGAAGCAGCTTTTCCCCGGGCGAAATCCCGTTGGCGAGAATGTTTATCTGAACGATTTTCCTTATACGGTCATTGGTGTGATGGCAAAGAAGAAGCAGGACTCGAGCTATGACGGGTGGGATGTCAACAAAGTATTTTTGCCGTTTACCGCGATGAAGCGCGATTTTCCAGACAAGCCTCCGGGAACCAATACGACATTCGATCAGCTTCTCGTGACTCCGAGGTCGGTATCGCAACATGAAGCATGCAAGCGCGAGGTTCGCGTCGCGCTGGCCCGCATGCATCGCTACGATCCAAACGACAAAGAAGCATGTCCAATCTGGGATACCGTGCAGGAAGCGCAGGCTTTTAAGACGATGACCGACGGCATGAAATTCTTCCTCGGAGCGGTAGGTATCGTCACCCTGCTGCTCGGAGGGATTGGCGTCATGAATGTGATGCTCGTGGCGGTACGCGAGAGGACCCGAGAGATCGGAGTGAGAAAAGCAATCGGCGCGCCGGCAGGAACAATCCTGAGGCAGTTTTTCATGGAGGCCTTGATCATCGCGCTGCTCAGTGGAGGAATCGGGCTCGGGATTGCATTCGGCTTTTGTGCGCTGGTGAATCTGCTGCCGATGCCTGACTTCTTTGCGGGCTTGATTCCGAGCTGGAGTTCAGGGCTCACAGCTGCAGGACTATTGGGTGCGATTGCGGTGGGCGCGGCGCTCTATCCCGCGAGGAGGGCGGCGTCGATTGATCCGATCGAAGCGCTGCGGTATGAGGCTGGCGGATAAGTCCCGAATCGAGTTTCTTTTCCATGTTGATTGAGATCATTCTCGAAGCCTGGGTCGCGCTAAAGCGCAACATCACACGCAGCTTTCTTACGATGCTCGGGATTGTTTGGGGAATCGCAACCGTGACGTTGCTCATCGCGTATGGAAGCAGTTTTCGCAGCGTTCTCGTACATGGGTTCGATGCCTTCGGAAAGAGCGTCGTGATCTGTTGGCCGCAGCAAACCAGCGAGCAGCCTGGAGGCCAGCGTGCCGGCAAGAAAGTCGTTCTCGAGCAGGCCGACCTCGATATGGTGAAGGCGACCGCACCGCTCGTGAAACATGTATGCCTCGAAACTGTCCGCCGGCCAGGCATTGCCTATGGTGACCGCCTGGTGGGCACCGCGCCGGTGCGCGGAGTCTGCCCGGAGTATGGCGAAATGCGGAATGAAGTCCCTTCTGAAGGCCGCTGGATCAACGCAGAAGACGAACTGGAACGGCGCCGGGTCATCTTTCTCGGCGGAAGATTGAAGGAACAACTTTTCAGTGGACGTCCAGCTGTTGGCGAAACGGTTCTCGTTTCCGGCGTGCGCTTCACCGTAATCGGCGTGATGACTCGCAAGATCCAGCTGAGCAATTACTTTTCCAGCGACGACGACTCCTCGTGGATTCCTTATTCGGCGGCTGGCGATCTGTGGAACACGCGCTATGCGGCCGTCATGGTCTTTGAGCCAATTGCGCCTCAGTTTGAAAAGAAAGCAATGGCTCAGGTTTTAGCTGCGGTCGCGACACGCCAAAATTTTTCCCCGACTGATCCGAAGGCCTTCCAGATGTTCGGCCGCGACGAGTTTCGTCCGGTGATTGATGCGCTGACGATTGGATTACAGGTGCTGCTTACATTCATCGGTACGTTGACGCTAGGTATCGGCGGCGTCGGCGTAATGAACATCATGCTCGTTTCAGTGGATGAGCGAATCCGCGAAATCGGGCTACGACGCGCACTGGGAGCCCGCAAGCGGCATATCAAGTTTCAGTTTCTGGCGGAGACGCTGTTGATCATGCTGGTAGGCGGCGCGATTGGAGTCATTCTTTCTTACCTCATCGCATGGGGCGTCGGTACGCTGCCAATGATGGGTCCGCTGTTTGAGGACGACTCCGGACAAGGTGACATTCACCTGCGAATCTCGATGATCACGGTGCTGCTGTCTACGGGTGCTCTCCTTCTGGTTGGTGTTGCCAGCGGACTTGTTCCGGCGCTGCGGGCGTCCAAATTGGATCCAGTTGAGGCGCTGCGGTATGAATGATCAGATCGACCTGATTGAGGTGATCCCAGTCACCACTCGCGAATCCGGTTGCCCTCCGGACTCGTTCGCAGTACCTTGCTCGTGAGCGTTCCGGTCGAGGTGCACTGTGCCCATCTCCGCTGTCGATACCATCTCGCTTGCCTTCGAACACACCAAACGGCAACTGTTTCAACCGTTTCGCTTTGGGCAATGGACCCGCCTGGCGTTCGTGGGATTGCTCGCTGGCGAGCTGGGTTCGGGCGGAAATCTCAATCCAAATTCCGGCCGCGGCGGAGGCGCCTATCCCTTGGGATTCCCCAAAATTGATCCCGCCATCCTCGCTGGTTTGATTGGGACCATCGTCGTTACCGGGCTAATTCTCTTCATTGTGTTTCTCTATATCAGCAGCGTAATGCGCTTCATTTTGTTCGATAGCGTCCTTAAAAGAGAGTGTCACATTCGAGAAGGATGGAACAGAAGACAGGGCATTGCATGGCCTTTCTTCCTTTGGCAGATCGGCTTCACACTTATAACGTTCGTCGTAGCCATCGTTCTGTTTGGTCTTCCAGCTCTCTTCGCCTACACCGCCGGATGGTTCACTCACCCGAAAGAGCACATCGCCGGGCTGGTGATTGGCGGAATTGTCGTCTTGTGCGTGTTTTTGCTGTTCTGTGTCGTGGTAGCCGTTGTGCATGTAATGACCAAAGACTTTGTCATTCCTCAGATGGCAATCGAGGGCATCGGCCCGATAGAAGCGTGGCGACGATTGTTGCCCACGCTGGACGCGGAGAAGGGTGGTTACGCCGCCTACATCGGGATGAAGATTGTCCTGGCAATCGGGGCTGCGATTTTGGTGACCATCGCGACGGTGATCTTGGGAGTGCTTGTAGCGATTCCAGTTGTCGGAGTAGTTGTTGCAGCGGTGCTCGCCGGGAAAACCGCTGGTTTAACCTGGAACGTTTTCACGATCACGGCAGCGGTCGTCGCTGGCTGCATCCTTCTTGCAATCTTTTTCTACTTAGTGGCGATGATCTCGGTCCCTGTAATCGTCTTTTTCCCGGCGTATTCCATCTACTTCTTCGCTGCCAGATACCGAGCGCTCAGTGTAGTTCTGTATCCGCCGCCCACGGCGACAGTCACAAATCCGCTTCCTCCCGACTTGCCGCCCGCGCCTTCGCCGGCGTGACCCGTTGAGTTCCACTTTGCAGAGTGTTGGAACTCCTGCCGTTAGAGAGGTGTCTGATCCTGCAGACACGCGTGCCCGAGAGGAGCAATACTCATGGCTTTCTCAATGGCAGGCGGAGGTCCGTCCAGACCGCAGATCAATGTCACACCGCTGATCGATGTGTTGCTGACGCTGATCATCATGTTCATGCTGGTGGTATCGATGGACCCAGAGTTTGGGGAAAAGGCACAAATTCCTCAACCGGACCAGAAGCCGGCGTCCACGCAGCCGCGGGCTCGTACCATAGTGATCCAGGTATTGTGGACTGCGAAAGATCGACCACCCTCGGTCAAGATTAATCAGGACGACGTGCCATGGCCAGAGTTGGAGAATCGTTTGGCGCGAATTTACTTAACTCGCGTAGAGAAGGTGGCCTTTGTGCGCGGAGACGCAGACGTCGATTTTGAGTACGTTGCAGATGTGATTGATCAGGCCCATCATGCGGGTGTGCAAAGAATTGGGCTCATGACTCAGGACAAACAAATGCCGCCGGATTAAGGGGCCTACTCTCTGGCTCTTGTCTTTATCCAAATCGGTGTACCCATGAAGCCGAATGCGGCGCGAATCTGATTCTCGAGGAATCGGTGATACGCGAAATGCAGCTTCACGCTGCGGTTCGTGAAAAGCACAAAGGTTGGTGGTGCAACCGAAGCTTGCGTCAGGTAGAGAATCTTGACCCGCTGCCTCATGGGAACAGAAGCACGATCAAAATCGATATGCTCGAGAAACCGATTCATTTCCGAAGTGGTGATTCGTTTCCTGCGCTCGGCGGCGACTTTTTCCAGCAGCGGGAATATTTGGTCTGTTCCCTTGCCGCTCTGAGCCGAAATGAAGACGATTGGCGCGTAATTTAAAAACTTGAGCTCATATCGCAGGCGTTCTTCATACGCGGCGCGGTCTCCGGGGCGCTTTGTCTCGCGCATGCGCTCAGACTTTGTCGGCCTTCCTTTTTTCTCTTGCCCGCTGATCATCAAGTCCCACTTATTCACGACGATGATGATGGATCGCCCGCTCTCGTGGGCGTAACCTGCGATCGACGCATCGAGTTGGCTGACTCCCTCCGTCGCGTCGATCACGAACAGAGCGATATCGGCCGCTTCGAGGTGTTTGTGAGCCATCACGACAGAAAGTTTCTCTGCCATGAGATGAGTCTTGCCCTTGCGGCGAATCCCGGCCGTGTCGATGAACCGGAAGGTGCGCCCATTGTGTTCGACAACTTCATCCACAGCGTCGCGGGTGGTGCCAGGAATCGGAGAGACGATGGCGCGATCGGAAGATGTCAGGGAGTTCAGCAGTGTTGATTTGCCGACATTTGGGTGGCCGATGATGGCCACTTTGATCTCATGCTCCGCCTGCTGGTCTTCAGTTGCAGATTCCTCCTGCCGATCGATCGGTTCCTCTGCCACCTCTGTGCCTTCTGTGGCGATGGCCTTGGGCAGTATGGCAACGACGGCGTCCAGCAGGTCGTCCACGCCCCGGGCGTGCTCGGCAGAAATAGGGAACATCTGCCTGATCCCGAGACGGTGAAAGTCATCGATGAGCGACGATTGCTTCTCCGAGTCGACTTTGTTCACGGCGAGGAAGAGAGGACGATTGCCCTTGCGAAGAAGGCGAACAAGTTCGAGATCAGGACCCGCCAACTCGGAACGTCCGTCGACCACCATGATAATCGCCGCAGCTTCTTCCAATGCGACTCGCGCCTGCCGAAAGATCTCCGACGGGATTAAGTCCTTTTCTTCAGGCAGGATGCCGCCAGTGTCGACGATGCGAAGTTTTCGGCCATCCCATTCAGCATCACCGTAAAGACGATCCCTGGTGATGCCGGGCTCGTCGCCCACAATCGCTCGCCGCTTCCCAACGATGCGGTTGAACAGGGTGGACTTCCCGACATTCGGTCGACCGACGATAGCCACGACAGGAATCGTCGCCGGGGCAGAAACTGGAGTGCCAACTAAATTGTCAGAGGCCTGGCTCAATTAAGGCTCGCTTCGGGCGCATTGCCGGCGGCATCGCAGCTGCCGACATCTTAGGATGCCCGGAATCGCTATTATAGAGACTTCCGTGCCTCAGCCTTTCGATCCCGTATCTCTTGTTTCCGGCCCGAAGCCTGCCGCTGCGAAGGAATCGTCACTTCATCAGTTCTTCGGACCCGGCGGCGTGCTGTCACGAAAGCATCCGGCATACGAGTTCCGCCGTGGGCAGCTGCAGATGGCGCAGGCCATCGAACAGGCGCTGGAGGAGAAGCGGCACCTGGTCGTTGAAGCCGGTACCGGAACCGGCAAGACCCTCGCCTATCTCGTCCCGGTGATTCGCTCCGGCAAGCGCGTCATCATCTCCACCGGCACCAAGAATCTGCAAGAACAGCTTTTCTACAAAGACGTCCCCTTCCTCGAAAAGGCGCTCTACGGAGATTCAGGTGAGCACCTTTCCGTTTGCTACATGAAAGGGCGAAACAACTATCTCTGCCGGAAGAAGCTTTACGATCTGACCAATCAGCCCGTTCTCAGCGGATTGGAAGAGATTGAGCAGTATCGCGCGATTGCGGCATGGGAGAAGAACACATCTACGGGCGACCGCGCGGAGTTGGCGGAACTTCCGGAAGCGAGCGCGCTGTGGCACAAGCTCGATGCCCGAGCCGATACCTGCACTGGCCAAAAGTGCAGCGAGTGGGAGCGATGCTTCATCACAGAGATGCGGCGGCGTGGGATGGAGAGCGACATCATCATCGTCAACCACCATCTCTTTTTTGCCGATCTTGCGATCAAACTGCAGGCCGACGGCGCGCCCGATGCGGGCATTCTGCCCGAAGCTGCCGCCGTGATCTTCGACGAGGCGCACGAACTTGAAGAGATCGCGGGGAACTATTTCGGAATCTCAGTCAGCAACCTGCGAGTCGAAGAATTGGCTCGCGATGTTGAGCAATCCCTTCAGCACAATCAAATGTTTTCGGCTTCCCTCTCGGGGACTCTAGGAAGTCTGCGTGAGCGTTCGCAGCTTTTCTTCTCGTTGCTCCCATCAGGGGACGGACGCTTCGCATTCGAGACTCGGCGCGAATTTCTCGAGGAGAATGGGGACGAATACGCCGGGTTGAATCAGGCACTCACGAGGCTTGCCGGCGAACTGGAAGGCTTGCAACAAAAGCCAGAAGAGATTTTCGGCTTTGTCCGCCGGGCACAGGAAATTCAAGTGCAACTGAGTTTTGCGCTCGAATCAGAAGACAAGAATTGTGTTTTCTGGATCGAGCGGCGCGGAAGGGGAGGCTTTTCCCGCAACAGCGGCTCTGATAAAAAAGAGGCTTTCTCGGGACGACAGCACGTGTTTCTGCAGGCGACTCCGATCGACGTCGGTCCGATCTTGCGTGAGTGCCTCTGGTCGAAATTGGAGTCCGCCATTCTCACTTCCGCAACGCTCGCCGTTACTGGAGGATTCGAATACATCAGGCGACGGCTAGGATTCGAACACGCGCGAGAGTTGGTCCTGCCCTCACACTTCGACTATCAGAGCCAGGCGGTCCTGTATGTTCCTCCCGATCTTCCTGATCCGCGCACTCCACAGTTCACCATCAAGGCAGCCGAACACATCCGTAAGTTGCTGGAGATCACCCGGGGTCGTGCGTTCGTCCTCTTCACCAGCTACGCGCAGATGAATGACATTTATCAACGGCTTTTGGGCGAAATCGAATTCCCGATGTTGCGCCAGGGAGATGCCCCGAAAAGCGCGCTGCTCGAGGAGTTTCGGCTGACGCCGAATGCCGTGCTATTTGCGACGTCTTCGTTTTGGCAGGGAGTGGACGTTCAGGGAGAGCAACTCAGTTGCGTGATTATCGATCGCCTGCCGTTTGCGGTGCCAAGCGATCCGGTCGTAGCGGCGCGGGTGAAGGCGATTGACGCTGACGGGGGCAATGCCTTCTTCCAATATCAGGTTCCATCAGCGGTCATAACGCTGAAACAAGGCTTTGGAAGACTAATTCGCTCGCTCCACGACCGAGGACTTCTTGTTTTGCTCGACAACCGCATTCTAAAAAAGCAATATGGCCGTGTTTTCGTCGACAGCCTGCCAAACTACAAGCGCACGACCGATATCGGCGTGGTCGAGCGTTTCTTCGGCGTAGGCGAGTAGATTCTCCTACTTGTGTTCCTCAGCGGCTCCGGGATTTTCCAGAACTTGCACGACTAGTCCCGACGGCTGCGCCTTTGTGCGATATACGCGCTCGGTTGCCTTAACAAAATCAGCAGGTTTTGCATCGGGAATGTTGACGAAGGTCTGAGGATTCCGATCCGTCAGCGGAAACCATGAACTCTGGATCTGAACCATGATGCGATGGCCTTTACGGAAAGTGTGGTTCACGTCTTGCATTGTGAAGCCGACCTCCTCCACCTTGCCAGGAGTAAATGGTTCCGGCTTCTCGAAGCTGTGGCGGAATTTTCCCCGGAACGGCTCGCCTCGCACTAACTGCTGATATCCACCCATCGCAAAGTTTGGCGGTCCTACATCGGTTCGCGGTTTGTTGTGATCCTCGGATTTCTGCGCGTCCAGTTTGCTTTCCGGGTAATCGGTCGGGTAGACGTCGATTAGCTTGACGTCCCAGTCAGAATCCGTGCCCGAAGTAGAGACGAACAGCTTTGGTGAAAGAGGCCCCAGAATCGTTATGTCCTCCTGCAGCGGAGATGTCGAATAAACCAGAACATCTGTTCGGCTATCGGCGAAACGCTGGTCAGAAACCATGTATTCCTGGGGTACGTTCATTGCAGTGTAGCTCACGAAAGGAACGGGTTTGGCCGGATCGCTGATGTACTCATCAAACTCTGATGCGTCAGCGCTTGGCGCATCGAACGAAAGAAAGCCATTCGCATGAAGATATAGCGTGCGGGTTTGTGCTTCCTTCGGAGGCCACGCGGAGTACCGTCTCCAGACGTTCGTGCCAGTTTCGAAAACGTAAGCTTTTGGCAGCTTTGGTTCGCCGGTTCCTTTCAGGTAATGCTCGAAAAATGGAAACAGGATGTTCTTGCGATAGAAATCCCCCGTATTCGAGGCGAAATCGGCTCGGCTCAGGCGCTCGCCGTCATAACCCGCCCATCCGCCATGCACCCACGGACCCACGACCAGCGCATTGAAAATGCCCGGATTGTTCTTATCGACGGAGTGGAAAGTACTAAACGGGCCTTGAAGATCTTCGGCATCAAACCAACCCCCAACGGTGAGCACGGCACAATGGATGTTCTTCATGTGCGGCGCGAGATCGCGGACTTTCCAGTAGTCGTCGTATGTGTCGTGACGCATCTGGTCGTCAAAAAGCGCGCTCTTTTCGTCGAGCAGCTTCGACAGATTGCCGATTGGGCCGACATTTAGATAGAAGTCGTATCCGTCATTCGTCTTGAAGTCGAACGGCACGGATTTCTGAGGAAGCTGCGGGTTATCCTGCGGCTTGAAGAACGCATAAAAACCGAAGTTCGCAGCTAGCATGAAAGCGCCGCCATGGTAGGCATCGTCTCCCATGAACAGATCCGTCATTGGAGCCTGCGGCGACGCGGCCTTCAGCGCAGGATGTGAGTCGATCATGCTGGCCGACGTATAGAATCCCGGGTACGAAATCCCCCAGATTCCTGCGTTGCCGTTGTTGTTCGGCACATTCTTCAGCAGCCAATCGATCGTGTCATAGAGATCGCTGGCATCGTCCACATCCTTTTTCGACTTTTTGTTATCGACATGAGGAGTCATTTCAACGAACTGGCCTTCCGACATATAACGTCCGCGAACGTCCTGGAAAACAAAAATGTAGCCGGACTTTTCGAAGTCGGACGACGGGCCAAGCCGCTTCGGATAGTGGTCCACACCATATGGGCCCACACTGTAGGGAGTGCGGTCGATCAGAAACGGATACGAATGGGAACTATCCTTCGGAACGTAAACGGATGTGAACAGGTGAACGCCATCCCGCATAGGAATCCGGTATTCGTATTTTGTGTAGTGCTCCTTAATGTCGAACTCGGGTTCTTCACTCCTCTTTTGTGCTGAGACGCCGGCGAGAAGGACCGTAAGAAAGACGCACAAAACTAACGAGATCTGGCGGCGCATACGTTCCCCATGAGGCTTGTAGCCAAGCGGCCAACCTACATGCGTCGATGGCGCGGGGTCAAGTGCAAGCGCTTGGGCGGGGTACAATAGAAGCTTGCGGATGCTGCATCAAGTGCAATGAGCACGCGCGGCTCCGGGAGGACCATGTTCGAGGTTACGGTCGAAGATTCGTTTGCGGCAGGCCATTACCTGCGCAACTACAAAGGCAAGTGCGAGAATCCGCACGGCCACAATTACAAGATTCGTGTCACTCTGGCGGGTGCGGAACTCGACAAAGCTGGGCTCCTGCTCGATTTCAAAGACCTGCGTGAAGTCATGAAGCACGTGATCGAGCGTCTCGATCACCAGATGATCAACGATATTGAGCCTTTCACGGCGATCAATCCTTCGGCCGAAAATCTGGCGAAGTATTTTTATGATCAGTCTAATACGCGCCTGCAGGCTGTCACCCATGGCCGGGTACGGGTCAAGGACGTTACGGTATTTGAGACCGATACGACGACCGCCAAGTATTCTGAGTAATCGTTTACAACTCTCAGCTGGCTCAGGGCGCTAGCCCGTTTGCGAATCTGTCATGCAAATCATTGAAATCTACAAGTCGTTGCAAGGGGAATCGACGCACGCCGGGCTTCCCTGCGTTTTCGTTCGACTGATGGGATGCAATCTGCGCTGCACGTGGTGTGATAGCGAGTATACATTCCAGGGCGGGCGAAAGATGACGATCGGCGAAGTCCTGGATGAGGTGACGCGCCTTAGCCCCAGCGGTGGACTGGTCGAGATCACGGGCGGCGAGCCGATGCTGCAGGAACGCGAAGTCGTTCCCTTAATGCAAACGTTATCAGAAGAAGGTTACAAAGTCCTGCTGGAGACTAGCGGAGAGCGGCCGCTGGAGAGGGTTCCTGTTGATGTCATCAAAATCGTCGACGTGAAGTGCCCCGACTCTGGAGAAGGCGACACTTTCCACCGCGAAAATCTGGAGACACTGACAGGGAATGACGAGCTTAAGTTCGTGCTCAGCAGTCGGGGCGACTACGACTTTGCCAAAGACTTTGTCCAGCGCCATGATCTTGCTCACCGTGTGAACGCGGTGTTGTTTTCTCCGGCATTTCGGAAAGATGCTACTGGCACCCGCGACAGTTCGCATTGCTTGCTCGATCCGCAGCAACTGGCGGAATGGATGATCGCCGACAACGTCCCCGCGCGTCTGGGATTGCAGTTGCACAAATTTATCTGGGATCCCGCTGTCAAAGGCGTCTAAAGACCTCGGAATAGATGTCAGCTTTGAGCAAATCCCGTGCGGTCGTACTCCTCAGTGGCGGCATGGATTCTTGCGTCTGCGCAACACTGGCCGCGCGCGACTACGCGGCGGCTGCTGTGCACGTAAGTTACGGACAACGAACCGAAGAGCGCGAGCGCCAGTCATTTATCGCAATTTGCCGGCGACTTAACATCCATGATCGGCTGATGGTTCGAAACGATGCGCTCCGCCAGATCGGTGGGTCGGCTCTGACGGATCAGTCGATCGATGTTCCGGAATCGGAAAATGTCGGTCAAAGCATCCCGGTGACTTATGTTCCATTTCGGAACGCCCATTTCCTCGCTGTCGCCGTGAGTTGGGGCGAAGTACTTGGGGCCGAGAAAATCTACATTGGAGCCGTTGAACCAGATAGCTCGGGCTATCCGGATTGTCGGCCTGCCTACTACAAAGCCTTCAATGAAGTCGTCAAGGCTGGCACAAAGGACGGCCGGATCGAGATCGTGGCTCCGCTGATTGCCATGAAGAAGGCGGAGATTGTGCGCCTTGGCCTTGAACTCAGTGCGCCCTTCGATTTAACTTGGTCTTGTTACAGCCGCGAGGACGAGGCCTGCGGATTATGCGACAGCTGTGTGCTGCGCCTGCGTGCCTTTCAGTCGGCCGGAGCACAGGATCCAATTCCGTACGCGGCAAGATGATTTTTTGTTGGAACGGTGCAGAAGTTTGAGGCTCGAAACCAGCCTTCGTCGGCACCGAAAATTCTGCTCAGATGCAGTGCATTGCCGGGAGGCAAACCATGACGAAGCACTTGGCAATTATTTGGAGTTTGATCATCGTATTCTGTTCGTCCATGGCCTTCGCGCAGGCCGCGGGAACCGTAAAAGGTGTGTGCAGAGACGCCGAAGGTAAGCCGATCGCCGGGGGCGTCGTCGAGTACACCAATCTTGATAACGGCCAGAAGTACAACCTGAAGACCAACAACAAAGGCGAGTACTTTTCTCTCGGCATTACACCGGGCAAGTACAAAGTGACCCTTTACCAGACGCCTGACGATCAGAAGGCCGGGAAGGAGTTGTATCACATCAACGGTTTTCAGGTTTCGTTGGATGAGAACCTTCTCGATCTCGATCTGAAGAAGGAAGCCGAGTCGCAGGCCAAAGGCGTGGGTCTTTCTCCCGAGGAACTGAAGGCCAGACAGGAGCAACAGGCCAAGCAGCAGAAAGAAGTGAACACGGTCAAAAGCCTGCAAGCTAAGCTGGACGCAGCGAACGCTGCAATTCAAGCCAAAGACTATGAAACGGCCATTACAAATCTGACCGAAGCAAACCAGATCGATGCCACCCGTGACGTTCTCTGGTACCGCTTGGGCGACGCCTATCGGCTCTCTGCTTCCACCCAGACAGACTCAGCTGAAAAACAGAAGCGCTATGACTCGGCGGTGGACTCTTACAACAAGGCCATTCAGCTTCTGCAGGAGAACATCCAGAACGGCAAAGAGAAAGACGCCGCCAAAGCGAACACGAAACTCGCGGGCTTTTACATCAACCTGGCAGATGCGTATGCCAAGAATAAGAAGATCGATGACGCAGTCAAGAGCTACGAGGCGGCAGCGAAGGCGGATCCGGCCTCTGCTGCAAGCGCGTATTTCAATATTGGCGCCGTGTACACCAACGCGGGCCGCGTGGATGATGCCAACGCTGCTTTCGACAAGTGCATTGCCGCCGATCCGACCCGCGCCGAAGCCTACTACCAAAAGGGCGTGAATCTGCTTGGGAAAGCGACGCTTCAGGGCAACAAGACCGTCGCTCCTCCCGGGACTGCCGAGGCCCTTCAGAAGTATCTGGAGATGGCGCCGAACGGTCCCAACGCCCAAAGTGCGAAGGACTTGCTGGCCAGCATTGGTTCGTCCGTTGAGACCAGCTACGGGACCAAGAAGAAGACCACGAAGAAGTAAATGTAGCGTTTTCAACTATTTGCAGCGATAGGGGCGGCTCTTGCGAGCCGCCCTTCTGCCTTCAATCCACCATGGAGTTACCAAGGACTATGCACTTCATGGCCTTCGCCATTTCCCCGGGCAAGCGATACATTGGAAACATCGGTTTCTCCCCATTCTGTGGTGCGTGCAATTCCTTAAGCGAGGAAGAATGGCAGCACCAACAATTGCTCCGATCTCGGTCGTTTTAGACGATGTCTCGGGAAGCGGCCAGGTAGCGACTCCCGCCCTGTTAGGCGGGATGCTGCGAGCCGCCGAAAAGATCAGCGACCTCATTTTCTCTCCCGGACGGCCGCCGCAGGTCCAGGTGTACGGCCAGATGATTCCCGTTCAAGTGCCGGGATTCACGGTTCTTACTGCCGACGACACCCGTCGCATCGCAGCGGATTTAATCGGAGACAACAAGCAGGCGATTACCACGCTACGCGAGCATGGGGCCTGCGATATTTCGTTCGGTCTTCCCGGCCTCGCACGTTTTCGCGTCAACATCTTCATTCAGCGTGGAAGCTGCGCGGTCGTAATGCGGGTTATTCCGACAAACATTCCTGACTCTGGATCATTGCGCCTGCCCTCATCCCTGTCCGAAATTACCAAGCTCCGGGACGGAATCGTTCTCGTGACCGGCTCGGCTGGATCAGGCAAATCGTCGACACTCGCGGTGCTGCTGGACGCGATCAACCGCGAGAAGTACTACCACATCATCACCATCGAAGATCCGCTCGAGTTCTTGCACAATCACAAGTGTTCGACGATTCATCAGCGCGAACTACACAGCGACACGCCCAGCTTTGCTCATGCTCTCCGTTCGGCCATGCGGCAAGCTCCTAAGGTCATCATGGTTGGCGAGATGCGCGATCGCGAAACCATCGAAATCGTGTTGGAAGCGGCCGAGACTGGACATCTGGTCTTTTCCAGCTTGAACACTATGGATGCCGCAAAAACCGTCGAGCGGATCGTGAGTTCATTCACGCCCGCCGAGCAACAGTCGATTCGGGCTCGATTCGCCAAGTCGTTCCGGTACGTGATCTGCCAGCGCCTGATGCCACGGTCTGATCGTGGCGGCCGCGTGGCTGCATTTGAGATCCTGAAGGCTAATGCACGCACGCGGGAGTGCATCGAAAAGGCTGACGACGACAATAGCAATCTGCTGGACGCAATCAAGGCAGGTTCTTCCGAAGGCATGCAGCACTTCGACGCCGAAATTGCGAAGCTCGTGGGAGACCGGGTTGTTGACCTCGAGACCGGATTGTCTTTTGCGACAAATCCTGCAGCGTTGGGGCAGGAATTAGCCAGATAGGCTCTGCCAAGAGATTCCCGAGTTCGTCTGTCTTCTCGTTCGAGGGCACTCAATCCCTGCAGCGCCGTTGATTCAAAATCCACTATCATCGTTGCATGCCTGAGGTTTCCACAGCTGCCAAGGTTTTGAGATTCGAAGACGCGCGCCACACGGTAGAGGAGCAGGCAGCGCTGGCTCGTCCGATCGCAACCGAATCTGTGGAACTGCACTCAGCCGCCGGGCGCGTACTGGCTGAGGCGGTATTGGCGGATCGCGACCTGCCGCCGTTCCCGCGCTCCACGCGCGATGGATACGCAGTGCGATCGGGCGATCTGGTGCACGTTCCTGCCACTCTCGACGTGATCGCCGAGATCAAAGCTGGAGAGAAGGCAGCGACCATGCCTACGACCATTGGGGCCGGGCAATCGGCAGCAATTATGACCGGAGCCCCCGTCCCCGACGGAGCCGATGCGGTCGTTATGGTCGAGTATTCCTCGGAGCGCGGAACCCGGGTGGAAATCTCCAAGTCGGTGCAGCCCGCGGAAAATATTGTGCCTCGCGGCGCGGAGGCCCGTGCAGGAAACTTTCTGGTCGAATCTGGCCGGCGCTTGAATGACGCGGCGATTGCCCTGGCTGCATCCGCTGGCAAGTCACAATTGCGGGTTTATAAACGCCCGCGAGTCGCCATCCTTAGTACGGGCGACGAACTCGTCGAAGTCGACAAGGTTCCCGGACCGACCGAAATCCGAAACTCCAACAGCTATTCACTTGCAGTTCAAGTTGAGCAGGCTGGAGGCGAAGCTCTAGGGCTGCCCATTGCACCGGATGAGCCCAAGCAATTGCGTAACCTCATCGAGCAAGGATTGCGGGCAGATCTACTGCTGATGACCGGCGGAGTCTCGATGGGCCGATACGATCTGGTCGAACAAGTCTTGTCAGAGTTGCAGGCGGAGTTCTTCTTCACCGGAGCACAAATCCAACCAGGTCGTCCGGTAGTTTTCGGGAAGTGTGGCGAGCGCGCCCTCGCACGCGAAAAGCTGGCCACCTATTTCTTTGGCCTGCCGGGGAACCCGGTCTCGACCATGGTGACATTCGAGCTCTTTGCGAGGCCGATGCTGGAAGCTCTGGCAGGAGTGTCACCGCGGAAACTCGCTTTTGTCCATGCGAAACTGAAATCGGAAATAAAAGTCAAACCGGGATTGAAGCGCTTCCTTCCTGCGATCCTTTCAGGAGAATTCGAGAATACTCAGGTCGAGCTTGTGCCATGGCAAGGTTCCGGCGATATCGCCGCCACTGCACGCGCCAACTGCTACATTGTCGTTCCGCCCGACCGGGAGCTTATTCAAGCAAATGAGTTTGTCCCGATTATGCTTCGCTGAACCGGTTCCGAGGTTTGGTTGCGCCGCATGTAAGATAGAGATCGCGCTCGAACTTTCGAATGCCCAAGAAACTTTCTCACTACGATCACTCTGGCAGGGCCCGTATGGTCGACGTTTCCGCCAAAGCTCCAAGCAAGCGAGAGGCAGAAGCGAGTGGCTTTGTGGCGGTGAAGTCAGAAGTTCTGAAAGCTCTGCCATCGAACCCCAAGGGTGATCCGCTCGAAGTTGCGCGGATTGCTGGCATCATGGCGGCGAAGCGCACCTCAGAACTGATTCCGATGTGTCATCCATTGCCGCTGTCGCACGTTGATGTCGCTGTACGCGTGTGCGAGAATGGCCTCGCGATTAGCTCACGGGTTGCCACCACGGCCGAAACTGGCGTTGAGATGGAAGCGCTAACCGCCGTTAGCGTGGCTGCGCTTACGATTTACGACATGCTAAAAGCAGCGGACAAGGGAATCGAGATTCGAGAGATTATGCTGGAGCGTAAAAGCGGCGGCAAGAGCGGGGAATACCAGCGCCGGAAGTAAGCGTCTATGGCTGACAACGTCAAACTGCTGCTGGTCGACGACAATCCGATGGTCTTGGCTATGCTGCAGCAGGCTCTCTCGCCTTTAGCGACGGTGACCACCGCCAGCGATGCCGCCGACGCTTTGCTCAAAGCCGTTGACGATACACCCGACCTTCTGGTTTGCGATTACCGCATGCCCGGCATGGATGGCCGCCAGCTTGTGGAGAAGCTTAAGAGCCGTCCCGCGACCGCGAATTTTTCTACGGTATTGATGGCCAGCAAGGCGGACATCGCCGAGAGGCTCTCCCCGCAAGACGCCGCCGACGACTACCTGGAAAAGCCTTTTTTTCTTAGAGAAGCTACCCGCCGCGTCAAACGTACGATTGACCGTATTGCTCTTGAGAAGTTGGCGAAGACTGCGCCGTCCGACGGCGTCGTCCGCGGAAATCTCTCGCAGATGAATGTGATTGACCTTATGCAGTCGTTGGAAATGGGACGCAAGAGCTGTCAGCTGTCCCTAAGCAACGAAGGTGAAAACTGCGAAGTGTTTTTTGTGCAAGGCCAGGTAAAGCACGCGACTTACGGCTCTTTGGTAGGGGATGCGGCGGTCTTCAAAGTGCTGCGCTGGACCGGTGGCAACTTCCAGCTCGATTTCGAAGGGAAGACCGACAAAGAGACGACTCAGCTCAACACGCAGGGACTCCTCATGGAGGGCCTGCGGCTTCTCGACGAATCCAATCGTGAAGGCGGAGACGCCGAGCCCGCAGCTGCATCTCAGCCCGAACCTGTCCCGGTCGCCAGTTCGGCTTCTTCGTCCGGTACTCCTCGTCCCAGAAAAGATGAAGAGGACGATGTCCTTCTCGATGGCTGATCGTATCCAGTACACCGCCGCCGTTGTTACCGTAAGCGATTCCCGTTCGCGCGGCGATCAAGAAGACAAGTCAGGGCCTCTCCTCGTTCGGATGCTCGAGGAAATGCGCTTTTCCATTACTCAGCGAAAAGTCATTCCAGACGATCAAATCCAGATTCAGAATCTGCTGATCCAACTTTCGCGCGAAGTCCATCTCGTCGTGACTACAGGGGGCACCGGGGCCGCGCCGCGGGATGTCACGCCGGAAGCCACGGTCGCTGTCTGCGACCGTCTACTCGACGGAATTGCGGAGCGCATGCGCAACGAGGGGCTGAAGAAAACTCCGTTTGCTGCTTTGAGCCGAGGAGTATGTGGTGTGCGGGGACGCGCTTTGATCCTCAATGTTCCGGGCAGCCCCAACGGGGCAGTCGATTCTCTGCAAGCCGTGGCAGGCCTGCTGTCTCATGTGATCGATCTATTAAACGGAAAGACTGAACATCACAACTAGTGGGTGAGTGTTGATTTGCCCGGGCCCAAAATCGCCTTGCCGGGATACACGCCTGAAACCATCTTCTGCTGATCGATCAACAACACTCCATTGACAAGCAGTTCATGAACTCCCACGCTCGGTTCCATCGGTTTCTCAAACGTGGATCGATCGGAGATCGTTTGCGGATCAAACACAACGATGTCAGCATCGGCTCCCTCCTGCATTCGGCCCTTTTTGTGCGCGGCTGGCGTCGATCGCTCGAGCATCTGCGCGGGCATCAGCGTCATCTTCCTGAGCGCTTCCATCAAGGTCAAAGTCTTCTTTTCGCGCACATATTGCCGGATTACGCGCGAATAGGTCCCAGCATTCCTGGGATGACCGACGGCTCCGTCGCTCGCAATCATGACCAGCGGATTTGGGATGATCTTGTCCACCATTTCCTGTGTGTTCGAGTAAATCAGCACCCATTGCTGCGAGTTGGAGTTGTGCAGTTCCTCAAATCGTTCCTTCGTGAGATGCTCACCTGTATTCGGGATCACAAGATTGCCATAATCGATCCCCATCTTCTCGCGCCATCCGGGATTAAATACCGCAGAATTTATCGCCGTCATTCCTGCGATATACGGATACGCTTCCGTCGTGACATCGACACCATGCGCTCGCGCCCCCTCGATAAGCGACAAGCAGTCCAAAGCTTGAAGCAGGCAGGTGCTGTTGATGTGAACAATATGCAGCGACGCTCCTGAGATCGCCGCCGCCCCGATGACTTCCTCGGTTGAAGCAATCGCGGAGTTGGGCTCAATCCGCCCGGCGCTGCGCATGTGGGTGTATACGGGAACCTTACGTTCGGCCGCGGTGCGGAATATATCGATCACCTCGAGTCGTGTTGCTCCCGGAACGTACTCGATTCCCATGCCGATACCAAGCGCACCTGCGTCGAGTTGGTCACGCAGGCGCTGCTGCATTTGCTGAATCTGCTCCGAAGTCGCGGCCTTTTCCGTCGCGTCGCCGCTCTTCGGCAGAATCGTTCCTTCCGGTAGCGGCGCACCAAACACCCGTGCCCTAGCCGCGACGTGGCTCGCCGTAGTTCCATAGTGAATCAGCGAGCGCCCTTCTTTGGATTTCAGAAACTCAGCAACGTCAGGAACTCCGATTTCCATTTCTAACGCCGTGGTGACTCCATCGAATGCCTTGACGCGCTGGCTGGCCAGATCTTGTCCGTGCTCGTGCAGATCGATAAACCCCGGAGCCACGACCAGTCCCGCTGCGCTCACAATACGTTTGCCCGAGAGATGGTCTTGCGTAATGCGTTCAATCTTGCCGTTTGTGATCCCAACGTTGCGGACCGCGTCGAGACCGGTCTCCGGATCCATGACGCGTCCGCCTTCGATGACGACGTCATACTGTTGCGCCGAACAAAACGGTGCTATAGCCAGGAAACACAACAGAGCAAGTTTGCGCATTACTCCCCCAAAGTCAGCGATCATATCAGCGCCAAGCTCATACCAGGAAAACTCCGCCTAAGCCCCAATCTTGTCATTCCGACGAGTCGCGCAGCGACGACGGAGGAATCTGCTGTCCGCGCGGGACTGACACGCCTTCTTTTCATCACGTACACTGATTATTCGGCTTGAAGAAGATTGGACACATACTGGCGCGCTACTCAGCGTGGGTTTTGGGGCTCATCAAGGTACTGGGCATCTGGGGCGTATTCGTCATCGCCTTTGCGGATAGCGCACTCCTCGGGATGCCCGTCGATTTCATCGTTGCCAGCTACGTCTATCAAGACAGGCATCGCATGTTGCTCTACGTCGCAATGGCGTCTCTTGGATCTGCAGTCGGCAGCATACCGCTGTACCTCATCGGTTATGCCGGGGGTGAGAAACTTCTCCGTAAGCGGATTACCGAAGAACGCTTTCAGAAGATTCACCAGTCGTTTGAGCGCAACGAATTCTGGGCCTTGATGTTCCCCGGCATGCTTCCACCACCGATGCCTTTCAAAGTTTTCGTGCTTGCTGCCGCGGTTTTCGAAATGAAATTCCGCGACTTCATGGTCGCAATCTTTGCTGGCCGATTCGTTCGCTTTCTTGCGCTATCGATCCTGGTGCTATGGTTTGGGCCCCAGATCATCAGTCATTTCGGCGGCATTTTCAAACACCATTGGATGCTGCTCTCGGGAGCGATTCTCGAACTCGGATTGATCATCTGGTTGTTCGCGCTAAGAACAAAAAGAAAATCGGCGGGGTCCACGCTGAAGGATACCGCCGAAGATAAATGATCCCGAATTTGTCCTGCCCGGACTAAGCTGCGGTGGGATGATTGCCCGCTCCGCGCTCAGCAAGCATGGCCTGGAGAGCGGGGACGGTGAAGAAGGCAAGAGAAAATACCATGTCGCTGACGGCCGTGTTCCGGAAGAATGGAATAGCAGCTTCGTAGCATGCGACCAGTCCCACGAGTGTCTTGGGATACATCAACGTCACCGCCCAGACGGCAAAGTTGCTCACAACGAAGAAAGATACTGAACTGGCGGCGGCGGCTACTATCACGCGCCACATACCCGATTTTCCTCGGAGTCCTGTTCCCAGCCAAAGAATCGCTGCGTACCACGTCCAGATGACCAACGTGTCCCAGGTAAAGGGATATTTCCACAAAAAGCGAGTCAGAATGACATCCGTTGCCATCAACAACGCCAGGGGCACCCATATTTGCCGACGCGACCCTCGCGCGCCAAAGAATAGCAACGACGCGGCGAGCGGAGTGAAATGCCACATACTAGGCAAGAAGTTCAGCGAACCCATGAAGGGTAGAAATCGGACGGCAATTGCTAGCAGCACGAAAATATAAGGCAGCATACTCACCTCGTAGACGAATTCCTATTCTGGTCGCTGGCGACTCCAACGTCAAGAGGAGCTGTAGCCAATGTTCTTTCGAGCACGGGCAGAGGCCTACTTGTCGCCAGGGTCGGGCACCACGACTTGCTCTTCACCCTCGGCGTATACATCGCCAAGCACATGCAGGTTTTTGTCTATTTTCACCGCGGCTCCCAAGGCGCCTCGAGTTCGTTTTCTACCCAGGAAGTCGGGAAGTTGCGCGTACCGCAAGTCCTGGAAGTGAACGATATATCCTTCTTGTCCATCTGCGATAGGCTCCGTCTCAGTGATCGGATATTGCGCCCAATCCAAATACACTCGTCCTAAGTACGACTTCTTAGCGGCAAGCATGACCGGAGTCTCCTCCGGCTTGTAATGGATCTCCATGCGTTCTTCCGGATCGACTTCAGGCTCCAAAGAATTCACCGGCGCAAGAGCGAAAAAGGCGGGTGTTTCCACGACTCCGTACCAGTGAAACGGATCAGTTGGTTTTGGATAGGCCGACGCGCGCAGCGGATCGATGCCGTTGTAAAGCCGTGACTGTAGCGCAGTCACCGCTTTCCTGTGTTCATAATCGCGTATACCCCACATGAGTACGATTCCGATCAGCGCTAGCGTGGCGCTAACCCGTCCTCGCGGACCGCGACTGCGCGCGCCAATGTCCTGATCTACAAGCGAAAACACCGAAGGCACCACCAAACCCAAAATCAGCAATCCCAGCATCACTGGCTCGACTATGAAAACAATGTCCCACGAGTACCACTTCTCAGAAAATGGCCAGAAAGGCCGAACTCCGTAGTTGTTCGTGAAGTCGAGCAGGATGTGGCTGAGCCCTGCGAGACACGCATATAGGAAGAGCAAGCCCCATCGTGGCGGAAGCTTCGGATCCTTCGTCTTGCGGCCTCTCAGAAGCCAAATTAGATACACGAATCCGACCACCACGATCGCATCCAGTGGGACTCCAAGGAATGAATGCGTGAACCCGCGGTGATGAGCGAAACCGAACGCCCTTCCGCCGAAACGGCCCAGGATATCGAGATCGGGCGCTTCGGCAGCCAGCGTGAGAGTGAGCGTGGCGAGCGCCGTCTTGCGGTTGAGTCCGGCACGTCCCATACATGCGCCGGTCAGAAAGTGTGTGACTGGTTCCAAGCGGTGAACTGTATTCTATTTCATCTTCTCGAAGACGCCGGGGCCAGCAGTGTTAACGCGTCAGGCACAACGGAAATTTCGGCTGGAAGGCTGCCAATCAATTCGCCGTCAGCTTCGACGTAGATCTTCGGTTGTACCCCACCAGTTTTCTGTTCGGCATATGAACATGTCGCTTTAGCCGCATGTGCCAGTTCGATTCCCGGGATCTTCCAGGCCTGACCCAGAAGACTCCGTGTTACATATGCCAAATAGGCGAGGCGATGCGCGGTGTGGCACAAAATTAAGCGCATATCCTTGCGTTCCAACGATGCCCCGGGCGCAAGTTCGCGGACGATGCCGCCAAAATTGCGGATGCGGACAGCCAACAATTCCGTGACGTCCGCATCTTTCGTGGTGTTATCTCCCGGCTCGCTGTAGGCAACGCGAAAGCGCGTCATGGGATAGGTGAACCACATATGCCACGCCTTCGCGTAATAAGCGCCCATTCCAAGCCGCTGTTTGGTGGAGCTGTGTAATTTGTAAAAGAGATGGGCGTCAACTCCGATTCCTGCGGCAACTACAAAGAAACGAGTTTCTGTCTTGCCTTCGAGATTCAAACAGGTGATCTTTCCGAGGGCGATTCGGCGCGGCGCGAATTCCAGTGCCGCTTTCGCCGCCGTCGCTATTCGGAGTGGAATTCCTAAATCATGAGCCAGTGCATTCGCTGTGCCAACCGGCAGAATGCCAAGCGCCACAGGAGTGTTCGCCAGAACCTGCGCAAGGTTGTTAATCGTCCCGTCGCCGCCGCAGGCGAAGATGGTGTCGAAGCCGGATTGGATAGACGTCCGCGCTTCTTCGTCGGCGTGGGCGGGAGAATCGGTCGGCACCAATTCAGCTTCAACGCCACCGCTCTTGAGAATATTCAACGCGGATTCGAGTTCGCGCTTACGCTGTTTGCTGCCGCCAGAGGCCGGATTGTAGAGGAGTGCCGCCTTCCGCATAACGAGAGTGAAGGTGGATTCTAACTGACGCGAAAGGTACTCCAGCAGTGGTTAACGAGTGCCCCACTCCCACATGCCGAACATTGCCTTCTGCGGCAGCGGATGCCCGAGTTGGCGCGCCAGCATCGCGATCTGGCCGCGATGATGCGCATCGTGCGCGATCAAATACCCTATAAACCCGGCGACATCGGGACGAAAGTTCTTAACACGTCCATCGCTCGACAGGGCGCGACTGATCAGTTCGCTCAATGCTTCGCGGCTCTTCTCCAGACCACGCACCGCTTGCGCTGGTGTGACACTCGCCCGATTCAACTGCTCCGGAATGTCGTCGGCCTTCGCAGCTTTCAGCCACATCACCTTCACATTGTGCATGTGCGCCACGATTGCGGCCACTGTTCGTCCCTTACCGTCCGGGGGCTTGGCATTCCAGGCCTCAGCCGGAACGTTCTCGATCAGGTACTGATTGATCCGGTTGTTCGTATCGAACGCATTCAGCAATGCGCTTGGTAGCCGCGCGGAGAACGGTTCCGCCGACGATTTTGCACCTGAACCTTTTGGCATGGAGTCCTCTTGAACTGACTTGGCAGGGACTCCAATTTGGCATAAGCTTTTGCCACTTGCAAGGCGTGCGGTTTCACGCCGAATCTCGAGTATTGGGGCTCGCTTTCTAAACAAATTCAGGAGGACTCAACCAGATGAAAACTCTGGCCGCAGTTCTGTGTGCTGCTTTGTCTTGTGTCGGCGCAGCTGCCCAAGACCATTCGCATGAGGGTTCGAGTCGTCCCGTGACGCTCGTGACCGGATTGGGCGACCTGCACCATCCTGTCTCTACGCGAAATCCTGATGCTCAAAAGTTCTTCGATCAAGGCCTGCGCTTCATCTATGCCTTCAATCACGATGAGGCTGCGCGCTCATTCCAACACGCCGCGGAACTCGATCCGAAGTTGGCGATGGCTTATTGGGGCGTTGCCGAGGCAGTGGGTCCAAACTATAACGATCCCGCCGATCCTGACCGATACAAGCACGCGCATGAGGCCATACAAAAGGCAGTTGATCTTTCTTCTGGCGCGTCTTCCAGTGAGCAGGCCTACATCCAGGCGATGACCAAGCGTTTCCCCGCCGACCCGAACTCTGATCTGAAGAAGGCCGCCGGAGATTATCACGACGCGATGCGTGAAGTTTCGAAACAGTTTCCAGACGATCTGGATGCTGCCACGCTATTCGCCGAAGCTGGCATGAACCTTCATCCATGGGGATTGTGGCATCAGGACGGAACCCCCGAGGAAGGTACGCAAGAGATTGTTGCCACGTTGGAATCTGTCATCAAACGAGATCCCAACCATCTTGGCGCGATTCACTACTACATCCACTCAGTCGAGGCCTCGAATAATCCTGAGCGTGCACTGGCTGGCGCCAGCAGACTCGCGTCTCTGGCCCCGAATGCCGGACACATCGTTCATATGCCTGCGCACATCTACATCCGCACCGGGGACTATGAGGCCGCCGTCAAGACCAACGAGCAAGCCGCAGAAGTCGACCGCGCCTACATCAAGCAGAATGGCGCCGAGGGCCTCTACCCGATGATGTATTACAGCCACAATCTTCATTTCATCGCGATGTCGGGCGCGATGAATGGCCGCTATGCCGAAGCTCGGAAGAATGCCGATCTGCTGGTCGCCAATGTCGCTCCCCATGCAAAAGACATGCCTCCTCTCGAGGGCTTCATGACAATTCCGATGGCGGTGGAGATTCGCTTTCACCACTGGAACGAGATTTTGAGTATGCAACCGCCGGATCCCGCTATGAAAACACTCAATGTGTTTTGGCATTTCGCGCGGGGAATGGCACTTGCGGGAACTGGAAAAGTCGCAGATGCCGAGGCCGAATACAAGATCGTTTCTGAAGCGGAAGCCGCAACTTCACCGGACGCGATCTTTCAGATGCCAATCAACAATAAGGCGAAAGACATCATGAAAATCGCTGAAAACGCGCTGGGCGCCAAGATCGCGCTGGCGAAAAAAGATACAGCTGGAGCCATTTCCATGCTTCGACAGGCCGTTACGATCCAGGACACCCTCAAGTACAACGAACCTGCTGACTGGTTTTATCCGGTGCGCGAGAATCTCGGAGGCGCATTGCTCATGAGTGGAGACGCAGTCGGAGCGGAAAAAGTCTTCCGCGAAGATCTCGATCGTAACCCGCGGAATCCGCGTTCACTCTTCGGATTGCAGCAATCGCTCTTGCAGCAGAAACGCGACTACGATGCGGGATTCGTTCAAAAACAATTTGACGCATCGTGGAAGGGCAGCCCGCAAGCATTGAAGCTCGACGACCTGGTCTGAGCCTGGAAACATTGAATCTTCCATCTAGGTGCCCCATTTCTGCCGCGTTTTTTGCGGTAGAAGTGGGGATTTTGATTGTCGCCACAACAACGTAACCCATCCCTCATATAATCTTCTGCGATGCCTGCCGTAAAAGACGCTGCCAAGAAAATCGAGTCTCTGCGCGACAAGATCCGCCATCACGAATACCTCTATTACGTCCTTGATCAGCCAGAAATCAGCGATCAGGAATTCGATCAACTGATGCAGCAGCTAAAAGACCTGGAGAGCCAACATGCAGATCTGCTCACTCCTGATTCTCCAACGCAGCGCGTGGGCGGCAAGCCGCGCGAGGGATTCGTCAAAGTCCGCCATTCTTCTCCGATGTTGTCGCTCGACAACACCTACAACGAAGAGGAACTGCGCGCCTGGGAGCGCCGCGTGCACGAACTCAGCGGCCGCAAGGATGTTGATTATGTTTGCGAGCTGAAACTTGACGGCATGTCCCTGGCTTTGACGTACGAGGACGGGAAATTGGCGCGCGGGGTTACCCGCGGCGATGGATCTGTAGGAGAAGACGTCACGCTCAATGTCCGCACCGTGCGCTCAATTCCGCTTTCGATCGATCGTGACCAGCTCAAGAAGGCGGGAATTCCGGCGGATTTCGAAGTGCGTGGGGAACTGCTCATGCCCACCGCTGCATTCAAGAAAGTAAACGAGGAACGCGAACGCAGCGGACTCCCAACGTTTGCCAACCCGCGCAATTTCACCGCGGGTACGGTCAGGCAGCTCGATCCGAATGTCACCGCGGCCCGCCGCATGGATTTTTTCCCCTACATTCTTCTCGAAAATGGTCGCACCTATTTCCCGCGTCACTGGGAAACTCTCACGGCCCTCGACAAAGCTGGATTCAAGGTAAACCAGTACCGCAAGCTGGTTCACTCCATGGATGAGGTTTGGACTTTCATTCAAGAGTGGGAAGGCAAGCGCGATTCACTTCCGTACGAGATCGACGGCATCGTCGTAAAAGTCGATCGCACTGGCTTGCAAGACGAACTCGGATTCACCGGCAAGGCCCCGCGCTGGGCGATTGCGTACAAGTACGCCGCGCGCGGCGGAGTGACGAAACTGGAGAATGTTCGCTGGCAAGTTGGGCGTACAGGAAAACTGACACCCGTCGCCGAACTGACGCCGGTGCCCATTGGTGGCACGACGGTTCGCAATGCAACTCTCCACAATATGGACGAAATCGGCCGCCTGGGTGTGAAGATCGGCGACTACGTGCAGGTCGAGCGCGGCGGCGATGTGATTCCCAAAGTCGCAAAGGTCATCAATGACGATGCTCACCCACGCGGAAAGCAGGAAATCGAAGCTCCCGACAAATGCCCGGTCTGCGGCACGAAGGTAGTTCGCACCGAGGGCGAAGTCGATTATCGCTGCGTGAATGCGAATTGCCCGGCCAAGTTGGTGGGTACCATCCTCCATTTCGCCTCGCGTGGCGTGATGAATATCGACGGCATGGGCGAGTCTCTCGTTAATCAACTAATCGAACGAGGACTCGTCAAAAACGTCGCGGACATCTACGACCTCACCAAGAAAGATCTGCTCAGCCTTGAGCGCTTCGCCGACAAATCAGCGCAAAACATCCTTGACGAAATCGAAAATTCAAAGCAGTTACCTCTGGAACGGGTCATTTATGGCCTAGGCATCCGCATGGTGGGAGAGCGCACAGCGCAATTCCTTGCAGAACATTTCGGATCGATGGAAGCGCTCACCAAAGCAGACGTCGAAGAGTTGCAAAATGTCGGCGAGGTGGGACCAAAAATCGCCGAAAGCATTGCCGAATTCTTCAACAATTCAGCAAACCGCAAATTGGTCGAGCGACTGGGCAAAGCCGGTCTCGCCTTTAAAGGAGAGAAAAAGGAACGCGGCACCAAACTAGCGGGAAAGACCTTCGTCCTAACGGGAACTCTCGCGAAATACACGCGCGATGAAGCCAAAAAGATGATTGAAGACGCGGGGGGCAAGGTGGCCGGCTCAGTCAGCAAGAAAACGGATTATGTCGTCGCCGGCACTGATGCTGGTTCAAAGTTGGACAAGGCAAAAGAACTGAAAGTCCCCGTAATCGACGAAAAGGAAATGGAAACGCTGCTTAAGTAGCGCCGGCGTATCCCCGGCTATCGTGCGGGCTTCCCCGCCCGCACATCTGAGGACGATCAGGGACGCCGCATCGCTTCCCGAATCCTCCTCCACGTGACATCCAGTGTCTCCGGCAGCACCCGGGTTTCGCCGACTACTGACATAAAGTTTGCGTCCGCCACCCACCGCGGCAGCACGTGCATGTGAATATGTCCGGCAATCCCCGCTCCAGCTGCCTTCCCAATATTCATCCCCAAATTAATCCCGTCCGGGTGGTAAAGTTCGCGCAAAACCGACTCCATCCGCTGTGAAAGCGTCATCATCTCGTAGGCCGCGGGCGACGGAAGCTTCCGCAATTCGTCCAAATGCGTGTAGGGGACAACCATTACGTGTCCCGGGGTGTACGGATACGCATTGAGAATGACGTAGCAGTGCTCTCCGCGGTACACAATGAGAGCTTTTGAATCGTCCTTCTCTTTCGGAGCATCACAGAACACACAGTTCGTCGTTTTTTCGGTGCCGGAGACGTACGCGTAACGCCACGGCGTCCATAAATAATCCATAGCAGGGCAGGGTAGCAGATGGGAGTTTGTTCGGAAACTGTAACGCTGAAACATGGCTGTAACATGCGCGGGATTTGGGGTTTGACACTGTTCGCGCACGGTTGTTATAGTCGAAGAGTTCCCATTGGACGCGGGTTCTTTGTAAAACGTCCGACAGCTGGGATTGTCCAAGCTCACTCGCCAGGGTGGGCCCACCACAACCAAACGACTCATCCAGCAGTCCGCTGTGCAGGCCCCGCATCCGTTACCAGAGAGGCATAATCTTGTTCGACGATACCACCACTCCCCACGATTCAGACTCCAATTCCGCTGTTGCCACCGAAGCCGAGCCGACCTTGGAGCATAACCACACAGAACTGACTTCTTCTGCCGAAACCGACCAGCCAACCGCGCAGTCCGCAGAAGAGAAGACCGCCGCCACCGAGGATTTCGCCTCGGCGCTTGAGACCTTCACCACCGAAGCCGAAGAGGCGGTCAGTGATGATCGCGTTATCAAGGGCACGGTTCTGAAACTCACCGGCACGCATGTGGTCGTCGATATCGGTGCGAAGTCAGAAGGTATGTTGCCTCTCTCTGAAGTTCTCGATCATGAGGGTAACCCGAAGTTCAAGCCCGGGGACGAAATCGATGTAATGCGCGACAAGGGCGAGGCGGAAGAAGGCTACATTGCCCTGTCGCACCAGAAGGCCCAGCGCATTCACGCGTGGGAAGAAATCGACAAAGCCTACAACGAGAAGAAGCCGATTAAGGCAATTGTGATCGACCGCATCAAGGGTGGTCTCACAGTAGACATTCTCGGTGCGCACGCCTTCCTGCCTGGATCGCAGGTCGATCTTCGCCCGGTTCGTAACCTCGACGGCATGAAGGGCCAGACCCTCGAAGTTGCCGTGATCAAGCTGAACAAGAAGCGTGGCAACATTGTTGTTTCGCGCAAGGAATTGCTCGAAGGTGAACAGAACGAAAAGCGCTCGAAAACTCTTGAGCATCTCGAAGAAGGATCGGTCCTGACCGGTGTCGTGAAGAACCTCACCGAGTACGGCGCGTTCGTCGATCTCGGCGGTCTTGATGGTTTGCTTCACATCACGGACATGTCCTGGGGACGCCTTACGCATCCCAAAGACCTCGTCAATGTTGGCGACCAGATCCAGGTCAAGGTTCTGAAGTACGACAAAGATAAGCAGCGTGTCTCGCTCGGATTTAAGCAGCTTACGCCTGATCCGTGGCTCGACGCCGAGCACCGGTACCCCGTCGGCGCACACGTTGGCGGACGCGTCATCAGCGTGACCGACTACGGGGCATTCGTCGAACTCGAACAGGGCATCGAAGGTTTGGTGCATGTCAGCGAGATGACATGGTCGAAGCGCATGAAGCATCCATCGAAGCTGGTGAATGTTGGAGATCAGGTCGAGTGCGTCGTGCTCAACGTGAATCCGACTGAGCGCCGCATCTCGCTCGGCATGCGTCAGTTAGCCACTAATCCATGGGATTCTCTGCATGAGAAATTTCCGGTTGGCACGACAGTCGAAGGCCGCGTTCGCAATCTGACTGACTTCGGCGCGTTCATCGAGATCGAAGACGGCATCGATGGCCTCGTCCATGTGAGCAACCTGAGCTGGACCAAGCGTGTCAAGCATCCTTCGGAAGTTCTCAAGAAGGGTGACCGTGTAAAAGCGATCGTTCTGGCAATCGAGCCCGACAAGCGCCGTCTGTCACTCGGCGTGAAGCAGCTTCAGCCGGATGTTTGGGAGTCCTTCTTCCAGAGCCATCACATTGGCGACGTCGTGCACGGCAAAGTGCTGCGCGTAGCCGCATTTGGAGCCTTCGTTGAGATCGCCGAAGGCGTCGAGGGCCTCTGCCACAAGTCCGAGGCGACGGACGAAAGCGGCAACCCCTTGCACCTGGAGCCGGGCATTGAGCACGACTTCAAGATCATCAAGATGAATCCAGACGAGAAGAAAGTCGGCCTCAGCATCCGCGCAGTCGGCGAAGAAGCCTCCCGCTCGGAAGTCGAAGCCTACAAGCAGCCGGTCTCGAGCACCAGCTCGACCATCGGCGAACTGATCTCCTGGAAACGCGCCAGCAATGAAAACAACTAAAGGGTATTTCAGTGCGGTTTCGGGGCCGCCAATGGGCGGCCCTGTTGTTTTTCCTTCGTGAACCTTCGTGTCCTTTGTGGTTGATGGTTTTGCATTTGCCGTCGCGCATTTGGACGCTCGCAACACCCTGTTCTAGAATCCAAAGTTTGCCTTGACTCATCTCTTCCATAGAGGACGACCTTGCCCGAAACAATCTACGACATAGCCATCATCGGCAGCGGCCCTGCCGGATACACTTCTGCCATCCGCGCCGGCCAATACGGTCTCAAAACCGCGCTCATTGAAAAAGACGGATTCCTCGGCGGCACTTGCCTGCACGTCGGCTGCATTCCGACGAAGGCTCTGCTCTTCAACGCCGAACTCTGGGATCACCTGAAAGAAGCGAAAGAGTACGGTATTGAAGGCGTCGACGAGCGCAAGCTCAATTGGGCCGCCATCCAAGACCGCAAAAACAAGATCGTCACCAAACACACCAAAGGTCTCGATTTCCTCATGAAGAAAAACAAGGTCGAGACTGTGAAGGGTTACGGGAAACTGACCAGCCCCGCGCAGAATGGGATCCTCACAGTGGAAGTGAGCAATAACGGCAAGTCCTCGAACCTTAAAACAAAGAACGTCATTCTCGCGACAGGCTCCGAAGCTCGCATGATTCCTGGGATGGAAGTCAGCGATCGCGTCCTCACGAATATCGAAATTCTGAGCTTGAAAGAAATTCCCAAATCGCTGGTGATCGTTGGCGCCGGCGCAGTAGGGGTCGAGTTTGCTTCGATCTACCGTTCCTTCGATTGCGAAGTGACAATCGTAGAAATGCTGCCGCGTCTCGTTCCAGTTGAAGATGAAGAAGTCAGCAAAGAACTTGCCCGTGTCTATCGCAAGCGCGGCATCAACTTCCACACAAGTGCGAAAGTCGACAAAGTAGAGAAAACGAAAAGCGGCGTCACCGTGACAATTACAGTCGATGGCAAGCAGCAGAAGATCGAAGCTGAAAAGATTTTGATCGCGATTGGACGCAAGCCGCGCACCCAGAACGTCGGTCTGGAAAAAACCAAGATCAAGCCCGAGCGCGAATTTATCAAAGTAGATTCGTGGCAACGTACTGACGAGCCCGGTGTCTACGCAATTGGCGACATCGTCCTCGGAACGCCGCAACTGGCGCACGTCGGCGCAATGGAAGGCCTGGTTGCAGTCGCAAAGATTGCGGGCAAGCCATGCAAACCGATCAACCGTGAGCGCATTCCCGGAGCAACCTACTGCCATCCCGAAATCGGCAGCGTGGGTCTCACGGAAACCCAAGCTCGCGAAGCCGGATACAACGTGAAGATCGGCAAATTCCCCTTCACCGCCAACAGTCGCGCCAGCATCGTCGGCCAGCATGAAGGCTTCATCAAGATCGTGAGCGACTCCGACTACGGCGAGATTCTCGGCGTCCACATCATCGGCCCCCAGGCTACAGAATTAATCGCCGAAGCAGTCGCGGCCATGGAAGCTGAAATGACAGTGGAAGACTTGACGTGGACAATTCACGCACATCCCACGCTAGCCGAAGCCATGCTCGACGCATCCAACAGCGTGTACGGGATGGCAATCAACGCCTGAGGAGGATTGAGGAATTGAAAAATTGAGTAATTGAGAAATTCGGATAGCTGTGGTTTTTCAATTACAAAATTACCCAATTACTCAATTTGTTTTGATTTCAATCGTCCAACTCGGCACCGTCGACTACGCCACAGGCCTTCGCCTGCAGCAACAGTTAGTCGCTCTTCGTAAAGAAGACAAGATCGGCGATGTCCTGCTGCTACTCGAACACAAGCCCGTCATCACTCTGGGCCGCAACGCGAAAGCGCAGAACGTAATCGCGACCGAAGGACTCCTCGCCGAGCGCGGCGTGGAGCTCTTCGAATGCGATCGTGGCGGCGACGTTACCTTCCACGGCCCTGGCCAGATCGTAGGCTATCCAGTATTCGACCTTCGCGGATACCCGTGTGGGGCGGACGCCTCGTCCGCCTCTGGCAGCAAACGCAAAACCTTGGGCGTAATCGAATTCGTCCGCCGCCTGGAAGACATCCTGATCCGCACCTGCACCGACTTTGCGATTGTGACCAAACGAGTGCCGGGACTAACGGGGGTCTGGACAGATCCACTGCCATTGTCATCCCGAGCGGAAGAGAACGATTCTAAGAATCGTTCTCTGCAGTCGAGGGACCTTGCGTTCGCCGAAGCCGCACCCGAAGCCAAGCTCGCCGCGATCGGCGTCCATATCTCGCGATCCGTCACATCCCATGGCTTCGCTCTCAACGTAAACACCGATCTCAGCTACTTCAACCTGATCATCCCCTGCGGCATCACAAGCAAGCCCGTAACCTCAATGCAAAAAGAACTCGGCCGTGAACTTGACCTCAACGCCGTAACCGAATCCATCTCCCGCAACGTCGGAACGATCTTCCAATCCCAAATCCTCTGGGTCGACACACTCGACGCCCTGCTCGGCCGCACAGTCGGCGTCCCAATGAGCCCTCCAGCAGAACTCCGCCAAATCCACAAAGAAGACGAGACAACCTGGGCATAGTGTTTGAACTCGCCCTTCACTTCCAAGCTCAGAGTCTCGTGGAAGAGTGGCCCTTCAGGGCCGCGACAGGACACATTCTTGAAGGGCTTTAGCCCTGGCGGTCGCGTTCGCTAGCCCTATCCCCCTCGCTCGCGATACCATCAATAAAAGCGCCTTCCGCGCGGCCTTACATGGGGAATAAAAAACCGAAGTCCAAAGCAGGTTCCAACGGTAGTCGTCCGCGCAACGGAGCGCGGTCGAACAGCGCAATCCTAAAGAAGGCCGCCAATGGCAATGGCCACGTGGGAACGGCTGCCCCCGGCCGTTCGGTCGCGCAAAGCGCGACAGGCTCTCCTGGCCCGAACCTGCGTACCTACGAGATCCCTGACTACCGCCTAGAGCACCCAACATTCACGGTCACGCAGCGAATGGAGAAAGACCGCCAAGGCCAAGAGCACGTTCACTACGAAGTTACCGGAGACCTCGACGCTCCAGTCCCACCGATACGCGACTCCAAATATCTGAACAAAGAGCAGGCCATCGAGATCTACCGCTACATGCTGCTCAACCGCAAAATGGAGATCGCCCTCGAAAATCTCTACAAGCAGGGCAAAGTTGTAGGCGGTGTCTACTTCGGACTCGGTCAGGAAGCCTGCTCCTGCGCTTCCTCATATGCGCTCGATAAAGACGACTGGTTCGCGCCCATGATTCGCAACCAGGGAGCGCTCCTCGTCCGTGGTTTCGATGCACGCGACACCATGATGCAGTACATGGCCAAAGCCGATTCGCCCACGAAAGGCCGAGACGGCACCAGCCACTTCGGCGACATCGAAAAGCGCAACATGGTTTCGCCCATCTCGATGCTTGGCGATCTCATCCCGGTGCTGTCCGGAGTAGCTCTAGGCGCGCGCCTGCAAGGACGCAACATCGCCGTCATGACCTGGATCGGCGATGGAGGCCAGTCTACCGGCGTCACCTATGAAGGCATAAACTTCGCCGCCGTGCAGAATCTTGGGCTTGTCCTAGTTGTTGAAAGTAATCTCTGGGCCTATTCGACGCCGAGCAACATGCAGTACCGCTGTCAGGACCTCGCGGAACGCGCGATCGGATACGGTATCCCCGGCGTGATCGTCGACGGCACCGACGCCGCTCAGGTCTACGACGCCGCGCATGAAGCTGTCGAACGCGCGCACAAAGGCGAAGGTCCAACGATAATCGAAGCAAAAATGATGCGTATGAAAGGCCATGCCATCCACGATGCCGCGAGTTACGTGCCGAAAGAAATGTTCGACTTCTGGAAAAAGCGCGACCCCATGGCAAGATTTGAGAACCACTTGGTGAAAGACAAAAAGTGGCTAAGTTCCGAAGAGAACGAAGCCCTGATCGCAGAAGTAGAAGAAGTAATCGAAGCGGAACGGGAAATCGCCGTGAACTCCCCGATGCCCGAGCCGCAGTCAGCCGAAGGCGGAGTCTTCTGCGAAAACGGCTGCCACGAAATCAAACCAAAATACGGCATGCCAAAAGTGAAAAAGGGAAGCGCAGCCTACAAAGAAACCGAAGCCGCTGTGCATCTGAAATAACAAGATCCGTGTAAATCCGCAAAATCCGGGACAAAGAAGTTCTTAACTCGCGACTCGGGACTCGCAACTCAGGACTAACATGCAGTTAACCTATCTCGAAGCCATCCGCCAGGGAATCTGGGAAGAAATGGAAAAAGATCCGACCGTCTTCTGCCTCGGCGAAGACATCGGCATCTACGGCGGTGCGTTCAAAGTCACCGACGGATTCATCGACCGCTTCGGCCCTGAGCGTGTCATCGATACGCCCATCGCTGAATCTGCCATCGTTGGGGCCGCCTTCGGCGCGTCACTCACCGGAATGCGCCCCGTCGCCGAATTTCAGTTCATGGACTTCATCGCCTGCGCGATGAACCAGATTTCGAACATGGTTGCCAAGACGCACTATCTCTGGGGAGCGCCCGCGCCGCTCGTCCTCCGCGGCCCGAGCGGCGGATACGTCCACGGTGGCCCGTTCCATTCCCAGAATCCTGAAATGTGGTTCGTCCACAATCCTGGCTTGAAAGTGATTTGCCCGGCCACACCGTACGACGCCAAAGGCCTGATCAAGTCCGCGATCCGCGACAACAACCCGTGCATCTTCTTCGAACACAAATATCTCTATCGCCGGATCAAAGAAGAAGTTCCGGCAGACGACTACGTTGTTCCAATCGGAAAGGCGCGCGTAGCAAGGGAAGGCAAGGATTTAACCATCATCACTTACGCGGCAATGGTTCATACCGCTATAGAAGCAGCCGACATACTCGCCAAAGAAGGAATCGATCTTGAAATCCTGGACTTGCGCTCGTTAGTCCCGATTGACCGTGAAGCCATCGCTCAAACGGTCAAGAAGACGAACAAGGTAATCATCCTCCACGAGCACTCCCGCACCGGAGGCATCGCCGGAGAAATCGCCGCCATCATCAACGAAGAAGCCTTCGACGATCTCGACGGCCCAATTGTCCGAATCGCTGGCTTGGATTCAGCGATTCCGTTCTCTCCACCCCAGGAGCATCATTACCTGCCGGAGCTGGAAGACGTGGTTCGCGAAGCGCGCCGCCTCAAAGCCTACTGAAAAATTCGGGATCAGACGACAATTCCGAGAGTGCGTGCGAGAACTGGCACACCTTTGAATGGGAACGCGAGATGCGCTCGCCACCCGGCGCTACTCGGCTACCAGTTCACCTTCATCGCGAACTGGAACTGACGCGGATCATAGGCTGCGGTGGCCTGTCCTGCGTTCGTAAAGAGTGGGCTGACCGCCGCAACGTTGTTCTTGTTGGCGATGTTGAACATGTCGACGATGAAATCCGCGCTGATTCGTTCGGTGAATGGAATGCGTTTTGAAAATCGCATATCGCCGAACGCTGTCCAGGGCGTGACTCCGGCATTACGTCCGAGGTTGCCATCAAGCTGGAGCAGAGTGGGCGCGGTCCCCAGCGGATTCATCGCGCTCGGCAGGAATCCCAGAATGCAGGGCTCCTGGAATTGTCCGGTTGGCGAATACTTCGATTTGTAAACCGTGCCGCACGCGGGATTGACAGTCGTGTTCGGGCGACTCGTTAGCGATGAAAGCTGCAAGTTATCGCCACTGCCCGTGATGATGTTAAACGGACGCCCCGAGGCGATTTCCAGCAGCGGCGCCCATGTCCAGTAGCTGAACACTTTGCTCATGAATCCGTCGCCGTGCAGTCTGCCGGTTTGATAAACACCGCTGAAAACGAAACGATGGCGCTGATCGAACAATGACGTGGAGCGATCGACCGCCGGATAGTAACTGTCTTGAGGAGTGAGCGTCGATTGCAGATCGGTCGAGTCGTCAATTGCATGCGACCAGGTATACGACGCGAGGAATTCGTAGTGCTCGTTGAAGCGCTTGCGGAGATTCGCGCTGAATCCGTGATAGATAGAACTACCGTTGGAGTAGTTGGCATCCATGTCACCAAATGGGACGCATCCGGCGAAGGTCGTGGGATCGCAAGCGTTAAAGCCAAGTGTCTGCGCCAACGCTGCAGCCTGCTGGATGCAGGGCAGGCCTAACGGACCAAGCGAGGCGTAAGCGCCAATGATCGATGGATTCAGTCCGCCTGGACGGAAGAAATTCATCAGCGACGCATCTACGAAGGGCAACGGACTCGTCGGCAGTCCACCGGGGCTGCAGCCGCTTACCGTGAACGGGCTCGCCGGCAGAGTCGCGCCCGCAACCGATGCATCTACCAGCGCAGCATTGAAGTTCGAGACCATCAGGTCGCCACGGATCGTGTTGGCGTTGATCGGGCGATTGAGATGACGTCCACCATTGAAGTTATAAGCGAGACTCAGCGCGTATCCGTCGCCGAGATCACGCTCAACACTCAGGTTTGCCTGCTGCGAGTAGGCGTATACGAAGTTCTTTGCCTGCGGATATCCGAAGGGTTGAAATCCAAGCGGGAAGAAGGTCGATTGGCTAAGGTAATTCTGGTTCAAGAACAGCGATTGAGGAAAGTTCAGTGACTGGAACTGCTGCTGATTGGGTAGGAATCCCATGGCAGTAGCGGCAGCGGGATTCAAGGTCGCGGCGCAAGGATTCAGCGCACTCGGAACGTTAACCGGTAACCCCTGGAAAATCGTAATAGCGTTGAGATTGCCGGGACTTCCTGGTCCGTTGCAGACCGACGTGCCCGCGAAAGCCAGCTGACCGCTGGAGGATCCGTCCGAAGCATCGCCGAGGAAATAAAGCCCGAGCAGCGGATGGTCATAGAACATTCCGTAAGACCCACGGACCACAGTCTTGCCGTCCCCATGAGGATCCCATGCAACACCGATGCGTGGCTGAATGTTATTGGCGTCGGTCTGAATCCCCTTCTGCAAGCCGAGAGTCTTGTAGGCCGCAGCCGCAAGCCCTTGCGGCGCCTTGAAGCTGGGAGGAATCTCAACGTCGTAACGCACGCCGTAGTTCAACGTCACGTGAGGACTGACCCGCCAGGAATCCTGCCAGAAAGCGCCGATCGGAATGTTCTTGAACGAGTCGCTCGGGCTGCCGAGACCTTGAATGAAGTCGCCGGGCAAACCCGCGCCGTATGCCTGGACGGCAGAGAGCTCCGGGAAATCAGGAAGCACTCCGGGAGCAGGATTAACGAACCCAAGATTCGTGGCGCCGAACGTTCCGAAATCGTAAACGCCTCCGTAATTGACGGTGAATGTTGCCGTCAGTGGCAGATAGTTGACGTCGACTCCGAACTTCGTATTGTGACGGCCGAGTGTCCACGAGAAATTGTCGGTGAATTGATATCGCTGCTCGACGCGCTGAATGTAGGAATAAGGTTCGCGCCCGAAGTATGCGAATCCGGGGATGTTGACGGCGGGATCAGATCCTCCAGGAATTTGTGTGTTGTAGAAGTACGAAAGGCCGCGTCGGGCGTACTGGAATCGGAATTCGTTAATCTTATTGTTGCCGATCGTCCAGGTGTCCTGGAACATTCCAGCGACATCACGATAGGTCTGCTCTGACGTGCGGGAGTAGGCATTCTGTCCGAACGGCTGATCCTGGCCGCTGACTTCAATGCCGGTTACCGTACTCGGGCTAACATTCGCCCGGAACGTCAGACGATGGTTCGTGCCGATGTTCTGGTCGAGCCGCAGTGAGTAAAGGCTGGTTCCTTCAAAGACTGGAAAGTTGCCTTCCTGCGAAACAAGTGTCTGATACGAACCGGGCACGAAACAAGGCGGTGCCGGGCACGACGTCGGGAAACCAGCAACTCCTGGAATCCCGCCAGTGAGCCCCACGGGCCACTCGCCATTCAGGGCCATACCCGATGAAGCTCCGACCAGGCCAAGATACTGCGCGACTTCTCCCGCATAAACGGGATTGGTGGCCGCGGTTGCGCCGACCGCCGGATTCGCAAGAAATCCGATCTGGTCTGGCGTAAGTTGCAGGTTTACGCTGCCTGCTGGCGCTCCGAAAAACGCAGAAGCATCGAACGGCGTCAGTCCGAAATTTCCTTGGCCGATGCTGGAAAATCCCGTTTCATGCCGGCGGGTGATCTCGTAGGAGAAGAAGTAATAGGTCTTATCTTTTTTGATCGCTCCGCCGAACGCAGCTCCAGCCTGCACGCGCGTATATGCCGGATTCGGCACCGTGCTGAACGGGTTCACGGCCTGGAAGTCGCGATTGCGCAAATATCCGAAGACATCACCGTGAAATTCGTTCGACCCGGAGCGCGTGATGATATTGACGACGCCACCCGCAGCGCGACCATATTCAGCGGCGTAGTTGTTCGTGATGATCTGGAATTCCTGTACGGCCTCCTGAGAAACCGTGGAGCGTACGCCATTGACAGAGTTGTCGGTGGCATCGGCGCCATCAACGTTGACCAGATTGGAACGCGCGCGCTGTCCGCTCATATTCAGGCCTGAAGTCGGCGCCGCTCCGGTATTCGGAGCATTGTCGCGGACCACTTGCGAATCGGTCAGCGTGAAATTGATATAGTTGCGTCCGTTGATGGGGAGATTGTCGATGCGGCGCTCCCCGATCGTGTCGGTCGTGGAACTACGCGAGGTCTCGACCAGTTCGGCCTGGGATGTAACCTCAACGACTTCTTTCGTGCCCGCGACCTCCAATGTAATGGGCAGTTCGACGAGGCCGCCGACGGTGATAGAAACTCCAGTGCTTTGTGTTCTGGCGAATCCTGCGGCGGCAACGGTTATCGTGTACGAGCCCGGCGGCAGCAACTGGACGCTGTAGCCTCCCTGGCCATCGCCAGTCGCGTTTCGCTCCACACCTTTGGCCATGTTCTGCGCCGTCACTGTCGCATTCGTGACGAAGCTTCCCTTTGTATCTTTAACGGTGACGTGGAGATCTCCCGTGGCGACACCACCTTGCGCCAGGCAATAGCCGGATAGCAGCAACACACAGAGTGGGACAAAAGCGAACTTAATCGTGCGAAACATAGGATTCTCCCTTGAACTCGCGAAGGCGAGCAGACGAAAGGACGCAGCACTCCGGCAGATTGCCGATGTAGTCACTCGAAGGTCGAACTGGTAATCGCCCCGGTGGTTTTTATAACAAATCCACGAACGAAAACAAGTGAGGAGTGGGCCGGGTCGTCCAGCAAGTAAATGCCAGCCGGAGTAGATGAATTTCTCAACAGATACACACGATGGCGCTTATCTTGCTCGAATTGCGCTTGGACGGTCCTTATGGTCGAACCGAAATCCGAACTGGCACCGCCGGATTCTGTAAGCGGCCTAGCAGCATCGCGGAACTGCTGAGCCGCTCGTATCCATTGAGCACTGGACTGGCGGCCAGGCTGGCTTGCGGCCACGCCATTGCCAGGTAAATGCGGAGGAGGGCAACCGTCGCATTGCGGCGGAGAAGGAGTCCACGGTCGATGAGTTGACGCGCAGCCTCGGCTGTTTGCATGTCTGGGCTGGCCAGAGCTGCCTGGCCAATCGTTACAAGCACCGAGGCGTTATGTCCGGCGACGCGGATGTAGGCTGCAGCCGCTCGCAATCGTTCGCGCTGCACCCGACGAAACTCTGCGGCGGGGAGGCGATGATACAGGTACTCGCTTTCGGCGACATCAATGAGATTGCGGAAGGCCTCAATGTCGATAGGCTCAATTTTAGGGGAGGGGTTGGAACTGGAGAGCTGAAGGCTGCGAGTAACAGTAATTCGCAGCAGCAAGATGAGCGTGACGACGGCAAACAGGACAAGAATGATCGCGAATGTCATTGCTGTAAAAGACGCTCCAATTCGCGGTTCCAAACAGCGAGAATGTCCGCAGAGGGCGGCAGGCCACCAGGTTTGACCCTAACTCTGCCGGGAACCAACAGATAGTAGAACCACGTTAAAACCGAGATATGGTAAGCGCCCATGTTTAGGAACGCGAAGACCATGCGCATGTGTTCCGAAGGATTCGTATTCGCAATAATCGCCCATGTGGCTAAATGCACACACGAGGAGATCCCAAGACCGAGCAATATACCGAATGACAGGCGCTCCCACCCGAGATGGAAGTGAGCGGCGAAGATAAAGAGGAAAATGATAAGGCCGGTCTCAACGAGGAACACCGTTTGTTCAACAATATGAGCGTCAAAAATAATATCGAATTTACTATCGGGGCGGGCAAAAGCTGCGACGACTGCTGCGACTAGGACGAGAATCGTCCCGAATCCAGTGAGAAGGTTTTTGCCGAGTCGAGCGATGGCAGGATATGGATTAAGTAAATGTGAGAAAACCTCGCCGATAACGAGGAATTTCAAAATGCTCTCAACGATCAGACCTACCCAGATTACGCGCCAGAACGTGGTGGGCGTTACGGAAGGGATGATATCGGCCAGGTAGGCCGCCAGATCTCCCAAGGAGCTTAGAAAAGCGAAAACCAAAAAAGCCCGAAACTTTTGGGTTCGATCGCGCCTCCACAATAGGAAACCAAACAGGATGAGAAGGACGTTGGGCGCTACCCAAAGATAGTTCCAAAGAAATGAGTGCGCCTGCAGCATCGCGATGGTGAGGCAATATACCGCGATTCGCTGCAGGCCGCAACGCGATCGTCAATTTGTTCGTTTTTCGTAAGACCGGCTAATTTCTTACTAATCGCAGCCATGTCTGTGTAAATATCGAATCAACCCGCGCCATCATTAGGGCTTGCAAAGGGTTGCTCCGCAGCCGGTGGTGCTTCCGCCGCCGCCGTCCTTCGACGCCAGGCTGGGGGTTACCATAGTACTCACGAACAGAACGGCCGCTCCGAGGACGAGTAGCACACGTTTCACGATAGTTCTCCTTTAGGGGGACAGCGATTTCGAACCGTGGTAGTGTCATGCCGCTGGGGCAATTTCGCCACGGCACGAAAGAACATGGGGCTGTTCGGAATTCGTAACAAAAATGACTCTGAAATCTGCCCTTCAGGATGTGAAAGAGACCACCCTTTCGGCCATTTCCGGCCTTTTGGCCAGACTGGCCTATTTGGGGTCGCTACGACGGGCTCATGGCCATTACGACCATTGGGGCATGGAACTGGTTCACGGGCGGGAGGCCTCGGAGAAGGCCCTCAAGGCAGCCCATTCCGAGGTTATAGGCCGCGTCCTACGAGCTCCTTTGTCATTGCTGGAGCAGGACTTGCGGGAGTCTAGCGAATTTACCGGTACGAGACCTCGAGAGTTCGCGGAGGACATGCAGGGCAGGCTGGAAGAACTAGTCCCTGACGGTCGTGAGAATACTCCATCCTCGACCCACCTCAATTCAGTGCTGCAGGCACTTTCGAGCCTGGAGCGGAATCGAGGGCGTGCCACTCGGTCAACTTCATAGCGACTCCAACCACCTGCCCGAGCACCTCAGCTTCCTGTGGATGCCGCAGGATGCGCACTGGCACTGGAGACAGAGGATGCGGCTGGAGAATGATGTCGTCCCGGCGCATGCTGCACCACGAGCAGGTATGCCCATCACGGGTTTCGACAAAATAGATCGGCCTTTCATACTCCGATCGCCACGATCCCTCAACCACCCGGTTCCTCGATTCGTCCACCTGAATAAAGCTGCCCGGCGGCAGGATCGGGTACATCGTGAAGTCCTGCGTGCCAACGTAGCCGTAGGTGTAATCCGTATTGGCAAGCTGCGCGAGATAAGCAAAAGGAACGAGTCCCCACTGCTCCACCATGCGGCCGAGATTCGCGGTGCGGCGCTCGTCGAAGCCCGGATCCATGCGGACCGGCACCTGTACGGACGACAGACCAGCAAGCGCGTCCGAAACATGAGACTTCGGCGGCGAAACCAGTCCTAGATCCGTGGCTGTGTTGTTCAGGTCGACTCCATACCACGAAATCAGTTCCCGCAGATCGCGTCGATAAATGATCGATAGCGTATAGAGCCGGTAGATGCTCGGCAGAATGCCCTTCGTTTCAATGTCGGATAGGCGGCTGGGAGGAATGGAGAATTCCTCATTGCGATACTTTTCCGCGATACGCGCGCTCGAGTTCTCCACATCGCGCATAGTGAGGCCAAGTTTCTCGCGGAGAGTCCGAAGGCTTTTTCCAGCTGGGAGCATTGAACATCGCCCTCTGAATCGTGACGCAAATCATACCAAAGGCCGCTTTAAGATGCATCGCGTTTCGCAGGAAAAATTCTCGCGCCGGTGTGTTACGAAATCCGAACGCGCTGAAAGCCTTGCCAGTAATGGGAATCAAGCCGAAGGCTCAACGGAATGCAGCACTGTTTGCGGTGATTGTAAGACTGTGATCGTCGGGTAATTGTTCGGAATTCGTAACAGCGCCCAATGTCTCCCGCGAGTTGGAAGCATGCCTCTACATTGCTGCCGCGCTTACCAGGAAACATAAGGATGACAATTGTCACGCGTTATGCGTGATGGATGGCACTGGTTTACCAATTCGCCTTGCGCGACGATGCAACTACAGAATAGGAGCATCAAGCATGAGGCGAATGGATACGTTGAAAGAACCGGCCTTGGCCGCGACGGTCGAACGAGCCCGACCCACTGACGTGATCCGCTCCAATGGCGCGGTTGCGACCCTGGAGCGCGTAAGCAAGAACTACGGCTCCATACGGGCATTGAGCAGCGTCGATTTTCAGGTACGTCCGGGAGAAGTAGTTGCCCTGCTCGGTCCGAATGGAGCTGGCAAAACCACTGCCGTGAAACTCCTCCTCGGACTTCTACAACCGAATTCCGGCAAAGTGCGGGTTTTCGGAGGCGACCCCACGAATCCTGAAAACCGGATGAGAACCGGAGCAATGCTACAAGTCGGTCGTGTTCCAGAAACGCTCCGCGTCCGTGAGCACATCGACCTCTTCTCCACCTATTACCAGAAACCGATGCCGGCCACCGCCGTTCTCGGTGCTGCCGGACTCGAGAAGTTGAACGATCGGAAATTTGGCGACCTCTCCGGAGGACAGAAACAGCGTGTGCTGTTCGCTTTGGCTCTGTGCGGAAATCCGGATCTGCTGTTCCTCGACGAGCCGACAGTTGGCTTAGATGTTGAGGCGCGCAGAATGCTGTGGGAAGAAATCCGCCAACTGGTGCGACGCGGTAAGACGGTGTTGTTGACTACACATTATCTACAAGAGGCCGATGCTTTGGCGGATCGCGTCGCGGTGATTAACAAAGGCGAAATCATTGCGGAAGGAACGCCGGCGCAAATCAAAGCACAGACTGCAGGAAAGAAAATCCGCTGCATCACACAGGTTCCGCTCGCGTCGCTCCGCGATTTGCCCGGGGTGAGCGAAGTCAAAGAGGATCGCGAAGCGATCGAGATTCATGCCGTCGAGGCAGAACCTGTGCTCCGCGAATTGCTGGCGTGGGACAAGACGCTCTCGGGACTCGAGGTTACTAGCGCCGGACTGGAAGATGCATTTCTAGCCCTGACGCAGGAAGGTGCTGCGAGCGTGAATTAGCAGGAAAGTTAAAACCGCAAGCTTGAACTTGAGATTCATGAAGGAGACGCGATGAGTACCGCAGCGCTGACATTGACAACAGGCCAGATGCAGAGATCGCTGGGACACACGTTGACGATCTATTTGAAAGAGGCCAAATACGAATTCTTCAAATACCTTCGGTTGCGCGTCTACACGCTATCGGTACTGAGCTTTCCGATCATGTTCTACATCTTGTTCGGGCTCGTTCTGAATGCGCATGAGGCGATCGGCGGCATGCGCGTTCCCACCTACCTCATTGCAACTTATGGAACCTTCGGCGTGATGGGAGCGTCGTTGTTCGGCACAGCTGCCGGACTGGCATCTGATCGGGGATTGGGCTGGTTGGAAGTGAAGCGGGCGAGTCCGATGCCTCCGTTCGCATACTTCGCGGCAAAAGTCATTGTGAGCATGATCTTCAGCACGATTATCGTGCTGGCGCTCTTCGCTCTTGGCTTCGCGCTCGGTGGCGTGCGCATGCCAGTTGTGACTTTTCTCTCTTTGCTTGGAACGCTAGTGCTTGGCTCGCTTCCTTTTTCGGCAATGGGCCTGGCATTGGGATATTTCACCGGCCCAAACTCGGCCCCTCCGACGATCAACCTGATTTACTTGCCGATGTCCTTCTGCAGCGGATTATGGGTGCCATTCATGTTCCTGCCGAAAGTTGTGCAGAAGATTGCCCTGGTGCTGCCTTCGTATCACCTGTCGCAGCTGGCCTTGGAAACGGTTGGAGCTGGTATGCACGAGCGAGTGACTGCGCATTGGGAAGTAATGCTGGCCTTTACCATGATCTGCCTTGGGGTGGCACGAATCGGATTCCAACGCGATCAGGAAAAGATGTATGGATAACAGTTTCAGGTTTCAAGTTTCATGTTTCCGAGCAGCGATTTGAAGGCATTCTTTCGAAATGAGTCTGAGTATGAGCCGGGAAAACAAAAAATCGATTGGCTTTGCCACCGTCCTGATGATGTTCGGCGTGTTCGCGATGTATGCGGGACTGAAGTCGCTGATCATATTGGTTCCGGCGGCCGTGTTGATCTGGTATGAAGCGCGACCGCATCTGCATAGTGGCCGGAATTGACGGCTAGGGTGAAAATAGAAGCATGCCTCTGCTCACATACGATCATGTGGAGACTTGCTCCACGGCTCCGCCGTGGAAGTTGAAGCCGTGGAGAACCATCTTCAGGGACAAGGACCATGGCTGGAGTCCCCTGCTCTGGGTCTTATATCTGGGCTTCTTTTTCGTCGACCCAGTCTTGAGCCATGCCAGTGCCCGGATGTGGGCGCTCGACATTGCAGGAACGCTCGTGTTCCTGATGCTCTATTTCGGGCTCTTTGCCCTGGAGAATCCCAAAGTCTTTGTGCACATCGGTGGAATGGTGCTGCTCGGCATGCTGTTTATGCCGATCAACCAGGGAGCATCCGCATTCTTCATTTATGCCGCGGCCATGCTGCCATTTTGCGTTGATACCAAAAGGGCTGCCGTCCTCGGCCTGGCTGCTGTTGGGACCGTCGCCGCAGTTGAAGGTCTGATCCTGCATAGCAACGGCTGGGTTCTCTTTTACTGCGCCCTGTTCCCGATCATCATTGGCGCCGGGAACACCTTCTTTGCCGAGCGCAACCGCATGAACCGCAAACTGCGCAAGGCCAACGAAGAGATTGAGCATCTGGCCAAAGTCGCAGAGCGCGAGAGAATCGCCCGCGACCTGCATGATGTGCTGGGACACACGCTATCCGTCATTACTCTGAAATCGGAGCTCGCGGGAAAATTAATTGACCGCGATCCGCAGCGTGCTGGAAAAGAGATTCGCGAGGTAGAAGAAATTTCGCGGAAGGCGCTCGCCGAAGTGCGGGATGCGATCCGCGGATACCGCTCAAAAGGACTTTCCGCCGAGTTAGCACACGCCAAGGCGACGCTTGAAACCGCAGGAGTGAGTGTGCAGCTTGAAGCGGCGACAACGCTTCAAATACCAGCGATGCAGGAAAGTGTGCTGTCGCTGGCGGTGCGCGAAGGCGTGACGAACGTTGTCCGCCATGCGCGAGCTGCCACCTGCCGGTTAAGGCTCGAGCAATATAACGGGACATGTCGTCTTGAGATATCGGATGACGGCCAAGGATTTGTAAGTGTGGAAGGCAACGGGCTGCGAGGCATGCGCGAGCGCGTCGAAATGATTGGCGGCACACTCGAGCGCAACAACAAATCGGGCACGATGCTGGTGATCACGCTTCCCGTCAAAGACGTTCCACTCAAAGTCGAAAGCGGAAAAAATTGAACCCACTGACAAAAGAGGGCACGCGCGAGAACACGAAGGAAGGACGCAAGTGTATTCGCGTCGTGTTGGCTGAAGATCAGGGCATGGTGCTCGGCGCGCTGGCCGCACTACTCGACATCGAGGGCGACATTGCCGTGATTGCGCAGGCACGCAATGGCAAAGAGGCTCTTGAGGCGGTACTGACGCACAAGCCGGACGTTTTCATCACCGACATCGAGATGCCGCACATGAGTGGTCTCGATGTGGCGGCGGAGCTGAAGCGCCGCCGCACCGGTACTCGCGTAGTGATCGTGACGACATTCGCGCGCGCGGGATATCTGCGCCGAGCCCTGGAAGCCGGAGCATCGGGCTATCTGCTCAAAGACATGCGTGCCGAAGAACTTGCCGAGGCTGTGCGCCGCGTGCATCAGGGGCTGCGGGTAATTCATCCGGAACTGGCGACGGAAGCGTGGGCAGAAATGGATCCGCTCACCGACCGCGAGCGCCAAGTACTTCGGCTCGCCGGGGAAGGCATGGCCAGCGTGGACATCGCCAGTGAACTCGGCCTCTCCGACGGCACGGTGCGAAATTATCTTTCGGAAGCGATCAGCAAGTTAGGAGCGAGTAATCGCGTAGAAGCGGCACGGATCGCCAGGACGAAGGGATGGCTGTAACTCAGTTGCACCGTGCCTACCGCCCGGCCGCTTGAGAGAACTCCATCGCGACTTCAGCGAAGCACAGTCGCCGCGCACGATTCAGAACGAAAAGCAGCGCCCCGCAAATCGCCAATCCCATCAAGCCGTAGTTCGCTGCCGTGATCGCGTCGCGATGGTAAGCCTCCGCCGGTGGAGTATCGGCATAGACCCGCACGCGTAAGCGCCCTTTCAATTCCGGAAAAAGGTAGATCGGAATCGATGTTCCAATCGGAACGCGCTCGTCTAGTTCTGCCTCAGTGCGCGGCCGAGGATGCAGATAGGGATACAGGCCCATCCACTCGCGCTGGCCGTCCACCATGCCACTCGCGTACATATCTATGCTTTTTGAGTGCTTCTGATAGTAGACGCGCGTCACCTGAAAAGTTGTGACATGGTAAGGCTGTCCTTCATACCGATGCCAGTCATTCCAGGAATTCATAAAGATCACGAATCCAAACAATCCGAAACAGACGCAACCTAGGAAAGAGAGGGCCATGCCGATGCTGACCGCGCGAAACAGTAAGGGGCGAGTCGGAACCGGCTGTGGCCAGCGCGCGGTGGTAGTGGTCTGGGACTTCACGAGCGAACTCGTCAAAGTCCCCACCAGAATCATTCCAGCAAAGGCTGCAATCATCCATTTCGGAAATCGGAACAAAAGCATGAAGGCACTCGCCACGCAGATCTGAAATACCGCGATGATCAAAAGCGGCTTCTTTGCTGCGAGCGCGAGCGACGAACCACACATCGGACACACTTTAGCCGAAGGATCGGTGAGATCCAGACTGCATTTCGGGCATTTGCGGATGAACGGCATTGCTGGGATTACAGCATTGGGCGGAACACGGAACAATTTACCGAGGTAATGAGGTCGGGCTTCAGGCTTCCGGCTTCAGCACGAAACGTCTGCCCGTGGTTTCCAATTCTCTATCCCTTGTCATCCTGAAGCTCGCGCTTTTTGCGAGCCAAAATACCCAAGAATTTGATCCTAACGATCAGCTGACGCCGAACGCCGGAAGCCCGGAGCCCAATTCGCTATCCCTCTCGAACAACCCCAGCATCCTGCCCCGAAGCAGTGCGATACGCCCAAGCCATCCGCGGCGTGTTGTGCGCAATGCCAAAGCGACCGTGGGCGTCGAGCACGATGATGCCGCCGTGCCCGTTGACTCGCTGCTTGAGATAGTTCATGGCCTCTTTCGCGGACCACTCCGGGAGATTTCCCGCCGCAATGCGATCGGCAGTCCACTTGGCCAACACGAGCTTCATGATGGGCTCGCCCCATCCCGTGGTCGACGCGGCGGCGCTCTCGTTGTCGGCGTAGCAACCGCACCCTATCAATGACGAATCTCCCAACCGTCCGGGAGCTTTGTTCAAAGTCCCTCCGGTCGATGTCGCTGCCGCAATGTTGCCATTTCGGTCGAGCGCAACCGCCCCGACGGTGTCGTGGGATATCGTCAGGTCATCAGAATCAGGCGCAAACAAATCATTCCCGTCCTGCTTCTTCGCCGCCTGCGAAGCCTGATATGTTCGAAGCCGTTCCACTTCGCGAGGGATCACCAGATCTTCGTTCTTGCACAGCGGAACTCCGTGCTCGGCAGCAAATTTCTCCGCACCCTCCGCGACGAAGTACACGTGCGGACTTTCGCTAAGAATCTTGCGCGCGGCACGAACAGGATTGCGCAAATGCTCGACGCATCCCACACCTCCAGTACGAAGCGTGAAACCGTCCATGATCAGCGCATCAAGCTGCACGCGACCGTCGCGATTCAGGAAGCTCCCGCGTCCGGCATCGAAGGTCTCGTCGTCTTCCATAATGACGACGGCTTCCTCAACGGCATCGAGCGCCGTGCCGCCCCGCTCCAGTACACGCCATCCGGCAGTCAGCGCATTATTTACGCCGCGGATGTGCGCATCCACCATGTCATCGGGCATGGCCCAAGCGCCACCGTGAATGACGAGTACGGGATTCGTTGGCAAGGTTTCCCCAGAACAGATTCGACCTCAAGGCTTTGGGCTTTCGCCTTGGCTCTGAGTCCGATCGCGATTGCGACCGGATAGGATAGCAGGACTAACGAGCCGTGATGGGATTGAGAACTGAAAGTCTTTAAGCCGCTTGTCCTGGATGAAGTGCCACGGGCGGATCTTGGGTGCGGGTCCAGGTGTAACGCATGCGGTGAATTACGGTGATTGTGCTCAGCACCGCGATGATCCACAGCACAGGGGCCATGCGGTTGAACAGTGCTCCCAGGATCACGAGGACCAGGCGTTCGGGCCGCTCCATGAATCCTACGCGGCAAGAGCCAATCAGGCTCTCTGCGCGCGCCCTGGTGTAGCTCACCATGATGGCGCTAATCATCACGAACGCACTCAGGACTACATAGCTGTAGCGTCCGCCCCGCGCGTAGAACACAAGCAGGCCCAGGAATTGGCTCGCATCGGAATAACGGTCGACAACCGAATCGAAGAATGCTCCGAACCGCGTGACGCGATTGGTTGCGCGGGCGACCTGCCCATCCACCAGATCGAAGAAGCCGGAAAAGATGATCACGAGCCCGGCGTAAATGAACATCCGTTTCTGGTTGCTGGCGTTAGCGGCACCGAAGAGGTATGCAGCCCAGGTGTTGACCACTAACCCCATGAATGTCAGGACATTGGGATTGATGCGGGACAGTGCCAGCCAACGGACGATGGTGTCGAGAAGGACTCCGCAGGCGCGTCCGAAGGCCGAAGTCCACGACACGCTCATGCCGGACACCGCGGATTGGCGGGGTATATGCGCACCGTCGGTATTATTTCACGCACCGGGCGCCGGGCCAAGTCGCCACGGGCAGGACCCGGCGATATGCCGGCAGACACAGCAGATTCTACGTTTCGTAATGTGCCTTTCGTAGCAGCGAAAAAGTTATGCCTGCGCTCCTTTCGGTTCCTCGCCAACGTCGTCGTGAATCGTGCTGAGGCTCAGGATTTCCAATTCGCGCTTGCCGTTCGGCGTAACCACAACCGCTTCATCTCCTACCTTCTTGTTCAGAAGGGCGCGGCCGATCGGACTTGTGGTAGAGATCTTTCCCGCCGCGACATCGGATTCTTCGCTGGTAACCAGCTTGTACTCAATTTCTTCGCCCTTCGTATTGTCGTAGACCTTGACGGTGGATCCGAGGCCGACTTTGTCCGTGGGGATGTTGTTCATGTTGATCATGGACAATTCGGCGAGGCGCTTACCGAGCTGGCGGACCCGTGCCTTCACGAACTCCTGGCGCTGCTTCGCCATGTGATACTCGGCATTTTCGCTGAGGTCGCCCAAGGCGGCGGCCTTCTTGATCTCTTTCGGAAGTTCGTGAATCAACTCATGTTCAAGCGCGTTGATCTCTTCCTGCAATTTTCTCTTAATGGCATCTGTCATGTTGATTTCAGCCAGGTTACGAATCGGCCGGATTACGGCAAGGCTTTCGACATTATACCCCCGGCTTCCGTTTTCCAGTTTCTGGCCATCGGGGATCAATTTTTTCTTTGACGTGTCGATTCCGGTGAGCCTCATTCGACGAGTCTATAGTAGGAGGCCTATTGATCATGAGTTTGCACTACACGCTGCTGGCAACCTTGATCCTCATGGCGCCGCCTGTGTTCGCAGACGTGAGGCGCTCCGCCAGATCAGGAAAATAATCAATCGAATTTGTCGATTTTGCCCTTCGTCGTTCGATGCATTGATAGAAGGCAGTTCAATCCAAAGAGGTGGCGACCTCTTAACAAAGGAGTAATGACATGCGAGTGATGGTCATTGTAAAGGCTACGAAAGATTCGGAAGCCGGGGTTCTTCCCAGCAAAGAGCTCATTGATGCAATGGGTAAGTACAACGAGGAATTGGTAAAAGCCGGCATCATGCTGGCGGGTGATGGCCTGAAACCGTCGTCGAAGGGAAAGCGGGTCAGGTTTTCCGGAGACAAGCGAACCGTGATTGATGGGCCATTCGCCGAGACCAAAGAACTCGTTGCCGGGTATTGGATCTGGCAGGTGCGGTCTATGGAAGAAGCCGTGGAATGGCTGAAACGCTGCCCGAATCCGCACTGCGTGGACTCCGATGTGGAGATCCGCCCGTTCTTTGAGGCTGCCGATTTCGAGGAGAATCTCACGCCTGAAGCAAAGGAGCGCGAGCAACGTTTGCGCCAGCAAATTGAGCAACGTTCCGCATGATAAACCGTTCCGTTGGGCCCGAAATCGAGCGGTTGCTATTCCGGCAAGGAGCGCAGAAGGAATTTTGCCGTTCGCCACAGGACAGACAGTTCGACCCAGGCGCAAGTCAGAAATAGGAACTCGAAACACATAAACATATAAACATATAAAGGAGAATCGCCATGAAATTCCTGAGCATTTACAAGAACGTTGAGCGCAACACTCCTCCCTCAGCCGCAGAGATGGAGACGATGGGCAAGTTGGTCGAAGA
>Ga0335085_10000851_pt1 | contig 75748 bp, 70 predicted proteins | sample Lox_Sample_45_FD_206712 | JGI IMG/M metagenome (GOLD analysis project Ga0335085, IMG submission 206712) | Soil microbial communities from Loxahatchee National Wildlife Refuge, Florida, United States - Lox_Sample_4.5 | ecosystem: Environmental > Terrestrial > Soil > Wetlands | place: USA... | reverse complement strand
AAAGAGGTTTTGACGTTGCTAATAGCTAAGAGCTAGAAGCTAAGAGCTGACAACTGGGACCTGAACCGCCTCTAAGTCCTTTCCCCGGAAGATTTTGCCTCTAACCCATTGGGGCTCAAGATTTTGCCCGGATTGGACAGTCTAAGTTCCTGATTCCAGATATTTTGTCTCGGGAAGGGGGAGGGGGGAGGGGGAGGGGGGGGTACCCATTATCACCTGGTTAATGGCAAACCATCAAACCTCAGGGCCGAGCGCCAGCATCACCCGCCGCAAAGCCTGCAAACTCGGACTGGCCACGGCCATTGCCGCGAGCGCCGACCCGGCAGCCATACTGGCTTTTTCTCCGGATCGCGATACCCTTGACGCGCCAGGACCGATGAGCAACAAGCCTCATATCGCCGTCGTCGGCGCCGGCGCTTTCGGCGGTTGGATCGCTCTCCATCTCCTCCGTGGCGGCGCCCGCGTCACCCTGTTCGATGCCTGGGGACCAGGAAACTCCCGGGCATCCTCCGGCGGCGAGACCCGGGTCATGCGCGGAGCCTACGGGCCCGGCCAGCCCTACACCAGGATGGCCGCCCGCGCCCTCGAACTCTGGAAAGAAAACGAGACGAAATGGAATCAGAAATTCTTCCATCCCATCGGAGTTCTCTGGATGGTCGAAGGCGACGGCGAGTTCGAGCGCGGCTCGCTGCCTATGCTGAAAGACGCGGGAATTCCGTTCGAGCAACTGCCGGTCAGCGAGTTGTCACGCCGTTGGAAGCAGATCAACTTCGACAAAGTTGAGTGGGGCATTTGGGAACCCCAGAGCGGATATCTGCTGGCGCGCGCCTCGACACAGGCGGTCGTGGAACATTTCGTCGCCGAAGGCGGCGAGTACCGGCAAGCAGCGATCGCCTCCGAGGGACTTGAAGACGGAGTTGGGAAGGGCTTGTCTCTCTCGGACGGATCAAGCCTTGTGGCCGATCGCTACGTTTTCGCCTGTGGTCCGTGGCTGGGCAAGCTCTTTCCCCAGACCGTCGGCCCGCATTTCGTTTCCACCAAGCAGGACGTGTTCTTCTTCGGCACCCCTGCAGGCGACGACCGCTTCGACGAAAGCACTCTGCCAGTGTGGGCCGATCACAGCGACCACTTCATGTACGGAATCCCCGGCAACCAGTACCGCGGTTTCAAACTCGCCGACGACACGCGCGGTCCGCAATTCGATCCGACATCAGGCCAGCGTTTAGTCGACAATCATGGACTGAACGCCGCGCGCCGCTACGTCGCGTATCGCTTTCCTGGAATGAAAGATGCGCCGCTGGTCGAGACTCGCGTCTGCCAGTACGAGAACACGAGTGACCACAACTTCATCATCGACCGCCATCCGGCGAATGCGAACGTGTGGATCGTCGGCGGCGGCTCCGGACACGGGTTCAAACACGGCCCCGCGCTGGGAGAACTGGTCGCACGGCTGGTGCTGAAAGATGAAACAGCGGAGGAAGTCTATCGGCTGGGGAGATTCAAGAATCGCTGAACGACCCAGCGTCACAAATGACCCAATCTGAGAACTGCTTTCACTGAATTTGAATCACGCCTTCGGAGCTGCTCGATTTGATCTCTTCCACGCGCGCCGCCACTTTCCGCGCGAATTCATAGAGCGACTTGGCGTGCGGCGAGTCTTCGCCCTGGAGAACAGCAGGCGATCCGCTATCGCCCGCTTTGCGAATCTCAGGATCGAGTTCGATGCTGCCCAGAAATGCCACGTCAAACTGCTTGGCCGTCTTCTCCGCTCCGCCGCGCGAGAAGATATCGACCTCATGTTGGCAATGGGGACACACGAAGTAACTCATGTTCTCGACCACGCCGACGATGTCCACCTTCATCTGGCGGAACATCTCAATTGCTTTGCGGGCATCCTGCAACGCGACATCCGAAGGCGTAGAGACCACGATGGCGCCAGTCAGCGGCACCGTCTGAATCAGCGAGAGCGCCACGTCGCCGGTTCCAGGAGGCAGATCGATGACGAGGTAATCGAGTTCACCCCACGCGACCGACCCCAGAAACTGGCGAATGATCGAGTGCAACATCGGCCCGCGCCAGATCAGCGGCTTGTCGCCAGGATTGAGCAGGCCGACCGATATTACTTTGAGCCCGTGTGCCGTGAGCGGTTCAATCTGGCCTTCCCCCACAACTCGAGGCTGTTCGCTGGTGCCGAGCATCAGGGGGACGTTGGGACCGTACACATCGGCGTCGAGCAGGCCGACTTTGTGGCCCTGCTTGCTCAGCGCGATGGCCAGATTGACGGCCAGCGTCGTCTTGCCGACTCCACCTTTGCCGGAACCCACGGCGATGATGGCGTTAACGCCGGGAAGGGGCTGCGGTGCAGGCATTTGCTGGCCGGGATGATGACTGTGAGCGCTCAAGAAGACACCTCGGATGGACTCTCCTGATTATACGGGAGCGATTAGAGGTCACAGGGTCACGGCAATCCGTTCCTAGTAGTGTCCCTCTCCCACCTGCACCTTGCCGCGGAACATGCGGTAGATAAAAACGAAATAGGCGACGGCCAGCACGGCACCGAGACACCACCAGACAAGTCCGACGCTCAGTCCATGCGCGGCGGCGGCAGTGTTGTAGATAGTCAGGCTGAATTGACGATCTCGGGCCGGAAGCACGACAGGGTAAAGAGCGAAGGCAGCGCCCACCAGCATGCCCGTGATGTACAAGCTCGACGCAACAAAGGCCAGCTTCTCTTTCCCCTTCGGGTTCGCCCAAATCATTACGCCCAGGCTGGCAAACACGAGGATCGGCACAAGCAGCCCGATCATATGCTTCCCATAATTCACCATCACCTCCGGGTGGACGAAATAGGTCGCCACCAGGCCGACGATGGTTAGAAAAAACTGCAGTGGCCAGCACAGCAAGGCAACGCCGCGCGCGCGACGGCCGAGATCTTCGTCGGTCTTGATCGCGACATAATAAGAGCCGTGCGCCGTCAGCGTGACCAGCGCCATCACCCCGATCAGGACCGTGTACCAATCCAGGATGCCGGGCTCGGCACTCAGCCGGAAATTGGTCCAGAGCGGCTCGAAGAAATATCCGGACGCGTCCAGCGGCACCCCGCGAACAACATTGCCCAGCGCTGCTCCGAAGAAGATCGTGAGAAGAAGGCTCGACACGCTGAACACAACATCGAAGAAATGCTTCCAGACAGGATTCTCCACATGTGTGCGGAACTCAATGCCAATGGCCCGCAGCATGAGCAGCCACAAAACCATCATCAACGGGAGATAGAAGCCGCTGAAACTCGAGGCGTAGAGTTGCGGGAAGGCGAAATACAGCGTTCCTCCCGCCGCCAGCAGCCAGACTTCGTTGCCGTCCCACACCGGGCCGATCGCGCGGAGCACGCGGCGGCGCTCTTCGTCGGTCCTGGCGATAGCCAGATAGATTGCGCCGGCCCCCAGATCGAATCCATCCAGCACCACGTAGGCTGTAACCATGACCGCAACAATCCAGAACCAGAGCGTAGGCATGATCAGTTCGCCCCCTTTCCCGTGTGCACTGGTTCGCAGAGCGGGCCGATCTCCAATTCCCTTCTCACCAAAAACAGGAAGAGAATGCTGAGCACCGTGTACATCCCCATGAACCCCAGCAGGGTGAACATGCCGTTGCCACCCGAAACCGTTTTTGAGTAGCCATCGGCCGTCCGCATGAGGCCATAGACCAGCCACGGCTGGCGCCCGAGTTCCGCCGTCATCCAACCGGCGGTATTGGCGATATAAGGGAGCGGAGCAGAGAGCATCAGGATCCAGAGCATCCAATTCGCGTGGTAGAGGCGGCCTCGCCACAGAAGAAGAGCTGAGACAACCATTACCGCGATGAAGATCGTTCCCAGGCCCACCATGATGTGATAGCTGAAATAGAGCAGGGGAATATTGTCGGGCCAGTCCTGCTTGGGAAACGCATCCAGACCGTGCACATGCGCATTCCAGCGGCGATAGGTCAGCATGCTGAGCATGCCGGGAACGGCAAGTGGATTATCGATGGAGCGTTTCGCTTCGTTGGGTTGACCGAGGATGACCAGGGGCGCAGCCGTTTGTCCTTGAAACAGGCCTTCCATCGCCGCCAGCGTAACGGGCTGGTGATTCGCAATCATTCTTCCCTGTCCATCGCCGGTCGGGAACAATTGCAGAACACTGAAGATGCATCCGGCGATGACGCCGGTCTTGACGAAGATGCGAGCGTGCTCGGTCCATTGTCCCCAAAGTAAATAGAACGCCCCGACCGCCGTCATCACGAACGCGCCGGTGATGGCCGCGCCGCTCATGTTGTGCGCGTACTGCCACCATGCCCACGGATTCAATACCAGATCCCAGAAGCTGGCTAACTGCGCCGAGCCATCGGCAGCGGTGACGTAGCCGACCGGATTCTGCATCCAGGCATCGGTGGCGATGATGAAATACCCCGAGAGCCACGAACCGAAGAAAACTGCAATCGAGGACAACCAGTGCGCACGCGGGCTCAGACGCTTCTCGCCATAGAGGAACAATCCCAGGAACGCCGACTCGAGAAAGAAGGCAAACATGCCCTCCATGGCCAGCGTTTGTCCGATCACGCCGCCGGCGAATCGCGAGAAGTGCGACCAGTTCGTGCCGAACTGGAACTCCATCGGAATTCCGGTCACCACGCCCAGTACGAAGTTGATGCCGAAGATCTTCGCCCAGAAGCGTGCCGCCTGGTGATAGACGGGATCGTTGCGGCGATACGCGATGGTCTTCAGCCAGACGATCAGCAGCGCCAGTCCCATGGTGAGTTGTGGGAACAGATAGTGGAAAGTTACGGTGAAGGCGAAGTGGAGACGGTGAATCAGAAGTGCGCTTTCCATAAAGAAGGTCTCTAGGACACAGGTAACAGGTCTCAGGCCCGAACTTCAATCAGAAGGAGACCCTATTCTGCCGGGAAACTTGCAATTATCCGGCCCATCCCGGCCCACTGGATGTGACCGCCATCACAGACTGGCTAAGTCCGAAGCTGCTTCCGGCGCGCCGACTCTGCCTGGCGCGCCTCCCGGCGCCGCAACGCGCCTTCGTAGCGCCGTTTCTCGTCCTCCGTCTCGGGGAGAACGGGCGGAACGGGCAACGGGTGGCCGCTGGCGTCGACCGCAACGAACGTCAAGTACGCCGAGCTGACGTGGCAGGTCGTGTCTTTGTGATAGTTCTCCACCATCACCTTGACGCCGACTTCCATCGACGTATGAAAAGCGCGGTTCACCGACGACCGCAGGATGACGATATCGCCCACGCGCACGGGCATGAGGAAGTCGAGATGATCGACGGATGCGGTCACCACATACTGCCGCGAGTGGCGATGGGCGGCCATGGCTCCGGCCAGATCGATCCAGTGCATGAGGCGTCCGCCGACCAGCGCGTTGAGCGGGTTGGCGTCGTTCGGCAACACGATCTCCGTCATCTCCGACTTCGATTCGCGCACCGGGATCGGCCGCAATGTTCGCACATCATTCATAAGTCGCGCCGGCGACCCGCCGGCATTCAGTCATGTCCCGAGACAACAATCATGCCTCGACGGCCATCGGAGCCTGCCGCGCCCGCCATGCCTCCAGGTAACAAAGGGCCAGCCGCTGGACCCTCGGATCCGGATGAGCACTGTGCTCCGTCCGCCCCGTCAGGTCAAACGTTAATTTCCCGTGTTCGACCGGCGCGTGCCCCCGCTCACAGACATACCAAAGCGTAATCTGCTCGTCGCTGGTGAGCGCAACGGAAAAACGAATCGCGTCCCAGTCGCGCTCAGCGGGAAGACGCAGGCATGTGTGGGCGTTGCCGAGATTGCAGAACTCGCGGAGGGCGGAGTCAGTAGGAGTGGCTTCCGGTCCCGACGCGCAGCAGGAGCCGTTCCAACCTGCGCCCAGCGGCAGCCGCGAAGGATGCGGCCACGAGCCGTCGTTCAAAATCTCCCGCGGCACAAAGTAGGGGCAGGCCAAGCAGCGTTCTCCGCAGAAAAGTCATTGTAACGTGAGAGGTGTCAGGTGTCAGGTGTCGGGTGTCAGGAAGCGCGATGCGAGTTCCTCGCTGAGAGTTGCGAACTCTTCAAGGGCCGGGACTGACGCACGCAACGGAAAGCGAATCGCATCCCATCGCGCTCGACGGGAAGATGAGGACAAGCGTGGGCAATGGTTTATGCTGAGACCTGATACCTGTCACCTGAGGCCTGCCTTTTCATGGACCGCATCGCCATGCTGACTGAAATTCTCGACGCCAATCCCGCAGATGCCTTCGCCCGCTACGGCCTGGCGATGGAATACTCGAAAGCCGGAGACGTCGAGCACGCCCTCGTGGAATTCAAGACGCTGCTGGAAAAGAATCCTGACTACACTCCCGGCTACTTCATGGCGGCGCAGACGCTGGCCAACGCCGGCCGGGTGGATGAAGCGAAGAGGATGCTGGTGGATGGGATCTCTTCGGCGCGGCGGACCGGGAATCAGCACGCGCAGTCGGAGATGACGGCGATGCTGGAAGGGCTGGCGTGATTGCAGAGCGAGGGCTCCTGGATTCAGGTTTCAAGGTTTCAGAGTTTCAAGGTTGCAAAGACGATCCGTGCCTTCTGACCTTGAAACATTGAAACTCTGAAACCTCGAAACCTGGCCTTTATGCAATCATTGACATCAATGCTATCATTGATGTCATGGCGAGCATCACCATTCGCAAGCTCGACGAAAGCACCAAGCGCAAGCTTCGCATGCGTGCCGCGCGCAACGGTCACTCGATGGAACAGGAAGCGCGAGAGATTCTAAAGAATGAACTGAATGCAGCCACGCCCAGGCTCACAAGGCCAAAAACCGGAGCGGACTTTGTGAAAGCCATCCGCGACATTTTTGAACCACTTGGGGGAGTTGATCTCGACATTCCACCGCGTGGACCAATTCGCGACCCTGGAATCAAGTGATCGGGGACTTCAATAACCTCTCGGACCGGGACTTGTGATCATCCTTGACACGAACGTTACGTCCGAGTTGATGCGGGCTGTTCCTTCGCCGGCGGTCCCGACGTCATTATCAAAGTATTCCGCCGAAGAAATGCACACAACCAGTGTCACTCTGGCCGAGATCCTTTACGGAATCGAAATCCTTCCACCTGGAAAAAGGAAACGAGAATTGGCGGCTGGCGCGGAACGGCTATTTACGTTTGTATTCGACAGCCGCATTCTCCCCTTTGACGAACCAGCGGCACAACGATTTTCACAAATTGCCGCCGATCATCGGAAGCGGGGCAGACCGATCTCGGAGCTTGACGCCCAAATTGCTGCCATCGCTTCCGTGCACGGCGCCGTCCTCGCGACCCGCAATGTCGCTGACTTCGAGCATTGCGGCGTGCGCCTAGTGAATCCCTGGGAGTAGACTACGAAGTCTTCTTCCTGGAGGCCTTCATGCGCCGTCTGCTTTTTCTGGTGATCTTCTGTTTGATTCTTCCTGCTTTCGCTCAAACCAAGCATCCGTTCACCTTTGAAGACATGATGAAGCTGAAGCGCGTGGGCGAGCCGGTGCCGTCGCCGGATGGGAAGTGGGTGCTGTTCAGCGCCGTCGACGTCGATCTGGCGGCGAATAAGAAGACACCGCATATCTGGATTGTGCCGCTGGCGGGCGGCACGGAAGGGAGTAGGGGTCCCTCCACTCCGCCGAAGGATTCTGCGAATCCTTCGTCTGCGGTCGGGATGACAAGTGGAGAAAGAGTTTTGATTCCCGATCAGGACGGCGATCGTCCGCGGTGGGCGCCGGATGGGAGGCGGTTTGCGTTCATTTCAAATAAGGAAGGCGGATCGCAGGTGTGGATTGCGGACTTTGAAGGCACGGCGGGCACTGTTACCGCTGTCCACAAGCTGACTGCGATTGCGACCGAAGCCGGCGGCGAGCTGTGGTCACCGGATGGGAAGACCATTCTCTTCACCTCCGACGTTTATCCCGCATGCGACGGCGCGCCCGACGCCGAGGCCGGGTGCAATGCAAAGAAGCTGAAAGAGGCGGAAGAGTCGAAGGTCAAGGCGCTGATTTTCGATCGGCTTTTGTATCGGCATTGGAATGCGTACAAGGCGGGCAAGCGCAGCCACATTTTCGTGGTGCCGGCACCCACCCTCCCCTCCGGGGAAGGGTGGGGCACCCCGGTCGCTCGCGACTTGACGCCTGGGGATTACGATTCGCCTGTGTTTTCTCTGGGCGGGCAGGATGACTATGCCTTCTCTCCCGATGGGCAGGAGCTTTGCTACACCTCGAATCACGACAAGGTCGAAGCCACTTCGACGAACAACGACCTGTGGATTGTTTCGGTGGATGGCGGAACGGTAAAGAACATCACGGCCGACAATCCGGCGAGCGACTCGACTCCGCTCTATTCTCCCGATGGCAAGTACATCGCCTACCGCGCCCAGCAGCGTCCGGGATACGAGAGCGATCGCTTCCGGCTGATGCTGTACGACCGAACGACCGCTAAAAAACTGGATCTAACGAAGGACTTTGACCGCTGGATCGGAACGTTCACATGGGCGACGGATTCAAGAGAACTCTTGTTCGTAGCCGAGAATCTGGGGCAGTCGCCTATCTATGCACTCACTTTCACGGTCAAGTCTGGCGAGCTAGCAGCGCTTTTTATTCCTCCCCAACTTGTGGTCGGATTCAACGACGACTTGGCCTTAGTGGGCAAGAGCACGCAACTGTTATTCACACGTATGGCAATTGGAGCTCCTAACGAACTTCACGTCGCAGATACCCGCAGTATCGGCAGCAAATGTGTACAGACAGTCATGGAGGGTACGAACGAGTGTTCCGCAATTAAGGAAAACCAGCTCACCCACCTCAACGACTCCATCCTCTCCCCAGTCGCCATGTCCCCGCTCGAATCGTTCTGGTTCGCTGGCGCCAACGGCGACAAAGTTCAAGGCTTCCTGGTCAAGCCGCCGAGCTTCGATCCCAACAAGAAATATCCCGTGAAGTTCCTCATCCACGGCGGGCCGCAGGGGGCTTGGGGAGACGACTGGTCGTATCGGTGGAATCCGGAGCTGTTCGCGTCACCAACTTCTGCGACGCCCGGCGGATACGTCGTCATCATGATCAACTTTCACGGCTCGACCGGCTATGGACAGAAGTTCATCGACGCGATCAACGGCGACTGGGGCGGCGCTCCGTTTGAAGACCTGATGAAGGGGCTCGACTACGCCGAGAAGACGTATCCGTTCATTGACAAAGACCGCGAGTGCGCGCTGGGCGCGAGCTACGGCGGATACATGGCCAACTGGGTGCTCGGCCACACCGACCGCTTCAAGTGCATTGTGTCGCACGACGGCATGTTCAACAGCGTTTCCGCCTGGGGGACGACCGAAGAGCTTTGGTTCAACGAGTGGGAGTTCAAAGGCACCCCGTACTCGAACCCCGAGACATATGCAAAATGGTCTCCGAACAATGCGGCGAAGAATTTCAAGACGCCGACGCTCGTTGTCCACAGCCAGCTCGATTACCGCCTCGACGTGAGCGAAGGCTTCCAGCTCTTCACCACGCTCCAGACCATGGGCGTACCGTCGAAAATGCTCTACTTCCCCGACGAGGGCCACTGGGTGCTGAAGCCGCAAAATTCGCAGCTCTGGTGGAAGACCGTGAATGACTGGGTAGACCAGTGGACGAAGAAGTAGCCTGGGAAGCGTAGTGTGGCGCCGGCTCGCCCGCCCTGCGGAAGAAGACGCGGTATCCCGACGAGCGCGCCTACTCTTCCCCGCCGCGCTGTCGATACGGCCCGTGCCTCCGGTCGGGCGGCGGTTGCACAGGAGCGTGAACGCCACCTGCCATCGGCGTCAGAACCTGCAGATGAAACTGCGCTGTAGCAGGCCCAGCGCCCACGGCGATCATCACGTCGCAATAGCCCTGCACACTGCCGACGGTCGGCAGCATCGGAGCGAGGCCGCCCGAATCGGAAACGGCTTGCACTGTGTAGGTTCCAAGAATCACTGGAGTCCCATTGCTTCCGCCATGGCCATCGTCGCCACCACCGCCCCCGCCCCGGCCTTGCGGAAAGCGCATCAGCGTGACATCGAAGACGGCGTTCACCCCCATCACCGGATTGGAAGGCGACGCTCCGTCGGTGACGCGCAACACCAGCGACTGAAAGGGCTGACCGACAGGCACCCACTGCGCTGAACCGCTGACCGTTTCCAGCGTCCACTTGGATGCGGGCGTTGCGAACATCGTGAATGTCTGACAAGGCGCATTGTTGGGCGCGACGCAGGCGGTCACCTGCACGTCAGCGCTGTGGTTGGAGAGGTGCGCAGACGTGGAAGCGTACCCGGAACTGTCCGTGGTTCCCGTGGCAGCGGACAGAGTTGCCGTGCCTTTCGAGAGCCGGAAGTCCACGGTGACGCCGACCTGCGGCGCGCCCTGGCTCAGCACACGCACCGTGAGTGGAACGTCGAGGGTTGCGCCCTCGCCAATCCACTTCGTAGGAGCGAGCGCACCGATATCGAGCGCGGATTTGGTCGCCATCACCGTCGCCTGCTTCGCTTGCGGCGGATTGTACGAGGCTGGAGCGAGGGCGGCGGTGATGGTACTGGCGCCGGTAGCGGTGGGAGTCACTCCCGTCGATGCAATGCCGGCTTCATCGGTCAGGACCGAGCAACTCGAAACACCCCCGCACGCGGAAAGCGTCGCGCCATTCGTGGTCGACCAGGCAATGGTAGCGCCGGTAACGGGCGTCATCCCGTCGGATGCAACCGCACGCACCCGGATCGGATTGGCAGCTTCCGCCCCCACCGGAGTCGACGGTTCGGCTGTCTGTAACGCGACCAGCAAGTCGGTCGCGGCGGCGCCGTAGGTGAGCGCGTTGGTCATCTGCGAGAACCCTCCGGTTGCGGGATCGCTGACCACGACCGTCGCGGTGCCGTCCTGAATACCTGCGGGGAGCACAGACTGCACATCGTTGGCAGAGGTTCCCAACACCGTTCCGCTCACGTTGATCACCTTGACCTGCAGGCCCGGATTGAAGCCAAGGCCGTGCAGCGTGACGGGCCCGCCTCGCAAACCGACGCGCGACGGCGTGACGGTGTCGGAATAGAGCACGCTGGCGTTGTAGGAGTAGTCGGGCCGTCCGTCGCCGCGAAGGTCGGCCACGCCCACGCGAAAGACATCGTCGGCAAAGAACTGCGCGTCGAGCCGAGTCGTCCCCGTAATCAGCGTGTTGAAGGCCGTAGTGGTTGCCGCCGGAGCCGGTCCACCGCTCTGATCGCTCAATTGCCAGATGCCAATCACCGGCATCAGCTTGGCCTGGGTCGGTTTGCCCGATTCGTCCAATGCGGTCGCCGTGGCGGAAGCTGTGCGGTTTGCCTTGACCGGGAACTGGAACCAGTCGGTATCGCCGTAGCCGGAAATCCACGCGCCCCAACCGCCGCCCTTGGGAAGCGCGGCAGGATTCGCATACGTCGCCCCGCTGCCGGGATGCGGACCGGCAATCGCGCTGTTTCGCATGACGACGTCCTGGGCGACGTCGCCGCCGCGCGGCACCGTGACCACCACCGGTGTGAAGGAACCGGAGGGCACGACCTGGTTGGGAGCATACGAGCCCACACCCTGAGCCCAATTGGCATCGACGCCTTCGACAGTCAACTGGTATTTGGCCGAGCCCGAGCCATCGGGAATTTCCAGGCCGCCCAGATCAAAGGCTCCTTCGAGCGCCGGATCGTTGGACCCAAAAAAGTCACACGGCTGCCCGCCGGCGTCAAGATATCCATTGACCGGATTGCCGGCGTCCCCGCGAAACGCGTACCCCGAAACCGATGTGGCAACATACTTCCGTGAGGGCTGGCCCGACTCCATGCGGCGCGCCACGACGTTCACGCCCTGCATAGGTTGCGTGATGTTCCCGCTTGCATCGGTGAAGTACACGCTGCCGTGAATTCTTCCCGTCTGGGAGTTCGCCGGATACAGGCGGCTCACCGAGGCGCGGTCATCCATCTTCGGCATATCGGCGTCGGGGTAACAGGCGGCGATGGGTATGCACGCCACGGAATCCAGAAAGTGCATGACGGGGAAGCCCTGGAAGTCGTCCGCGGCGGGAGGAGGGTTGCGCGTGATCACGTTGGGATTCGCTTGCGACCAACCCAGTCCCAGCACGCGGCCCAGAGTCCGTGCCAGACGATAACGAAGGTCGGGGAACTGCGAGGTGGCGGCGGCACAGACTCCGTTGATGACAATGAGGGCGTGAATAAGATGGGCGTCGGCGCTGAAATTGTCAGCTCCCCCGAACACTGCATTGTAGAAGCACAAATCCGCGCCGCCTGCGCCTTGGCCCAACAGAGCATTGGTGACCTGGCCGTCGTAGTCATAAACGACTCCGACCGGTGTCGTGACGGCGCCGGGCTGGATGTCATTGGGAACGGTATAGGTGCCGTCGGGATAGCCGACGACATTGGCCCCGCTGACGTCTTCCGCCAGGTGGCCGGCCTGCGTGACGCTCAGAGCGGCGCCGGGGACCGTCGTCCATCGGCTGACCACGTCGGCCACCAGAACGTCAGCTTGTCCGCCGCTCAGAACAGGACTGAGATTGCCCTGGTCGGTGAAGTACTGCACGGTCCCCCCAGTCCAGGTGAGTGGCTGGCCTTTTACGGTCGCATTAAAGCCGGAACCTGCGACATAAACGGGCCCTCCCGCGATCGCGAAGACACTGGCGCAGCAAAGAAGGGCGATGACGACAGTTGAACCTCGACGAGTCATGATCACTCCTTCTCCTCGCGGGCGGCGCGGATGGCGCGTTCCAACTGGCTGAGTCTGATCTGGGGCAGGGGCACTGCCGTCCTCTGCGGCGGGCGCAGGAGGCGCGTGGGATCATTCGCGGGCGCGACCCCCCATCCGTCACGCACATTCCCTTTCGCGTCGAGTGGCACCTGGCCCACCGGTCCGCCCACCGGACTGGTCAAGCCGGCGGCACTGGGTGGATAGAAAAAGAAGAGCGCCAGGCTCCCGTCGCGACGCATGGGGCGCTGCATCGGCCAGACGGCGGCCCACGCGCGAATCGTGACAACCTGGCCAGAGTGCGCGCCGGCAATGCCGCGATCCACGAGGAATTTCGCTTCCACGGTGGCCACCGGGCTGGCTTGTGAGGGCGCGTGGCTCCTAACGCTGACGACCGTGCCGGTGAAGATCAGCCCCGCCGCGCGCGCAACTTGTCTCCAATGCGGTCCAAGCACACGTTGAGCGGCCAGTTGGTCCGCCGATTGGGCAACCGCGATCGATGATACGCAGAGCATCACTCCGGCCACTATCCTGTTGCAGATGGGCATACCGACACCATTTCTGGAGGGACGGGACCGGGAGAGGTCCTGGGAAGTGAGATCAGAGTAGCGCGGCAGCCATCATGTGGATGTGCGGGCGGTCACGTTGCATTGGTGATGAATGCTGGACATCTCGTGCCCAATGCGAGGCGGTTTCCCCGTCAAAATCTCGGGTCGCCCGAAACCGCCGTCGGACAGCCCCTCCCGATGGTAAACTCGGCAGCAATCCTCCGTTGGGGCAATTCCGATGTCAGCCATACCCTCGCCAAAAACGCCGGTTTACCGTTTCGCAGAGTTTGAACTGGACCCAGTCACCGGCGAACTGACGGGCAAGTCGGCGAAAGTGCAGTTGCAGGATCAGCCCTTGCGGGTTCTGATCGCCCTTCTGGAACACCCTGGTGAATTGGTGACTCGCGAACAGCTCGTGGCTCGCTTGTGGCCACCACAAACGTTCGTCGACTATGACCGCAGCCTGAACAAGGCAGTGAACAAACTGCGCGAAGCCTTAGGCGACTCTGCCGAGCAGCCCCGCTTCATCGAAACGCTGCCGCGCAAGGGGTACCGCCTCATCGTTCCCGTCGAGCAGGTTGGAGGACCCACCGCAGAGCCGCCACGTCTGGCGCCGCCATTACCACCGCTGCGTGCGACTCGCGTTTCCAGCTGGTGGTGGATCTCCTTTGGAGTAGCTGCCTGCCTGGCCGGCGTGATCGCTGCCAATATCGGCGGCGCGCGCAACTGGCTGGCTGGCGCGCGCGGTCCGGCAATACCCCAAATGGGAACCTTGGCAGTGTTGCCGCTTGAGAGTCTCTCGCAGGATCCTGAGGAAGGCTATTTCGCCGACGGTACTACCGACGCGCTGATCACCAACCTCGCCAAGATCAGCGCGGCACGCATTACCTCGCGCACCTCCGTGATGCGCTACAAGGGAACCAAGAAAAACGTGCGCGAGATTGGGCGCGAACTGGGCGTTGACGCAATTGTGGAAGGCACTGTCCAACAATCCGGCAACCGCGTGAGAGTTACTGCGCAATTGATCCAGGTGGCGACCGACATGCACCTCTGGGCCGAGTCTTACGAAGAGGATGCAACTCACATCCTCGAACTGCAGGCCAAGGTCGCGACCGACATCGCGCGCAAGGTCAACACCGTCGTGCGGCCGCTGGATCAGCCGCACCCCGTCAACCCGCAGGCCTATGGACTGTACCTCAAGGGGCGGTACTACTTTTTCCAGTACACAGGCAACGGCTGGCAACGGGCGATCGAGAATTTTCGCCAGGCGATTGCACTTGATCCGAATTTTCCCGAAGCCTACACCGGCCTGGCCGATGCCTACATGGCAGCGGGCGGATACAGCGTGATCACGCCGCAGGAAGCCCGAACCCAGGGAAAAACAGCCGCGCTGAAGGCTCTCGAACTCGACGACCACCAGGCCGGCGCTCACTACGTTCTAGGAAGTTTTTACGCCTGGTACGACCTCGATTGGACCAAGGCAGAATCAGAATTCCAACGCGCCATGGCGCTCAATCCCAACGATGCACTCGGACGCCACTGGCACGGCGGATATCTGTCGCTTCTGGGCCGGCATGAAGAAGCGCTCGATGAACACGAACGCGCGCGGCAACTCGATCCCTATTCCCTCATCATCAATGCCAACCTGGCGCGCGCGCTCTACTGGGCGCGCCGCTATGACGATGCCATCGCACAGGCCAAACACACTCTGCAGTTGGATCCACGCTTTGGCGTCGCCGCGCTGTGGCTCGAAGCGTCCCTTCGCCACAAAGGCATGTTCAAGGAGGCGGTGGCTCTCAGGAAAGCATTCGATCCGGTGAATGCTGGGGCGATCGATCGCACCTTCCGCACCCAGGGTTTCACGCCGCTGCTGATCAAAGGCGGAGAGGAGTTCGAGAAAGATGGTGTGCTGGTCACTGCCGCGCGCTGCTATGCCCAAGCCGGGCAGAAAGAGAAGGCGCTTACAGTCCTGGAAACCTGCAGAGAACGCGGATGCTTCTCGCTGGCCACCCTGAAGACCGAACCGGATTTTGATGTGTTGCGGGAGGAGCCGCGGTTTCAGAAGCTACTGGAAGGGGCCGGACTGTCGAAGGACTAACTATCACTTTAACTTAATCTGACTTCCGCAATCTAGTGGATCGTTTTCGTCTTCCGCGACATGTAATCCATCAACAGATATTGCCCGAGGGTATAAGGTGTAGTGAAGTAGGCTTTGCCGCGGCACATCTCCGTGACTTTCTGGACGAACTGCACCAGCCCATAATCCGACGCCAGCATGAAGGTATTGATCAGCACGCCGGCGCGCTTGCACTTCGAAACTTCTTCCAGCGTCTGGCTGACGACCAGCGGATCGAGGCCGAAGGCGTTCTTGTAGATGCGTCCGTCTTCGAGGGTGAGCGCCGAGGGCTTGCCGTCGGTGATCATGACGATCTGCTTCATGTCCTTGCGCTGGCGTTGCAGGATGCGCTGCGCCGCGCGCAGGCCTTCGCGCGTGTTCGTGTAATACGGTCCGACTTTCACGCGAGCGAGTTGCGAGAGCGGGACTTCCTCCGCGGAATCGTGGAAGAGCACGAGCGAGAGAGAATCGCCGGGATACTGCGTCCGGATCAGATGCGAGAGCGCCATCGCAACTTTCTTCGCCGGGGTGAAGCGATCTTCTCCGTAAAGAATCATCGAGTGCGAGCAATCCAGCATCAGCACGGTCGCGCACGATGACTGGTACTCGCACTGATGCACCTGCAGATCGCGGTATTCGATGTTCAGCGGCAGGCCGACTCCTTCGCGCTGAATGGCGCTCGAGAGTGTCGCGGTGATGTCGAGGTTGAGCGTGTCTCCGAACTCGTAGCGCTTCGAGGCGCCACTGGTTTCGATCCCGGTGGCCATGTCGCGGGTGTCATGACGTCCGAAGCTGGATTTTCCCAGCGATCCGAGCAGATCGCGCAGCGCTTTGAATCCGAGGAAGTCGAGACTCTTATCCGTGATTTCGAATCGCGCCTGCTGCTGCGCCTCGCCCACCTGTCCGCCAACACTCGATCGCTTCGATGGGTCATGCGGCTGGTCGATCGAGATATAGTCTTCCTGCTGCATGCGTTCGATGAGTTTTTCGATCAGTTCGTCGAGTTCCCCTTCCATCTGCATCTGCTGCAGACGGTCGCGCATTTCTTCGTCGAACTGTTCGCCGTTGAGGAGCGCCTGCTCGATAGCGCGCTTCAATGCTTCCAGCGACTGCTCACCGTCGGGCATCTCGTACCAGAAGTTGTCGTTGAAGCCGCTTTGCAGAAGGTAGTCGGAAAGCGCACCCAGCAGGTCCTCCAGGCTCATTTCGCCTGCGGGGTCGGGAACGTATTTGGAGTAGCGGATGCGTTTCATAGACACAGCTTCGAGCTACGAGCTTTGAGCTCTGAGCGAGTAGTCGTTGGTCGTTAGTCGTTGGTCGTTAGTCGTTGGTCGTTAGTCATTGGTCGTAGGCACAACCACACAAATTCCCTCCCATTTTTCGCTTCGAGAGTCATACGTCATGCAGTCGCCTAGAGTCGTGCCAAACCAGACTGTGTACTCAGTTGCGGATTGACGTGTGTAATGAACCTGGGATGACTCCGAATCCTCTATCCCAACTTCATCGAGCGCTTCGGGCAGGCGGCCGCGATTGCGCTTGAAGGATTCAACTCGTGAAACCGCTTTGTTCCCAGCGTTAAACTTGCTTGCATAGATCAATCTGTCGGGCAACAAAACTACAACAATCAGAATGACTGGAATCAACAGAAAGAGCGCAACAAAGATATATACCCGTCGCGATGCCGTTGTTTCAACTGCGTCCATAGCATCTCGTAGAAAATTCTAATTAAAACTTCTCTTTGGCCTATACGGCATTTCGTCGTCCTGCACCGGCCGTTCAGTCTTCTTCGGCGCCTGTGGCTGCTTCTCGCTTGCAGAGAAGACTCGCTCCTCGCTGCGCCCGATGCGCTTGTGCGCGTGCAGGCCTTCCAGGATGAACTCCGCCGCCGACACCTGCTTTTCGATGGCGTCTTTCGGACCGATGTTCACTTTTACGGTCTTCTCCATCAGGCCTTGAATGCTGCGCAGTGAGCTCAGCGCTTCCGTCGCGCCTGCCGAATCGGCCAGTTGAATTTCCCCGCCCAGATCGAACCACTGCACGATCTGCTGCATGTCGCTGTTTTTGAAGTAGCCGTCATAGGCCTTGGCGATCGCCGCCCGGATCAGGTCGCGGCTCACGACGTCGGCACCCTTCATCTCGCCCTCATACTCCAGTTCGAGCTTTCCGGTAATCGCAGGCAGCGCGGCATAGATGTCGCTGATCCGCGGAACCACTACGCTCTCCTGATGGGTTAGCGCCCGGCGCTCTGCGTTCGAGACAACGTTTTCCATGGCCGAAATCGGCAACCTCTGGCTTACTCCTGAACGCTTGTCGATCTTCTTATCTTCACGAGCGGCGAACGCGACACGCTCAATCACCTCTTGTACATACTTCGGGATCTGCAAGCGCACGCCGTCGCGCTGGGTCCAGGCTTCCTGCGCGGTGATGGCGATGCCTTCATCGACGGTCGCCGGATAGTGGGTGCGGATCTCCGATCCGATGCGGTCTTTCAGCGGGGTGATGATCTTGCCGCGGGCCGTATAGTCTTCGGGATTGGCGCTGAAGACGATGGCGACGTCGAGCGGCAGGCGAATCGGGTAGCCCTTAATCTGCACGTCGCCTTCCTGCATGATGTTGAACAGTCCCACCTGAATTTTTCCGGCGAGGTCCGGCAGTTCGTTGATGGCAAAGATGCCGCGGTTGGCGCGGGGCAACAAGCCGTAGTGCACGGTGAACTCGCTCGACAGCTCGTGCCCTCCGCGCGCGGCTTTGATGGGGTCGATGTCGCCGATCAGATCGGCAATCGTCACATCCGGTGTAGCCAGCTTCTCCACGTAACGCTGTTCTGGCGCGAGCCATGCGATGGGCGTCGCGTCCTGCTCGCGCGCCACGAGTTCCTGGCAGCGGCGGCAGATCGGCGTATACGGATTATCGTGAATCTCACAGCCCGCAATGTATGGCAACTGCGGATCGAGCAGCGCCGTCAGCGCCCGCAGGATGCGGCTTTTGGCCTGACCGCGCAAACCGAGCAGAATGAAATTGTGCCGCGAGAGGATCGCATTCACGATCTGCGGCACCACCGTGTCGTCATAGCCGACAATGCCGGGGAAGATCGGGCAATTCGAGCGCAGGCGCGTCATCAGGTTCTCGCGCAGTTCGTCTTTGACCCTGCGGGCAGCGAGGCGCGGTTCGGAAAAAGGACTTTGGCGCAACTCGCCGAGCGTCCGGGCAAGACTCATGGTGGGAACCCCCAAATCGAAACCGCCTTAGGCGGATTATACGCAAGTTCCAGGTTTCAAGGTTTCAGGGTTTCACCGAGCCGGGAGATTCCGGTAGCGAACTCGGTTTGCCTTGAAACATTGAAACTCTGAAACTTTGAAACCTGGCCTTAATTCCATCTCGCCTTCGCCGCGCGGCGGAGCCCGGGCAGCACGGCTTCAAGGTAGGAGATGACGGCCTGCAGCCGTTTCGGTTCCGACAACGTGGCCAGCAGCTTCTGTTTGAAGTCGAGATCGAGGGGAAGCGATCCCGCCAGCAGGAACGAGAGTTGATCGGCGCCTTCTTCCGGGCCGTCCGCGTCTGCGCCCGCCAGCCTGACGATCTCCGTATGCAGGCGCACCGCCTCACGTACCATCTCCGACGGAGCGTGGCCGGGCTCGTCGTCAATCACCGTAAATTCCGCTTGCAGGAACGGCCGTTCCTCGTGAACGTGCAGAACTTCAAAGCGCTCGACCCCGCGGGTGAGGATATCCATGCGGCCGTCGTCATAGCGTTTCGTGACTTCGATGATCTCCGCCGTGCAGCCGATATCGGCGACGCCTTCCGAAGAAGCGCGCACCACGCCGAATGGCTTCTTCTCGTCCAGGCACTCCGCGATCATCTCTTTGTAGCGAGGCTCGAAGACGTGCAGGGGGAGGGGAACTCCGGGGAGCAGCACCAGATCGAGCGGAAACAGCGGCAACAGCAAACTCACGACGTCTCCTGTGGCGCAACTCGATTTTACGCCAGCCGTTGACTTGGCTGCACGCAGGCGATACAAGAGTCGGCATGGAGATGTCGGGAAAAGTGGTTGTGGTGACAGGGGCCTCGATGGGAATCGGCGAGGCGATTGCCAAGGTCTTTGCCGATCAAGGAGCCAGCGTGGTTCTCTTGTCGCGCGATGCCAGCCGCGCCGAGGCGGCTCGTCACCGCGTCGGACACACCGACCGCACCGTGGCCATGGCCTGCGACGTCCGGCATCGCGAGGAAGTCGACCGCGCTCTCGGGTTGACGCTGCATCACTTCGATCGCATCGACGTGTGGGTAAACAACGCCGGCGTGGGCATGCGCGACACCGTCGCCGACATGGAAATGCCCGCCTGCCGCGAACTGTTCGAAACCAACCTGTTCGGTGCGGTTGCGTGCATCCAGGCCATCGTGCCGGTGATGCGCGAGGCCGGCGGCGGCACCATCATCAACATTTCCAGCGTCGCGGGACATATTGCGCTGCCCTTCGGCGGGGCATACTCCGCCACCAAGTTCGCCATGAACGCGATCGGCAAAGCGGCGCGGCTGGAACTGCGGGCGGACCATATTCACGTGATGACGGTCTGTCCCGGATACGTCGCCACCGACTTTGGCGCGAACATGGTCGCAGTCCGGCGTGGCCAGACCAGACCGAAGTCCGTGCGTGGAATCACCGCCGAGCGTGTGGCGCGCGCCACCTACGATGGTTATCGCAAGAGAAAGCGCGAAGTGATTGTGCCCTGGACGATGCACCCAGTCGTGAAGCTTTATCAACTGTTCCCCAGCCTCGTGGAATGGGGAATGATAAAGGCGATGCCTCGGCCACAGCGGACCGAACCCTAGCGCCTGTAGTGCCGCCAACTCTATTTCCCTGGGAAGCGCCCGAGTAAAGAAGCGTAAATCCGGCTACCGTTTCGCCGTCCGGTGCATCCAATCTTTTAGGCAGAACTGCAGTCTTCCACCCCTACCCAAGGGCTGTTGCACGGCAGTCCGGGGGTGGAGGCTGCCGTTAACTCTTTGGAATCCCTTTTCGTTACACTGTGGGTATGACACTCCCGCTCCGTTATGTCCGATCGGTCTTGATACTTTCTTGCCTCGTTCTCGCGCCGCTGCTGGTCATTGCGCAGGAAGGCCCGCTCGAAAAAACCCAGCCCACGGGAATTACCGTCGACGAGGTCATCAAGCGGTTCGCTACCAAAGAGAAAGAGTTCGCCGCTGCTCGCGACCAATACACCTACCGCCAGGACGTTCGTGTCCAGACGCTCGAAGGCGACACTCCCGACAGCGACGGATACCGCCAGGTCTTCGATGTCTCGTTCGACGACAAGGGCCACAAGGTCAGGAACGTAGTCTTCGCACCGCAAACGCAATTGATGCGCGTGCAGATGACGCAAGAAGACCTCGACGACATTGAAAACCGGCTGCCGTTTGTGCTGACGTCGGATGAAATTCCCGAGTACGACATTCTCTATGTCGGGAAGCAGAAGCAGGACGAGCTGAACACGTATGTGTTCGATATTGCGCCGAAAGAGATCGTCGGCAAGAAACGGTATTTCCAGGGCCGGATCTGGGTTGATGACCACGACTTCCAGATTGTGAAAACGTACGGCAAGACCGTGCCCGACATCAAGAAGAAGAAAGGCCAGGAAAACCTGTTTCCCAAATTCACGACCTGGCGCGAGCAGATTGACGGCAAGTATTGGTTCCCCACCTACACTCGCGCCGAAGACACGCTCAAGTTCTCCACTGGCGACGTGAAGATCCGCGAGATCGTGAAGTACACGAACTATCAAAAATTCGGATCGAAGAGCACCATCACCTACGAAGGCCAGGAAGTACAGAAGGCGCCGGGGGAGAAGAAGCCGGACGATCAGCAGAATCCGCAGTAGACAGGTTTCAAAGTTTCAGAGTTTCAAGGTTTCAAGGACAAAGCAGTGTGGAGAGGGTTCAGAGGCGCGTTCCTTTTTCTCTCAGGGATGTCAGCAGGCGATCAATCAACCCGAGAATCTGGTACGACTGACCGTCCAGCGCTTCGAACGTCCCCTTGTCCAGAAAACCCAGATCGAGCGCGATCGCCAGTTGAGTCTCAGCCTCCAGTAGAGAACCACGCGCCTGACCGAGGAAATGCTGAAATTCTCCGGGGGTCAGTCTACCTTGCCCTTCCGCAATATTCGAAGCTACTGACACAGTGGCCCGTCTGATCTGAGAGGTCCGTCCGTAGGTCTCGCTCCTGGGGAAATTTGCGGTTGCCTTGTAGGTCTGGACGCTAAAAGCTTTCGCCTTCTGCCACACCAACAGCTCACGATACGAACGCGCCATCGTAATCTCCCGGCGCAATCAGCCGTTTTTGGGTCTTTGACACCTTGAAACTCTGAAACCTTGCAACCTGGTCCCGGACGAATCGAACTCAATAGAACAGGTACTTTCTCCACTTGTCATCCGAATGCCCCATCAACCGCATGATGTGGCGAGAGGTGTGGAGATTAAAGGCGCGGGGCTCGCGTGCGGGCTTCATCCCAGCTTCGTGCGGAAGCTGGTTGCCCTTGCGGCGGTTGCAGGGATGACAGCAGGCGACGAGGTTCTCCCAGGTGGAGAGTCCTCCGCGGGAACGGGGAATGACGTGATCGAGCGTGAGTTCGCTCGAAGGCAGAGTGGTGCTGCAGTACTGGCAGGTGTTGCGGTCGCGCAGCAGAATGTTCTTGCGCGATAGAGCGCGCGACTGGTGCGGAATCCGACGATACTCCAGCAGACGAATCACGGACGGCACGCGCAGCGCCAACCTCGCCGCGTGCAGGAAATGACCGTTCTCTTCTTCCGTCATGGCCACGCCCTTGAGCACGAGCACGATCGCACGCCGCGCCGCGCAGACGTTGATCGGCTCGTACGAGGCATTCAGCACCAGCACCGGCTGATGCAGGGCATGCCCGTCGCCGGGCTGATGCAGGCCGTCGGCGAGAACCGGCCAAGGAACATGGCTCCGTCCGCCCGGCATCGATGAGTTGTAACTCCGCAAAGACATACTTCCTAACCGTGGGCCGCCGCTGCCAGGCGAGCCTCGTTGCTTTCTTCCCGATCCTGCTCAGGTACGGCGAACACATTCGATACTTTCAACGTGCGCGCCACCGTCGCCACCCACACCCGGCTCGCCCCGGCACGGCGGAGAACTCTGGCGCATTCGGAGACGGTCGTGCCCGTAGTGAAAACGTCATCCACGATCAGGATCTGCCGATTCGCAACCCGCGCAGGCTCCGTCACCTTAAACGCGCCGCGCAGATTCTCTCTTCTTTGATGCCGCGTCAATCCGATCTGCGATCCCGTCTCGCGGGTACGCTCGAGCGATCCAGTCACCATCTCGAAGCGCTCCGGACGGCCGATGCATTTCAGCGCCGAGCTGGCAATCAATTCGGATTGGTTGAAGCCACGCTGCCCTTGCTTTCGCCGATGCAGCGGCACAGGAACCACGGCAATTGTTCCGGCGGGCATCGAGACCTCAAGGTTCTGAATCACCTCGCCCAGCATCCGTCCCAGTACCGCCGCTGCGGGACGCACCTGCTGATACTTGAGCAGGTGGATCAGGTCGCGCAGGCCGCCATCGTATCCGCCATAGGCGACAGCTCGTTCAAAAGGCGGATGGGCCCGCTGGCACAGCCCGCACAAGGCATCCCCACGGTCCACGAAGCCGGGGGACAGCAACGCTTCGCCGCAAATGCTGCAGAACGATCCCTGGAGAGGGCGTAGCGCTGACAGGCAGGGTTCGCAAACAGGCAGGCGGGAAATCCGAATCAGGGGGAAACCACAGATACGGCAATCGGCGGGGAAAAGCGTGAAAAACAGACTTGCTGCAGCGTGTTCCGCCCATCCGGCGAGCCCAGAACCCGCTGCTTCACCGCGTGCAGCGCGTATTCGAAACCCAGTACTGCTGAAGACGGCCTCCCGCAACCGGGCGAGCAGTTGGGGCTACCGCCTGGCTACATAGCGCAAGTATAGACGTGGTTCCCACGGTTATGCAACGCGGGTGCCGGTACCCGAAGTACTCTCCGGATGCTGGGCGGACTTTTTCGACCCCACCCGCTCCAACACCGGCACGGAGCGGTAAATGTAACTGCGATGAAAGCAGTGATCGCAGCGCACCGGTTTCAGCATCAGAGCGGGAAGAAGCGTCTTTTCGATGAAACCGCGGGGGCGCGAGCGGTAGGCTTGGAAGTTACCGCAATCCGCACACTGGAATTCACGAAAGATACGGTTCCAGTATGAAGGCAATCCCAGGGGAGACACAACGTACCTCCGGGCCAGACTTTCGTATTTTAACCCCATTCACCGCCTGAAGTTGCGGACATCCGCACCGCACTTGTAAAACGGCCTAGCGGCATGCTAAGGTGCGCCGTCGCGATTAATGTAAACCGGCAATGAATTCTGCGTTCCGCTGAGGACCTTTATGAGCACTCCTGTAATCAACGCCACGCCAGCGCCCCGCAAGCACCGTCCTTACGTTCCCGAAACCATGGAAATGAAGGAGTTTACGTTTCGGGCCGTGATCATCGGGATGTTCCTGACCGCCATTCTCGGCTCAGCCAATGCTTATCTGGGATTGAGAGCCGGCATGACCATTGCCGCGACCTACCCGGCGGCGGTCATCGGTATGGCCCTGCTGCGACTGATGAAGGGCTCGCTGCTGGAAGAGAACATCGCCCGAACCATCGGGACGATCGGCGAATCGGTGGCCGCCGGCGCGGTGTTCACCATCCCGGCTTTTGTGATGGCAGGCCTCTGGCCTGGCCTCACCGGCCAGTACTGGAAATCGGTGGCGCTGATGGTGATTGGCGGCACTCTGGGCGTGTTGTTCGTGACGCTCTTGCGGCGCGTCATGGTGGAAGACCCCGATCTGCCCTATCCGGAGTCGGTGGCCGCGGCAGAGATTCACAAAGCGGGCCAGCAGGGAGCGAAGGCGGCAAAGATCCTGTTTGCCAATATGGGGTTCGGGGCGTTCATGTTCCTGCTGGGCGCTTTGAACGTATTCAGCCCCAGCAACACGTTTCATGTGAAGATCAGCGAGCTCGGGAAGAAGCTCCTTCTCCGGACCAGCACCAACCCTGGCGTTACAACCACAATTACTGGTGGGGCTACGCTCTTCAATGCCCCGGACATCAGCCCTGCCTACTTAGGTGTGGGCTACATCATTGGCCCTCGACTCGGATCGTTGAATTTTGCCGGGGGAGTGCTGGCTTGGGGACTGCTGGTTCCGCTCCTCACCTTCACGCTTGGGCCTTACATTCAAGCCGCACAGCCGGCGGGCCAAACTCTCTCCTGGGATCTTCTGGCAGGCGCGATCTACTACTCGATCGTGCGGCCGATCGCGGTGGGCGGAATGCTGGTTGGCGCTTCGTACACGCTCTTCAAGATGCGCAAGCAACTGGCGGTCGGAATTGGACGCGCAGTTTCGGACCTGAAGAAGTCGACCGCGGTACAGGCTGCTACCAACCGCACCGAGCGCGATCTCAGCTCCAAGTTCGTTTTTGCCGGGGTTGCCATTGTTTTTGTCGCGATGTTTCTGCTCTACAAGTTCTTCATCACTGGGGCGGGTAATCTCGCCGGTTCCAAGGCCATCTCAGCAGCGCTGGTAGCCGCAGGCGTGATGGTGATCGTCGGTTTCTTCTTCGCCGCTGTTTCCGGCAACCTGGTAGGTATGATCGGGTCATCGAATAACCCGGTGTCGGGATTAACTCTCTGTACGCTGGTGATCGCCGCGTTGCTCATGGTTGCGCTCGGCGTTTCCGGCAGCGGAGGCGTGGCGGCTGTGCTGGGCGTGGCGGCAGTGGTCTGCGTCTCTTCCGCCGTAGCGGGCGAATTGCTGCAGGACCTGAAAGTCGGCCACATCCTCGGCGGAACACCGTCCAAAATGGAGATTGGCGACCTGATAGGAATCGTGGTTGCCGGCCTTGTGCTTTTTGTGCCCCTCTCTCTGCTGGATCGCGTCTACCACTTTGGCTCACCAGAATTGTCCGCGCCGCAAGCCGGCTTGATGGCCATGTTGTCGAAGGGCATTGTCGGTGGCGATATGGCGTGGCCTCTCGTGATCGTTGGGATCTTTCTCGGTCTGGCCATGATCATGATCGAAGTGAAGAGCGTGATGCTGTTCTCGATCGGCATGTACCTGCCGCTGGGAACGACGTTCGCCATTTTTGTGGGCGGCCTGATCCGCTGGGCAACGGACCGCTTGCGCGATCGGCGCAATCTCAATGATGCGCAAAAGGCTCGGGTCGAGAATGCAGGAATCCTGACGGCTTCGGGGCTGATCGCCGGTGAGGCGCTGTGTGGCATTGCTGTGGCGGCAGTCATTGCCCGCAAGCTCGCGCAGGATCCTCATGCCAAGGCCCAGTTGTACCAATTTGGTAGTGGCGACCACCTGATCAGCGCGGTGATCGCGCTTGCAGCCCTGGTTGCGGTCATGATCTTCGTGCCCCTGGCCAATGCCGGACGGCCGGAAGATCCGGCGCCGCCGACGGCAATCATGTGAGGTCAGAAGTCAGAGGTCAGATTGCAGAGGTGGACACCAAGACCTTCGACCACGAAGGACACTAAGGTTCACGAAGGAACGGCCACAGATTTTGCATTTCCTTCGTGGTACTTTGTGTCCTTCGTGGTTTTGGCTCTATGTCGATTGCCGATAACATCGCGCGCGTGCGGGAGCGCCTGGCGACTGCCGCTCACCGCGCCGGACGCAGTCCCGCCGACATCACGCTGATGGGCGTCAGCAAGACCTTCCCGCCGGAAAAAATCCGCGAGGCATACGCGGCCGGACTGCGTGTTTTCGGTGAGAACCGGGTACAGGAATTTGTGGACAAGGCTGGCACGCTGCGCGACCTGCCTGGCACTGATTGGCACCTGATCGGACATCTGCAGACGAACAAGGCAACCAAGGCCGCAGACTTGTTCAATGCGGTCGATTCGGTCGACTCAGTGCGCCTCTCGGAGAAACTGAATGCCGCCGCACAGGCGTTCGGTAAAACGCTGACCGTGCTGATCGAGATCAACGTCGGCGGCGAGGAGGCGAAGAGCGGGGTGGCGCCGGGATCGGCGGAGTTAGAGGGGATTCTGGCGGTGGCGCGGGACTGGAAGCACCTGCACGTCCGCGGGCTCATGACCGTGCCGCCTTATACCGAAGATCCGGAGGAGGCGCGGCCCTTCTTCCGCCATCTCCGCAAGATGCGCGATCAGATTGCAGCGTGCGGGCTGCCCGCGATTTCGATGGACACTCTTTCCATGGGCATGTCGCACGACTTCGAGGTCGCAATCGAGGAAGGCTCGACGTGCGTGCGCGTAGGGACGGCGATCTTCGGGGAGAGAACGTGAACTCACCACAGAGTCACAGAGACACCGAGGAATCATTAAAGGGAAAGCATTGCTACTGCCGAGTCAGCGCTGTAAGCCCGCTCTGTCTCGTTTTTCTCTGTGACTCTGTGTCTCTAGGGTGAAGAATGATTCCTGTTAACGACACCCCATCTGGCGCGACCTTCGCTATCAAGCTCCACCCGCGCGCGAAGAAGAACGCCATCACCGGCGAGGTCGGCGACGCGCTCAAGGTCGCCCTCACCGCGCCTCCGGTCGACGGCAAGGCCAATGAGGCGTGCATTGAGTTCTTCGCAAAGCTTTTGAAGGTTCCGCGTTCGTCCGTTACTATTGCTGCCGGCCTTGCCAGCCGGAACAAGGTGATCCGGGTGGCGGGGTTGACGGCTGCTGAAGTACGCAGGCGGCTGGAAGCATAGGGCTGCCAGCACGCGGGCAGGAATGCCCGCGCCACACGATCACCAGGAGCCACATTTGACCTTCTCCCAACGCCTGCAGGATATCCGCACCGGATTCGAGCGGCCATTCTGGATCGCCAACATCACTGAGATTTTCGAGCGGCTCTCGTACTACGGCGCGTTCGCTTCGCTGGCTCTTTATCTGCAAGGGAAGCTGAACTTCTCTACCGAGCAAACCGGAACCCTCACAGGTCTTTTCGGCGGGATGGTGTGGTTCATGGCGATCTTTGGCGGAGCCGCTGCCGACCGCCTGGGATTCCGCAGGGCACTTTCCCTCGCCTACCTCATTCTGGCGGCTGCGTACTTCCTGATCGGCTCCATCGCCGCGCCATGGCTCGCCCCTGTTCGAAATATTCTTCCGCTGGGCTTGTTCGTAGGCGTCATCCTCATGTTGCCGGCGCTGGGAGTGGCGCTGGTGAAGCCGTGCGTGGTCGGCACCACGGCGCGCGCGTCGAAAGAGAACGTTCGTTCGCTCGGCTACTCGATTTACTACACGATGGTGAACATCGGCGGCGCGCTGGGACCGTACTTCGCGTCGTGGTCGCATCGCCATCTCGGGGTCGAGAATGTTTACCGCGTAGCGGCGCTGAGCGTCTTCTTAATGTTTTTTGTGGTTCTGCTGTTCTTCCGCGAGCCGCGCAAGTCAGGAGACGCGCCGCCGCCCTCAGTGGCAGCCGTGGCCCGGAATTTTTGCGTTGTCGTTGGGAAGGCATGGCTGGTATTGCCCGCGGTGGCAATCGCTCTCGTGCTGCGCGTCGCCATGTTCTTCGTGGCCTATACCATTCCCTGGTGGATCTGGATCGCACTTTTGGGGATTGTGCTGGCCGGCGCCAGCCGCTTTCTCTGGTTTCTTATTCTCTTCACTGGTTACTGGATCGTGTTCTGGCAGCAGTACATCAGCCTGCCCGGCTACCTCGTTCGCTATATCGATGGCAACGCCGACGTGGAGAAGATCCTTATCACCGACGGCCTCACGGTAATCTTGGCCACTCTGGTTGTGAACTACCTCACGCGCAAGATTCCGGCTTTCGCCGCCGTCATCATCGGCACGGTGATTACGTCTCTCTCGTGGCTGATTCTAGCGTCGTGGCCCACCAAGTGGGGGGCGGTCGTATCGCTCATCGTGCTTGCCATGGGCGAGATCATCCAAGCGCCGCGTTACTACGACTACATTTCTCGTCTCGCGCCTGCGGGGCAGCAGGGAACATATATGGGGTTTGCATTTCTTCCCATCGGCATCGGCTCGATTATCGGTGGCTTGTTTGGCGGGACATTCATGCATCGCTTCGCCGAGGTTCAGAACCAGCCGCACCTTTTCTGGTGGGCGACGACGGCAGTTGGTCTTGCAACGGCGGCGGTGCTATGGATTTACGACCGCATGGTGGGCGCCAGGACTGCGACACCTCCCGCAGGCTAACGCCGGGATCACAGCATGTTCACGCTTGGTTGCGGTACCATTGCCGCCCAATGAAGGACTGGCGATGCCCGTCGCTTGCGCCAACCGACCATGCCTAGACGAAAACTCACTCCGAGCTACATTGCCGCGCATATCCGCCGCGTGCTGAAAGACGGCGGCTCCGCTCCTCACTCGGAAGAAGTCCAGTGGTTCTTCAAGGAAGAGGTGAAATCGCGCGGCTGGTACACCGCCGAACTGCGCAAGGTGGCCGTTCGCTTCCGACGGGCCATTGTCCGCGAGCAGGGGAGAGAGTTTCTGCTGCAGGTTGCGGACAAGCTCTTCAGCGGACGCTATCTCGAAGAAAAGGTCTTTGCCATATTCCTGTTGGAGAACCAAACCCAGCTCTTCGGCGATAAGGAATTCAGGCTCTTCACGTCATGGCTGGATCGCGTGTCGAGTTGGGCCGATCACGACGGCCTGGCGCACTATCTGCTGTCGCCCATGGTCGCAGCCGAACCAAAACGCGCCCGCCAAGTCTTTGGCTGGGCGAAATCGAAAAATCGGTGGCGCCGCCGGGCGGCCTGTGTGGCTCTCATTCGCGGCGCACGCGAAAAACAGTTCTTTCCCGAAATCGTTCGGCTCACCGGAATGCTGCTCGCCGACGAGGAGGACATGGTCCAGAAAGGATTGGGCTGGCTGCTGCGCGAGACGGCGAAACACGACGCCAGGCGAACCGTTCCCCTGCTGATGAAGATTCGCGACCGCGCGCCGCGGCTGGTGCTCCGGACAGCGTGCGAGACGTTGTCTCCTTCCGTGCGCCGACGCGTGCTCACCTGAGAATTGCATTCCGTGTGCAACCCTGTGTCCTCTAGGTTCAAGCTTTCGATTCTTCACCACAGGGGTTCAGTCGAGATAGACCTCGTCCACGTAGCACCACCGCCAGTCCTCGCTAGGTTCAAACGACTGCACGATGGGGTGCTTCACTTTGCGGAAATGCTTGGTAGCGTGCTTGTTCCTCGAAGAGTCACAGCAGCCGACGTGCCCGCAGGTGAGACAGAGTCGCAGGTGGACCCAAGTGTCGCCCATTTCCAGGCACTCTTTGCAGCCTTTTCCGCTGGGTGTGACTTTGTGAATTTCGCCAAGGTGCGTGCAGCTTGGAGCCATGGTCGCGTCTCCTACCGGGATTTGCCCAGCGCGTTGGTGACAGCTGTGTCCTGGGTTTTTTCGTGGAACCAGTTGGGATAGATCGAAGCCGGCTTGGTCAACTGATCCAGTTCCTGCAACTCAGCAGTCGACAGCTTTACATTCGGCGCGCCGAGATTGTCTTCAAATTGGCCGATCCTGCTCGCCCCAACGATGATCACGCTGATGAATTCTTTCGAGAGCATCCAGGCGAGTGCGACCTGCGCAACTGTCGCCTTGTGGCCCGCCGCGATCGAGTGCATACGTTCGATCAGGTCGTAGCCCTTTTCTTTGTCGAATGGGAGAAAGTCGAACGTGGCCAGGCGTCCCTTGCCGCCGGTTGGGTCCTGCCGCGTGTAGCGCCCGCTCAGGAAGCCTCCGGCCAGCGGACTCCAGGCACAGATTCCAATACCGGCGTGTTTACAGAACGGCACAATTTCGTGCTCCAGATCGCGCCCTACAAGCGAGTAGTACATCTGCGCCGCGATCACTGGCGAGTAGCCCATCTGCTTCTGAATCCCCAGCAGCGTCGCCGACTGCCACGCGCTGAAGTTCGAATAGCCAACGTAGCGCACAAGCCCACGCTGCAAGAGATTGTCGAGCGCACGAGCCATTTCCTCAAACGGCGTATGGGGATCGAAGCGGTGAATCGACAGCAAGTCGATGTAATCGGTCTTCAGCCGCCGCAGGCACGCTTCCGCCCCGGCGATCAGGTGCTGATACGATGCGCCGGTATGCAACAGCGCCTCGCCGGTGCGAAAACCGACTTTCGTTGAGATGACGACATCCTTGCGGCGGGCACCGAGTACCTGGCCGAGAATGACCTCTGCCTGTCCGGCAGTGTAGCCGTCGGCCGTATCGAAAAAGTTGATACCCGCGTCGATGGCGCGACCGATCAGCGCGTCGGCCTCCTGCTGCGGGGTCTTGGAAACGCTGGCAAACGGGTTCTTCGGGTCAGGGTTCGAGCCGAACGTCATGACTCCGTAAGCAAGACGGGAAACAATCAGGCCGGAATTGCCGAGGCGGACGTATTGCATGAGCGCTCCAGGAAATAGTTATGACGCGAGACACGTTCGCGGGGATTCAAAAAGACAATCGCTCAGTTCTCAGTGGCCCACTTCTTCCAGGTACTTCTCCACTTCGAGCGCAGCCATGCATCCTGATCCTGCGGCGGTGATGGCTTGGCGGTAGCGGCGGTCCTGCACGTCGCCGCAGGCGAAGACCCCTGGTACTTTTGTGAGCACGTTCTTGTGCGTGACCAGGTAGCCATCGGCGTCGGTCTCCAGCTGGCCGGCGAACATTTTGGCGTTCGGGATGTGGCCAATTCCAAGGAACATGGCGCTGGTGGGGAAGTCCCAACTCTCACCCGACTTCAGATTGCGCAGGCGCAGCGCTGTGACTTCCTTTTTGCCTACGTCGAGCACTTCATCCACGACTGTGTCGGTCAGGAACTCAACCTTGGGGTTGTTTTGCGCACGCTCCAGCATGATCTTGGATGCGCGGAATTGTTCGCGGCGATGAATGAGCGTGACTTTGCTTGCGAAGCGCGTCAGGAAGGTCGCTTCCTCCATGGCCGAATCGCCGCCGCCGATCACAGCGATCTCTTTCCCGGAAAAGAAGAAGCCGTCGCAAGTGGCACAGGAGGAAACGCCGTGGCCGATCAGCGCCTGCTCGCTCGGCAAGCCGAGCCAGCGCGCTGACGCGCCGCTCGCGATGATCAGCGTGCGGGTGTAAATCGTTTCCTTGCCCAGGCTGATTTCGAGCGGCTGCTTGCTGAGGTCCGCCTTCACCACGTGCCCGATGCGGTACTCGGCGCCGAAGCGCGAGGCCTGCTTGCGCATATTCTCGATCAGTTCCGGTCCCTGGATGCCCTCGGGGAATCCCGGAAAGTTCTCGACCAGCGTGGTCATGGACAGCTGTCCGCCGGGCTCGTGGCCTTCAATGACCAGCGGCTTCAGATTGGCGCGGGCGCTGTACAGGGCCGCGGTGTGCCCGGCACAGCCGGATCCCATGATGACAACGTTGCGAATATCCATAGCAGTCAATCTAATAGATTCGGCAGAACGGATTCGGTTGCAGGCGGCGAAGTTCGATTTACGGACTCTTCTTGCTGTCCTTGGCAGCTTTCGATGGCGCCGCGACCCCCAAATGTGCCAGTTCCTGCGGCACCATCCGCCGCACTCCAAGGCTGTCGCGATACCGCCCCATGATGGCCGTGGCGTTCCGGAACATCGGCTCATAGGCGCTCTGATCCACAGCCGCGCCGCCGTCGCGGCCTGAACAGCGGGCCAACACGACGGAAGGCTTTCCGAAGCGTTCCAGCTTGATCCGCGACACGGGCGTGTTCGACAGCAGCATGGCGGCAGGCGAAGTCACGGCCGACGCGCTGTCTTCAATGGAAATCTGCATCAGGTCCTTGGGATCTCGCACGCGCAGCACCAGCGTCTCCACCATGTTCTGGGAATCCACGCTGAACGAGTACTGGACATTGGCGAATGGAATGGAGTTGGGAAACTCGCGGCGTACGCGGACCCAATTGGCGGTCGAGGCCGCGCCGGCCGGCAACGATGGCATGCCCGGGATCGCCGCACCCTGGTCGAGCGTGGTGCGTCCGCGAGCCACTTCGAAATCGGCGCCAAACGTCCACTTGGAAGGCACTTTGGCGAGGGCAGCAGTCAATTCCTTCTGCTCGTCGGCGGAAGGCGTGCACACATTCAGCACATTGACCTTGACTTGAGGCTCCTGAGCAGACGCCAGCAGGGCGACGGTGGCGAATGCCGCGGGCAAGAGTTTTCGGAGGAACACGGCGAAATTGTAACAGGGGAGCGAATGCAGAAGTAAGAACTCAGAATGCACAGTGAAGAAAGCAGTTCCCGGTTGTCAGAAGAATCGAGCTTCATTCCAGGCGGCCGAAATCGCAGGCCTCACTGCATTCTGACTTCTGCATTTGCTTCGCAGGGCTTACTGCAGCGAATCGCTCTCCGTCTCGCTCGCGCCGTGGCGACGCAGCAGTTGCGGCAGGTTCTGGGAAAACGCCGAGCGCGGCAGCACCATGTCGCAGCCGACTTCGTGCGCTTTCTGCTTCAAATCTCCCTGCACATGCGAGAGGAAGCCGATGATCGACGTGCCCTTTTTGAGCTTGTTCTTCAGCTTGGGGATCAGCGTCAGCGGCTTCGCATTGGCGTTGTTCAGATCAAAGATGATCAGCGAAGGCTTTTCGTCGCCGTTATTGTTGAGACGGTCGGTCAGGTCTTTTTCCGTTTTCACAAATTCGACCTTGACGTTCATCTTGCGTCCGGTTTCCTGGATTTTGGCCAGAAAGAACAGGTCTTCGACAAAGGCGAATATACGCGAGGCCGCGTCTTCGTGCTGCGCCGGGAGTGGCTCCGGTTCGGGCACGGCGTAGGAAGTGAACCCGCCACGGCGCGCTCCGCCCTTACTGCCATTGTCGCCCATGTTGGCACGATAGCTGTGATCCATGGGCGCGGTATAGATGCCCTGGTGCTGCTGGCGGTCGCGGCCCATCGGGCCTCCGGCGCCTCGTCGGGGCGGACGCCGTCCCCGGCGCCGTTTGTGCTTCCCTCCGCCTCCGGAGGGATGTCGCGGTCCTGCATTCATATTGTTCTCTTGTGTAACCCCAGCCTACTCAGGCCTGATTGTTTCGTTTCCCCACAGTTGTTGCCTGCTGCCGGCGCAAGTTACGCCGCGTCGACAAACAGCAGTGCACTACCAGCCGATGGAATGCTATCGAGAACGATGTTCAAACCGTCTTGGCGCCTTTTGGAGTTGAGTGCGCGAAGGGCCAGCCTGGAAGCGTGGCCGTAGGAACACAATGATGTTACCCATGAAAGCATCGGCAGCGCAAGGGGGTAGACCCTGTAGTTTTGCACATCCGGCATTACTAAAGTGGATTCCGAGATCCCTCATGGCTGAAAGGTGTTGCACGATTTCAGGTCTCCATTGCTAAAACCTCTCTGAAACCAGTCCATCCGTTGCTGCGAAGATCCGTGCGTAAACGATTCCGGATTCACATGCCCGCTGGCCATGCGCTGCAAGCGATCGTCGCCCACCGCGGCGGCCGCGTTGAGTCCCTGCTGGACGTCGCCCGCTTCGAGCAGATTGCGCTGGCTGGTGGAATGTCCCCACACCCCGGCGAAACAGTCCGCCTGCAGTTCCAGACGTACGGACAGCTGATTCGCGGCGCCCGGGTTTTGGCGCTGCGCGGCACGCACCTTTTCCTCCACTCCGATCAGCTTCTGTACATGGTGGCCAATTTCATGCGCCAGTACGTACGCCTCGGCGAATTCGCCGGGCGCCCCGAAGCGCTGCTTGAGTTCATCGTAGAAACCGAGGTCAATGTACACCTTCTCGTCGCTGGGACAGTAGAAAGGGCCAGTGGCCGACTCCGCCATTCCGCAGGCGGAATCGATGCTATCGCGGAATAGCACCAGCTTGGCATGGCGATACGGCACTCCCTCGCTGCTCAGAACCTGCGCCCAGGTCTTCTGGGTATCGTCGAGCACGAACGAGACGAACTGCACGAGCGGCTCTTCGCGCTGGTCGCGCGCCGGGTCGGGCTGGGTCAAGGCGGTTGGACCCACACTGCCGTCGCCTCCGAGCAAGGAAAGGAAGTTCCGTTTAAAAACCAAGCTCAAGACCAGCAGGATCAGCACCCCGCCAATGCCAATGTGCCTGCCGCCGAGGTTGAATCCGCCGCCCCCTAGACCACCGCCGCCTTCGTCTCGACGATCTTCCACATCTTCGCTACGTCCGCCCGGAGTCCAGCGCATAGAGTCCTCCCTCTGGTACCAAAATGGCGCGAACGTAGAGCCCTCTACATTCTAAACAGAAAGTTGCGGATACGGCTCCGATCAGACATTTGCTTCGCAAACCCTTTGGCTGCGCAGGATAGAATGTTCGGCCGCGGCAGTGAAGTTCCCCGCCGTCCCGCCGATGTACGAAGGGTGAAGCCAGTTTCTTCCGATTTGATCCCGGGAACCAGTTTGTCTTCGGTACCAGGGCAACGCTTTGTGGCACGTCAGCCTATCTTCGACCGCATGCAGAACGTCTTTGGCTATGAACTTCTGTTCCGCGATGGTCTGGAGAATTGTTTTCATGCCGATCCCGAGGCTGCTTCCCGTAGCACCCTCGACACCTCCCTTCTGCTCGGCCTGAATACTCTGTGTGACGGCCGCCGGGCCTTTATCAATTGCACCCGTGACGTATTGATCAAGGATTTAGTGACCTTGTTGCCGCCAGAGCAAACGGTGGTCGAGGTTCTGGAGACGGTCGAACCCGGCGACCGCGTGATGGCCGCCTGTAAGCGGCTGAAGGAAAGCGGATACCTGATCGCCATGGATGATTTCGCGCCCAACGATCCGCGCACGCCACTCTGCGACTTCGCCGACATCATGAAGATCGACTTTCGCACCACCAAGCTCGAAGAGCGGGTCGGGCTGGTGCGACGATTCGGGTCGGCCAAGCGCCGCATGCTGGCAGAGAAACTGGAAACGCCGCAGGAATTCAAGCAGGCGCGCGACATGGGATTCGTGCTCTTCCAGGGCTATTTCTTCCGCCGCCCGGAGGTGCTGACCACCCGTGAAGTGCCGGCCAGCAAGCTGCACTACCTGCGCCTGCTCGAAATGGTCTGCCGCGCCGAACTCGACCTGCGCGAACTGGAACGGATGATCAAGCAGGAAACCTCCATTTGCTACCGCCTGTTGCGCTATCTGAACTCGCCCCTGTTTGGATTCTCGCTCGAAATCAAATCGGTTCGTCACGCCATGGCTATTCTCGGCGAGCGGGAATTGCGGCGCTGGATTCGCCTCGTCGTCACCGTGAGCGCCGCAGAGCAGAAGTGCAGCGAACTGGTGCTTACCGGCCTGGGCCGCGCCCGCTTCTGCGAGTTGCTCTCCGCGCAACTGGGTTCGGGAAGCGACCTGTTCCTGATGGGGCTGCTCTCCGTTATGGATGCCATCCTGGAAGTACCGATGGACGTAGTGCTGGAACAGGTGCCGGTGGAGAAGGAAACCAAGCTGGCGCTACTCGGCCAGGCCAGTTCGTTGCGCCCGCTCTACCAGCTCATGCTCGCACAGGAGTCAGGAGAATGGGATGCGACTGTCCGGCTAGCGGGGGAATTGAAACTTTCTGACGAAGACGTTGCCGACAAGTGGTGGCAGGCCATGCAGTGGGCGCAGAATGTGACGGCGGGAGTTTAGGGGATTGCAGATTGCAGAGGTCAGATCACAGAGGTGGATCTGCCCCTTGCTGGCCACGCTACTGGCAACACTACACGTCGAGAGGAACGAACACACAGCCCGTCCCCTGCACTCCTGTCCTGAGACCTGACACCCGACACAGATACTACATCCTACGGGGCTTCGATCAGCTCCATCTTCCCTTCCCGCGTGCGGTGCAGGACCATCACCTTCCCCTTCGGATCGCGGAACACGAACACATCGCGATCGCGGAAGTGCGCTTCCTTGATGGCTTCTTCGAGCGTCATCGGACGCAACGCGACCGAGTCTTTCGCCGGGACGAGGTGCACCTCGGTCGTCTTGGCAACCGCGGGAAACTTGTGCACGGTGACCGATATACTCGCGCTTTCAGCGAGTCCGACAGCAGTCTCGACCGTTCCCTGCTCCGACTGGCCGTTGAACTTCTTGCCCGCTTTGCGTTTCTTGCTGAGCCACTTGGTCTTGTATTTCAGCGCTTGCGTTTCCAGGTGCTCCATGGCCTCGTTCACAGCCGAGACCATGTCGGTCGCCTGGGCCAGCCCTACGATCGGACCATTGCGCGGGCTGATGGTGATTTCAGCTTTGTGGCGATGCTTCTCGACTGCCAGTACAACCTTGGTTTCAAATCGATCACCCAGAATTTTTCGGATTTTGTTCAGTCCGGTTTCAACTTCCTTGCGGATGGTGGGAGTGATGTCGTACTGCCGGCCAGTGTATTCCACGTTCATGGAATGACCTCAAAGTTTCAACGTTTCAAAGTTTCAAGGTGGAAACTCTGAAACCTTGAAACCTACTTTTTTTCCCGTCTCTGATGCGTACTCGGAATCTTCATGTCTTCCCGGTACTTCGCAACCGTACGGCGTGTGACCTGGATACCTTGCGACTGCAGGATGCGCGTGATCTGTTCGTCGGTGAGCGGCCGTGACGGATCTTCTTCTTCGATCAACTTCTTGACCCGGCGTTTCAGGATGAGCAGCGACGTATTGCCGCCTTCCGGCCCCTGCACGCTCTCCGAGAAGAAGTAGCGCAACTCGAACACGCCCTGCGGCGTGTGCGCATACTTGTTGGCCACGGCGCGGCTCACGGTCGACGGATGCACGCCGATCTCCTCGGCGACCTCTTTGATCATCATCGGCTTCAGCTGGTCGATGCCGCGCTCGAGAAAATCCTGCTGCCGAGCGACGATGGAATAGCAGACTTTCATGATCGTCTGCTTGCGCTGCTCGATGTTCTTGATCAGCTGAATGGCAGACTTGTAACGTTCTTTGACGTAGTTTCGCGTGTCGCGGTCGTTGCCCTCGCGGCTGAGCAGCCGCTTATACGACGGATTCAGGCGCAGGGTGGGCATGTCCTCGTCGTTCATGATGACCAGCCACTCGTCGCCATGCTTAACGAAAGCGACATCCGGCTCGATCAGGCGCGGCGGAACCTTGTTGTACTGAAGTCCGGGACGCGGATCGAGGGTGCGGATGTAGTCCAGCGCGGCATGTACCGCTTCGACAGGACGCCCGATGGCGCGGCCGATTTCCTTGAACTGCTTGAGCGTGATCGCGCGCAGATGCTGGTCGACAACTGCCATCGCGTCTCGGATCACGTCTTCGGTGGCGCCGTTTCCGTTACGGTGTTGCTGCAATTGCGCCAGATGATAACGCAGCTGGTACAACAGGCATTCGCGGAGATCGCGGCAGCCGACCCCTGGCGGGTCAAACTGGCGCACGACTTCCAGGGCCTCTCGCAGGTCGGCAGGTTTGAAACTGACTGCCAGCGCCGGCGCAGCAGCTGCGGCCGTAGTGCCGGCTGCGGTTGGCGCAGGGCTCGCCGCGTCAGCACGAACGGAAAGCCCCTGCAGAACTTCCGGAACATGCCGGCCCGTCTCACTCAACAGATCGTCGTCGGGATCGAATTCAGGCGCCGGCGCAGATGCCTGCGGTTCCACGGCCAGAGCGTCAATCCCCAGAGCTTGAGCTTCGCCGACGATCTTGGCGGCGGTCTGGGCATCGGCCTCCGGCGCAGCCGGCGGCGTGATTCCCAGCAGTTCTTCGTCGCTAGCAATGAGGTATCCATCTTCGTTGAGGTTGCCGATGATCAACTCGGCTGCCTCGTAGACTGGCGGACGCACCGAAATCGCCCCCAATTGCCACAGCAGGTGGTCCGTCAGATTGCCGGGCTTGGAGAGAAAGTTCTCGAACGACGGCTTCTCGATCTCTTCCATTTCGCCACGGCTGCGGAAACCGGGGTCCAGATAGTCCTGAAAGAAGGAACCGAAATCAATCTCTTCGAAAGGATCTTTCTTCTCGACCGCGGTGATGGGATTCTCTTCGGTCGTCGCCTTGGCGGCGATGCGGTCGCGTTCTTCTTCCTGGCGCCCGACATCATCGAGCAGAGGAATCGCGTCTTCCAACTCTTCCAGGACAGGGTTCTCCACCATCTCGGCGTTGATCATGTCCTTGAGCTCAAGCTTGTTGAGCGCAAGAACTGAGACCATCTGCACGAGCCCCGGCGTCAGAATCTGCCGCTGCGACAGCTTGACGCTCAGTTTGTGCTGAAGAAGAACCATTCCGTCCTATATTCCAATTTGGTAATTGTGTAATCGGGTAATTGGGTAATTGGGTAATTTTGAAGACGCATGGCTCGCGCGAAGCCAAATTGCACAATTACCCAGTTTCAGAATTACCAAATCACACCAAAGAGAAACTCTCCCCCAAATAAACTCTTCTCACTTCCGGATCGCTTCCCAGTTCCTCGGGCGTTCCGGCCCGGAAGATGCGGCCTTCATTAATAATGTAGGCCCGATCCGTCACTGACAACGTCTCGCGGACGTTATGGTCGGTGATCAGAATCCCGATTCCACTGGCGCGCAGATCCGAAATGATCTTCTGCAGGTCGAGCACAGCGATCGGGTCAATGCCCGAAAACGGCTCGTCCAGCAGGATGAATGTCGGGTTGATGCACAACGACCGCGCAATCTCAACCCGCCTGCGTTCTCCGCCCGACAAGGCGTACCCGCGATTCTGGCGGATATGCTCCAAACCGAGCTTGTCGAGTAACTCCTCCGCCTTTTCCCGGCGCTCGTGCCAGGAAATTGGCTGCGCTTCCAGCACGGCGAGGATGTTCTCCTCGACCGTCAGTTTGCGAAACACCGATGCTTCTTGAGGGAGGTAGCTGATGCCGTACTGGCGTGCCCGTATATACATGGGAACGCTGGTGATATCCGCGTCATCGTACAGCACTCTACCGGTATCGGGAGAAATCAGACCAACAATGGAATAGAAGGACGTAGTCTTGCCGGCGCCATTCGGCCCCAGCAGGCCAACCACTTCTCCCTGCTGGACCTGCAAGCTGACGCCGTTGACCACCCGCCGGCCACGATAAGTTTTGCCGATTTCGTCGGTGGCCAGCGTATGCATTTATCGTGCCACTCGCGTCCTGGTTGTTGTCGGGGACGTTTCTCGTCCTTCAACCAGCACCCTATCATCGCGTCTAAAGAAAGTCAACGAATCGCCGGTAATCTTGCCATGTTCGGCATCAAAAATGCTAGGGGGACCGCCTGTGAGGACGAATCGATCCTCGGCCGCGTCGTACTCCAGACGGTCACCAGTTGCCCGGCGCGAGGGTTGATTGATCACAATGTTGCCTTCCGCAACAATTCGCTCCAACTGACCGGGCGTCGGCTGGTCAGATCCGCCCGCCGCCTGTTTCGTCGGATGAAGGAAGACGTTCATGAGCTTCGCGGTCATGGTGACGCCTGCGCCCTTTGCGGTTACACCGCCGTCGAGAATCATCTTGCGGTCGGCATCGTTGTAGGTCAGACGCGCAGAGGTGATGGTGACGGGCGTTGCCTTGCCACTCCTGTCAATCTGAACCAACACCGTCGAGACCGGTTGCGTCGCTGTGCCCTGCGCCACCAGGGAACGGTGGTCGCGATCGAACTGAATGGTGGGAGCCTCGACCACGTTCGCGTTCTGCCACAGGCGCGCATTTCCCGAATAGACAGCTGCCGCCGGTGCGCGTCGCACGATCACGCTGCGGCTGGTGACATGAATCGGATCCGCAGATGCCAGCAGCGCGCCATTGGGCTGCGATTTCAGTTCCGAGTAGGTGCTCTTGACGTCGCCCTCTGCCAGCGCATCGCCGGTCGCACGGTTCAGACGAATCGTCTGCGCCGTGGCGGTCATGCCGCTGTCGGTGACCCGCGGCGACCCGCTCAGTACCAGCATCTGATCCTCGGTGGTGTAGACGGCTTGCTGCCCCCATGCCTTGCGTGTTCCATCCACGTACGCCACGTCGCCAGCTTGCGTGATCGAAGCGATTCCACCGGTTGGGCCGAAGGCGACATCGAGAGTGTGGCTGGTGGAGGTGCGGCCGGCTTGGCCGCCAGTGCTATTGACGATCTTTGCGTCGGGCCCGCCGTGCAAGCCCGCCAAGCGATTTTGCTCGTTGAACGTGAAGGTGAATTTGCCCGCTGTGACGAGCGTGCTCTGTTTGGCCACGGGCTGCGAAATGATGATCTGCGGCGGGCCGCTGGTATCGGCGCGATCGAGATGCTTCCCATCTTTTAGAACAAAGTCCATCGCCGGAGCGGAGAGCTCGACATCCTGGGAATTGGGAGTTTTTGCGGTGGCGGAGGCTTCCGCATCAGCCTTCTTCTGAACCAACCTGACACCGTCCTCGGCATGGACGGTCTGAAGAAGCTGTTCACCAGCGAAACGCAGCGTCACTCGTCCGGCATAGGCTTCTGCCGGCTGGCTGCCCTGCGAGAGCAATTGCACGTTGCCGCTCAGCGTAGCTTTCTGCAGAAGGTGGCGCGGCCCAGTCAAGAGCAGTTCCGCCCGGTCCGCTCGCGAACGGGCCTGGGATGCGCCTTGCAGGTCAGCCTCGACCTGGCCTTCGGCGACCACGCGCTCCACCGTGTTATCAGGCCGCAGGAAAAACTCCGCCTTATTGGAATAAAGTTGCTGCGATTCACGCGACATGCGTGGCCTGGTCAGCACGACCTGGCGCGGACGTTTCGTGATCTCGCCGTGGTCGGCAGTCAAGTGGGCCTGTTGCGGGCTGGCGATGTCGACCGAAATGTCGGTGAGCAAACTGAGCGTACCAGCCTTCGCCACATACTCAATGCCGACGGCCGAGCCGGAGGCTTGCGGCGTTCGGAACATCACCCTGCCGTGGACCGAAGCGTTGCCAGTATTGCGGTTGAACACCAGATTGCTGGCTTCAATGTGAATCGGGTCCCTTAGTTCCGGCGGTGGGGCCTGGTCTGGGCGAATCAGGCCTTCCGGGTTGGCCTCGAGGTCGATGGTAACCGCCCCTTTCGCCGTGACATCTCCCGAAGCCGGGTCATATTCGAAGTCGGCGCCGGTGATCTGATCGAAGCGGCTGGCATCGCGTCCGTAAACGACGATCTTGACATCGTGCAGTTCGGCCCGTCCGCCCTGCTTGAATTGCACGGCCTTGGACGCGCTGACCGTGAACAGAGCACGGCCTTCGTCGGATTTCGAGATGGAGAAGCCTTCCGCCGTCTGTGAGATCTCGACGCCGATCTTCTTCGGAATGTCATGCAACGCGTTGCGTACGCGCCAGCGGGCATAGAGATACATGCCCGCGACGATCGCAATCATGACGATCGCGCCCGCGGCGAACCACTGCCGGAGCCGGGACACCGTGAGAGGCATCTAGGGTTAGTGTAGCGGAAGGGGGAGAGGAAGATTGCAGAGGTCAGATCGCAGAGGTAAAGCCACGAGCTACGATCTTCGAGCTACGGGCAACCATTTCGCTCGCGGCTCGAAGCTCGTGTCTCGAAGCGGATTTACCTCTGCAATCTGACCCCTAACCTCTGGACCTAGTACCTTCTGACCAGCGTGCCCGCTATGAGATCATGCAGTCCCTGCTTGCGGCCGGTGAGCCCGACCATGATGAAACCGATGCCCATCACGAGAGCGGAAATCCACTTGGCGAAGTGCCTGCCCGTCGCCTGGGCAAAGGAGATGCGATTCCCATTGAGGTCTGTGACCTTCATGCCGAAGATCATTTTGCCAAGGGTCGCCTGATAGGAAGAGCTTTCCAGGAACGCTTCGTACAGCCACTGACCGAAAATCACGAGCACGACCGTGATGCCGCCGCCGAGCATGGCGAATCCCGCTCGTGGCAGTCCGGTGCCCATTCCGGCCAGCAGGCCCATGCCGCCGAACATGAAGCCGATGGGTGCGACGACGACCCGCACGGCAATTGCATCCACGATCGTCGCGACCACGCGAATCCAGAAGCCGCCATATTGAACCGCGGGAACAGCCCCCGGATAGGCGGCAGCGGGCGTGTTGGGATAGACAGGCACAGGCGGAGGGACGGCTGCCGGATTTTGCGTAACGATCGGAGCCGGTACAGGTGCAGCACCCGCGCCCGCCACGGCCGCGGGTTGCGCCGGCGTTCCACATCGATTGCAGAACCGGGCGTCGGCAGCAAGCGGCGCTCCACATTGGTTACAAAAGAAAGTTCCGTTCATGCCGGGCACTATAAAGACTAAACGCGGAATCTGTAAAGCACCAAAATCATCCAGACGATCCGCTTCGCGTCACATCGTGCAGCGTCAACTCAAGTCCTCCGAATTGGGGATGGTCGTTCATGCCGAGCGAGTAGGCGATGTCGAGGCGGTCTCCAGTCAGCAACTGCAGTCGATCGCAGGATTCCTTCAGCCCCCAGCCCATCGCACCGAAGGTGACGTTCTGCCGCCAGGAAGACTTTCCGCTGGGGGCAGTGGCAGTTCCGCTCTCGACACCTCGCCGGGGAACCGCCGCGGCATCCGGGTGGCAGCGCGGTTGGAATGCGAGTTGTTCACTGGATGAGGACGACAGTACTGCGGGCGCTACTCGCAGCCGCACATGCTTGTCCTTGACCGCCTGCGGCGGGGCCATCAAACGTACGGCGCTTGCGGTGAAGACAGGCTCAGGATTTTCCATGCCGAACGGCTCAAGCAGACGCAAGGCCTGATGCAGTTCCGGCGTGACGTCTTCGAGCGGCAAGGTGGCGTCGAATTCGAGCTGCGGTTCGAAGTCGGCAAGCGTAAGCTGGGCACGGGCGTAGGCATCGATCCGCTCCCGAAGCTGCGACACGTTCGCTGAGGGCAGGGCAAAGCCGGCGGCGTGTGCGTGTCCGCCGTAGCGGGAAAAGAGCTCGTGACAGGACTCGATGGCATTCAGGAGGTGAAATGCCGGGATCGAACGGCCTGAGCCATGGGCTTCTTCGCCCTCCCGCGCCAGCACGAGCGCGGGCCGGCCATACTTTTCGACCACCCGCGTCGCGGCGATCCCGATCACGCCGCGATGCCATCCGTCGCCATCGACCACGACACAGTACGCTTCGCGCAGGTCGGGCTCGTCCGTCAATCTGCGTTCCACTTCATCCAGGATGCGGCGCTCTTCTTCCTGGCGCTCGGCGTTGAGCTGGTCGAGACGAGACGCGATCTGCCGGGCGCGCTCGATATCCTTCACCCTGAAAAGCTCAACCACATCGCGCGCCACGTCCATTCGCCCCGCGGCATTCAGCCGTGGCGCAATGCGGAAGGCAACCTCGGTAGCATTCGGCGCCCGGCCGTCGCCCAGCTTTGCTACTTCGAGCAGAGCCTTCAGCCCGACGTTGACGGGAGAGCGTAACCCTTCCAGTCCGAGCCGGGTAAACACGCGGTTCTCTCCCAGCAGCGGAACCGAGTCCGCAATGGTCGCGATCGCGACCACTTTCATAAACGACATGAGCAACCGGGACTGGTCCGGACGATCGAGCCGTCGCTGCATCAGGCCTTGCGCCAGTTTGAACGCCACCCCGGCGCCGCACAGATATTTGCACGGATAGTCGCAGCCATTCTGATTGGGATTGACGACCGCGAGCGCCTGCGGCAGGCCCTCGCTCCCCGGCAGGTGATGGTCGGTCACGATAAGGTCTACGCCGGTGCGGCGAGCCGTCTCGGCCGCGGCAAAGGCGCGGATGCCGGTGTCGACGCTGATGATCAGCCGCACGCCGTCGGCAGCGGCGCGTTCGATGACCTCATCGCGCATGCCGTACCCTTCACGAATGCGATGGGGTACATGAAAATCGGCGATGGCGCCGCACAGCTCAATCGCAGTCTTGAGGATCACAATCGCTGTCGTGCCGTCGACGTCGTAGTCGCCATAGATAAGGACCTTCTCATTGCGCTCGACCGCCGCTTCCAGCCGCTCCAGCGCCGGCTTCATACCGCTCATCGCCAGCGGGTCGTGGAGATGCGAGAGGTCGGGGATGAGGAAGCGCTGCGCAGATTCGGGATCCTCGATTCCCCGCCGGACGAGCAACTCGGCGAGCACCGGTAAGCTCGCGGCGCCAACTTTCAGGCCGCCGGCCGCCAAGGCGGCGGCGAGCATGCGTGCTTTCACAGAGTCAGCCGGGTTGGAGTTCCAACGCATTGTGTGCATTTCACCAGGGCGTTGATCTAGTTATCTCATAAACCTCGGATGGAACGAGGTTCGCCGATCTGCGTGGGCGTTGGATCGAAGGGCGGCGCGTGGCTCCGGGTAACTAGGCCTTGGGAGGCGTCCTTTGGTAATGAGAGCAGATTGGTAGCGTGGCCGATGAGCTAAGAGTTCCGCGACCTCTGGCCTCGCGAAAACTTGGCTTGCTGCCGCGCGCGGCCTGGAGCATGCATCCTCGCAGCATACGGTTGTGTCGACTGTCTTTATGGGAACAGCCCCAGCCAACGCCTACCGGGCCATCAACCCTGCGCAGATTCCGCCTGCGCTCGAGAGCCTTCCCCCTTTTCCGGCGGTTGCGCTGAAGGCACTGAATGTCCTCGCGGGAACGGAGACGTCCCTGCGCGAATTATGTGATGTGATCCGTCCTGACCCGGTGTTCTCGGCTGAGATTCTGCGCCTGGCCAACTCGCCGCTGGTGGCCTTCTCGAAAGAAGTGACCAGCGTACTGCAGGCGTCGATGCTGCTTGGCTTCCGGCGCTTGCGGAGGCTGGTCATCACGGTGGGACTTCGATCCTACCTCGACAGTGCATCGGCGCGATTGTTGCGCCCGTGCTGGCGTCATAGCGTAGCCTGCGGCATGATCGCGGAACGGGCGGCGCGATGGAATTCGGTGGATTGTGATTTCGCTTACACGGGCGGGATTCTGCACGACATCGGCCGGGTCGTGCTGGCCACGCTCAGCCCCGAGTTGTACGCGGCCATGCTCGAGCACATCGCAGCCGCGCCGGTCGAGATGTTACGTCACGAACGAGAGGTATTCGGCATGGATCACTGCCAGGCAGGCAGCCGGCTGATCCTGGCATGGCACCTGCCGGATCGGTTCACCGCAATCGTTTCGCATCACCACGATCCTCTGGCCCGTACCGAGGATGCTGCGGAAGGGATCCGTTTGAGTTGCCGTCTGGCAGATGCACTCGGGTTCACCGGATTCGCTCATGACTCTCTCCACGACCCGTCCGAGGTCCTTGGCGAATTCCCGGAAGAAGTGCGGACACACTTTCCCAAGGCGGCAGACCTAGCATCGGAAATCGATCATGAGATCAGTGTGATTGAAGCAGCGTAGGCAGAGTCGAAATCGGCACTTTCGCCTGCTCTATCGCTCTTCGTCCTGGTCGGGTTCGTCGATCATGAAGCCGCCGACGTCGTCAGCCAATTCGCGCAGTCGGTGGTAGTTGTCGTACCACTCCGTGCTCGCCTCGAAGAGAAATACACATCCTTGATAGGCCCATCCCAGCTGCACGAAACCGGTCTTGCCGACGTACGTCTTCAGCCAGCGCGCTTCTTCCGTATCTTCTTCGCTGACGTACTCGCCATCGTTCAGCCGCTTGGAGAGCCGGTCCAGTTCGTCACTGTCGAGCGCCCAGGAATGCATGGTCAGGAAGGCGGCTCCTGCGGACTTGGCCAATTCGACAAAGTCCTTCCAGCCATCGGGATTCTGGCTCGAGTCCCACAGGACGGTTGGAATTTCCTCAGCTTCCACATAGCCCAGGAAGCGGCGCATGCCGTGGCCTTCGATGAAGGCCGTCATATCATCTTTCAGTCCCGTGAGATCGTTTGGATAGGGAGACATACTCTCAGAGTCATTGTACGGCAACCCAGTTCTCAGTTCCCAGTTCTCGGTTTTCAGTCAGAACACCGGGACTTCTCTGAGAACTGAGAACTGGGAACTGAGAACCGCTGTGTTAAACTTTTTCTTCACATCGACATGCTCTTTTCGAAAGAATACGTGGGCTACCTGTCCCGCGAACTCACAAAGAAGCTGCTGGCGAGCGGCCTGATCGAGACCAAGGCCGTGCCCGCTCTCAACGAAAAAGTTCACGCCGCCCTCTTCGATGAATTGTCGCTGGAAGACCGCATCAACGACGAGGTGCGCGTCATCCTAGAGGCCTACTCGGACGAAATGCAGAAGGCCGGCGCTAACTACCAGGAAATGTTTCGCAAGGTAAAAACCGAGCTGACCAAGAAATACAAGGCCGTTCTCTGAGGATCATCCGCTGTGCGATTGAGCCGCGATAAAGTCAACAAGCTCGCCCATGTCGTCACCGACGCGGTGGCCGACATGGATGAAGTCGAGTTCATCGAGGATCGCAATACCATCCGTCTGGAAGTGCGCAAGATCCTCGAAGAACTCCTGATGCAGGAAGCCAGGATCGATCAAGCCGCGCGGCAAAAGATCGAGAGCCAGCGCCGCACCATCATTGAAGGCTCCGAGGAGTGGACGATCCTCTACCGCAAGTATTACAACGACGAAGTGAAGAAACTGGGGCTGTAGAGACGAGGGTTGCCTCGTCTCCGCCCGCAGAATAGACGCGCCAAGTCGCGCCTCTACCGTCCGGCTGTGATCTCTGGCATCTTCAACACATCATCCTGATCTTTGCGGCGGATTCCCGCGGCATCGAGCTGGCGGGCAATGGGCTGCACGGTTTCGAGAATCCGCGCCACGGTCTGGCCGACCGCTTCCTTATTGCTGTTGTCGGCGCCGCCGCGCTGAAGCAGGGTTTCCATGAACGTCTTGGGCTGCGGGTAGGACACGATCTTAACGTCCTCCGCGTCGCCGATGCCTGCGGCTTTCTTGGCCAGCGACAGGGCCGTATCGAACCCGCCCAATTCGTCCACGAGGCCAAGGTTCTTGGCGTCCTGTCCCGACCAGATCCGGCCCTTGGCGATCTGCAGAACCTTTTCCTTGGGTAGCTTGCGCCCGTCAGCGACTTTGCCGGTGAAGTCCACGTACACGCGATCCAGCCATGCCTCGAAGCGCGCCCACTCGGCTGGAGTGTAGTCCTGGGTTCCGGTAAACATGGTGGCGTTATTGCCGTCATGCACCTCATCCCAGGAGAGGCCGATCTTGTTCCACAATCCGGAGGTCAACATTTTGCCGCCGAGCACTCCGATCGAGGCGGTGATGGTTCCGGGTTGCGCGACAATCTTGTCCGCCGCCATGGCGACAAAATATCCGCCCGATCCAGCCAGATCGCCCATAGAAACAATCACGGGCTTGCCCGCCTTACGCGCATTGACAACTTCCCGCCAGATCGTGTCGGAAGCAACGTAAGAGCCGCCGGGGCTATCGACGCGGAAGAGGATTGCCCTCACGTCCTTATCCTGGGCAGCTGCCCGGATCGCGCCCGCGACCGTGTCCGAACCCATGTTCTGGCTGCCTTGAACCGGGTCATAGTCGCTTTTGCCTCGCGTCACGCCGCCTACGCCATACACCAGGGCAATCGCTTTCCCACTTTCATGGGGATGGCCGGCGCGGTCCAGGTATTTTCCGAGATAGAGGAAGTCAGATCGGGCTCCCGCCTTGGCTTTCAGCTGGCTGTACACTTCGTCGCGATAAGCGACGCCATCCACCAGCTTGGCGTCCACTGCTTCTTTCCCGAGATAAGGTCCCGCGTCCACCAGGGCCTGGAACTTATCCGGCGAGATCTGGCGCGCCTGGCAGATGCCGTCCTTCATCTGGTTGAACCACGACATCATGATCGCGGTCATGGCTTCCTTGTGCGGCGGTGTGTACTTGGTCTCGGTATAGAAGTTGAGCGCGTTTTTGTATTCGTAGCGGTGATCGCCGTGGAAAGTCACGCCCAATTTGCCCAGTGTGCCTTTGACGAACGGCGATTCCATGATGATGCCGGTCAGTCCCACATCGCCGGAAGGCTGCAGATAAATCTGATCAAAGGCTGTCGCCAGGTAGTAGGCACCATTGCCCGGGCCGAACTCGCCGAAGGTTTCCGCGTAGGCGACTGCAAATTTATGGTGGGCCCGGAATCGCTGCACGGCTTCGCGAAGCTCCTGGGTCTTTGCCATGCCGAGCGGCGCGGCACCAATCTTCGCCACCATGCCGACCACCCGATCGTCGGATGCGCCGCGGTCAATGGCGTCAACGACGTCACGGACAGTCAATTGTTCCTTCATCAAGAACTTGGCAGTTGGACTATCCGGGATGTATTCAGGCAATGGCTGCTCGAAATTTGCTTCCAGGATGGTCTTGTCTGGAACCTTTCCTTTGCTGCCAATAACCGCCACGATCATGATGATCATGGCCAGCAGCCATAGAGCGCCCAGGATGGCGAGAAACCGGACGATGACCTTGAACATGTTTTCTTCTCCTTTTGGAATGAAAGAAGAGTCTAACTCGTGGGGCGAGGTCAGCGTAGCGCCGCCAGCTTGCGGGGCCGAATCTTGTCGAAGGGATACTTTAGGATTGCCCCGTGACGGCGAGGCGCCGCCACGGCCGCCGCCGGAGTCGGCGGCGCTACGGGGTCAGTGACGTGCCAAACGCGCGGGGGTTGTGATCGCGCCTTCCGCCGCTGAGGACACCAGAGCGGCATACTTGGCAAACACTCCCGTGGCGTAACGCGAAGCTGGAGCTTTCCATTCCGCCAGCCGGCGCGTAATTTCGGCGTCGGAAATCTCCACTTCGAGCTTACGGGTCTTGGTGTCAATGGTGATACGATCGCCTTCGTGGATGGCGGCGATCGGCCCGCCCAGCGCGGCTTCCGGGGCGACATGGCCGACCATCAGGCCACGGGTGGCGCCGCTGAAGCGTCCGTCGGTGATCAGCGCGACCGTTTCTCCCAGTCCTTCGCCGACAATCGCGGCTGTCACGCCGAGCATCTCGCGCATCCCGGGGCCGCCTTTCGGGCCCTCGTAACGGATCACCACGATGTCGCCCGGCTTGATCCGCTTGCCAATGACGGCTTGCATGGCTGCCTCTTCCGAATCGAACACGCGCGCCGGGCCGGCGTGAGAGGGCCGTTCGTGCCCGCTCATTTTCACGACGCCACCTTCGGGCGCGAGATTACCTTTCAGGATGACCAAGCCGCCCGTCGTCTTCAGCGGCTGGTTCAAGGGAGCAATCACTTCCTGTCCCGGAGTTTCTTTCGCCGCACTGGCTTCTTCCGCAAACGTCTTACCCGTGACGGTCAGCGCCGAACCGTCGACGTGCTTGCCATCCAGCAACCGCTTGGCAATGACCGGAATGCCCCCAGCAGCGTCGACATCGGCAGCAACGTATTTGCCGGCAGGCTTGAGATTCGCCAGCAACGGCGTGCGTTCACTCACGCGTTGAAAGTCGTCGATGTGCAGCGGCACTCCCATTTCGCGCGAGATCGCCAGCAGGTGGAGAACGGAGTTGGTTGAGCCGCCGGTCGTCGCGACCGACGCAATTGCGTTTTCGAAAGCCTTCTTGGTGAGGATGTCGCTCGGGCGGATGCCTTTCTTGAGCAGATTGATCACGAGTTCGCCACAGCGGAACGCAACTTCATCCTTGCGCGGGTCCATTGCTGGGATACCATTGAAGCCCATCGGCGAGAGCCCGATGAGTTCCATGACCGTGCTCATGGTGTTGGCCGTGTACTGGCCTCCGCAGGCGCCGGCACCGGGACACGCAACATTCTCCAGTTCGTGCAGTTCGGCGTCGGACATCTTGCCGGCGGCGTTGGCGCCGATGGCTTCGTATACATCCTGAATGGTCACGTCTTTCCCGCGATACTTTCCCGCGGCGATCGTGCCACCGTAGAGCACGAGTCCGGGCAGATTCATGCGCGCGAGCGCCATCGCGGCGGCAGGAATGGTCTTGTCGCAGCCGACGATGCACACGGCTGCGTCGAATAACTGTCCGCGGCACACCAATTCGATCGAGTCGGCAATGACTTCACGACTGACCAGTGACGCCTTCATGCCTTCGGTGCCCATCGTCTCGCCGTCGGAAATGGCGATGGTGTTGAACTCCATCGGCGTTCCACCCGCCGCGCGAATGCCTTCTTTCACCTTGGCGGAGAGCCGCCGCAGGTGGAAGTTGCACGGCATGGTTTCGATCCAGGTATTGGCAACAGCGATCAGAGGCTTGGCGAGGTCGGCGTCGGTAAAGCCGACAGCTTTGTACATGGAGCGAGCGCCGGCGCGGTCGCGACCCTCGGTGATGTTGCGGCTGATGTGTTTGAGGTCCATGGGAGTATCGCGGACAGTGTAGCTGATAGAGGCAGCTACTGGCTCCTGGCCAGTAGCCAGTAGCGGTTCTCCTGAGAACTGCCTTACGCGTTGACCGCCGCGGGCGCCGGCGTGGTGGCTTCGACCTTTTTCTTCTCCGTCGGCAGCCACGACATCATGGCGCGCAGTTCGGCTCCGACTTTCTCGATCGGGTGCTGCTTTTCGGCTTCGCGCAGCGCGGCGAAATTCTTTCCGCCTTTCTTGTTCTCTTCTATCCACTCTTTGGCGAAACTGCCATCCTGGATGCGCGCCAGGATTTGCTTCATCGCCACCTTCGCCTGATCGGTCACGACCACGTTGCCTCGCGTGAGGTCGCCATACTCGGCCGTGTTCGAGATCGAATAACGCATTCGGGCAAGGCCGCCTTCGTAAATGAGGTCTACGATCAGCTTCATCTCGTGGCAACACTCGAAGTAGGCGATCTCCGGCGCGTAGCCGGCTTCAACCAATGTCTCGAATCCTTTCTTGATCAGCGACGTAAGCCCGCCACAAAGCACAGCTTGCTCGCCGAACAGGTCACTTTCCGTTTCTTCTTTGAAAGTTGTCTGCAGCACTCCGGCGCGAGTCGATCCGATGCCGTGCGCATAGCTGAGGGCGTATTCGTGGGCGCGCCCGCTGGCGTCCTGATGAATGGCCAGCAGCGAGGGCACGCCGCCCCCCTGCGCGTACACCCGGCGCAGCAGATGGCCGGGACTCTTGGGCGCAATCATGACCACGTCGACGTCCTTCGGGGGCACGATGGCCTTGAAATGAATGCTGAAGCCGTGCGAGAAGCCGAGGATCTTGCCTTTGGTCAAGTGCGGCTTGATGGCGGACTCATAGAAGTCGGCCTGGGTCTCGTCGGGGGTAAGGATGTGAATCCAGTCGGCGCGCTTGGCTGCTTCGGCCGGAGTCAGAACGGTCATCCCGTCGGCCTTCGCCTGCTTGGCTGATGCACGCTCGGGATCGAGGCCGATAATGACGTCGTATCCGCTGTCGCGCAGGTTCTGGGCCTGGGCGTGTCCCTGGGAGCCATAACCGAAAACAGCGATGGTTTTGCCTTTGAGAGCGGAGGGATTGGCGTCCTTCTGATAAAACACTGTGGCCACGGGGAACTCCTTGGACTGGAATGTGCCGCTGATCTTAGCGCAATCAGTATGAACTACGAGCTTAGCAATAGAAAACCGACCGATCGGTCGGTACGATGATGTTAGTTCCAGCCACGATCACTGTCAAGCCAACGGGCGCCCAAGTTCGCGAATCCCGCCACTGGAAAAAACAATCCGAGTGCATACGAATTCTGCTCTCGCGATCACGCACCTTGGTGGACCCACAGTCCTTTCGGAGTTTGGCGGCTTGCGGCTGCTGACCGACCCCACCTTCGACGCAGCCGGAAAGTAACGCCCTCGGAGTTGGCGCCGGACCATCTGTGGGCGGTTGCTGCTAGAGTGAATCGCCACTTCCGCGATACCATCTGTAGTGATGCAACGCGAAGCCACGATTGAACCCCGCCAGGAAATTCTCCGCACCGCCGCCCGGCTTTTTCAGCAGCAAGGTTACGACGCCACCTCGATGAACGACGTTGCCGCTGCTCTCAAGCTGTCCAAGGGCGGGCTTTATCACCACTTCCAGTCCAAGGACGAGATCCTGTTCCACATCATGTCGCATGCCATGGACATCACCGAAGAACGCGTCATCAATGCCGTGCGGCGGATTGAGAGTGTCGAAGAACGGCTGCGCACGCTAATCCGGCTGCATATTGAAGTGGTGCTGAGCGAGGAAGACCGCGAGATCACGGTGATGCTGCATGAGAACCATCCGCTGCCGACGGGGTTGCGTCGCAAGATCAATGGGCGCAAGAAGGACTACGTGCACTTCGTCGAGAACATGATTGCCGACGTGCAACGCCAGCGCGGTTCGACGTCGCAAGTCACGCCGCGGGCTGCGGCGTTCGCGCTGCTGGGCATGATTAACTGGATTTATCAGTGGTACAGTCCGGGCGGGTCGCTTTCAGGCGGAGAGATTGCGCGGCAGTATACGGACATTTTCTTTCGCGGAGCAGTGGGATAAGACCGTCGTTAGTCGTTCGCTGTTCGTGATGCCCGAGCTTGCGAAAAGCGGAGGACGAGCCGCGATCAGCGTTCTTTTCTCGCGCACGGGCTTCAACCGCATGACAAATTTCTTCCAGTTTGAAGATCTCGTCCGCCAGCGTGCCGCGAAAGGCAAGCTCTATCTGGAATTCCTGCGCGTGCCGGCGATGAGCGCGGGCGTGTACGTGGTGCCGAAGGGCGGGACGGATCCGCAGAAACCGCATCACGAAGATGAGATGTATTACGTTGTGCGCGGGCGCGCGCGGATGAAGATCGGGGCGGAGGAAGCGGAAGTGCGAGCCGGGTCGGTGATTTTTGTTGAGGCGGAGGCGGAGCACCGGTTCTACGATGTTCAGGAAGAACTGGAGGTGCTGGTGTTCTTCGCGCCGGCGGAGCAGGAATAGGGGCGAGAGCAAAGAAGGCACGGCGAAATTACCGCCGTGCCTTTCCTGAGAGTTCAACGCGTGATGATTACCAGTATCGGAGCTGACTCTCGTCTCCGATACGGACGATCGACAGCCAGTTACGAGCAGGCGCCGGGGTTGACCCGCACACAGCGCTTATGAGCACCGTGATGTTGTTGCTTGTGAACGGGCTCGCCCCTTGCTCCTTGGGCGAGGTAGATGTATAGCCCCAACTCGTCACCCCGACGACGCCATTACCGAGTGGAGCCGAACCGTTGGTCTCACCGGTGAGGGTGGGGGGGATTCCGAAGTTGATGAGCCATGGGCCGCCGCTCGATCCACCATTCATATTCGAACCGATCACGGTGTTGTTGGAGTTATTCCCATCGGTGTAGCCGTAGGAGTCCGTCCGCTCCATCAATTCCGCGTTGTCCAAGCCGACTGGATATCCCAACTGCGTGATCTGGGTGATGCCGCCGACGAAACCATAGCCGTTCCAGCCGTAACCATACCAGCCGGTGTACGTTCCCGGATACTGGTTCGCAAGGCCCTTATACTTCTTGGTATTCAGGGTGATGACCGCCACGTCATCGGGACAAACGACTCCGTAGACAGTGCAACCGTCGGTGCCGTTATAGTAAACGGTGAGTATGGTGGCCGATGCCGCTGTCCACTTGGAAAACGGCGCGGAGCCGCTTCGATAGCCCGGTACAAACTGCCAGCCGCTATAGAACTGCGACGCTCCATAGTTCGCCACGCAGTGCGCCGCGGTGACGACGATTCCCCGCTTAATCAGCGATGCGGAACAGATGTACGTGTCGCCGCCGATCTTGAAGAACAGCTTTCCCGCTATGCCATACGGATATGCTTTGTTGGTGGCAATGCTCAGATCGGCCCGCTCCGTGGTAAAGGGGTGATTGTTCGTCCCGAAGTCCTCTGGCCCGACTCCGCCATTCCCGGCTACGGGCGTGCCCAGGTTGATCGGGCTCATGATTCCGTTGCCCACGCCGCCAGCTGCAAACCCTGGTGTGCCGTGCGGTTGGCCGGCCTCCAAAGCCCTCATCAGAGCAGCCCTTGAGTCCGGTAGCGAAGAAAGAGAAGGGAGAGGCATTTGCTTGGCGTGGACGTAATCCAACGCCTCCTCCGGGCTGTCGGCATTGACGGAGTAGGTCGTAACGGCGTTATGGGTGTTGACCGCCTGTCCAAGCGAGATGGAGGCGAGGGCCAAAACGGCGAGGATCGTTCCCATCACAGATTTGAGATTCATCATCGGTTCCTTTCCGAAGGTTGTAGGTGGTTAGCGTGTGCCCTGGGGAAAGGCACCGGGTCCAATTGAAGATTTTCTAATCGGGGAAAGCGACTGAGACGTTCTACTCGGGGAAAGCGACTAACTGGGCACGGACATTGTCATCACTTGGATTTTGTTGCAAGAAAAAAATTTTGAGTCTTGCAATTTGTGATTGGTCAGCGCTGTGAAATGAAACATTCGAAGTTGTGGCGGTGTTTCCTACTAGTGGAGGTCGTAGCCGAGGGACATTTTCTCTGATGCCGGGAGTCTGTCGTAGCGCGTGGCAACCAAACGGGGACTACGTTCCTGCTTTCGCCGGCACCCAGTAGACCTCTTCCTTGAAGTGCTCCTTCTCGAAGCCGATGCGTTTCAGGATGCCTTTGGCGTGCTCGACCATTTCGGGATGGCCGCAGAGATAGGCGATGCTGTTGGCGGAGGTGCAGCCCCATTGGTCGGCGTATTTGCGGAGAACGTCGTCGGCGCGGCCGGTTTCGCCGGTCCATTTTTCATCTTCATGCGGACGGCTGATGGTCGGCAGATAGGTGAACCACGGCGCCTCGTGCGCGTATTGTTCCAACTCTTCCCTGTATCCGAACTCCCAGGAGCGGCTGGCGCCGTTCAGCAGAAACAGATGATGGTCTCCGGCGAAGCTGCCCTTCTTCCAGTCGGTGAAGAGCGTGCGCACATAGCTCACGAACGGCGCGACACCGGTCACGGTCGAGATCATCAGGTGCCTGTTGCGGCCGGGCTGCGTGGTGTCGAGCGTGAAGCGACCCTTAGCGACTTTGCGAATCAGCACTTCGTCGCCAAGTTGCAGTTCGTAGAGAGGAGGCGTCGTCTGACCTTCGGGCACCAGTTCGAAGAAAAATTCAATTTCTTTTTCGTAGGGTGACGACACGATCGAATACGGGCGTTCGAGCTTGCGCGTGTCCCGCTCCACGCCGAGCGTGGCGTACTGGCCGGGCAAGAACTTGAACTCCGCTCCCGGATCCACACGGATCGCCCACAAGTCCGGCGCGAAGTCTTCGCGGCGAGTGATGCGGGCGCGGTAGTGTTTGTCGTCGAGCATCAGGTGTCAGGTCTCAGGTCTCAGGTCTCAGGTCTCAGGTCTCAGGTCTCAGGTCTCAGGTCTCAGGTCTCAGGTCTCAGGTCTCAGGTCTCAGGTCTCAGGAAAGTCAAGACCAACCGTTTCGCTTGTCAAGATGCTGGAACACGAATTTCGACTCGAACGCGTTGAAATCTGGACGGAAGTGGGCGCTTAGCATCTGGGTGCAAGTATAGGCCCAATGTCGGCCGGCTCTCCTGAGACCTGACACCTGTCACCTGTAACCTAGAAAAAAGAACAGCCCGCAAGCTTTGCAGCCTGCGGGCTGTCCGGTGGACTGGTTGGGATTGACTGAGGCGGTCACTCTCGTGGCCCCTCGCTCGGTGCCCCATCAAGCCACATGCGGACTTGCTGGGCCCCTTCACTCCGGTACCCGGCACTGCGTGTGACGGGTGGATCAACCCATATTCACGGAAAGTTGCGAGAGAATGTCCCTGATTTCCCCGACCAAGGGTCCTCCAGGAACTCCCTTAGAGCTACCGCTCTAAGTCTCAGCCACCTCACCTGGTCTGGTACTACCGTGACAATCTGAACTTTGCATCCGACCACCTCCTTTCCGGTGTAAGCGCAGAGTACAAAAAACCAGACCGGCGGTCAACGGCACAAGGGTGGAGTATCGGGAAAAGCAACAGAATCTCTCGGCCCTCAGCTGTCAGCTCTTAGGAAAAACCGAAGATCGAACCGCCTGTACACGTCCGGCAGGCATCTACCTTCGTCACTTCTGCGAACCTAGACTGAATGAACCCTGCAAGGCAGGCCGACTTCCCCCTAAGTCAAAGATCTTTAAGGACCTCTCAGCTCCAAGCTGTCAGCGTTCAGGGCCTGCGCACCAGCGTCTTCAGAGAGCGGAGGGCTGACGGTTGTGAGCTAGCCTTTCCATCGGTACGCGTCCTTCTGCCCGAGTCCGATATGCCCGAGCACGCGGTTGGCGAATTCCTGCACCATCGCATCCAAGGTTTGCGGCCGATAGTAGAAGGCCGGGATGAGGGGGAAGATGGTCGCGCCGGCGTCTGCGGCCAGCGACATGTTACGGATGTGGACTTTGTTCAGCGGCGCCTCACGCACACAAAGCACGAGCGGCCGCCTTTCTTTGAGGGTCACGTCGGCGGCGCGCTCGATGAGGTGGGAAGCGATGCCGTTGGCGATGCGGGCAAGAGTGCCGACGCTGCAGGGGATGACAATCATGGCGTCGGAAGGATATGACCCGCTGGCCACGTTGGCCCCGATATCAGCGTTCGTCTGCTGCTGAATTTTCGACGAAGGCGAGCCGATGATCTGACGTAGGAGGTCGGAGCGGCCTTCAAGGCCAAGTTCTTCGGCCATGACGCGGAGGGCGCTGTCGGAGGCGATGAAGTTGACCGTTTTGACCCGCTCGTCACGCTCGACGGTCAGCAGCAAGTGCTTGAGAAATAAAGATCCACTGGCGCCGGTGGCGGCGACGGTCAGGTTCTCCGGCGGAGTGATCGGCAAGAAAGAAACTCCCTGGGCAAGAGCAGGTAATTGCCTCGAAACATTGAGGATAGGGACACAGGCAGGGCAAGTCAAGGCAGGATCAGGGAGCGAATTCATGAATTGTTGATGCAGTGTTCATTCCCCGGCAAATCAGGGATACAACCATCGGCAATCCACGATTTCCCCCGGAACCTTGCATCAAGAACAGTGCTCTAAGGAACATGGCAACGCAAGGCATCCTACGATCGCGGCGCAGCGCGGCGCAGCTTCACGCCCTAGTCGGCGTGGAGCGTGAAATCCGCAGCTACGATCATGCCGGCGGACGAAAGTACCTCCGCGATTTCCGCGATGCCTATAGCTGCTACGACACGATTCTCGCTTCCAGCGGGGTTCGCGCGGCGATCGCAAAGACTGACCTCGCGCTCGTCGGGGACTATCACGCGCTGCCCAGTTCGCAGCGCTATCTCGCGTCCCTGATCCGCGATCCGGAAATCCACCGGCGCCCGCTGGTGTTGGGCGTGGAGACCATCTTCTCGCGCGACCAGCATATTCTCGACGAATGGTGGCGCGGCGAGATTGACGAGTCAGAACTTCGCCAGCGCATCCGCTTCGATCTCGACTGGGGATACGACTGGGAACCCTTTTACGAATTGCTCTCCGCGGCTCGCGAACATGCTGTCGGCCTGTACGGGCTCGACTGTATGCCGCGCGAGGATCTGCGCAAGATCGGCGCTCGCGACCGCCATGCTGGCGAGAAAATCGCCGAAATCCGCCAGCGCCATCCAGATGCGCTCGTCCTGATCCTTTTCGGCGAATCGCATCTCGCGCCGCGGCATCTGCCTGCGCAGGTCCGTGCGCTCTTACCCGAAGAACGAGTGCTCACCGTGTTGCAGAATGTCGACGCCCTCTACTGGCGCGCTGCCGGAGAGCAAGCTGAGCGCGTGGAAGCGGTGCGCGTGGCCGAGGACGTCCTTTGCGTCTTCAACGCGACGCCGCTCGAAAAGTACGAGAACTACCGCCTTTACCTGAATCGTTGCGTGCACGACAACGACGGCGCGCCCGACCTTGGGCCTACGGTTTACAACCTGATTGACGGGCTGGTCCGGTTCCTGGGGATCAACCTGTACTCCGCGCATAATACGACGCAACCGCGACTGCTCGTCGATCTGATGCCCGAAGTTTACTCGCGGAATTCGGACCGACTGCTGCGGCGGTTGCTCTCCCGCAAAGGTTTCTCCGCTTCCCAACGGACGCTGATGCTGGCCCGGGTGCATGAACGCGGTAGCGCTTACCTGGCGCCGCTGAACGCGTTCTACATCCGCAAGTTTGATATGGCATCGGCTACGGAAGACGCGGCCCGATTCCTGCATCACGCGTGCCGCGGGCTTCCTGACCGCGTGAATGGAAAAATTCCTGAGCCGCGCACGCCGCACGACGCCTTCTTCGCCGCCACGCTGGAGAATGCCCTGGCATGTTTTGGATCGCGAATCCTACATCCGGCGCGTCCACCGTTCCGCGACAGCGATCTGCAGGCGCTCTACGAAGTGACCCGCGAAGACCTCGAACAGCAAACCGCTCTTGCCTATTCTGACGCGGTCGAGGTGATCGATTTCCTGGCCTGGCACCGCGCTGCGGGCAAGAGCGAAAAGCCGCGACCCGCCGGCCCCGACTGGAGCTGGGTGCTCGGTTTCAGCGGCCGCAAGCGGGAGTATGTCACCGAGCAGTTGGGGAATCTTCTGGGGAACGACCTGTACGACGCCTACATTGATGGCCGCATCGGTCCGGCCGCGCTGCGCCGCGTCTTCCTTGCCCATCTCGAAGAACCCGGCGCCGCGCAGGAAGCCTACGCGAATCTCAACGCACGCCTGCGATAAGGAAATCCTGCAGTCCCAGCCTGGACCAGCGCGGTAGTCCGAACCTTGAAACCCTGAAACTTTGAAACCTTGAAACCCGTGCGCTATCCTCAACTCTCCTGTGCCCGAAGAATCACAGCTCGAACGCCAGACGCCGGACTCGCTCATGCTGTTCGGCTTCTGGTATCGCGCTCTGCCGAGCGACCAACTGAGCCGCAAGCTCGTCAAGTGCATGCTGCTTGAAACACCGCTGGTGCTGGGTCGCGATCGGGCGGGCAAGCCTTTTGCCCTGCGCGATGCCTGTCCGCATCGCGGCATGCCACTTTCCTGCGGATGGTTCGACGGCACACAAGTTGAGTGTTCCTACCACGGCTGGAAGTTCGACGCGCATACGGGACAGTGCACGCTGGTGCCGTCGCTTGTGGCCGATCAGAAACTGAAGGTCGATCGCATCTATGCGGGCAGCTATCCCTGCGAGGAGCGCGACGATTTTATCTGGGTGTTCATGCCCGATCCAGCGCCCGCCGGAGCGGGATTCTCGAAAGCGGCTCCAGCGCCCGATCCCTCACCCGAGGTGCCAAAGTTCGATGCCAAATACAAGCTCGCATATCTCACCGCCGACCTGCCTTGCTCGGTCGATCACGGCATCATCGGGCTGATGGACCCGGCGCACGGGCCGTTCGTCCACCAGGCGTGGTGGTGGCGAACGCGGCATTCGATCCACGACAAGCAGAAAAACTTCGAGCCGATCCCTTACGGCTTTCGCATGAGTGCGCACACACCCAGTTCGAACAGCGCACCCTACAAGATTCTGCAGTTCTACGCGAAGGCGGACTCGATCACGACCACGATCGACTTCGTCCTCCCCAATATGCGGTCGGAGATCATTCGCGGGGGCAAATACTGGTTCTCGAGCCTGACGACTGTGACGCCGATTACGCGCAGCCAGTGCCGCATTGACGTGGTCGCGGCCTGGAACATCTTCCGCTGGGTGCCGTTCGGGCCGGAACTGCTGAAGTTTGTGTTCGCAAAATTCGTGGAGCAAGACCGGCAGACGATGGAGTTACAGTCCGAGGGCCTGAAGACGAATCCGCACCTGATGCTGATTGACGACGCCGACCGTCCGGCCAAGTGGTACTTCGGACTGAAGCAGGCCATGCTCGACATGAAGAAGAACGGCGGCGAGTTCCGTCATCCGATGAGCGGGCCGGCCACATTGCGGTGGCGGAGTTGACCATTACTAGAGGCGCCGCGGAAACTGAGATGGACGCTGACAAATTAGTAAATCCCGGCACAATCGCGAGCACCTTCAGTGAATTCACTGCAGTCGCCGTGTGAATTTTGTGCTGCGGTTGATTCGGTACCAGCTATCGACAGGATCTACCTCCTATCCCGTATCTACGAAATATTGCCGCGGCTTATCCACCAGGGCACAACTCTCCCTGATCTACCTTGCAGCGAGAGGGACACCCATAAAGAGCTCACGCGCAACCGGATGAAAGAGGCAGAATGGGGACAGCTTTACGCACTGCTGAAAGAGAAATTGGGGGACTGGAACCTGTACTGGCAAGTTTTTGATCCAACCCAGGATTCAGAGGCCATCCGTGGGTCGCTTGCGGACGACATCGCCGACATTTATCGCGACGTAAAGGAAGGCATTGACGTTGACAATCCTGACCTAGCTCTGCAACAAGACGCGATCTTTAACTGGCGCGTTCTGTACTATTCCCATTGGGGTCAACACGCAATGAACGCGCTCTCCACCATTCATTTCGTGCTGCAAAACGCTGCCGGTTAACTGATGGCTCGCAAGTGGCCCTACCAGATGACTGTCAGTCCCTCGTACCTGCGCAATCTTTCGTCGGGAGTGATCAGGGGCACGTTTTCACAAAGGGCCTGCGCTACGATCTGTCGATCAAACGGGTCACGATGGTGAAGTGGTAATTCAAACAGGCGATATCCGTGGTCGGCGGTGAAGGGAAGGACTCGAACCATCATGTCCTGCATCGCCTGGCGGACGATCCCTGCTGGCATTCGGAGTTTGCCCAGTGTGTTCTTGATGGCAATCTCAGAGAGAGAGACAGAACTGAGCTCGCGAATATCGTCTGCTCCCTTAAGGGCCGCATACGCACGTTTACTCAACCGTTCGGGAGCTTCGACAGAAAAGATTAGAACCGCCGTGTCCAGCAGGACGCGCACTCACTCGCCCCCGAAGAGATCTTCGATTTCCTTGTCCGACATCGGCTTCCACCAGTCGGGGTCCAGGATCTGAATCTTCCCGCGTAGCGTCCCGAACTTCGGCTTCTCCCGCTTGGGTTTCTGTGTGCGCACAATATCCACCACAGGCACACCCCGACGGCAGATGGTCACCTGTTCTCCATCCTCGACCGCCTTGATCAGTTCGGGCAGCTTGTTCTTAGCGTCGGCGACGCTGACTTTCATGGGAGCATGATAGCTATCTGAGATAGCTATGTCAAGGATCCGGTTCTTTTCCTGGCCACCCACTGGCCACTATCCACTGCTCTCTTCCACCAGCCAGTCCATTGCTTCTTCCCGCGTCTTGAAGGTCACGATCTGGCGCTGGGAGAAATTGTGGAAGCTCTCCATCAGGGCGTGCGGCATGTGTTCGGTGCCCACCCACGCGGTCCTCTTCACAAAGGGACGATCGAGAGTAAGGACCTCCTTGAGCTTGGTTGCGACCGCGCGGTCAACCTCGGCGCCGGTGAAATCTGCGAACGTCATTACCGACTCGCGGGCATGTTGCGCCACGGTGATGCGCACGTGCTCCAACAGAAGCTGCATCTGGTGGGCGGTGGTGTGGGAAAAATCGAGCAGCAGGATCTGCTTGCCCTTGTGCTCGATGAAGTGGATGCGATCGTCCATGGGATTATCGGATCATCGGGTGATCGGGCCATCGTGTCATGGATCTGCCGGAATCGTTCGCTTCGATTAGAAGCCGCGCCTCGCAATCATCATCAGTACACGATGATCCGAGGGCCGATGACGCGATTCTCACCCCAGCAATGACTCTACGACCTTGTACACCTCATCCAGCGCCGAGTCCAGCGCAGCCGCATCTTTTCCGCCGGCTTCCGCCAGATCCGGACGCCCGCCGCCTTTTCCCCCAACTTTTTCCGCCACTTTGCCGACGACCTTGCCCGCCTGGATGCGGCTGGTGAGGTCTTTCGTGACGCCCGCAATCAGCGAGACGTTGCCGTTGGTCGCCGAGCCGATCACGACTACTCCCGAGCCCAGTTTGTCACGAAGCTGGTCGACCAGGGTGCGTATTTGCGGACGGTCCAGGTTGTCGACACGGTGCGCCAAGACTTTGATGCCGTGGACCTCTTTGATTTTGTCTCCAAGGTTGGCAGCACTCGATGACGCCGACTTCATGCGGGCTTGGTCGACCTCACGCGTAAGGCGCTTGATTTCGGAATCGCGGCGCTCGAGTTCGGCGCGGAGCGCGTCGGCTGGAGAGTCGGCTTCTTTGCTGGTGAGAGACGCAACCACGTTTTCGAGTTGGTGGTCTTTGCGGAAGTGGTGGAGGGAACCTTCGCCAGTGATGGCTTCCACGCGGCGCACGCCCGACGACACGCTGCCTTCCTTGAGAATCTTGATCAGGCCGATTTCGCCGGTCTGGGCGGTGTGCGTGCCGCCGCAGAGTTCGGTCGAGAAGTCGCCGATCTTGATCACGCGCACCTTGTCGCCGTACTTTTCACCAAAGAGCGCCATGGCGTGGTACTCGTTGACGGCAACGTCGATGGGGACGTTCTCGATGACTTCGATCTTCGTGTTGCGCAGGACTTCTTTGTTGATGATGTCTTCGATGTCCTGCAGTTCCTCGTCCTCGACTCCGGTGAAGTGGGAGAAATCAAAGCGCAGATGATTCGGCGCAACGAGCGATCCCGCCTGCTTGACGTGCTTGCCGAGGACTTCGCGCAGTCCAGCGTGGAGCAGGTGCGTGGCGGTGTGATTGCGCATGGTGGCCGAGCGGATGTCGGTGTTGACGACGGCGTCGACCTTGTCGCCGACGCGGATCGGCTGCTTGGCCGTGACTTGGTGCGCGCGCACGCCCTGGATCGGGTAGCAGCAGCCAGTGACTTCGGCGACGACCGTGTTGTGATCGTCGGAGTAGAGCGTGCCGCGGTCGCCGACCTGGCCGCCGGATTCAGCGTAGAAGGGCGTGTGGTCGAGGATGAGCTCACCCTGGTCTCCGGGCGCGAGCTCCTGCGCGCCCTGGCGGTTCTTGATGATGGCTAGCACTTCGCAGTTGTCCGAGCGCGTCTGGCGGTAGCCCTCGAAGGTCGAAGTCGGGAGTTGTTGGTAGGCAGGGTTGGCGGTTTGCTTGACCGCGCCTTTCCAGGAGGCGCGAGCACGAGTTTGTTCTTCTCTTAGCGCGGTTTCGAAGCCCTCCTTGTCAAATGGAATTCCTGAATCTCGGCAAAAGTCCTCGATGAAGTCTCTCGGAATCCCGAAAGTCTGAAAAATGTCGAATGCTTGTCTACCGGAAAGCCGAGGGGGAATGCGATCAGCACCTTCCCAGTCTCGCTTGAACAATTCAGCACGGTCCCGCCCGAAAAACCTTTCCACGTCGCGAAATAAAATTCCTGCATCATTCGCATTAATCGCTTTCCGGTGTGCCTCCACGACCCTTTCCTTGAGTTCGGGCCGTTCGTCGTCCAACTCATCTAGCAGTTTCGAGATTGCATCTAGTCTGGGGCGCATAACCTCTTGCTCAAGGTGCCCAATTCCGAAGCTCATTGTGTGAGCGAATCGTATTTCTTCAGCCAAGACGGTCTTGGATACGCGATCGGCTGCCTCGTTCAACTCCGGATATGCATCCTGCATGAGGTCGCGGACAGCAAAGACCATTTCATGCAGAAATGGTTTGCTCTGTCCGAGGAGGCGTCCATGCGTAATGGCGCGACGAATGATCTTTCGCAGCGTATAACCTCGCATTCCATTGTCGGGGACTAAGCCATCCGCAATCAGGAAAGTTGCTGCCCGGGCGTGGTCGGCAATTACACGTAAGGATGCCGCTGATTTCGTTTGTGCTTCCTTCTCAACTTCTTTCTTCAACGACACACCGGTCAACTCAGCTGCTCGCTTGATCAGTGGCGTAAACAAATCCGTGTCGTAATTCGAGATCACGCCTTGCAGCACCGACGCCACGCGCTCCAGGCCCATGCCGGTATCAATCGACGGCTTCGGCAGCGGCGTTAGCTTGCCGCTGGCGTCGCGGTCGAACTGCATAAACACGAGGTTCCAGATTTCGACGTAGCGTCCACAGTCGCAGCCGAAGGCGCAGTCGGTGTGGCCCTGATCGGACGCCGCTGGGCCCATGTCGTAGTGGATCTCGCTGCAGGGGCCGCAGGGGCCGGTGTCGCCCATTTGCCAGAAATTGTCCTTTGCATTTCCCTCAAATATTCGGTTCTTGGGAACTCCCACACTTATCCAAGCCTCTTCTGCTTCTCCGTCCCGTGGGACGAGGCCGAGTTCAGGGCCAGCTCCTTCAAAGATCGTGACGTAGAGCTTGGCTTTGTCGATCCCAAACCACTTCGGCGACGTGATCAGCTCCCACGCGTAGGCGATGGCGTCTTTCTTGAAGTAGTCGCCGAAGCTGAAGTTGCCGAGCATCTCGAAAAACGTGTGGTGGCGGTTGGTGAAGCCGACGTTTTCGAGGTCGTTGTGCTTGCCTCCAGCGCGGACGCACTTCTGCGACGTCGTGGCGCGGTTGTAGTCGCGTTTTTCCAGGCCGAGGAAGACGTCTTTGAACTGGTTCATCCCGGCGTTGGTGAAGAGCAGAGTCGGGTCGTTGGCCGGGACGAGCGAGGAGGAATGGACCTCGCGGTGACCCTTCTCGATGAAGAAATCGAGGAACTTGCGGCGGATTTGGGAACCGGTGAGCACTGGAAACATTGATTCTAAATGATCCATGGCGAGGGCAGAGGTTAGAGGTCAGATTGCAGAGGTGGGGTCACAGGGGAACACCGGGGAAACCTGAATTCCTCTGTGTCCTCTGTGACCTCTGTGGTTATGATCTTTCGTTGCCCACAAGCCCGCCACGGAGAAGAACATGGCCTGCGATCCCGAGATTCTCAAACAAGTCCCGCTGTTTGCCTTGCTTGATGACGAAGAGACGGCCGTTCTGGCCAGCCAAGTCGAAATGAAGACCTTCGCGCCGCGCCAGCGCATCTGGAAGATCGGCGATCCGGGCGGGCGCGCTTACGTGCTGGTGACCGGCGGCGTTCGCGTCACCACTGTTGACGACGACCAGCAGGAAGTGGTGGTGGACGAACCCATGCATGGCGAATTTCTGGGCTTCGCGTCGATGCTCGACCAGACTCCGCACCAGACCAACGCCATCGCGCTCGAAGAATCGGTGTGCCTGGAAGTCGACCGGCACGATATTTCCATCTTGCTGGAGCGCAAGCCGCAGGCGGGGATGGATATGCTCGCCGTTCTGGGCAAGCAGTTTCACGCCGCGCAGCACCTGGTGCGGGTGCGCGCCAGCCGCAACGCCAACGAAATCATCGAGGAAGAGGAGACCTATGGGGAGCGCGTGGCCGATGTCGTCGCCGCCTTCGGCGGGTCGTGGACGTTCATCACTACATTTCTGATCGTTCTGATTGTTTATTCCATCGTCAACATCAGTCTGGGCCGCCGGGCCTGGGATCCCTATCCCTTCATTCTGCTCAACCTGTTCCTATCGATGCTGGCGGCGATTCAAGCGCCCATCATCATGATGAGCCAGAACCGGCAGGACAAGAAAGACCGGCTGCGCAGCGAACTGGACTTCGAGGTGAACCGGCGGGCCGCCGTGGAAATTCAGGGACTCGCCCACAAGATGCACCTGCTCGGGGACAAGATCGGCGACGTCGAGGATCTGATTCGCGAAAGGCTCGCGGGAGACGCCACGCGAGCCTCGTAGCGAACGCTATTTTGCGGTGTCGGCTGTCTTCTCGACACCTTTCTTCACGCCATGCCCCGTCTTCTTCGCTCCTTTCGTGACGACATTCCCGGTCTTCTTGGCGGCACCGGCGGTGGCATCGCCGGTCTTTTTCGCGGCGTCCGAGGTGGCGGAAGCCGTCTTCTTCGCCGCGTGCGAAGTGGTGTCGGCGGTCTTATCGGCAGCCTTGGTAGTTTCGTGCGCAGTCTTGTCGGCAGCCTTGGTGGTTCCGTGCGCGGTCTTCGTGGCGGCTGTCTTGGTGGCGTGGCCGGTTTCGTCGGCGGCTTTCTTTACGTCGTCGCCGGCACCTTGCGCGTAAGCGAGGGCGGAGACAGCGAGTAGCGCGGCGGCGAGTGAGAGCTTCGTTGTCATTAGTTCCTCCAGCGATGGGATTGGCGCGAATCGAGTATGAGGGATCGGTTCGCGGCACGCAAGCTGTCTCGTGGACCGCGGAACTCTGCGTTTGAAGTGCTTTGTGCCGGTCGTACTTGAGCACTCAACTGCCCTGATCCGCCGTCTCCCCCTCCAGCGCGGTCAGGGTCTCGTCGTCTACATTCCATTTCCTGAGGATGGCGAAAATTGTCTTCGACCCAAACCCTGCCCGCAAAAGCTGGCGAAAGATGCGCGCCGCCTGCTTCTGATCTTTCGGTTTTTCCAGGCGCTTGCGGCGCAGGTAGATGCGCGCCAGATTGTCTTCGTTCACGTCTTGGTAGGCGGCATCGACCGCTTTCTCGATGACCTCTCCGTGAACACCTTTGATCTTGAGATCGGTGATCACGCGACGGCGGCCGAATTTCTCGTTGTCGAGCCGGAACGACGTGTAGGCGGCGGCAAATTTCGCGTCGTTCAGGTATCCGTGATCTTTCAGCCGCACAATCACCAGCTCGACCAGGGTCTGACCGAATTCGGTCTGGGCCTCGACTTTGTTGCGCAGCAGACGCTTCAGTTCGGCGACCGAACGCATGCGCCGGGCCAGCGCGCCCACGGCGTACTCGTAGAGTTCCTCTTCGGTGTAAACCTTTTTCGGACGACCGAACGACATGCCTACACGATAGCGCGGTCCCTTGCGTTTCAACAGATGATTCGCGATGCAGCGGTTGAAGCGAGGCGTGGTTCAGACCGCACATGCTCCAGTGCCGGGGATCACAGCGGTCCGAGGGTGCTGCTTCCCTAGAATCAGAGTGTCTCGGATTATTAGTTTGAGCCGGGAATTCCCGCATCCTGGCCCCCGGAGGTCCCTGCTATGAAACGCATTTCTATCCTTATCGTGATTGCTGCCACATTGGTCTGTGCCTGTGCAGCCTGGCTGCTGGTTTCGGGCGGCTCGTTTGTGCTGTCTGAGAATCCGGTGATGCCCGTGGGCAAGACGGCGGCGATCAAGGCCCCGCTGGGTCTGCCGCCGGTGCCGATCCCGGCCGACAACCCGCCAACCGCGGAAACCATTGCGCTGGGACGGCGCTTGTACTACGACACCGCACTCTCCGTCGATAACACGGTTTCCTGCGCGACCTGCCACAACCCGGCGATGGGGTTCACCGACGACAAGCCGGTTTCGAACGGCGTGCACGGCAAGACGGGTGTGCGTAGCGCGCCCACCGTGATCAACTCGGCCTATTCCGCGCTGCAGTTTTGGGATGGCCGCGCTCCCAGCCTGGAAGCGCAGGCGGCAGGGCCGATGGCGAATCCGGTGGAAATGGCGCACACGCTGAAAGGTGTTGAAGAACGGCTGCAGAAGGATCCTAGTTATCGCGAAGAGTTCAAGAAGGCCTGGGGCACCGACCAGATCACGATTGACATGGTCACCAAGTCGATCGCCTCGTTCGAGCGGACGGTGCTGAGCGGAAATTCTCCCTTTGACCGCTTCTATTACAGGGGAGACAAGAAGGCGCTCTCGCTGTCGGCACAGCGCGGCCTGAAAGTGTTTGTGAATCCGAAGCGCGGCAACTGCGCGGTGTGCCACACGATCGGCGCGAAATACGCCCTGTTCACCGACAACAAGTTCCATAACATCGGCATTGGCGCGGACACGCGGGGCGAGTTCGTTGATACCGGCCGCTACACGCAGACCAAGAACGACGCCGACATGGGCGCCTTCAAGACTCCTACGTTGCGCGACTGCTTGCTGACCGCACCCTACATGCACGACGGCAGCATGCCCGACCTGAAGGCTGTGATTGACCACTACATCGGTGGCGGGAATTCCAATCCGCACCTCGACAAGCAGATTCACGTGCTCGATTTCCTGAGCGGACAGGAACGCGAAGATCTGCTGGAGTTTCTGAAGTCGCTGAACGGCAAGCTGCCGGCCGACGTCGGCCCCCCGGCGACAACGGCCGCAAAGACGGACAGCGCCGCGAAGTGACTGCTCAGCGATAGCGGAACAAACCGATCGGGCGGTGGCGTGGGCCGCCCGATTTTCTTGTATCCCGTCTGACACGCCCGCGCTTTCACGGCCACAGCTTCCGCCACAGAACATCCCGTAACTTCTTATTTTTCAACCACCTACTCTTCGGCTCTGCCCGTGCTCTTGTCAAAGTGCATCTGGCAAGGCTCGAACCACGGGTGGATTTTATGGAAACCATGCTGCAACTCCTGGTGATCGTCGGCGGGCTGACGTTCTCGCTCGCGACCGCAATCCTGATCGAAGAACTCATCTTCGGACGCATATTCCAGGTGGTCTTTGCCCGCCGCCCGGAACCTGTCAAACCTGGGCAAAAACGTTGACGCCCACCGTCAAAGGAGAAGCCCCATGCTGTTCGTGAAGTACCTGCTGCTCGGCGCGGGAATTGCGATGTTGACGATTGCCGCCGGAATTCTCACTTATGACCTGTATCTGCTGATCGCCTATAAACGCGGGCGGCTTTACCCCGAAGGCACCACGCCCCTGCCGCCTGCTCCCGTCGCGCGGTGGAGGACATCTATTGCTCTCGCTCTGATGGCTTGGGCGCCGCTGCTGATTTCGGCAGCGATCGTGATCGTACCCAGCGGGATGGCGGGCGTTCGAGTCAGCCAGACTCGCGGGACGCTGGCTGGAACGCTTTACCCCGGCGTGCATCTGGTGACGCCGCTGGTCGAGCGCGTGGAACTCTTCAATACGCGCGATCAACTCTTCACAACCGGAGTCACGGAAGATTCTCTGGCCAAGGGCACGGGGAAGGGTGAACCTCTACATGTCCAAGCGAAGGAAGGACTAACCCTGGGCATGGCGATCACCGTGCGCTACCAGCTTGACCCAAAGCATCTTGATTACATTCAGGCGAATCTGCCTCAACCGCTCGAAAAAGAAATCGTGCCGCCGGTGGTCGCGACGGCGTGGCGCGAACTGGTTCCCTCCTACACCGTCCGCGAAGTCTTCTCGGCCAAGCGGGAAGAGGTACGACAGCGCGCCGCGGAGTTGATTCGCAAGCGGCTGGCCGCTGATGGCGTCATCGTGAAGGAAGTGATGCTGCGTGATATCCAATTGCCAGAGGAATATGCCAAGGGCCTCGAGTCTCTGCTGGTCAAAGAGCAGGAAAACGATCGCATGGGAGTTGAGACCGAGATCCACCAGAAACAGGTCAAGATCGCCGAAGCTGACGCTGAAGCGACGAAAGCGCAGCAGGTGAAGGAAGCCGAGGGACAGGCGGCGGTCCGCGTGCTTCAGGCGAAAGGCGAAGCCGACGCCATGCAGTACCTGCTTCCGTTGAAGCAGAAACAGATTGAGCAATCGAAACTCGAAGCCGAAGCGCGAAAGGAGACCACCGTCAAGGGAGCCGAGGCGGCGGGCGAAGCCAAAATCATCGACAGCAAAGCCGAGATGGAGCGGCGAAAACTCCTGGCGCAGGCGGAAGCTGAACGCATCCGCGTAACCGCCGCGGCGGACGCCGAGCGCATGCAGAGCGAAAGCGTCATCCTGAAACAGAATCCATTGCTGATCAACAAAATCGTGGCCGAACGGCTGTCGGACAAGCTGCAGATTATGATGGTCCCGGCCGACGGCAAATTCTTTTTCACCAATGACGTCTTGCGCGGAATGAATACCGGCATGGCCGCCGCGAATCACGTCAGCCAATCTGATGATGCGGGCGAAGACAAGCCGCAGCAGTAAAAACACGCTGATCGCTGATCGTCGTTCGCTGTTTGCGGCAGCGTAAAACACTGCAGAAATGACCGGCGGATTGGCGAACAGCGATCAGCGACCGGCGAACAGCGGTCCTCAACCATGAGCATCGTCTACCAGCCCGCGAGTTATAATCACTGCATTCCACACATGCAATCGCGCGGGTCAGACGGCACGCGGCTCAGATGGCTAACATCGCTTCTGCTTGCTTCTGCTTTTCTGCCCTCGGCAGTCTCCGCATCTACCCTGAGCGATGCTGCCAGACAAGTGGCTCACAAGATTGCCGCTGTCACCGGTCCAGGTGCGGTCGCACTGGAGATCGTCAATCGCTCTTCACTCGACGACCGCAGCGTGAGCGAAGTGCGCGTCGCGCTCGAAGGCCAACTGCACGCAGAAGGCGTGCGCGAGGCCAAGCCGGATGAATCCGTTGGCTCGGTCCAGATCGTGCTTTCCGAAAGCGTGCGCGAGTACGTCTGGTCCGCGGAGATTGCCCTGGGGCAAGATCAGCACCGCGTGGTGCTGGTTTCGATGCCGCGTCCGCTTTTGAGCGGTACTCCGGCATCGGCCATGCCCCTGGCAGTGCGAAAGACATTTCTCTTTGCCCAGGAGCAACCGATTCTCGATGCGCTGGTGGTGGAAATGCCGGGCGGGCCGCGCCTTTTGGCACTCGACGCAAGCCAAGTCGCTATGTACCGCCAGCAGGCAGGGCACTGGGAACTGGAGCTGTCGCTTCCGATCTCGCACTCGCGGGTCTTTCCGCGTGATCTTCGCGGACGACTGCTGCTGCGTCACGATCACCTTTTTGACGCCTATCTGCCTGGAACTTTTTGCCGGTCGAGCGGCGTTGCGCCCCTCACAATGAGCTGCAGTGACAGCGACGATCCCTGGCCGCTGACGACGGAGGAGGGAGGCGTGCGCGCTTTCTTTGGTCCGGCGCGAAATTTCTTCACCGGCACGTTCTCGGCGGGGATGGGAAAGATCTCGACTGCGCCATCGTTTTACTCCGCGGCGGCCCTGCCGCGTTCCGGCTACACGCTCTGGGTTCTCTCGGCGGTCGACGGTGCCCTGCACCTGGTGGACGGCATGACGGACCAGGTCGTTCGCGGTGTCAAATGGGGCAGTGACCTAGCTAGCGTTCAATCCAGCTGTGGCGCGGGGCTTCAGTTGCTGGTATCGGAAAGCGGCGACCCCGGCCAGGATGGCCTTCGGGCATTCGAAATTCCCGACCGCGACCCGGTGGCGGCCAGCGCCCCGGTCGAGTTCGATGGTGCGATCGCAACGTTATGGACCGAAAGCAACGGCAGCACGGCCATCGCAATTGTGAGGCGGGCAGACACAGGTTGGTATGAGGCGTATCGGATATCTATTGCTTGCGGCAGCTAGCCTGCTGGGCGCGGCGCGTGCAGCGACTCGTCCACGCTATGGGGGGACCCTGCGGGTGATGATGCAGGCGGCTCCGAACGCGTTGGCGATCCCGCCCAACGAAGCGCCAACGGAGTATTGGGATTCCGCCCGCATCCTCGCCTTGCTCACCGACAATCTGGTAGAAATCGATGCCGCCGATCGCCCGCAGCCCGCTCTAGCGAGCGCCTGGCAAAGCGAGATGAACGGGAAGCGCTGGCAATTCACGCTGCGGCACGGCGCCAAGTTTCATGACGGGAGCGCAGCTTCGGCAGCTGCCGTCGCCAAAATTCTCGGGGAGTTGCATTCCGGATGGATCGTCCGCGGGGCAGGCGATTCGCTCACGATCGAGAGTGACTCGCCTATGCCCTCGCTGCTCGCGGAACTGGCGCTGCCGCGCAACGCGATTCTGAAGCGGAATCCCGATGGTATCCTCATCGGCACCGGACCATTTCGGGTCGCCGAGTTCCAGCCTGGCCGGCTCTTGAAGCTCGCCGCCAACGAAGAGAGTTGGGCGGGCCGTCCCTTTGTCGACGGGATCGAGATCGACCTTGGCCGTTCGCTGCGCGACCAGGCAATCGCGTTCGAACTGGGCAAGACGGATGTCATCGAGGCTCCACCGCAGGCCGCTTCGAATGGAGGGCGCCTTCGCACTTCGCTGCCGGTCGAACTGATGGCGCTCGTGTTTCCCGCAAACTCTCGGGCGCAGGACGTTCGCCTCCGTGACGCGCTCGCGCTAGCCATTAACCGAAAGCCGATCCAGTCCGGCCTGCTGCGAGGAGCGGGAGAGCCGACGGCCGCGATCCTGCCGAATTGGATGACTGGCTATTCTGCCGTTTTTCCCGTGCAGGCCGATGTGACGCGCGCCAGAACTGTTCTCGCCGATTCCCGGCAGCCCGCGCTCACGTTAAGCTACGACCCGCGCGATCCACAGGCGCAGTTGATTGCAGACCGCATTGCCCTCAACGCGCGCGAAGCGGGGATCACGGTGCAAGTCTCGCTGTCCGGAACGGCCGACTTCAGCCTCGTGCGCATTGTGCTGCCCAGTCCCGATCCGGCAACTTCGCTGCGCGAAGCGGCGCGCGAGTTGGGGGTGCCGCAACCGCTGATTCACGGCAACGCGGTTGACGATCTCTATGCCGCCGAGCGGGCTCTGCTCGACGGGCATACCATCATTCCCTTATTTCATTTGCCGGTCGGCAGCGCCGCCGGGGCACGTGCTCACGCTTGGGAGCCTGCGCGGACAGGCGACTGGAACATTCCCGATGTCTGGCTGGAGGCGCCATGAGCTTCCGCCAGAAACTGCTTCTCTTGTTCGCGTTTACCGTGCTCCTCTGTGTGGTAGTGATCTCCGCTTCCGTGTGGAGCACGATGCGGAGTTCCTTTGAAGGCGCGAATGAGGAACGCGCCAATGCGATTGCCGCTCAGTTCCGCTCCGAGTTTCAGCGGCGGGGGGACGAAGTCGTTCGCAAAGTGGAAGCCGCCGCCGCGACCGAAAATGTGCAGCGGATGGCTCTGGAGGTCAATCGTGGCGCCTCGGACTCCGGCAGCGACGTGGGCGAAGCTCGTAACCTGGCGGAGCAACAGCATCTGGACTTTCTGGAACTGGTCGATCACCAGGGGATCATTCTCTCGTCTTCGCAATGGCAGGCGAAGTTCGGATACCCGGAGCCGGCGATTCCGGCGGCGATTGGATCCGCCGGCGGATTTCTCAAACGCGAAGAGCTGCCAAACGGCTCGACCCTCGGCCTGTTTGCCGTGCGCGCGGTACGGATCGGAGAGCAGCCGCTTTATGTTATCGGCGGCGAGCGGCTCGACCAAGGATTTCTCTCCACCCTCGACATTCCTACAGGTACGCGGGTGCTGCTCTATCAGAACCTGGATGAGAAATGGAATGCGAAATCTCTTCTTGATCTGAACGGCCCGGCCGCGGGGGCCAATAAGATCGCGCCCCTGGTCGAACACGTGCGGCGATCGGGGGAAGAGACTCGCGACATCATTCATTGGACAGCGGATTCCGCGGACGCGGAGAGTTTCGACGCCATTCCGCTGAACGGGCCCAATCAGCATCTGCTCGGCGTGCTCCTGGTCGGCAGCTCGCGGCGGCCCCTGGTCGAACTGCAGAAGAAAGTGGTTTCCACGGCGTTGTTGGTCGGGGGCTCGGGCATTCTGGTGGCTGTCGCGGCCAGCCTCTGGTTTGCGGCGCGCGTGACTCGGCCGGTGGGGTCGCTGGCGGAAGCCGCTCGCCGCGTAGCCGTTGGCGATCTGGCGGCCAAAGTTGATATTGATTCCAACGACGAACTGGGGGAGTTGGCGTCCGCGTTCAATCGCATGACCGAAGATCTTGTGCAGCAGAAGGAGCGCACACTTCAGGCAGAACGGGTCGCGGCATGGCGTGAACTCGGGCGCCGGCTGGCTCACGAGTTGAAGAATCCGCTGTTTCCCCTGCAGGTCACGGTCGAGAACCTGGTTCGCGCGAAGGAAAAATCACCGCAGATGTTCGAGGAAGTTTTCCACGAAGGGACGACTACGCTTCTCGCCGAGATCAACAACCTGAAGACGATCGTCGGCCGTTTCAGCGAGTTCGCGAAAATGCCGCAACCGCAGCGCAAGCCCACGCAAGTCAACGAGGTCGTGGATTCCGTGCTGCGCGTCTTCCAGGCACAGCTTCAACAGAAGAACCAGGTCAAGCTCCGCACGGAGCTGGAAACGGACTTGCCGGAGATTTACGCCGATCCCGACCTGCTGCACCGCGTGCTCTCGAACCTTGTGCTGAATGCGATTGACGCCATGCCGCAGGGTGGAGAGATCACTGTGCGTACGCGGTCGGTGCCAGCCGCGGTCGAACTCTCTGTCTCCGACACCGGTTCGGGCCTGACGCCCGAAGAATGCGAGCGCTTGTTCACTCCTTATTACACGACCAAGCAGCACGGTACCGGATTGGGCCTCGCGATCGTACAGTCAGTGGTTAGCGATCACGGCGGTAAGATTTCAGTCGAGAGCGCTAAAGATCGAGGAACAACGCTCCGCATCGAGCTGCCGCGGAACGAATTTCCAATGCAGAGGCACGGAGACACGGCGGGACGAACGGGAACCCTGTGAGTCTGTTTTCCGTGTTAGAAGTCCTCAGGGTTGAAAAATAGTACCGGGAGCGACTGTGCCACAAAAAGCTCACCTGCTCATCGTCGACGACGAACCGAACACACTGGCCTCGCTTTCGCGCGCCTTTCGTCTTGAGGGGCATGAGGCCACGGTCTGCGACAACGCCGGGCGCGCACTCGAACTGGCCAAAGCGCAGGCCTTCGACCTGATCTTGTCTGACGTTGTCATGCCGGGCAAAGACGGGCTCAGCTTACTCGAAGAATTGAAGGCCCAGGGAGTCGCGGCCCCAGTAGTGATGATGTCGGGCCAGGCGCACATCGAAATGGCTGTGCGGGCAACCCGGCTGGGCGCGCTCGACTTTCTGGAAAAACCGATCTCCACGGAAAAACTGCTGCTCACCGTCGACAACGCGCTCAAACTCGGGCGCCTGGAACGCGAGAACCGCGACCTGGAGAGGCGACTGGGCAAGCACGAGATTATTTGGCAGGGCGAAACCATGCGCAAAGTCATGGCGCAGGTGGAACGCGTGGCTGCCGGGGAAACTCGGGTCTGCATCCTGGGTGAGACCGGAACGGGCAAAGAACTCGTCGCACGGACACTGCACGAACGCAGTGCGCGAGCGGGCGGTCCGTTCGTGACCTTGAACTGCGCCGCCGTACCCTCGGAGCTGATTGAATCGGAATTGTTCGGACACGAAAAAGGATCTTTCACGGGCGCCGCCGGCCGCCACCTCGGCAAATTCGAGCAGGCGCAGCGGGGCACGATCTTTCTTGATGAAATCGGTGATATGCCGCTTGCCATGCAGGCCAAACTCCTGCGCGTGCTGGAAGAGGGCGAAGTCGAGCGCATCGGCGGCGACCGTTCCATCAAAGTGGATGTGCGTGTGATCGTGGCCACCCACCGCGATCTCGAAGCGCAGGTCCGCGATGGGAAGTTTCGTCAGGATCTGTTCCATCGCATCTACGTCTTCCCACTGCGCCTGCCGCCGATGCGGGAGCGCCGCGAGGATATCCCTGCCCTGGTCGAGCATTTCGCCGTGCAAGTGAGCACGGCCAATGGATGGAAGCCGATGCGGTTTGCCCCGGCGGCGATCACGGCCCTTCAGGAATACGCATGGCCGGGGAATGTTCGTGAGCTACGAAACGCGGTGGAACGGCTCATGCTGCTGGCCAGTTCTGACGAGGTCAGCGCCGAAACCGTCGCCCTGGCGTTGCCTGCTTCGTCGGGCGCGTCCGAGGCGGGTTATGCCGGGACTGGACCACTTGCCGACCGCGTGCGCGCCTTTGAGAGGCAGACGATCCTCGCGGAATTGAAGCGCAACCATAGCCAGATTTCCAATACCGCGCGGGCGCTTGGACTGGAGCGGTCCCACCTTTACAAGAAGGCCGAACAGGTGGGAATTGACTTGAAGGCGGTGCGGAGTGAGGTGGAACGCTGAGTGGAGCCGGGCCTTGGTCGCCAGCCCGAAGCGGTGGGATTCGCGAACGCATTCGATTTCTGGTAAGACCTTGGACTGTGGCCCCGT